>Ga0066905_100000625_pt1 | contig 10427 bp, 10 predicted proteins | sample PanSoiMetaPlot36_FD_67483 | JGI IMG/M metagenome (GOLD analysis project Ga0066905, IMG submission 67483) | Tropical forest soil microbial communities from Panama analyzed to predict greenhouse gas emissions - Panama Soil Plot 36 (version 2) | ecosystem: Environmental > Terrestrial > Soil >... | reverse complement strand
CGCAGCGGAATCTACAGGGCTCCATTCCGTTACGCGCGCGACGAAGCGATACCCCCGCTTCGGAACAGTCTTGATGTACTTCCGGTCCGAGCCGTTCTCGCCCAGCGTTTTTCTAAGAATCGAAATGCTCCGGCTCAGCGCTCCTTCTTCGACGAAGGTGTCGTTCCAGACCTCCGACAGGAGCCGTTCCTTCTCAACCAGGTGCCCGCTGTTTTCGACGAGGACTCGTAGGACATCGAAGACCTTCGGCGTGAGGGGCAGTGCGCGACCCTCGTGCAGCAACTGCTGCTCCGCCACGTCCAGGCGGTACGGACCGAACTGATAGGCGGGCGCCCTGTTGCCGCGCATCTCCGTCTCTGAAGGCCGGGAATCTTCGCGCGGGAAATCTTGGAGCCTTTTTGAAGGTTTTCGCAAGGATTATCCGCAGCGGTTGCGTTATCTCTATTGGGCCATGACACAGCCCAGGGAGGGCGGCCATGAGCACCGCGACTCGACTCTCTGCCAAGCAGGCGACGTTGCAGCGAATATCCGTGTTGGTCATCGCACTCTGCATGGGGTGGTTCATCTCGGCGTGCAATGGCGGAAGCAGCCCTGCCCCTTCCCCGACGACTGTTCCGGCCCCGATGACTGTTCCATCTCTCCCGCAGGTCAGCAGCGTCGACATCGTCGGACCTCGAGCCGTGCCGGCGGGATCAGATGTGACCTACCGCGCCACGGCCAAGCTTGCGAACGGAGGCCTTCTCACTAATGCTCGGCCCACGACGTGGACCGTTGACGACCCCGAGGCGGTCAGCATCAGGAGTGCGCCCGATGGCATCGGCGAGCTCAGTGCGAAACGGGCGGGGACGGTCACACTGACGGCCACACATCAACTTCACACCGGCACGTTGACCATCGAGATCCGGGACGTGCGGTCCATCCCGAGCGGGGCCAATCTTGCGATTTCCTTCAGTCCGGATCCGGTTCCCGGGCGTCAGCGGCAGTGTTCCGGCCTGGACCAAAGCGTTCCATCCTGGACTTTCACCGAGACCGTGAGTGAAACCCTTGGCGTGGGGTTTACCTTGGAGAACCTGTCGTTCACCCTGTATGACAACAGCGGGAATTCAATCTACTCGGACACCTTTCCCGAGAAAGATTACTTCCCGGCGAACTCGGTCTTCAGCGAGGAGTTCTGCAGCAGCCTGTTCGGACAATTGAGCGGCTTCTATGCCGACGTGTACGAAGGAGTGGACGACCAGGGGAATCGACGTGCATTTGCCGGCGGCCGTCTGCGGTTGCTCCCCGTAGCCGCAGCACCGGCGCCGTCGAGCCTTTTCGTCGCTCCGACTCCCCATGTCATCGTACGAGGCGTGCGGCAGCGAGTGCGCTGACGAAATCGGACGTCCATAGCGAAACCGAAGGAAACCAGCGAGAAATCTCGAAGGTTTTTCGGAGCTTTCCGTAAGGACTCCCGTCGTCTGGACGCGTTACTCCCATTGGGCTTCGGACACAACCCTAAGGAGGAAACGGCGATGGCGATTCGAATGTGTGCGGGAACGTGTGTAGTCCTGGCGGGCCTGGTCTTTTATGCCTCGTCGCCCGTCAAAGCGGACGATCTGTGCGGATCGACGATCGTCGAGAACTTCAAGCTCGATCACGATGTCACATGCGCCGGAAACGGTCTGATCGTCGGAGCAGACGGAATCAGGCTGAATCTGAACGGTCACACGATTGCCGGGTCCGGAACTGGAGTCGGTATCAGCATGGCAGGACGAAACAGTGTGTCGATCTGGGGAGGCACGATCGAGAACTTCCTGACCGGTGTGCTGATTCTCAACTCCACCGCGGTCGTCGTGAAGGACAGCCAGCTGATTCACAACGGCGATGGAGTCGACCTGCAGGCCGGCAGCACCGGGAACACGATCAAGGCGAATCATTTCCAGGACAGTCTGACGCGGGGAATCATGATCAGGAGTGCGACGAGCGCGAATGTCATCAAAGACAACACGTTCAACGGCAACCGCGTAGGCATCCTGCTGTTCGGACCCGTTGGTACGACCGTCAAGGACAACACAGTGTCCCTCAGCGGCCTGGCAGCTATTCGAGTCAACGTCATCGCCACCGATAACCTCATTCAGGAGAACACCGTTTCGTCGAATCCTACGGGCATCGATTTCATCGTGACGCCGACCGGATCGGCGATCGGAAACACGCTGCGCGAGAACACAATTGCGTTGAATGCGTGCGGACTCAAGGGACCGTTGGCCGGGAACACGCTGACGGAGAACGTGTTCGAGGGGAACACCGCCAACAGTTGTCCCTGATCGGATGCGGGCGCTCATGTCCGCTACGCGCAACGGCGAGGTCCGGCTGAAGCTCGCATGGTCCGGCTAAAGCCGGACACTACGTACGAGAAAGGCCGAATCCAGGTACGTAGTGTCCGGCTTTAGCCGGACCTAGAAGAACAGCGATCGTCCGGTGATCTCGCGGTGATCCAGTCCCGCCGCGCGATCGAGTTTGGCGACGATCGCGGGCAGCTCCACGCGAATTCTCCACTCGTCAGCCCGGCCACCCGCGCGCTCGACGGTGTCGCGCCAGCGGTTCCACCAGCGCGCGACGCCTCCGGCCAGCGGCTCGACCACCAGCACACGATCGCCTTGCGCGGCGCGCTCGGCGAGCCGCGCCAGCAACGGTTCGCGCGTGGTCTCCGCCAGTTCGTTGAGAGCGAAGGCGGCGAGGATGGCCGCGCGGCCTTTGGGAAACGCGACTTTCGCGATGTCGCGCGGCTCGGTCTTCGCGGCCAGACCGAACGTGCGATACGTCTCGGCGGCTTCGCGGGCCGCCCATGGATGGATGTCGAGACCGACGATGCGAGGCGGCGGCGTCATCGCCGCGGCCCACGCGGCGCCCGCCGCGCCGGTGCCGCATCCAAGATCGACGAGTGTCGTCACGCGGTCGAGAGCAGCCGGCAGTTCGCGAACGATGTGCGCGACCAGCAGATGGTGAAGCGGGCCGTAGAAAAGGGCGAACGCTGCGCGCTTGCCACGGCCCGACAGCGCCGCGCCTTCCACCAGAGTGTGGCGGCGCTCGACGTAGGTGGCCGACAACGCGCGCAAAGAGCGCGAAACTTCACGAAACGTCAGCTCGCCGAGATGTTTCGCTTCGAGCGAGGCGAGCCAGGCGGCGAACGCGTCGGATGGTGAGGACAAATCGAGCGGCAGCCGGTTCGCCGCCCGACTATGCTACATGCGTCTCGCTCCAATCGTTGAGCCGGATCGCGCCCCCAGCTCGACGGAGCGGTCTCATAGGTATCGAGATTGCTTGATTCTGACGGTCGCGTTCACTTCGATGGAGGACATCCGATGCGCACTATCCGACAGCTGCTCGTGGTTCCGCTCGTGCTGGTCACGGCGATGGCGGCTCCCGCCTTCGCGGACCCGCAGCACCTCGTCCCGCCGGGGCAATTGACGGCGACGGTGACCGATCGGGTCGCCGCGCAGGACGCCAGCCGTGCGGCCATCCGCGAGGCGCTCGCGCGGCCAGAGGTTCGGGACGTCGCGACGTCGATGCACCTGGACCTCTCGCGCGCATCGGCGGCGATCGAGACGCTCTCCGGCGCGGATCTCGAACAGGCGGCGAACGCCGCGCGCTCGGTCAACGAGCAGTTGGTCGGCGGCGCCTCGACGGTGGTGATCTCCACTACGACGATCATCATCGCTCTCCTCGTGATCATCCTCCTCGTCGTCGCGCTCAAATGATCGTGACGCTCGCCGCCGCGCTGTCACTCGCCACCTCGCTGGCGATGGACGTGCCGTACCTGGCGCAAACGGATGCGCTGTGCGGCGGCGCGGCGGCGGCAATGGTGTTTCGCTATTGGGGCGATGTCCACGCGGACCCGCAGGAGTTCTCACCGATCGTCGATCGGCGCGCCGGCGGGATCGCCAACGGCGCGTTGGTCGATGCGGTGCGGCGCCGCGGATGGCAAGCCGTGGAACTCGCGGGCGGGTCCGCCGACCTGCACACACGCCTCGTCGACCGCCAGCCGGTCGTCGTCCTCATCGCGGATCGCGGTCCTCGATATCACTACGTCGTCGCCGTCGGTAAAACCGCGGACGCCGTCGTCATTCACGACCCGGCATGGGGCCCGTCGCGAGCGATCAAGGACGTCGAATTCGATCGGCTCTGGCGAGCGTCAGGGAATTGGGGCCTTGTGATCCTGCCGCCGCGTTCCCGCCTTCGGCCGGCGGAGGAGGAGTCGAGCTCCGGCGAGGCTGGCCGAAGCATCCACCGCGAGCAGGCGGCAGGGTCGCGACCGGAGTCCTACTGCGACCGTTTGCTGGCGGCAGCTCTCGACGACATTCGAAGCAGCGGCGACGGGCCATTCGACCGCGCCGACGACGTCCTCGATCGGGTTCGTCAGTCGTGCCCGCAGTCGGCCGGTCCGCTTCGCGAGCTCGCCGGCGTGCGCTTCGCACAACGACGATGGAAAGACGCCGCCGCGCTGTCGCGGGCCGCGCTGATCCGCGAGCCGACCGATGCGTATGCACTCGACGTGCTCGGCTCGAGCTTGTTCATGCAGGACGACCCCGTGGGAGCGCTTCGGGCATGGAATCGTATCGACAGGCCGCGCGTCAACCTCGTTCGGATTACCGGCGTTCATCACACGCGTCACCAGACACTCGCCGAGACGCTCGGGATTCAACCGAACATGCTGCTCACGGCCGACTTGTTCGAGCGCGCGCGTCGCCGTCTCGAGGCTCTGCCGGACCACTCGACGGTCCGTCTTGCGCTGAGGCCCGAAGCCGACGGGTACGCCTCGATCGACGTCGTCGTGATCGAGCGAAGCGGCGTGCCTCGAAGCACGGCCGACTGGACGGCCGTAGGCGCGCGGGCGCTCGCCATGCAATCGGTCGCGGCGACGGTGCCCGGCAGCACCGGCCAGGGAGAGCTGTGGTCGGCGGAATGGCGATTCTGGCAGAACCGACCGCGCCTCGGGATGGCGTTCGAGACATTGCGTCCGGGCGGCCTGCCCGGCCTGTGGCGGGTCGACGCATCCTGGGAGCGCGAGAGCTTCGCGTCGAGTGAAACCGCGACAACCGCCGCGATCACGGAATCGCGGCTGCACGGCGCCCTGACGGTCAGCGACTGGCTGACGCCGCGACTCCGCTATTCGATCAGCGGCGGTTTCGATTCCTGGAACGGCGACAGGAAGGCCGCGGTCGTGGGCGTCGCGATCGAGCAACATCTGTTCGGGGATCGCGCATCTATCGAGGTTCACGCGAACGACTGGATTCCTGCGGGAGGCACGGAGGGCTTTCAGTCAGCCGGCGGGCGGCTGCACATTCGATCGTCGGCGGCTCCGCGGGGATGGGTTGCTCTCGCGACAGCCGGTGCGGATCGGGTGACCAGCGCCGCGCCGCTCGGCCTGTGGCCCGGAGCAGGCGATGGACAAACGCGGGCGCCACTGCTGCGAGCGCACCCGCTGACCGAAAATGGAGTCATCGCGCTGGGATCGGAATCGGCATTCGGCCGATCGCTCGTCTATGGAAGCGCTGAGGCACAGCGATGGTTCGACCGGCCGTGGCTTGCGCACTTCGGCATTGCCGGATTCGCTGACATCGCGCGCGCGTCGAGGCGCGAATCCGGCGACATGTCGCCGATCCACGTCGACGTCGGCACCGGAATTCGGGTACGGATTCCCGGAATGGCCGGCGCGCTGCGCATCGACGCGGCGCGCGGTCTCCGCGACGGCGCCGGCGCGTTCACGGTCGGGTGGCAGTACTAGCCCCATATACAATGGACAGGTTGAAGGGTATTCATGCAACTGACCGCGCAGGCGCAGAGTGACTATCAGGCCACGCAAGCGCGCCTGAATACAGAAATCCGCACACAACTCGCTCCAATCCTCGCCGACATCGCCAAGCGTTCCAGTGTCGACGTCGTCCTCAACTCGGACACGATCGCCTGGGCGGCACCCGGCACCGACATAACCAACGAAGTCGTGCAGCGGCTGAATGCTGCACCGCAGTAACGGATGACCGGACCGGGAGACCGCCGCTCGATGACGGCGTCGATCGCGTTTGTCGCGTGGTCGGCGGTGATCCTGGCAGCGACGGTTCCGTGGACGGATCTGGTCGGTCACACCCACTGGGGGAAGGTGCAGTGGGTTCCGTTCCGGAGCCCTCCGGTCAAGATGTTCGACGTCCTCGTCAACGTTTTGCTGTACATGCCGTTCGGCTACGCCTGGCTGCGTGTCTCCTGGGCCCGGACGCGTCTCTGGCAAGCTGCCGTGCTGGCCTTCGTTCTGTCAGTCGGCATCGAATGGACGCAGCTGTACAGTCACTCGCGGTTTCCATCGGTTCAGGACGTCCTCTGTAACGTGTGCGGGGCGTGGATTGGCGCGTGGCTGGCTTCGAGGCGAACCATCGCAGGCGGCGCACGTGAATCGTTGGCCCCGCTATATAAATGACTCATGCGCAGTAAGGGCCTGGCGGTCGCCGTCGCTTTCGTCGCCGTCGCGGCACCACTATCAAGCCAGACCTTTCTGATCTCGGGCAAGCGTCCGTCGCGGATAACCGAGTCCGTGGGCCCGCAAGTGACACCGCTGGCGGTCCCGTCCTTCCCGGGCGCTCACGCTCTCTGGGGATCGACTGGACAGGATTCGCGGGGACACATCTGGTTCGGCGTGACCGCGGAGGGAAATTCCGGGCCCTCCGCGCACCTGTTCGAGTACGACCCTGAGGCGGGACGCATATTCGATCGAGGAAACGTCGTCGATCAGCTCAAAGCTGCCGGTCTCCTCAGATCCGAAGAGCGTCAGGCGAAGATTCACAGTCGAATCATTCAGGGTCCGGAGAATTACCTGTATTTCGCCTCAATGGACGAGGAAGGCGAGTCCAGCAATGGGAGCCGGTTGCCGACTTGGGGCGGACATCTGTGGCGATTGAAGCTGGACACAAACCGCTGGGAACACCTCCTTGCCGCTCCGGAAGCACTTATTGCTGTGGCCGGTAGCGATCGATTCATCTACACGCTCGGTTACTACGGGCATGTGCTGTATCGATTCGACACGGACACTCGAGAGATTAAGCATGTCGTCGTCGGATCGGTCGACGGACATGTGAGTCGAAACTTTGTCGCCGACCGCCGGGGCCATGCGTACGTTCCTCGACTACGACAACAGATGGACCGTCTGAATCGACCCGTCGTCCAGGTCTCGCTGGTAGAGTTCACCAGCGATCTTCGTGAGATCAAATCGACGCCGATTGACTTCGACAAGTACGTCCATGCGGACAACCCCACAGAATCACACGGTATCGTCGCGCTGCAAGAAATGAGCGACGGGTCGTGGTTCTTCACGACTCATGTCGGTTTCCTCTTTCAGATCGTCCCGCCGCCTCAGGCGGGGAGCGGCGATCTCGCGGACAACCAACCGGCTACCCTCCGGAGCGTCAGTTGGTTTCACCCGAATGGGCGCACCTACCCAGCCAGCCTCTTCACGAGCGACGGTACCAAAACGTTGTTGGGCCTCGCGCACGACAATCTGGTCGATGGCGCGACCGGCCTTTACCAATGGCTGACATGCGATGTGGTCGCCAGCAATTGCCGCGTCGCGCCGTTCAACATAACGGGAGTCGATCCCACGGCGCTTTCGGGCTCGTCGCTGTACGGGTCGGCGACGCGCGACGCACGCGACAACGTCTACGTGGTCGGCATCGGTCCATTGAGCGGCACGATCGGACCGATCATCCTGCGAGTCGAACCACGCAAAAGGTAGATTCGCTTCAGGGCTCGACGACGACCCGGACGGGATTCGTGTAGAAGGCGAGACGCGTGCCGGTTTCGAGAAGCGAAAAGCCGCGCGCGCGGAAGACGATGCCGCCGTCTGGGACCTGAACCGTTTTTGCGATCGCCGGACCGGCTTCGGCGGGACGCCCCTGCGCGATGATTCGCGCGCCATCGCGATCGATCGCGATGATCTCGACCTGATCGACGTGATTGGGGCCCGGACGCCACGCGTCCGGCGGAACCTTCAACGACAGATCCACCGTCACCTCCGCGTCCTTGCGGACGGCGATGACTTCCCCAGCGCCTGCCGGTCTCGTCAGGCCGGTCGCGTTCACCCGCACCTCCACCTCTCTGACGATGCGTCCATGGTCCGCAAAGAAGCTGCCCGCGCGCAACGCCTGCAAGATGCCCGCGGAACTTCGTTCCGACGCATAGACCCACGTCTCCGAGAATTGCCCCGGCCAATAGTCGCCGAGACCCGTGAGGCTTTCGGAATGAAAGTCCGATGGAGCGTATGCGGCCCAGATGTCGAGGCCGCCCCCCAGCAGCGTGTCCCACGCGTCGCCGATGCGTGCTGCCACGGGGTCCCATCGATCGATCGGGACTTCCTTGTACTGATAGCTCCCGATCGGCTTGTTGCCCTGGTGTCCAGGTGCCCCGGCAAATCCAATCACGACGTCGTTGATCGCTCGCCAGGCCTTGATGTCCTTCACGTTCTCCATGCTGCTCGCGTCAGCCCGGCTCGGGTGTTCGTACACCCCGACCGGCGCAATGCCATCCGCTGAAGTCGCATTCGCGGCCAACCAACGAAGGCCTTCAGCGGCCGTCTTTCGGTCGCGCGTCGACCGGTTGAGATCATCGAATCGTTCCTTGAACGCGGTCAGCTGTTTCTCCAGCTCGGGCGCGACCAGAATCGTCATGTGTTCTTGGCCGTTTTCGGGTGGGATGTTCCATTCGACTCCGGCAAACACGATCATGTTTGGACGTTTGGCCCTCGCCCGCTCAATCGCGTCGAAATACTCTCGCGTCGCGGTCTGGAGATTGAGATCGGTGTGGTCGGTGATGGCGACCGCGTCACAGCCGTACACGGAGGCTCTGTTGAGGACTTCGTCGACGGTTCGAGCGCCGTCGGAGAATTTCGTGTGCGTGTGCGTGTCGACCTTCAGCCAGACGCCGGTGCCGGACCAAGGCACCTCTTTGATAAAGCGTGCGCCGCCCGGCTGTGCGTACGCGGCACCGATCGACAACGCCATCACGCCGGCAACCGCGAGCTTCCGGACCGCGAGACGTTGTGGCATCGGTTTCTCAGTCCGCCCTTCCCAGCGATCAGGCTGTCCGCTCTGGATGGTATCGTCGGCCACTGAAAAGAGCGTGGCATGAAGCTATCATCGACCACAAGTCATATATGCTCGAACGACCGTGCGTGACGCGATGCGCACCGGCGTGAAGGTCTCATGCATCGCGTCTCGAGCCGGCCGCCGGCCGTCCTGGTCTCTCGCCGTCTTCGCGCACAACGAGAGCGGCCGCATCGCGGCGGCGCTGCAGAGCATCGTCCAGGCCGCGGCCGGCAGGGACGTCGAAGTCTGGGTTCTCGCCAACGGTTGCACCGACGCGACGAGCGACGAGGTCCGCGCCTGCGCGACCGTGCTGCCGCATCTCTGGCTGGCGGAAATCGACGTCGCTGACAAAGCCAACGCGTGGAATGTCTACGTCCACGAGCTGATTGCGCCTGAGCGTGCTCGAGAGATCGAGACCTACTTCTTCATGGACGGCGACGTCACGCTCGAGCACGCCGCGCTCGCCCTGCTCGCCTCATCATTGGACGAAATGCCGACCGCGCAGGCCGCTGGCGGCATGCCGGCAACCGGGCGCGATCGGGAGAGTTGGCGCGCGCGGATGGTCAGAAATGGAACGCTGGCAGGCAACCTGTACGCGTTGCGGGCGAGTTTCGTCGACACCGTTCGAGAGCAGCAGGTCCGCGTGCCAACAGGCCTCGTATTCGAGGATTCGCTGGTGTCGTGGCTGGTCGCGACCCGGTTCGGACGAACGGGGACCGTGGGTCGAGACCCTCAATGCCTGTTCTGCGCGAACGCAGAGTTCTCGTTCAAGTCGATGTCGCCGCTGCGGCCGACGGACTATCCGCTGTACCTTCGGCGCAAATGGCGTTACGCGCGCGGCGGCCTGCAGCTCGAGATGCTCGTGAACGTTCTTCGGGCGCAGGGCCTCGCCGCCATGCCGGCACACGTCCACGACCTGTACGTCAACGGTCCGCTGCCGTCGCGCGTGCGATGGGTCGGCCTCGACACACCGATGCGTTTACTTGCCGTCCTGTGGATTCGCGCCTTCAGAAGGCGTCACGCTTCCTAATCGCGCAATCCGAAGACACAGAGCGAAAGCCCGGAGATCGCAGTCACGTACTGTTTCCCGTCGACTTCGTAGGTGATCGGCCCGCTGACGATCTGCGAGCCAAGGCTCGCTTTCCACAAGAGCGCTCCGGTTCGCGCGTCAATCGCCTGGAAGTAGCCTTCGCGGCCGCCGCTGAACAACACATCCGATGCCGTCGTCAGAATGCCGCTGTCGGTGACGTCGGTCATCGCGAACTTCCACTTCTGCTCTCCCGTGGCGGCGTCGACCGCGAGCACCGCGCCGGTGGCCACCGC
>Ga0066905_100000624_pt1 | contig 10431 bp, 12 predicted proteins | sample PanSoiMetaPlot36_FD_67483 | JGI IMG/M metagenome (GOLD analysis project Ga0066905, IMG submission 67483) | Tropical forest soil microbial communities from Panama analyzed to predict greenhouse gas emissions - Panama Soil Plot 36 (version 2) | ecosystem: Environmental > Terrestrial > Soil >... | reverse complement strand
CCACTCGCCTCGCTGCTGATCATCATCGGTAACGCGCTGACCCCGGGTAAGGGCTTCAAGGAGGGCCCGTTCGCGTCAGAGGCGGAGCTGCGCGAGCTAGTGGACCTGGCCGAGCAGAGCCGGGTCATCGAGCCGGCCGAGCGGCGGATGGTGCATTCGGTCTTCGAGCTCGGCGACACGATCGTGCGCGAGGTGATGGTGCCGCGCACCGACATGGTCTTCGTGGAGCGCGGCAAGACGCTGCGGCAAGCACTGTCGCTGGCGCTGCGCAGCGGATTCTCGCGAATCCCGGTGGTAGGCACCGGTGAGGACGACATCGTCGGCATCGCCTACCTGAAGGACGTGGCGCAGCGCACCTACGAGTACCGGGACGGCGAGTCCAGCGAGCGGGTGGAGTCGGTGATGCGGCCGGCCACGTTCGTCCCGGACTCGAAGCCGGCCGACGAGCTGCTCCGGGAGATGCAGCGCGACAAGATCCACATGGCGGTGGTCATCGACGAGTACGGCGGCACGGCCGGCATCGTCACGATCGAGGACATCCTCGAGGAGATCGTCGGTGAGATCGACGACGAGTACGACGTGGAGCGCGCGTCGATCCAGCGGCTGGCCAACGGCTCGGTCCGGGTGTCCGCGCGACTGCCGGTCGAGGATCTGGCCGAGGTCATCGGGGTCAGCATCGAGGATGGCGATGTCGAGACCGTCGGCGGCCTGCTCGCCAAGCACCTCGGCCGGGTTCCGATTCCGGGCGCGACCGTGACCATCGAGGGACTGACGCTGGAAGCCGAAAGCAGCACCGGTCGGCGCAACCGGATCGGTTCGGTCCTGGTCAGCCGCGCCGAGCACCCTGCGGCCGGCCAGTCCGGCCAGCAGGCGGGCTCGGCCAGCACCCGAACCGGGTCCTATCGGTGAGCCTCGATCACGACCTGGATCCCGAGGACCTGAAGATCGTTTCGCTGGCCCGGTCGGCCCGGGCTCGAACCGGTGCGGTCGAAGGCGCGGCGGTGCGTGACGACGCCGGGCGCAGCTACGTGGCGACCACCGTCACGTTGCCGGCGCTGGCCCTGTCCGCGATACAGGTCGCGGTTGCGATGGCGATCAGCAGTGGCGCCGGTGCGCTGGAGGCGGCCGCGCTGGTCACCGAGGCAGATCTAGATGCCGACATCGACCTGGCCGTGCTCCGCGAGGTCGCCGCGCCGGCGGGTATCCGGGTCATCCGGGCCGATCCGGCCGGCATCGTGCAATCGGTTAATGCGCTGGCCTGATACCGCCGCGGCCGGCACCGGCGCCGTCCTCGCCGCGGCGGTGCTGTTCGGTACCACCGGGACCGCACAGGCGCTGGCCGATCCGACTGGCTCCCCGTACGCGGTCGGGGCGGCGCGCTTGCTCCTCGGCGGCGCCGGGCTTGTCGCGGTCGCGCTGATCGCCGGGCACCGTACCCGGTCGCTGGTCGCCCTCGTCCGTACTCCGCCCGGGCTGGTCGCGGCCACCGCGGTCGCCGGCTACCAACTCGGCTTCTTCGCCGGCGTGGCCAGGGCCGGGGTCGCGGTCGGCACCCTGGTCGGGATCGGCGCCGCGCCGGTCATCGCCGGCCTGCTCAGCGGCCTGGTGGACGGTCGGCTGCCGGGTCGGCGCTGGTGGCAGGCGGTGGCCGTCGCGCTGGCCGGACTCGCGGTGCTCTCGCTGGCCGGCGCGGGCGGCCGGGCCGAGCCCGTCGGGCTGCTGCTGGTGCTCAGCGCGGCCGCGTGCTACGCGGTGAGCGTGCTCGCCCAGCGCCGGCTGATCGGCGCCGGCGCCGACTCGACCGCGGTGATGGCGGCCACGTTCGCGGCCGGCGCGGTCCTGTTGACACCGGTGCTGGTCGGCGGGGGCGTGCGCTGGCTGGGTGAGCCGAGCGGCTGGCTGCTCGTGCTGTACCTCGGATTGCTGCCGACCACACTGGCCTACCTGCTGATCGGCGCGGGGATCCGGGTGCTCGCACCGGCGGCGGTGGTCTCGCTCAACCTGGCCGAGCCTGTGACCGCGGCGTCCCTTGGCGTGCTGCTGCTCGGCGAGCGGCTGACCATGGTTGGGGCGGTTGGTGCGCTCCTCGTCCTGGCGGGCGTCGTGCTGGTCGGGCGGGTGGTCACCGCGGGCGACTCAGGTCTGGTTCCGCCGGGTAATTGGGATGCAAGCGCCTCCACCACCGCCGTTCCTAGGTCAGACTGACCGCATGGTTTCGCCCTCGCCGACACCGCAGGCTGCTCCGCCGGGTTTCCGCGCCGGCTTCGCCTGCCTGGTCGGGCGGCCAAACACCGGCAAGTCCACGTTGACCAACGCGCTGGTTGGCACCAAGGTCGCGATCACCTCAGGCCAGCCGCAGACCACCCGGCACACGATCCGCGGGATCGTGGCCCGGCCCGACGGCCAACTGGTCCTGATCGACACGCCCGGCCTGCACCGGCCGCGCACGCTGCTCGGCCAGCGGCTGAACGACCTGGTCCGCACTACCTGGGCCGAGGTGGACGTGATCGTGCTGTGCGTGCCGGCGAACGAGAAGATCGGTGCCGGCGACCGCTACATCGCCGCCGAGCTGGCGCAGCTCAAGCAGCCGCCGGTGGTCGCCGCCGTCACCAAGACCGACCTGGTCAGCTCGGGCGAACTGGCCGCGCAGCTGGTGGCGGTAACGCGGCTGGGCGAGGGCGCGGGGCTGGAGTTCGCCGAGATCGTGCCGGTGTCCGCGGTCGAGGGTGGTCAGGTCGGCCTGCTTACCGACCTGCTGCTGCAGCGGTTGCCGGAGGGCCCGCCGCTGTATCCGGACGGCGAGTTGACCGACGAGCCGGCGCTGGTCATGGTGGCGGAGCTGATCCGGGAGGCGGCGCTCGAGGGCGTACGCGACGAACTGCCGCACTCGATCGCGGTCGTCGTCCAGGAGATGGGGCTGCGCCCGGACCGGCCGGAACGCCGCCCGCTGCTGGACATTCACGCGACCATCTACGTGGAGCGGCCTTCGCAGAAGGCGATCGTGATCGGGGCCGGCGGGTCCCGGCTGCGGGAGATCGGCACCGAGTCCCGCCGCCACATCGAGGCGCTGCTCGGTACTCCGATCTACCTCGACCTGCACGTCACCGTCGCCAAGGACTGGCAGCGCGACCCGCGGCAGCTGCGCAAGCTCGGGTTCTAGCCGACGGTCGCTGTTCAGGGACCCAGGGTCAGCTCCCACTCGCTCTGCTGGCTGACCGGACGGAAGCCGAGTGCGGTGTTGATCGCAATCATGTGGGAGTTGGCGTCGGCGTTCCAGGTGTCCACGCGCTGCAAGGCGGGCTCCTGCGCGCGAACACTCAGCAGATTATCGATCTTGATACGCAGGCCGAGCCGGTGCCCGCGGTGCGCCGGCAGTACCAGCGTGTCCTCCTGCCAGCCGTGCGATTCCGCGCCGGACGGCAGGTCGAGCCTGGTGACGGCGACCAGCTCGCCGGTCGGATCGTGGCGGGCCGCACTGATGTACGAGCGGGTCCCGCGGTTGCGCAGGACCTGGTCGCGAGCGCGGACCCGGTCCGCATCCCAGGCCTCGGGCTGCCACCTCAGCTCGTCCAGCGGCACGTCAGTGCTCATCCGGGCCGTCAGCGCGGCCATGTCGGGGACGAACTCCGGCGGAGTCATCCCGATCCACTGCACCAGCGAATAGTCCGCGGACGCTGCCCGGGCCGCGGCCAGCCGCTCGGCCAGGTCGGCGTCGTCGATGGTGGCCAGGTCGAGTTGCCGCCGGGTCTCGACAGTCACCCGCCCGGCGCCCATCGCGGCCGCGAACTGTTCACCGGGACTGGCCGGCCGGTCCAGCGGCCGACTCGTCTCGGCCAGGAGCCGGTGGCGCCCGGCGGCCCGCGACTGGTCGATCGCGTGCCGCCACAGCGTGCTGCCGATGCCGCGGCGGCGGTGATCCGGGTGGACGCTGAGCTCGCGGATGATCGTGACATCGGTGTTGTCCGCCTGCGAAAGGCCGAGTGCGAGCACGCCCACCGGATTTGCGTCGCTCCGGGCCAGCCACTGCTCGACCCGCGTGCCCGGCCACGGATGCTTCATCTCGGCGAGTGCCCGGGCCGCACTCGGGCGGATCGTATCCGGCTCATCGGCTAGCCAGCACGCTTCCCGTACGGCGACCCAGGCCGCGACTGCCTGCTCGGACCCCTCGAGCCGGTCGATCCTGATCGGGCTTGGCGCCGGCGTGCTGGTGGAACCCGGGCTTGTCGGGTGTGAGCTCACCGGCCCAGGTAAGCGCACCGGCGGGCCGGCCCGCCACCGGGTTTCAGCCTGCTCCGCTCATCCGGGCTCGGCGATGCAGGCGGTTGCGATCCGCTGGAAACCGACCCGCTCGTAGATCCTGGCCACGTCGTCGGATCCGGCGGACAGGAACACGACCTCCACGCCCTGCCGGCGGGCATCGGCGACCAGCGCGGCGGTGATCGCGGCGCCGATGCCGCGGTGGCGGACGACCGGAAGCGTGGCGACACCGACGACTTCGCTGACTCCGGCGACCGGCTGGTGGCTGCCGACCCCGATCGGCCCGGTGGCGTCTTCGGCGACCGCGGCCACGGTCAGCCCACGCCTGATCCGGTCCCGCAGCCAGCGGTGCTCGGGGTCGCGCTGCCGAGCGACCGCCTCGTCGCGCTCGGCGATCCCAGCCGAGCCGATCCCGGTGCCGCCGGCCGCGAAGCCGACCGCCGCTACCGCCTGTGCGGCGGCCAGCGCCGGATCGTCGGGCTCCAGCAGCCGGACCGTGACGTCGGGCGGGCTGCTCGCCCGGATGCCGTCACCGCCCAGGATCTGCAGCGGGAGCTCGGCCACGGCCAGGCCACCGGCCCGGGCGGCCGCGAGCAGCCCGGGGGTGGTCTCGTCGACCCACTCGAACGCCTCGGGCACCCTGAGCTCACGCTGCCGTTGCCGCACCCTGGTCACGTCGCCGGCGGTGAACGTGTCCGGTCCGCCGAGCCGGGGACGGGCGTAGTACGGCCAGCCCACGGTGGAAACGAACAGCGTGAACGGCCCGATCTCCTCGACCCGGGCGGCCTGGCGCGGCACCGCGTCGTAGTAGCGCTCGATCCGGTCCAGAACCTCGCTCACGCGGTCATTCTGCGGTATCGGTCAATCGGTTTGCCCGCGCCACAGCGACGTCCATGGCCGTATCAGAAGCCGCCAACCGGGCAGAATGGGCGGGTGAGCCTCTACCGGGATGTCGGGGTCGTGTTGCGCACCCACAAGCTGGGTGAGGCCGATCGCATCATCACCATGCTCACCCGGGAGAACGGCCGGATCCGCGCGGTCGGCAAGGGGGTGCGCCGGACGTCGTCCAGGTTCGGGTCCAGGCTCGAGCCGTTCACCCACGTCGATCTTCAGCTCGCCACCGCGCGCAGCCTGGACATCGTCACCCAGGCGGAGATCATCGATGCGTTCGGCGAGCCGATCGCGACCGACTACCCCCGTTACACGACCGGCACCGCGATGCTGGAGATGGCCGAGAAGCTGACCGACGCGGAGCGAGAGCCCGCGGTTCAGCAGTACCTGCTGCTGGTCGGCGGGCTGCGGGCGCTGGCCGAGAACCAGCGGGACACCGGTCTGGTGCTGGACTCCTATGTGCTGCGATCGCTGGCGGTGGCCGGGTATGCGCCGAGCTTCGACGCGTGCCTGCAGTGCGGCCGGGACGGCCCGTCGCCCTATCTCAACGTCGCCGCCGGCGGCGCGGTCTGCGCGGACTGCCGCCCGCCCGGTTCGGTCGCGCCGGCCGCTGAGACGATGGCTCTGCTCGCGGCGCTGCTGTCCGGCGACTGGACAGTGGCCGAGGCGAGCCAGCCGCGCAGCCGCCGGGAGGCCTCCGGCATCGTCGCGGCGTATTCGCAATGGCACCTCGAGCGCGATGTGCGCTCGTTCCGACTGGTGGAGCGTGGGTGATCCGTCGAGCCGCCCGGGCGGCCAGGACCGACACCGGCGGTCGCACCGACCCGATCCGCCGGCCCGACCCGCATCCCAGCGGTGCCCGCCCGCCCGAGCTGCCGGCTGAGCTCGTCCCGCGGCACGTCGCGATCGTGATGGACGGCAACGGCCGCTGGGCCAAGCAGCGCGGGCTACCCAGAACGGCGGGGCATGAGGCCGGCGAGGCCGCGCTGTTCGACGTGATCGAGGGCGCGATCGAGATCGGCGTGAAATACCTGTCCGCGTACGCCTTCTCCACCGAGAACTGGCGCCGCTCGCCGGACGAGGTGCGGTTCCTGATGGGCTTCAACCGGGACGTGATCCACCGGCGCCGGGACATGCTGCACGAGCGCGGGGTGCGGGTCCGCTGGGCCGGCCGGCGACCCCGGCTGTGGCGGAGCGTGATCAAGGAGCTGGAGTACGCCGAGGAGCTGTCCAAGCACAACGACGTGATCACTCTGCAGTTCTGCGTGAACTACGGCGGCCGTGCGGAGATCGCGGACGCGGCCGCCCGGATCGCCGCGCTGGCCGCGGCCGGAAAGCTCGACCCGGACAAGGTGGACGAGCGGATGTTCGCTCGCTACCTCGATGAACCGGACATCCCCGAGGTCGACCTGTTCGTCCGCTCGTCCGGTGAGCAGCGCACCTCGAACTTCCTGGTCTGGCAGGCCGCCTACGCCGAGTTGGTGTTCCTGGACACGCTGTGGCCGGACTTCGACCGTCGGCACCTGTGGCAGGCGATCGAGACGTACGCCCGCCGCGACCGCCGCTATGGCGGCGCGATCCCGAACGAGCCGCAGCCCTAGCCGAACCGGACCGTGTCCCTAGGCTCCGGTCGATTCGAGGGGCGGCGCTTAGCCGCGGGCGCAGTCGGGACAGGTACCGAACACCTCTACCGTGTGCGTGACATCCACGAACCCGTGCGCGGCTCCGACCTTCTCGGCCCAGCGCTCCACATCCGGACCCTCCACTTCGACGGTCCGTCCGCACTTGCGGCACACGAGGTGGTGGTGGTGCGCCACGCTGCTGCACTGGCGGTACACCGTCTCGCCGTCGGCGCTGCGCAGCATGTCCACCTCACCGGAGTCGGCCAGCGCCTGCAGGGTGCGGTAGACCGTGGTCAGGCCAACCCGCTCGCCGCGCTCCCGCAGGATCGCGTGCAGGTCCTGGGCGCTTCGGAAGTCGGTCGTGTCGGCCAGGACCGCGGCTACGGCGGCGCGCTGCCTGGTCGCGCGGCCGGGTGCGCTGAGCCGGTCGATCGTCACTGGTGCTCCACTCCTGGTCTGACCTTGCCGGTGTGACCCATTGTGCGTTATGCCTCGAGAACTACGTCGTCCTCGTAGATCTCGCCGAGGTCCGAACGCCGCCGCTGGCTGACGGTACGGCCGATTCCGGCCAGGGCGCTGACCAGGGCGAATCCGGCGATGCCGAGCACCACGATGCTGGCGCCGGGCGCGGTGTCCGCGTAGTACGAGAAGATCACACCGGCCACCGCGTACACGACGCCGAGCGCGAGGGCGAGGGCGAGGGTGGACCGGAAGCCCCGGCTCAGCTGCTGCGCGGTCGCCACCGGGACCACCATGAGCGCGCTGACCAGCAGTACGCCGACCACCCGCATCGCGACGGTCACGGTCACCGCCGCGGAGACCGCGATCACCAGGTTTAGCGCGCGCACCGGCAGCCCGGCGACCTTGGCGAACTCCTCGTCGTAGCAGACCGCGAACAGCCAGCGTGACAGCCCGAGCGTGACCGCTAGCACCAGCCCGGCCAGGATCGCGATCAGCCGCAGATCCTCCGGGGCCACCGTGGTCAGCGAGCCGAACAGGTAGGCCAGCAGGTTCGCGTTGCTGGCGCTCGCGGACAACCCGATCGTGACCACGCCGCCGGCGATGCCGCCGTAGAACAGCAGGGCAAGCGCGACGTCGCCACTGGCCGTGCCGCGCTCCCGCAGTACCTCGATCGCTACCGCCCCCAATGCGGCCACCACGACCGCGGTGAGCACCGGGGCGGCGCCTAGCGCCAGGCCGATCGCCACTCCGAACAGCGCAACGTGCCCGATCCCGTCTCCCATCAGCGCCATCCGGCGCTGGACCAGGTAGGTGCCGATCGCGGGCGCGGACATCCCGACCAGTACGGCGGCCAGCAGTGCGCGCTGCATGAACGCGGGCTGCAGGAACTCCAGGCTCAGCGCAGCCACCGCGCCTCCTGTTCGACGGTGCCGACCGGATCGTGCGGGTGCACGTGATCGTGGCCGGGCTGGCCGTGATGGCCGGCTGCCACCGGCGGCGCTCCATCGTGCGCCACCACGCCGTGTCTGAGCACCACCGCTCGAGCGATCAGGCCGTCGAGCGGACCGAGTTCGTGGGCGACCAGCAGGATTGTGGAGCCGTGAGCGACCAGGTCGGCCAAGGTGTCGGCCAGTAGCCGCTGGGTGGTCAGGTCCACCCCGGCCAGCGGCTCGTCCAGCACCAGCAGGTCGGGCTGCCCGGCCAGGGCCCGAGCGATGAGCACTCGTTGCTGTTGGCCTCCGGAGAGCGCGGCGACGTTCTCACCGGCCCGTGCGGCCAGCCCGACCGTGTCCAGTGCACTGCCGACCGCGGCTTGGTCGACCCGGCTCAGCGGCTGGCCGATCCGGTGCCTGGCGAGCCGGCCGGAGCTGACCACCTCCCGAACGGTCGCCGGCACGGCGGAAACCGCGGTCACCCGCTGCGGGACGTACCCGATCCGATACCAGTCCTTGAACCGCTCGAGCGGGACGCCGTACAGCTCGATCTGCCCGGATTGTGCCGGCACCAGACCGACCAGCGTGCGGACCAGCGTCGACTTGCCGGAGCCGTTCGCGCCGAGCAGCGCCACCACCTCGCCCTGCTCGACCCGGATCGAGATCCCGCGCAATGTCGGCCGGCCGTTGAGCGAAACTGTCAGGTCTCGAGCGTCGATGGCCGGGGGCTGGCGGGTCACGGGCAGGACAGCGCCTTTCGCAGGGCGGCCAGGTTGGCTCGCATCACGGTGAAATAATCGTCCGTGGCAGTGTCCGTGATTCCCTCGATCGGGTCGAGCAGCGCGGCGGTGGCGCCGGTGTCCCTGGCGATCGTCTCCGCCAGGTCGGCGCTGAGCAGCCGCTCGAAGAAGATCGTGGTGATCCCGCGCTGCTGAACCAGCTGCTGGATCTGCTGGATCCGCTCCGGTGCCGGCTCCTGGTCTGGTGAGAGTCCGGCGATCGGTATCTGTTCGAGCCGGTAGCGCGCGGCAAGGTAGCCGAATGCCGCGTGCGCCGTCACGATCTCGGTTCGTGCGCACAAGCCGAGGCCGGACCGGTACTCACCGTCCAGCTCCGCCAGCTTGGACTTCAGCGCGTCGGCCTGCTCGGCGAACGTGCTGGCGTGCGTCGGATCCGCGGCGGCCAGCTGCTCGGACACCGGGTCGACGAGCTGGGCCAGCTTGGTGGGGTCGAGCCAGAAGTGCGGGTCCCGGTCGGTGCCTGAGCCCGGCGTACTGGTCAGCGGCACCACACTGGCTACCTCGAGGGTGCGGCCGGCGCTTTGCTCGACGGCCTCGTCCACGGCCGGCTGGAAGCCCTTGACGTAGATGACGAGATCGGCGTCCGCGATCGCGGCGACCTGCCGCGGGGTGAGCTCGAGATCGTGCGGCTCGACTCCCGGCGTGGTGAGGTTGGTCACGCTGACCTCGGGGCCGCCGATCTGCTCGGCCACGAACGCGAGCGGGTAGAACGCGGCCAGCACGGTTGGCCTGCCGGACTCTTCGGATGCCGGGCCGGTGGCGGCGCATCCGACGACCGATCCGGCCAGCGCGATCCCGGCGAGAAGCACCGCCGCAAGCCGCGCCGGTCTGGTCGTCATGAAAACCATTTTCACCCATGGCGCAAGCGACGTGCAAGCCCGCCCTGTCCGCGCCCACAGCCAAGATCGCTGTTTTCATGATCGCTCTCGATCGCGACCTGCGGAAACGCCGCAAACCGATCATGAAAACAGCGATCTTGGAGCTGTCAGGGGGCGCGCGAAGAGCGTTGGAAAGGCGCCGTCAGAGTTGGAGGATCGCGGCGACCAGCACGACCAGCGGGACCAGCATCCGTAGCACCCGGGTCCGGGGCGGAAGCACCGGCCAGGACAGTGCGGCGAGCCAGGCCAGGAACAGCGCGATCACCAGGAGCAACGCAAAGCCCACCGGACCGCCGACCACCAGCCCGATCACCGCGATCACCAGCATCACAGCCGGCACCAGCCAGCCCGGGAGCGCGGACATCCGCAGCAGGAGCGGCGCGCTGCCTCGCTCCAGTGCGGCCCGGGCTCCTCGCCTCGGACCGCTACCCGAGTCGGCCCCGCGCTCGGGCCGGCTCGGGCCGCTCCGGCGCTGGTCGGCCGGGCGCGGTCCGGGGGCAGCAGGGGAGCCGGGCTGATGCGCGGCGCTCGGACGTCGGGCTGACCGACGGCTACGGCGGTTCTTCGACACGGGGCGGCGCTCCTTTGC
>Ga0066905_100000623_pt1 | contig 10433 bp, 13 predicted proteins | sample PanSoiMetaPlot36_FD_67483 | JGI IMG/M metagenome (GOLD analysis project Ga0066905, IMG submission 67483) | Tropical forest soil microbial communities from Panama analyzed to predict greenhouse gas emissions - Panama Soil Plot 36 (version 2) | ecosystem: Environmental > Terrestrial > Soil >... | reverse complement strand
TCGGGGATACCCGGGCGGACCTGGAGGAGGGGACGAACGCTGGGTGCGGACTGGTGATCGGGGTGACCACCGGGAGCTACACCCGGGCGCAGCTCGACCGATACCCCCACACACACCTCCTTGAGTCCGTCGCCGAAGTCCCGGAGCTGGTCCTGTCCGGGGCGGGTGGGCAAAGCGACCACTGACGATCACGTTGGCCCGGCCCGGCCGAGCATACCCACGTCCGACCGGACAGCGAAGTAACCGCCCGGTAACGCGCCCGCCCGTACAACGACTTCGGCGTCTGTCCCACTTGTCCGACCGGGAATCCCCCATGATCCGCCTCATCCCGTGCCTGGCCCTCCTCGCCGCGTGCGATGCGTCCGCGGCCGACCCGACCGTCCTGGACCTGTGGCCTGGGAAGCCGCCGGGCGAGACGAAGGACCTGCCGCCGGAGACGGACATCTGGAAGGACACGGACAAGCTGGTGGGCGACCGGCGCATTCAGAAGATCACCAACGTGAGCAAGCCGACGCTCGCGGTCTACCGGCCGGAGAAGGCGGCCGACACCGGGGCGGCCGTGATCGTCTGCCCCGGGGGCGGGCATCGCATCCTGGCCTACGACCACGAGGGGACCGAGGTGGCCGAGTGGCTGGCGAAGAACGGCGTCACCGGGATCGTACTTAAGTACCGCGTCCCGGCCCGCGACGAGAACAAGCGCTGGCAGGCGGCCGTCCAGGACGCCCAGCGCGCCGTCCGCGTCGTTCGCGACAAGGCCGGCGACTGGGGAATCGACCCGAAGCGGATCGGCATCCTCGGCTTCTCCGCGGGTGGGGAGACGGCCGGTCTGGCGGCCATCTTGCACGGCCAATCGCAATACGAAGCCGTGGACAAGGCCGACAAGGCATCGGGCCGCCCGGACTTCGCGGCGCTGATCTACCCCGGGGGGTTATTGGAGCGAGGGAACACGAAGCTGCGCGAGTATGTGAAAGTGGACAAGGACACGCCGCCGATGTTCCTGGCGCACGCGTTCGACGACCCGGTGGACCCGCGGAACAGCCTGTTGCTCGCGACCGAGTTGAAGGCCGTTGGCGTGTCGTGCGAGCTCCACATGTACGCGACCGGCGGGCACGGGTACGGGATGCGGAACACGGGCCACCCGGTCAACGCGTGGCCGCAGCGGTGCTTGGAGTGGATGACGAAGCAGGGGTATGTGAAGAAGTAGGGGGGAGGGCGGACTCAGGACGCTGGCCCTGCGCGCCGCGGCCGGCGTCGGCGACGCGCCAACGCTAGAACTCATTGCACGGACGCGGACGGCCGGCTATGGTTCCTCCAATCGGCCGTCAGGCACCTCGCGGCGTCCGACCGAACCGGCCCTTCGGGCCATCCTCATTCGGATGACCTCTCACGACGACGGCTTTTTTCACACTTTCCAGCAAGACCCCGACGACGACGCCCCGCGGCTCATTTACGCCGACCTGCTCGACGAGCGCGGAGACGACGCATCGGCCGCCCACGCCGAATTGATCCGCGTCCAGGTTGAACTGGCCCGGCTTTCCTCTTTAAGTCCCGGGCCGCCGAACTGGCGGGGCGGCAGGACGAGCTGCTGGAATGGGGCGCGCGCCTTTGGGTCGGCGAGTGGGCCGACGTGCTCGACGGCTGGACTTTCCGTCGGGGCCTGGTCGAGGCGATCTGGCTGGACGCCTCGGTCTTCCTCGACCGGGCGGCCGACCTGTTCGCGGCATTCCCGACCTTGACCGTGGCCAAATTGAAGAGGGCCGCCGGTCACCTACCCGAATTGGCGGCCAGCCCCTGGCTCGCCCACCTGCGCGGGCTCGACCTGAGCGGCAACGACATCACCGGGGCCGCCCTGGCTTGCCTAACGGCATCGCGCAACATCTGCCTGGTATATCCCACCGTGGCGGCGACTGGATTTGTCAGACAATCGCCTGACGCGCCGGGACGTGGCCAAGCTGACCGATTCCACCGTCATGCGCCGCTTGGTGTCTCTCGACCTGTCCTCCAACCCGCTGGATGATGCCGGCGTGTCGGTTCTGGCCGCGGCACCCAGCGCGTCCGGGCTGGTGGACCTCGGGTTGTGTGACACCGCCCTGGGCGACCGCGGATTCGCGGCCCTGGCCGAGACGACGAACATGCCTGGCTTGCGGAGCCTGGACGTGCGCGGCCATCACAGCTCGTTCCACCGGACCCCGACTGGGTACGAGTTGGGCGGAGTCGCGGACCTGGCCCGGTCGCCACTCCTGGGCCAGTTGCGGAGGTTGCTCATCAACTGGTCCAGCGGTCCGAGCAACGGGTGGACGGCGGACGTACTCACGGTTGGTCGGAAGCCGCCACCGCCGGCGCACGTCCAGGACTGGTGGATTTCAGACCAGCTGCGGAAATCCTCGTACCTGATTCCGTCGCTCCTGGTCGATTGCGACTTGGCGGACCTTTGGTGGCTGGGCGACACTCGGAACCGCGAGCGACTGCCGAACGAGTGGTCGGTCTGAGACTGCGTCCGACCTAGGCGGTATTGACCGGATTGGGATCGGTGGGAGAATGGCAATATGAATACTCCACTAGACGACCCGGTCGTGCGGGAGGCCGATGCTCAGGCGGTCATTGATCACTTTCTGAACGGCGTCCCGTTGGCCCCTGAAGTCGCGAGCCGCGTCCGCCGGCGGTCCGAGCAGGGCACCGAAGAGGTCCGGCGGAAGTTCGGAACGGTCGAAGTCGCTGTTGATCTGGTTCGCGAAGGTCGAGACGAATCATGAGGTTCGTCCTCGACTCCTCCGTGGCACTAAAGTGGGTGCTGCCGGAACCTGACTCGGGCAAGGCTCTTCAACTAAGGTCCGACTTCCAGGCATCCGTCCACCAACTACTGGCCCCGGACGTGCTACCGGTGGAGTGTGCTCACGCGCTAACTCGCGCTGAACGACGCGGGATTATCGCGATCGGCCAAGCCGAGTTACACTTCTTGAACATCCTCTCAGTCGGTGTGTCACTCCACGTACACCAATCAGTCCTTCGTAGGGCGCTTGCCCTTTCTTCTGCCGCCCGTGTTGGTGTGTACGACTGTCTCTACGTCGCCTTGGCGGAACGAGAGGGTTGCCAGCTCGTCACGGCGGATGCCCGGCTGGCGAACAGTTTCCGGACTCAATTCCCGTTCTTCATCGAATTGTCGTCCTTGCCGTAATGCTCGAGTTACGTCGCGTGTTACCACTCGTACCGCTTCGAAAGGACCGCCCCGGTCACCGCATCGATCACATAATGCGGCCCGCCCCCCTTGGTCGTCGGATCTTTCAGTTCGTAATCGACATGCCAGCCGTCCGACTCGAGTGACAGCCAAATTTGATAACCAGTCAGGTCCGGGTACTCTTTGACGGCGTCGGCCTCCGCGATCGCCAGGGCCTCTTTACTACCGATCCACACCCCTGACTTCGAAGGGACCGGCAGCGCCTTGTGACCACCGATTCCCGTCACTGGCTTCGTAGGGGCGGAATGGCGCTGCTTCTCCTGCTCAATGATTGAGGAGCTAAGTTCAATGCACTCGGCGCAGATGTAGACGTCCCCCGGGCCCTCGACCAGCGGGCCGACGTCCCGGTGGCTCTTGCGGCAGAATGAGCAGTAGGAGTTGCGGTTCCTAATGGCTCTGCAAGGCCGCTCTCATCGCGGCACCATCCGCACCAGCCCGAGCGTCGCCCAGGCGCTGCCGAAGTAGGTGATCGGGACCGGGTTCGTCATCGGCGTCGCGCCGGGGTGCGATCGCGACTTCATCGGCCAGGAGCCGTCGCCCTTTTGCGTGGTCACCAGGAATGTCACGCCCCGCTGCACTTCGGGTCGGTCCGAATTCACGCCGGCCTGGTTGAGGAAGTACAGCGCCTGCCCGGTGGCGAAGGCGTCGCTGGGCAGGTCCTTCTCGGGGGCCCAGCCGCCGTCCTTGTTCTGGCGCCCGAGCAGTCGGTCGATCCCGGGCTGTAGGTCCTTCGCGGGGACGCCGGCCCGGACGTCGCGGAACAGGCGCACCGCGAGCGCCTGCGTCGTCTCGGTCGGTTTGGCCTTGTTGAGCCACGCGGCCGCCTTCTCCTGGCTGTCGCGGGCCTCGGACTTTTCCTTCGGGTCGGCCGGGACGTGCGGCGCCAGTGCCAGGTGGGCCAGCAGAGTCACGACCTCGTCCGACTCGAAGACGGGCGGCGGCCGGTTCTTCGCCGGCGCCAGCGACCAGGCCCAGGACCCGTCCACCTCTTGATGTCGCGTGAGGTGGCCGGCGATTCGCTTCAGCTCGTCCGCGGATACCTCGGACTGTTTGGGCACGGCCTGGGCCATGATGGCCAGGTAGACGGCCGGCGTGTTGACCATGTTCCAGCCCGGCCGCTTGTCGCGCGGCAAGTCGATCCGCTCGAGCAACCGGTCCTTGGTCCACTTGGTCATGTCCGCCAACATTTCCGCCTTGACCGCGTAGCCGCGGCTCTTCGCCTCGCTGAGCGCCCAGACGGTCATGGTGCCGTGGTGGCACGTGGAGCACTGGCGGTCGGCCCGCCACTTTGCCGCGTCCTTTTCGATGAAGTCGAGGCCGCGCTCGACCGCCTTGCGGGCGGGCGGAGGAGTCGGTGTTTCCTTGTCGGCGTGCGCCGACCCTACGCAGGCTGCCATGAGGCCGAGCGTAGCCATCGCGATGTGACCGCGAACGCGGAACGGCATGGTCGCCGTCCTTTCAGGAGTGAGCGTGACCCGCACGTATGACTACTTTCCGACATCGGCCCCGTCCGGACAACCGGAATCCAACACTCCGGTCGCCGACGCTCCCGGCTCGCCTTTGAACTTGGCGAGCCGGGAGCGTCAGCGACCGGAGCGCCTTTCAAGCCATCGCCCGCTGCACCGCTGCCTCCGCGAGGAGTTGGGCCGGGTTGACCAGGTACGCGTCGTTCGCCGACTCGCCGAGCAGAAGCGGGATCTCGGTGCACCCGGGGATGATCCCATCGACACCCCGTGCCCGCAACGTCGCCACTGCCTCGTGGGCCGGGGTGTAGAGCGCCGCGTCCGTCCGCCCCTCGATCAGGCCCATGATCGACGCGTCCAGCCGAGCCCGGGCGGCCGCATCAATTGTCTCACATGGGATTCCCAGGGCCCCAAGCGGGCGCGTGTAGACGACCGGGTCGCCGTACCCCAAGACGCCGACCTTCCGCCAGCCCCGTCGCCGGACGTCGGCGATCGTCACGTCGATGATGCTGAGTACTTCGCGCCCGGACGCCCGCTCGATGTCGGCCCGAAAGTTATGCGTGGCGTTCGACGGTATGACCAGGAAGTCGGCCAGTGGGCCCAGTCGCCGGGCTGTGTCGAGAAGTCGCGGGTCGGCCCGGAACGGGACCTCGGGGACGCCGTCGGCTGTCATCACGACCGGCTCGTGGCGGTGGTAGTAGACGACCAGCGGTGGGTAACCGGTGTTGTGCCGCTGCGGGATCCGCTGCTGGCAGACGAGGTGCAGCCGGGCCTCGAAGTCCATCGTGGCTTGCGGGCCGACACCGCCCAGAACGCCGATCGTCTTCACGGTTGTCCTCCACGACACGGTGGACGTCACGATTTGCTCTACTTCCTCTTCCCAACCCCGCCAAGTTCCCACACCGTAACCGTTCCGTCGCACCGCCCCGTGGCCAGCACCTTCTCATCCTTCTCCGTCGCGACCGACATCACCGACCCGCCGCGGGCGGTCCAGGTTCGCGTTCGCTCACCGGTCGCTGTGCCCCAGAACTGACGCCGCATGACCTATTCACTGGCCGGCCCGGGCGGCGACCACCGACCCCGCGGTTGACCCCACCCCGTTCCCGACCTACGGTTTTACACTCCCTTTCGAGCCTCACTCGCGGATCCCCCACCGACCGGTGCCCCATGCAATTCCTCCAGAACGTCCTGGATATGACCTGGCTGGTCGTCGCGATCATCTTTCTCGGACTGGTGGGCTACACGGTCTACTGGTTCCTGACGTTCCAGCGGCGGTTCGAGAAGATCTGCCACGACGCCGTCCTGGAAGTGGGTGCGCCGCTCAAGGACGCCACGGTCGCGGTGCACTCCGTGACGGCCGCCCCGCGGCCGGAGGGGCCGTCGCCGTACGACATCAAGGAGGGTGACGAGGAGTTCTGCGAGGGGATCGACGGCCAGCCGTGGGACGAGGAGGGGTGCAGCTTCTACTGGATCGACGCGACCATCACCCCGGCCGACCCGGCCGCCACCTGGGACCCGACGGCACTGGCCATGGTCCCGGCCGACTACACTCCGGACGACGAGATCGACGTCAGCGAGCAGCTGTGCGGGCTGCACTCGGCCGAGATCTTCGGCAACGGCCGCTTCCGGCCGGCCCCGGAAAAAGATGTGCGGGGGCCGCAGCGGCTGCGCATGCTGTTCGCGGTGCACGACGGACTGCGGGCGGTGAAGTTCGCCCTGTTCGTCACCTACTTCGGCCACGTCGAGCTGCCCCCACCGCTGCCCGCAAACACGAAGGGGGCTGGTCGGCGGTAGCTTCACTTGCCCCTGGTCAGCACGAGGATCACGAACACCAATGCCGCGAGCACGACCACGAAGTAGATCCACGCTAGCCACCGCTTCTCCGGGAACTCGAGGAACCTCCGGGGGTACAACGGCTGGCCCTTGAGATAGACCCCGTCCTCATAGAAGTGTAATGCAACTTCAATATCGACCACCGCCCGGCGGATCGACTGGCGCGCCTTGCTCCGGCGGTATGTGAGGAGGGCGCCAAACGCGGTCAGCAGCACCGTTACCCCGATGAACGCAACCTGCGTCGGGGGTTCGAGCTGCATGCGATCCAACAGCGCGATGCCTGCCGAGAAGATGGCCAGCAGGACGGCGACGAGCTTCTGCTGACTGTCCTCGACCGCGAGCAGGGCCTTGGCGTGCTTCTCGTATGTGGCCAGGAGGACGGTGACCTTCTGGTCGTCGGTCAACGCGCCGACGGCCGACTGTTTCATTGTCGAGCTGGCACCGGCTTCGCCATCGGCCATGGGCTCACCCCAATCGGAGTGCAATCAATTCAACGGGGGCCGGTCGTCGCGTCCGGCTCGGCGGGACCATCTACATTCTCGAAACTACTCGTGACGGGTGATTCGCTCTTTGCTCCGCGGGTCTTGCCCCACATTGCCAGGCCACCCACGGCAGCGACCATTCCCACACCGAACATTGCCCGGACGGCCGCGACCGCGGACCAGCGCTCCGACGACTCCGAGATCAGCCAGGCCAAGAACAGGGCCGGCCCGCCGACCGTGACGACCGCGACGACGATCATGGCCAAACCGAGCCGGACGGACGACCAGTATCTGTTGCGCCGCCAGTCGGCGAAGGCCTTCGCCGCGGCCCACACGAGCGGTGGGAGCAACAGGCACCAGACGCCCCAACCGGACCACAATTCGCTCCCGCGCCACCCGCCGTAACCGGCCGCGGCCGCCAGGTACAGGAGCAACAATAGCAAGTGCAATGTGCTCATGCAGACCCACTACTTATCCTGCTACTTCGCCTCAACAATGTAGACCTTCCCCGCCTCGCCCGAGCGTCCGTCGGAAAGCCTGGCGTCCTTGAGCAGCCAGACAATCTTGGCACGATCCTTGTCATTGGTCCATGTGTAACCGCTGCCGTCCTCATGCACAAACCGGTGCACCATCCGGTCCTTGACGCGGCGGTAGTCGGCGATCACCTCACGAACTTCCCGGCGGGCGGCTGTGATGTCGTCGCCGGTCAGCTTCGGGCTGAACAGGAAGTCCCAGTCGACCACCCAGGCCGCACCGGATGCCACGTAGCGACGGAAGTGACCGCGCCAGAAGCGCGGGTCCATTGAACCGCAATGCATGCTCGACTCGTAGTACAGATCGGGTTCGGGAACCTTCCCCCACTCCTTTTGCCAGTCGTCACCGATGGCAATGCCGTAAGCGCCGAAGGCCGATGCATCGCCCTCCACCGCGAGTTGAGTCGCTCCGGCCTTAATGAACTCGCGGTACACGGCTGCCAACAGGACACTGTGATCGATCGGCCGCGATTGCTGGGCATACGACAAGTGGGTGTCTACCCATAAGCCGTTGAGGCCGAACTTGCGGACGGCGCCGGCCACGCGATCGACGTAATAGTCTCGGAAACCGCTGTCCAGGGCGCCGTGCCAGATGCCGCCGGACGGATTGACGAAGGGCTCACCGCGATGATTCTTGAGGACCCAATCCGGGTGGTCCTTCCAGACCGGGGACTTGTTTGTGAGATGTCCGGCGGGGGCCCAGGCGGTGACGAGCAACTTGTGCTTCTTGCACTCATCGACCAGGGCCTGCAGTCCCTGCTCGCCGCCATAGCCTTTGCAGATGTCGAAATCCCAGACGTTCATGTTCTTGGCGCCGCCATGGAAATCGGCATTGTCCCAGATGACGTCGATGGACGCGCCGGTGAAACCTTCGCGGGCAGTGACGGCAGCGCATTCCCGGGCCGTCTCGCGGAACCCCTTGCGGCTGAAGGGGGGCCATTGCAGAAAGATCTCGCGGGACCTCTCGGGCAAGCCAAACTCCCGGCGCAGCTCCGCATGCACTATTTCAAACGCCCGCGTCCAGAGGTTGATCCGCGTGTCACCGGACGTGAGAAGGACGAACTGATCGACCGTCGCCGGGCCATGGAAGGTGTAGACGAACTCCAGGGCGTCGCCGCGCGACGCGTTCCGAAGCTGGCCTCCGGCGTGCATATGAAGGTGAACGAGGGCCCCCTCCTTGCCATATTGAAACTGGAACCCCGCGCCCGACAGAAGCGACGGGATGAGCTTGGGGTTGGTCTCGGGCACGGCGCTCGCCGATTGGAATTGCGGCGGGGCGTGCCAGCCGCGATATCCATCGAAGTAACTGAGTCCCTTCGTACTCCCACCCAGCTCCCAAGAAGCAGTCTGCACGATTGGTCCGCGTTCGCACTGGAACCGCATGCGAATTCCGCTCAGGAGAGTCCCGGCACGTTCGCGTTTCTCCGGCGTGATGGACAACGTCGCCGGCGGATCGCGGAGCGTGACGGTCGATTCCTTCCGCTCTCCGTAACGCGGTGCCTTTCCATCCACCTGCCAGGTGATCAGGAAATCGGCCCGGCGCAATGGCAGTTTGCCCTTGCGAATCTCGCCCAGGCCGAAAACGCCATCTTCGCGGCGGCACAAGTCGATCGAGAACTCGCCGACCTGGACCGTGTCGATCACGGTGAACCGTTCCGTTCGCGCCGGTAGCAATACACCGACGGGCTTGTCCTTGGTCGACCCGGGCTTGACCGCATCGGTCCCGGGCTTCTGATCGGCACCTGGTTTTTCGCCTTTCTTGCCGAATCGCTCGCGCAGGAAGCGCAATGCCGACGCCCGATCAGTCTTCGCCAACTCCACAACCTTGTCGTGTTCGCCCGGGTTGTCCTTGCGAAGGCGCTCTAACAACACAGTGAATTCGTCCTCGCTCGGTGCCCCCCGCGTGTGAGCAACGAAGAACGTGGGAACCATTATGAGTCCGAATAGCAAGGCAGCTGTGACGGCTCGCATCGCGATGTCCCCCTCGCGCAGAAAATCTGGGTGCCGGCCGATAACGTCAAGGAACTTCGGCATGTCGCGTGCCTGTGGCCCTATCTGCTATATGGGGACCCCGATCAGGAACGGGATGGGGATCGGCGACCCGGGCGGATATTCGACCCCGGCCTCCCACTCGTAAGCATCCCCGCCGGCCTCTCGGCCCATTGCCAGCATCTCGTCCGGCGTGTAAACCCGGAGGGTCGAAACCACCCCGTCAAATAGGATCGCGACCGGGATCACCGGCACCAGGTACGTCCAGAACAGCCGCGACCACCGAAACGGCCGGATCGCCGGCGTGAGCACCCACACCGCAAAGGGGACCAGGGCCTGCAGGGCCAGGGTCACTGGGCGGCGGGATGTGGCCTCGGCGATCGCGATTCCCTGGCGGTCGCGCACCGCCGCGGCCAGGATCGCCCGCGCGTCGGCCGGGCGGAAGTGGTGGAACGCGGTGAAGATGGTGCGAAACCCACTCAATCGGGCCGGCACATCCGTGGCGCTGACCGATTCCGGCTCGAACCGGACCCCCGGGGTCGTCGCGGCGATCCGGCTCAGGGCCGCGACGTTCGGGTACTTGTCCGTCAGCCAGACCGGCACGTCTACGCCCTGCCCGCGGAGGGCCTGGAGGAGGCCAGGCCACGGACCGCCGCCGCCCGAGCAGAGGTCAATAACCCGATCCGCCCCGCTCCTTTTGATCGCGGCGGCCAGCCGGGGGGCCAACCGATCGTATAGCTTCGCGTGGCGGATGGCCGTGACCAGGTAGTCCGTCGCGGCATCGCGGAACACCCGCGGCCACCAGGGCAGGTCCTCCAACTCCACCAGGTGCCGCCGCTTCACCGATGTCCCTCCGGCCGTCGAACGACCGACGCCAACAGATCGTCCCGCTCGGCGA
>Ga0066905_100000622_pt1 | contig 10434 bp, 18 predicted proteins | sample PanSoiMetaPlot36_FD_67483 | JGI IMG/M metagenome (GOLD analysis project Ga0066905, IMG submission 67483) | Tropical forest soil microbial communities from Panama analyzed to predict greenhouse gas emissions - Panama Soil Plot 36 (version 2) | ecosystem: Environmental > Terrestrial > Soil >... | reverse complement strand
CATGGTCGGGTGCCCTTCTGGGGTTTGGCCGCCGCCATCTGCTTGAGCAGATCCACCATCGCCTCCTCGTAGGCGTCCCGCAGGGCGGTGGCCGCGGTCGCCATGCCCATCCAGTTCGTGCGGACGAGGCGCGCCTGGCCGGTCCATTCCTGATCGACGACGTCCAAGCGGCGCGCCTGCACCGTGATCGTGCTGATCCCCACCCACTGTGGCCGTTGCCATTCGACCCGATAGTCGACAATCGTCACGAGTAGGTTCTCGGCCTGCTCTTTGGTTGCCGGTCCGACGGCCTCAAGCATAATGCGCCGCGTCTGCTCGACAACCTCTTTGGAGTAGGCGTTCCACGTGTTGCTACTGCCGTCCGTCGGTGCCACGTAGTTCGCGGGCGGCTTGCGCTCGTCGACGACGGTGACCGGGACGCCAGCCCAGGCCCACAGGCGTGGGATCTGGGTTTGGCGCACGTCTGACGGCCCCCCATAGAAGGATGTGCCGCTACTGATGCATCCCGTGGTCAGGAGGGCGACAGCCGCGCTGAGGATCAGGGCCTTCATGGCTAGCCTCCTGACGTGTAGCCGCGTGCGGGGCGGCGGTTTTGGGTCTGCTGATCGCGTGATGTCCAGCGGCAATTCCCGGGCTCATAGTGCCCGTCGTTGTCGATCCGGTCGATCGTCAGACCCGGAGGGCATGGCCCCATGTCGGCATAGAACTGCTCGAATGAGTCGCGCCAGACTGAGGCCATCGTGATCCCTCGGCCACCGTAGTCCTTCCATTGCGGCCGTCGCGGATTGAAGCACCGGGTCTTAACGTCGCACCACGCGCGGTATTCCCGCATGCGCCTCATGCCTTTATCGTGGCCCACGGTTGCCCCATGCGTTGTGTTCGCGGCAGCGATCTTGGCGACATGCGCGGGAGACTTCTTCCGGCCCCGATGCGCGGCCGACATCTTGGCGCGTGTCTCGGGTGTTGGTTTGTCAGTGCCTCGAGCCCGCTTCGTCGCCAAAATCTTTGCGATGGTCGCGGGGTCGACAATCCGACCGCGCGATCCCGCCATCCGCTTGGCGATATGCTCATGACTCTGCTTTCGACCCTTCCACCAGTCGGGAGAAAATGGCATGACCCTTTACCCTCCGGTGGTGTAGCCGCGGGCATGCATGCAAGCGGCCCATACGCTCTGATATTTCGCATGATTCGCGATCCAACCCTCAGCCACACCGATGAGGGCGCCGACGCCCAAGCCGATCAGTCCCGCTTGCGCGCCTTGCCCAGCCCGGCCCACGATCGCGCCGAGAATGGCGCCGCCGGCCGCCCCGGCCGCGCCGCCGATCACGCCGCGCACGACGCCGCCCGAGAGGCCGGCCATCAGCGGATCCTCCTTCTTGCCCTGGGCGATGAACTCGCACTCCTGACTGTCATACTGCTGCTTCGCCGCGTCCTGGCCCTGGGCCGGGAACGTGACGAAGCGCTGCTGGGCACTCGCGCAGCCGGTGGTGAGGGCCGTGATTCCCAGTAACGTTGCCGCCATGAATCGCGTACTCTTCTGCGTAGCCATGATCCGACCTCCACTGTCGGGTTAGGGTTAGGACCTGGTCCGGAGTCTCCAGCTCCGGGCCGGGCCCGACTCGATGGGTTAGCCGCCGCCGTGGGGCCGCCCTGTCATCAGCCGCGCCAACGCACGCACCATCCGCCGCGAATCGCGCCGGACTTCGCGCAGGGACGTCGCGATTTCGTGCCGTGTCTCCCGCAACTGCAGGGCCAGGATGATCAGCCCGGCCACCTGCACGACCGCGAGCCCGGCCAGAATGACGTGGTCACTCATGGGCGGGGCATCCTCTTCTTTGCCTTCGTCGCCGCCTTGCGCGCTCGAGCCAGGGCGCGCAGGTGGCGCGCCTTCGCCGGACTGAGGCCGGCCCCTCCTTTCTGCCCGCGGCAGGTCATGCAGACCTCTACGCGGACATGCGTGGGATCGGTACAGCGTGCCGGCGTCGTCATGATTGCCGATCGAATCGCGCCGCGCCCTCCGGATCCAGATGTCGCCAGACCTGGATTAGGGTGCCGCCCGTCGCCGTCCAAAACCGCCGGGACTCGTGCCGCATCTCGCGCATCTGGAGCGCCAGAAAAATCAGGCCCCCGACCTGCACAAGGCCACTGAGCGCGATGAATCCCAGCACCAGCGTGTGCTCGCTCATCGTCGTATCCATACCCCCATCATAGCACGGTTTGAATGGCTGTCAAGCGGCCGTTTACCACCGGCCCCGACGCGCGAACGCGGCCACCGCCGGCCGGATCAGCGGCACCACCGGGGCCAGGCGCGGCACCCGCGTCGGCATCGCCACCGTTGGCTTGCGGGCTTCGAAGATCCAGTGATCGAGCTGCTCGCCGAGCGGCTGCGTGGTCGCGTAGGCGCGAAACCGCCGGAGGGTCACCCGCTCGCCGGTATAACTGACGCGCGGTGGCTGCGCTGGGCGGCCGGACGTCCCGATAAACGGCAACGCCTGCCCGAGCACGAGGCTCGCGGCCAGGCCGGTGGCGGCCACCATTTTGGCCGACCACGACCACACGGTGCCCTGACGATCCGCCACGATCGTCAGGTCATCGGTCCGCAGGAGCGCCTCGTGCTCGCCGAGCGCATGCCGGAGCGCGCGCGGGATCGGGATCTCGTGGCACAAGGTCGAGAATCCCGTCGCGAGCAGCCGCGTGACCCCGGAGTGCAACCCGACCTGCTCGTCATGGCAAACGAGATGCCGGTCGGTGAGGCACGGCCGCTGGGTCCGCTTCAGGAGGGCCTGATACCGCAGATAGCGTTCCGAGTTGCGGATCCACCATACATCGTCCGGGTGCTCCAGCAGATGCTGGCCGACCTGGATCAGATCCCGCCGAGCGCCACGATAGCGCACGATGTAGCCATCCTCATCGACCTCAAAACTCGAGAGCGCATGCAAGTGAAAGATCACTGAGCATTCTCCTGAAGTCGGGACGGTGATGGGTTGGGATGGGTAGGACGCATACTGCGCTCGTGCTGCTGCTGCCACTGCTGCTGTTGTTTGGATTGTTTGGCGAGCGTCTGTTCGTACTCGGCGAACTGCAGCGCATCGCGGACCAGGCGGGCCACCCGGCGGAAGTGCTCGGGCGAGGCCGTCTTCGCCAACTGGTCGACGTCGCGCCGGACGGCGGCCACCTCCTTCAGGCTCGGATGAGTCTGCGTCGGCCCCGGGACAATCGCGCGATTGAGATTCTCCGCCTGGAGCACCCGGCGGACGGCATCGGTCAGTTTCCCCGAGGGCCGGAGCACGCGGCCGCGCTCGAGCTCACTCAAAGCCCGTTGCGTGATCCCGAGCTGCTCCGCGAGTTGTCGTTGCGTGAGTCGGTACTCTGCCCGCACGGCCGCGACCCGGCGCCCGATTTCCGCCCAATTTTCCTGCATCGCCGTTTCTCCTTGACACCCTCCGGTTCCCGGGTCCAGGATGCGTACCGCTTTCGGTTATGTCAGGTCCACGATGAAGCCAAAACTTACGTTAGGTTCACTAGAAAAGCAAACCAAACATGTTTGGTTTCTTCATCGCCACGGAGCTGCCCATGTCCGACCCCGTGCCCACCCTCCCCGCCTGGCGACGCCGTCAGCAGGCGTTGCCGATCACCCGAGAACGCCTCCAGATCCTGCGGCGCGCCCTGCGGGCGGCCGGGATCGCGCAGGTCGACGTCGCCCGGCGCGCTGAGGTCACGCCGACCTCGGTCTCTACCGTCCTGCGGGGCCGCTCCCGCAGCCAGCACGTCGTGACCGTGATCGAGCAGATGCTCGCCGAGCACCGGAAGGAGGCCGTCGATGGCTGAGACCGAGAGCGCGCCCGCGATCGTCCAGACGAGCGCCGACCTCATGGAGCGCGTGGTCGTCGGCGGCGACCTCTCCAAGCTTCCGAGCCGGGAACGCCTGCAGTATTACCAGGCGATCTGCAACAGCGTGGGGCTCAATCCGCTCACACGCCCGTTCGAGTACATCACGCTGAACGGCAAGCTGACCCTGTACGCCAAGAAGGACGCCACCGACCAGCTCCGCGATATCCACAACGTGAGCATCGACCGCCTCGACCGCGAGACGGTCGAGGGTGTCTACACCGTCACCGCCTACGCCAAGAACGGCAAGGGGCGCGTCGATACCTCGATCGGGGCGGTGGCCATCGAGGGCCTCAAGGGCGAGGCGCGCGCGAACGCCATCATGAAGGCGGAGACGAAGGCCAAGCGGCGGGTGACGCTCTCGATCTGTGGCCTCGGCCTCCTGGACGAGACGGAGGTCGAGACGATCCCAGGCTCGATCGTCGACACCGACGCCGAGACGCGCGACAAGCTGCTCGTCCAGATCGGCGAACTCGCCGATGCCGCGGGCTGGACGGATGAGGCGAAGAAGAAGCTCTGGCGCGAGAAATTCGCCGACAAGCGCCCGCCCGACGTGACCCTCGCCGACCTCGCCGATTTCCTGGCGCACGTCCGGGAGCTCACGAAGTAATGCCGCGCCCGAAGGGCTGGCAGCCCTATCGACTCGCGGACGGGACCGAAGTCCCGAGCGTGACGCGCGTGCTCGCGAAATTTCGCGATCCGGGTCCGCTTATGTGGTGGTCGTGGAACGAAGGCAAGGCCGGTCGTGACTATCGCGCGACCCGCGACGCGGCCGCTGATGCCGGCACCCTGGCCCATGCCATGGTCGAAGCCGATATTCATGGCCGCACGCTCGTGGTGTCCGCCATGGTGATCGATCCCGAGGTACTCCGTCGTGCGGAGACCGCGTTCAATGCCTATCAGCGCTGGAAGACACAGACGCGTCTCGTCCCCGCCGATCCGGAGACCCGCCTCGTGAGCGAGAAGTATCGCTTCGGGGGGACCATCGACTCGATGCTGATCGGTGGTCAGCGCGCGATCTGCGATCTGAAGACCTCGCGATCCATCTATACCGAGCACCTGATCCAGGTCGCCGCGTATGGCCTACTCTGGGATGAGACGCATCCGCAGGAGGTCCTCCACGGCGGCTATCACATTCTGCGGATCTCGCGCGAAACGGCCGACTTCGCCCACTACTACTTCGGCGAGCTGGAGGAGGCGGCCCGATCGTTTCTCCTGATGCGGGATCTTTTTGATCTGGATGAACGTCTGAAGCTGAGGGTCGCCTGAATCGACCTGAAATTAAAGGCACGGGTGCGATGACCACATTCTTCGAAGTCGTCCAGACGATTCAAGCGCTCGACAGCAACATCCGCCAACTGTCACCCGATGAGGCGCACATGATTCACCCCAAGCTCATCGGGTTGCATGAGGCGGTGATCACGGTGTTGCGGCGCCATGCGGCCCCCGAGGAGGAGATCCTCACCGCCGAGCAGGCCGCCGCCCTGCTCCAGATGAGTGCACCGGTCTTCCGGCGCCGGCTCAAGACCGTGTTCGCGCCCGCGCTACGCAGCCGCCCCGGGCAAACCATCAAGGTCTCGAAGAACGATCTGCTGCGCCTGCTCAAACGGGAAGGACGGAGGGCGTCATGACCTGTCCGCATTGCGAGCGCTTGGTCGTCCGGGTCGCCGAGTTGGAGTCGCTGGTGGCGCCGCTGCGCCGCTCGGTGTTCGCCGTCCCCGATCAGCCGGGGTCTGGCCTGGAGATCCTCGCCTATCAGGTGGGCGTGCTCGCGGGACGGATCATCAGCCTCGAGGAGCGACTGGGCGCGCTGGAGTCCTTTACCGTTAAAAGCCTGCTTTGATACACTCAGGGTGCCGGGTCGCTCACCGGGTCGGTCACTCGGACGACCCATCGAGCGCGCAAGGGGTCCCCTCCTGTGCCCGCCCGGCTCTCTCTGACCAGACGACACGGGAGCCCACCCGAGTGAGACACGAATACAGGAGCCGTGCTATATGCGAGATCGGGGTTTCGGCAGCACCCGCAAGCGTCCGGACGGAGGGTGGGAGATCATCTACTACGTCGACGGCCTGCGCAAGACAGAATCGGTCGGCAAGGCCTTGAACAAGCCCGCCCGCGCGACCACGGACCAGGACGCCATCCGCCTGCTAGCCAAGCGCGAGCAGGAGCGGAAGGCCGGCACCTTCGTCGACCCGAAGAGTAAGACGTACACGGTCAACGCCCTGCTGGATGACTACGAGCAGTGTCTGCGGACCGATGGAGCCCGGAGCCTGGCCGGGATCCACTCTGACCTCAAGCTGATCCGCGAGGCCTTCGGGACCAAGAAGGTCCACCACGTCACGCCGCCGATGCTGCGCGCCTGGGTCGAGGAGGCGCTGGCCACCCCGCGGGAGAACGGCCAGCCCTACGCCCGCGCCACCATCCGCAACCGCCTCGCCCTCTTCCGGGCCGCCTACGGCCGGGCCATCGAGGAGCAGCGCATCCAGACCATGCCCTACTTCCCGCGGCGGTTCCGGATCCATAACGCCCGGCAGGGGTTCTGGGAGCGGGAGGAGGTCCATCGCCTGCTCGCCGTGCTCCCGACGCACACCCGCCCGTTCGTGGCCTGGGCGTACTGCACCGGCTGGCGCCGAGGCGAGATCCGCGCCTTCCAGTGGAACTGGGTCGACTGGACCGAGGGCGTGATCCGCATCCCGAAGGCGATCACGAAGAACGGCCACGGGCGGGTGGTGGTCTTCCGCGAGGGCACCAAGTGGTGGCCCCATGGCGTCCTTCTGCAGATGCTCTGGGAGCAGCGCACGGCGGCCCGGAGCATCGTCCCCTGGGTCTTCCAGCATCGGGGGGCCCGGATCTCCCGGCAAGTCGGCTGGTGGAAGACCGCCTGCCGCGCGGCGGGGCTCGAGGGGAAGCTCTTCCACGACTTCCGCCGGACCGCCGCCCGCGATCTGGTCCGGGCCGGGCTGTCCTACAAGAACGCGATGGACATCACGGGCCACCTCACGATGGCGGTCTTCACCCGCTACCAGATCGTGGACGTGCGCGACCAGCAGGCCAGCTTCGCGCAGTTCGAGGCGCACCGCGCGCACATCCTGGACGCTGCCAAGGTGCTCCCGATGGAGGCGGCGGGCTAATGCCGATCTGGGTGCACATCTGCATGGGGAAGGATCCCGACCACGCGGAGCCGATCCTCGTCACTGACCACGAAGCGGTGATCTTGGCGGTGCGGCTCGCGATCCTCGCGCTGATAGATCCTCCGGCGGCCGCTCCGACACGGCGCGCGCGCAAGCCGACGGCCCCGACGGTGCTCAAGGCGGCCACCGAATGAACCTGCGCGTTACGTGCGCGTTTTCCCGCGTTAGCCGGCCATCCGGGGCGATTGGCGCGGGAAATTCGCGACCGAGGCTTCGATACTCAGGCGAACCTAGGCCGTCAGATCCGTATCACGATACGACTAAGGTGGTGATTTCTGAACACTCAGATGGTACCGCGTGGACCGGAATAGTCCCGCGTGAACGGACGAACCTTCGCGGTTTGTGCGCGGTGTCGGGCGGCGCTGACAGGCCCCACGCCAACCTGTCTAGACAAGAACCTGCGCGTTTTGGACCGTGTGCGCATGGGCACAACCGTCACGTGGCGCGGGGAGACCCGGCGGATCATCAGCGCGTGGAAGGTAGGCTCCGATGGCCAGCGGCGGTATCAAGCGCTATTCCCTCGCACAACTTGAGCGCAAGCGGGCGGGACGTCCGTCGCGCACACGCGCGGACGCGCCGACCTACGAGCCGGACGCGGCGTTCTGGCGCCACGCGAAGGTGGTCATGCCGCCGCCCGGAAGGGGACGTGAGCGGTGACGCAAGGGAACCTCTTCGATCTTGACGGCGGACGGACAGACCGGGACGCCGGCGTGGCGGCCATTGAAACCTCCCATGCCGACTTCGTGCCGCGGATGCGGGCGGCCGCGCAGGCATGGGCGCTCCAGTACGGGACCGTGACCGCCGACGATGTGCGGCGGATAGCCTGGGCCTTCGGCGTGGAGCCGCGCCATAAGAACGCCTGGGGCGCGATCTTTCGCGGGCCGGGCTGGAAGAAGGTCGGCGAGGCGGCCTCACGGGTCCGGACCAATCACGCGCATGTGAACCCGGTCTGGACGTGGGTGGAGCCGCTTGAGGATCCGGAGGAGGAGCCGTGGAGCGAACCATATACACGAAAGGAGACGTGATGCGCGTGAAAGGGCCAGATCGGATCTACGTCAAGCTGCGTCAGCTTCGGCCGAACCCGCATCGGAACATGCCGCACTATCCGATTCGCCCGGCGAAGGTGGCGGCGTTGGTGCGGTCGATCAAGACCAACGACTGGTGGGAAAACATCGAAGTCCGCCCAGGCCGCGAGCGCGGCACCTATGAGATGGCCTACGGACATCATCGGTGGCGAGCGCTTGAGAAGCTCTTCAAGCCCGACGACGAGCTCGGCGTCATGGTGCGCGAGCTGACCGACGCCCAGATGCTGCGCCGCATGGCCGACGAGAACCTCGAGCTGGCCGGGGGTGATGCGCTCGTGGAAATCGAGACGGTGGGCGCGGTGATCGCAGCCTACGCCAAAGGGCAGATTGAATTATCGCCGATCCCTGCCAGCACGCCCGCTGTGCATCGTCGAGAGGTTCCCGGTGTTGCCGGGAAGGTTTACACCGGGGCGTTGATCGCGCAATTCCTGGGATGGGTTGAGAGTGATAAGGAACCTGATGACCGAGCCCGCGTTGCCGTCGCGGCCTGGCACGCCATCCAGGATGGCTCGCTGAATCGTGCCGACCTTGTCCGGATGGCCGATGAAAACAAAGCCGTCCCACGCCAGTCAATCGAAGCGGCCCTCGTTTCATCCCAGGCGACACGACGCCGCGCCGAGAAAGAGGCGGCGACCCGCGAAATCGCCGCCCGCGGGAAATCCCCTGAAGTCCAGCGGGCCGCCAAAGCGGCTGCCGATCGGATTCGAGAGCAAGGCAAGCGTGACGCGCGTGCGAAGGCAGGCCAAGTCGCCCGACGAATTGTCCAAGGCGACAAGACCGTTCGCGAAGAGATCGCCGCCGCGCGGCGGCGAGATCCCGCCCCGAAGCGCGAGCACGTCTTGCCCATCAAGGAATGGGTGCGCCGCGTGACCGGCGAGCTGCGCCAGCTTGCGATCACTGATTCGTTCGAGGCTGACCTCGCGTCGATTCTGCGCAACGTCGACGCGCTCGAGGCGGACGATATCGAGGCCGTGGCCGATGCGTTGGACGACACGATGGCCGCCATGAAGAAGCGGTGGGACGGGTACTCCGATCGGCTGCGCGCCACGATCCGCCGTCAACGACTCCAGCCTGCGCGTAAACAACTCGGAGGAGGTGCGCAATGACCCATGTCCGCAAAGACCTCGCGAAAATCGCTGACGATCCGGTTCCGGCTTATGCGCGTTGGGTCAACGAGCAACTGCCCACGCTCCAGACCGTGACCCTCATGGATGCCGTCCAGCACTTCCTCCCGGCCCCGACAACGTTGGATGAACTGCGCGCGTATGAAGCCTTCGCGGCCGACTTTCCGCTGGATGAGATCCGGACCTACTTGCACGAGAATTTCGGCGTCGTCTCACTCTTTGCGAATGGGCTCGCTGCCAATTATCGCGGCCCGGTCTCGGATCCCGACCTCGCCCGCCGCCTCAAGGCTACCGGCAGTCCAGGCCATCGGAAAGAAGCCATCCGCCTGTTTATGGCGGGCGATGAAGTGGCCAAGCTCACGGTCTATCAGCATCGACGTTCCGCCTTGCGAAAAGTCCAGAGTCAAGAAGGGCTCGTGGTCGCGGCATTTCAAGCGGGACAACTCACGAAAGCCCAAGCGCAGTGGTTTCTCCCCGAAGGGCTGCCCGCGGCACTGGCGTCATGAGCGCCGCCTATATAGTCCTCGTCGGGTCCGAGGAAAAGAATGGAGTACTCGACCCGACGATCCTCGGATTCAAGACGACTCACCTCCGCAAGGCATGGCTCGAAAGGGGCGGGCAGAAAGCCCTTGAGCGTTGGGAGCGTAATGAAGGCGAGTGCTACGGCGGTTGGCCCACGTACTACTTCATTGGTCCTGGCTCCGCACTTGATCCCGAAGAATGGCTCGCTGACCAAAATAAGTGGGCTGAAGAGTTTGACGAGGCGGAAGGATGACCGCCACCTTGGGAACGGAATCGCTCGCCCACGCGCACTGGATCAAGCGGCTCGCCGATGCCTGATCGCGCCTGGAAGAAACGCGAGCGCGCCGCGGCCCAGATCATCGGCGGTCGCCGCCACTGGGCGAACTCCGGCCAGGCCATCGACTGCGAAAGTGATGGCTTTGTCGCGCAGGTGAAAGAAGTGGCGCGCTGCTCCCTGCAAGCCCTGGAGGCGTTGGCCCGCGAAGCCGAACGCCAAGGCGCCCAGCGCCACAAGATCGGCCTGGTCGTCGTCAAGCGCCGCGCCGGCCAGGGCCGCGAAACGCCCATGCTCGTCGTCATGACCGGCGCCATGTTCATCGAGATGAACGGCGCCCGCGCGCTGGA
>Ga0066905_100000620_pt1 | contig 10448 bp, 6 predicted proteins | sample PanSoiMetaPlot36_FD_67483 | JGI IMG/M metagenome (GOLD analysis project Ga0066905, IMG submission 67483) | Tropical forest soil microbial communities from Panama analyzed to predict greenhouse gas emissions - Panama Soil Plot 36 (version 2) | ecosystem: Environmental > Terrestrial > Soil >... | reverse complement strand
ATCAGCAGACACGTCCTTAGTTGCGACTTGCCCCTGCAGCCTCGCCCAGGCGTGCGTTGCCAAAGTCAAGTTCTCGCCACGCCCCCCGGCCGCGAGGTTGGTTTGTAGACGCCCGCTCGCCCTTCGATGAGGTCCGCGATGGCCTCCCTCGATAGTGTTGCCCCCGATACGCAGCCCGGTCTCCACGTCCTGGTGGTGAACGACGACCGGGACACAGCCGACAGCCTCGCCGTCCTGCTCGGGCTCTGGGGACACCGGGCGCGAGTCCCGGCACCCAACACGGTGGGCATGCGAAGTCCAAGTGGGTGAACCCATTAGCCGCCCGAACCGCGCGCCCTGGCCCGGTGGGCCGCCGCCTTGGCCCGATTCCCGCAGGCGGCCATGCTGCACCACCGCCGGGCGTGGGACCGTGTCCGGTCCAGGAACACGAGGGTGCAGGCCGCGCCCTCGCACGCCCGGACCAGCCGGAAGTCGGCGCGGCAGACCAGGTCGGCCGCCGCGTCCGCGAGTGGCTGGACGAGTTCCTCGGGCCGGGCCCACCGCCGCGCCCGCCGGACCGCCAGCCGCCCCCCGTCGGCCACCACCTCCGGGCGGCTGTCGTCCCGGGCCAGGAGGGCGTTCAGCGGCCCCAACTCGCGGACCACCGTCCCGCCGACCACCTTCCCGGCATGCCGGTCGACGAATTCCCGCAGCCACCCCCGGAACGCCCGGGCCCGGGCTGCCACCTGGTCCAGGTCCGACCGCCCCCGGAACCCGCCGGCGAGGGTCGCACTAACCACCCCTGCCCGAACCAGCCAGTCGAGCAGGTCGGCCCCGTCCCGCAGCCACTCGGTCGGGACCCCGGCCGGGGAGGCCGCGGTGTTCAGGAAATCGAGGGCCAAGTGGCTCCCGATGAAGAACGGCAGGGGGCGGGGCGGGAGGGTCGGCATGGGCGTACTCGCGGCGCCGGGCTACCCCATCGTAACCAGGAAAAAGTCTGTAAGGAAGTTAGCCCGGCGTGGTAACCAGTGTATAAGACGGTTAAAGGTTACCGTCTCTTCGACACCCGAGAAGGGCGGGAGCGGGCTGCCCGTCCCCGAGTACCGGGGCGGCCAGGCGCTTGTCGGCCCGTCATGCCGATGAATGCGACTCCCGTACCCCGTTCCCGAACCGAGGACCGACCATGTTCCGCACGTTCACCTTGCTGACCGCTTTCGCCCTGACCGCCACGGTCACCGCCGCGGACCCGCCGACGGTGCGGTACCGAATGGTGAAGGTCGGCGATGTTGAGGTCTTCTACCGCGAGGCCGGGCCGAAGGACGCCCCGGCCGTCCTGCTGCTCCACGGGTTCCCGACCAGCTCGCAGATGTTCCGCAACCTGATCCCGGCCCTGGCCGATAAGTACCGCGTGATCGCGCCCGACTACCCGGGCTTCGGGCACAGCTCGGCGCCGCCGCGGGACAAGTTCCGGTACACGTTTGACAACCTGGCGGACGTCGTCGACCGGTTCACCGAGGAGGTCGGGCTGGCCCGGTACGCCTTGTACGTCCAGGACTACGGGGCGCCGGTCGGGTACCGGCTGGCGGTCAAGCACCCGGACCGGGTCACCGCGATCGTGGTGCAGAACGGGAACGCTTACGACGAGGGGCTGGACAACGACTTCTGGAAGCCGCTCAAGGCGTACTGGAAGGACCCCAGCAGCAAGGAGAAGCGGGATGCCCTCCGGCCGTTCCTCAAGCCCGACGCCACCAAGTGGCAGTACACCCACGGGTCGAAGGACGTCGAATTGGTCAGCCCGGACGGCCCGGCCCACGACCAGTACCTGCTCGACCGGCCGGGGAACGACGAGATCCAGCTCGACCTGTTCCTGAGCTACGGGTCGAACCCCCCGCTATACCCGGCATGGCAGGAGTATTTCCGCCGGCACCAGCCGCCGGTGCTGGTCGTGTGGGGGAAGCACGACCAGATCTTCCCGGCGGCCGGGGCCGATCCGTACAAGCGGGACCTGAGGACCATCGAGTTCCACCTGCTGGACGCCAGCCACTTCGCCCTGGAGACCCACGGCGCCGAGATCGCCCGGCTGATGCGGGGCTTCCTCGGCCGACACACGACCCGGAAGTAAGCCCGCCGCGGGGTCGCCGGTCGGAAAGGGGAGGCTGCTCCATGGCGCCCACAGCGGAGTCGTCGAGGTCGTCCGGTCAGGGGCCCTTGGGACGCGGCGCAATTCGAAGGTCAGCCGTTCCGGCTGACAGTTGGGCTCTGGAACTTTCGAAGCCTCCTATCATCGAGTCGATGTGATCGACGCGCGCTGCGGCAACTCCTCGTTAGCCTCGGACGGGCTCCCACCTCACTTGGCCGACACCACCGCCGCGTGCGGATACCGGGCCGAACCTCGGGTCCGCCGCCCAGGCTGGACCATCCCCCGGACACTCCCTGGTGAAACCCCTTCCCGGTTCCGCGGCGGCGGGCCGACCGACGATATCGTCTGAACGGCCTCGGAGTAGGCGGCGCCTTGCGGGTCGTGCTGGGTTCTCCGGCTCTACCGTCGCCGGCCGACGGAAGCCGCCGACCGCGGAACTTGCCGTTCCTCCGCGAGTTCTTGGCGGCCCACCATGCGCCAGGACCCAAGGTCTTTGAGCCCCTGGGCAGATCCTGAGGCGGATCCGCGAGGAGCGGAAGGCGGACTGACTCGGCCCACCAATCTCGGGCAGCGGCATGCGGCCAAGTGGCGGGCGGCGTCTAATAGGTAGGGAGAGTCCCGCCCGTCGGAGGCCGCCGTGTCCGCCGCCGCCGTCCCTGGATTTGACCGCGTCCGCCGGTGGCTCGCCGGCGCCCGGCCCGGGCCCGACGCCGACCTCCTCCGGCGGTTCGTCGAGGGCCACGACGGGGCCGCGTTCACCGCCTTGGTCGATCGGCACGGACCGATGGTCCTCGCCGTCGCCCGGCGGGTGACCGGCGACCACCACGCCGCCGAGGACGTCTTCCAGGCCGCGTTCCTCACCCTCGCCCGGCGGGCCCGCCAACTCCGTCGGCCCGCGGGGCTCCCCGGGTGGCTGCACCAGACCGCTTACCACCTCGCCCTGACTGCCGTCCGGGCGCGGGACCGGCGCGAGCGGGCCGAGGCGGTCACGCCGACCCTGTCCGGCGGCGACCCCTTCGCAGACCTGTCGGCTCGGGAACTGCTCGGTGTACTCGACGAGGAGTTGAGCCGGCTGCCCGACCGACTCCGGCAGCCGTTGGTCCTGTGCGGCCTGGAGGGGCGGTCACAGGACGAGGCCGCCGCCCTGCTCGGCTGGACGGCCGGGGCGGTCCGCGGGCGGCTGGAGCGCGGCCGGCGGCGGCTCAAGGAGCGACTCGCGCGGCGGGGCCTGACGTTCGGCGTCGCGGTCGCCGCGATGCTGCTGCTCAACCGGCCGGCCGCGGTGGCGCGCCCCCTCCGGCAGGTGGCACTGGCCACCGCCCTCGGGCCGGCCGGCCCGCCGCCGACCGTGACGGCCCTCCTCGAGGCCGGGTTGCGCTCCGCCTCCGCAGTGCGACACGGCGCCTTCGCCCTGGTGCTCGCCGGGCTCGTCGGCGTCGGCGCCGCCACCCTCTCGTCCCGGGAGCAGCCGAAGCCCAATTCGGCCCCGCCCGCCACGCGGCCGGAGACGTTCCTGCTGCCGGCCGGGGCCGGCGGCCGGCTCGGCTGGGACCCGCTCCGAGTCGGGTACGCTAGCGCGGTCCTGACGCCCGACGGCAAGAAGCTCGTCGCCATCACGGCGGGCGCCGTCCTGCACATGTTCGACGCGACCGGGAAGCCGCTCGACCGCCGGCCGCTCGGCGACCGCCGGGCCCTGCACCCCTCCATTGGGGACGTCTCACTCTCGGGGGACGGGTCGGTCGCGACGTTCTCGGAGAACTCCTCGACCGGGGCCCGGCTGACCGCCTGCGAGACGGCGACCGGCCGTCAACTCCTCCGCCTTGGCTACGCCCCCGCCCACGCCCTGTCGGCGGACGGGCGGGCCCTCGCCGTGGTCGAGTACGTGCCCGACAAGGGGGCGGAGATGCTGCGCGTCTACGACCTCGGTACCGGCAAGCCGCGCGACCTGGCCCCCTCCGGGCAGGGGCTGTACCGCCTCCGGTTCACCCCGGACGGGCGGCGGCTCCTCGCCTTCACCGACCCGAACTCGGAGAAGCTCGCCTGCCTCGACACGGCCGACGGGAAACAACTGTGGTCGGTCCGTTCGAGCGGACCCGACCACGCCGCCACCACCGACGGGCAGACGGTGTTCGTCAACGGCCCCAGCGGGAAGGGTCCGATCCTCGCCCTCGACGCGGCGACCGGCCGGCCGGCCGAGGGGTTCAAACTGCCGACGCTCCGGGCCGCGGCCGCCCCGGCCCCAGCGGGCGACCGCCTGCTGCTCGTCCCCCTTTGGTCGGGCGAGGTGGTGGTCTGGGATTACCGCGACGGGGAGGAGGTACGGCGGCTGCCGGCGAATCGTCCAGGCCCCGACAGCTTCACCCAGGCGTTCGCGCCGGCGTCTGACGGTCGCACGGCGGTCACCAACGGCGACGGGCTGCGGGGCTGGGACCTCGCGACCGGGAAGCAGCTCTTCGGGCCGGCGGGCGGCCCGGGCCACACCGGGGCGGTTCGGGCGCTGGCGTTCCTCCCCGGCGGCGGGGAGGTCGTCTCCGTCGGCTCCGGGTCAGAGCTGGTGCAGTGGCACTTGGCCGGCGGCCGGACGGTGTCAGGCCTCCCGCGACCGGCCGGGCCGGAAGTCTGGGTCACCCGGGCCGGGGTGCGGACCGCGGTGGTGGACTGGTCTCGGCTGACCGTCGGGGACGCGGCCGGCAAGCCGGTCGGGGCGGTGACCTTCCTGGACGACCGGGCGCCGCGCGGGCCGGAGATGTTCTGGCGGTACGCGCTCCTCGCCGACGGCCGGACCGCCGTGACGTACTTCCCCCGCAAGGACAAGGCGCTCGTCGCGGTGACCGACTACCTCGGGAGCAAGACGCTCTCGCAGGCGGAAGTGCCGCCGCCGGACCCGTTTGCCTACTTCCAGGCGTTCTCGCCGTGCGGCCGGTGGCTGGTGACCAACGGGCGGCTGTTCGCCGTCGGCTCCGGCCGGCAACTCTACACCCCGTCGGCGGGTGGGGGGCTGGGCCTGTCGAGACGCGCCTCGGTGGCGTTCTCGCCCGACGGCCGACTTTTCGCCGGGGCACTCAAGCACGAGAAGGAGGTCGTGGAGCGGGACGAGTACGGCGTCTGGGAGGCGGCGTCCGGTGGGCTGGTCGCCACACTGTCGGCGAGGCACGTGGGCCAGGTCGCCCTGGGGCCGGACAACCGCACGCTGGCCCACCTGACTGGCTGGGGCATCCACCTGACCGACCTGACGACCGGGAAAGGGGTGGCCGAGTACGAGGCGCCGGGAGTCAACTGTACCACCTACATGACGAGCGAGGCTCGCACGCTGGTGTTCGCGCCCGACGGGCGGTCGCTCGCCACCGGGCACCACGACGGGAGCCTCACGCTCTGGAAAGTGCCCGAGCCGGCCGCGGAGAAGTCGGGCCACGCGGAACTCGAGGCCGCCTGGGACGAGCTGGCCGGGGCCGACGCCGCGAAGGCCCGGCCGGCCGTCGACGGCCTCGCCCGGACCCCGGGCGGGGCGGCGTTTGTCGGCGAGAAGTTCAAGGCCCCGACGGCCCCCGCGGACGTCGATGTTCCCGCGCTGATCGGGGCCCTGGACAGCCCCCGGTTCGCGGCCCGCGAGCAGGCGACCGCCCGGCTGCGAGAGGTCGGCCTGAAGGCCGAACCGGCGTTGCGTGAGGCGCTGAAGACGGCCACGCCCGAGATGCGGCGGCGGATCGAGCAGCTGCTGGAGGGGCTCGACCCGACGCCCCGGCTACCCCTGCGGGCGACGGGGGTTCGGGGCGTCCGGGCCGTCGAGATCCTGGAGCGCTCGGCGAGCCCCGAGGCGCGAGCGTCGTTGCGGGCCTGGGCCGAACAGCCGGTTGACCCGATGCTCGCGGCCGAGGCCCGGCTCGCCCTCGACCGCCTCCGCTTCCAGGAGGAGAAGTGATAGTGGCTAGGCGCGTGGTCGAATCTCCCGCCCCGGTGTGCGGCCGGCGGCGTCTTGTCCGACAATGCCATCCACTGGGCATGAAAGGTCTTCTGCACTTTCTCTTCACTCGCCCCTTCAGGGCGACGCTGCGCCGGGTCGTTGTGACCGAAGCGTGCGCGCCTCTGAAGGTGAATTGCGTCCGGGCGAGCACGTCCTTCATCGGGATCTCGGCCCGGATGTAACCGGTCGGGTGCATCGCCTGGAACACGACGGCGAGGCCAATCAATGCGAAAGACAAGACCCGTTGCGTCGTGCGTGAATCTCCTGTTCAAACCCGAAACGACCTCGGTGAGTCGGCACGGTGCCCAGGACCGAGCAACCGGCGTAGCGTTAAGGGACCGATGCCGATTAGAATTCCGTTTCGACCCGTGTGACACGAGGCCGAGGCGACCCCCATGAGCCGGGACGATGACACTGGAAAACTCGCCCGATTCGAAGCCGCCCTCCGGCAATTTGTCAAACGCGTCGCGGAGGACCGCTACGTCCTCGCCGTCGTGCTGGTGGGGAGATTGAGACCGGAAACGATCTGGCAGCGCGAATCGCTGGCGCTGTGGATCATCGAGGCGGACGGCGTCAGCCGGCGGTTGCCGAGCGACGGCAAGGACGAACGGATCTTCCGCATCCTGGTCGAAAACGGCATCAACATCCACGCCGAGGTGATCCCCCGCAGCCGCTTCAGGCAGATGGTCGAAGGGGCGTCGCGAACCGCCTTTTCCTGCAACTTCTTCGCCGAGCGCCGCATCGTCGCAAGCAAGGACCCGTCCATCGCCGGCTGGTTCGAGAAGGCGAACCGCCTGGCCACCAAGGACCAGGAGCGTGAGCTGCTGACGTTCTCGACCTGGACGATCCACGCGCATCGCCACGCCCGCAAACGACTGGACGTCAAGGGCGACCTGGAGCTGGCGGCGCAGGAAACGTTGGGGGCCGCCCACAGCGTGGCCCATACCGAGATCATCCGGCGCGGCGAGGTGTGGGAGCAGGACGTCATCTACCGGGCGATGGAAGGGGCGCCAGACCTGTTTCAGACGATCTACCTCGACGTCCTGGCCAAGCGGAAAATCCGGCGCGTGTTGGCCAAGGCGCTGGACACAATCGATCGCTATCTCGACGAGCACTACCAGGCTCACTTGAAACCGCTCATCAGTTTCCTCAAGAAGCAGAACCGCGTGGTGCCGTTGTCGGAGATCAGCGACCATTTCGCGTTCTCGCAGCTGCACCCCTGGCACCTGGAATCGGCCTGCGAGTGGCTGGAACGCAAAGGCCGGCTGCAGAAGGTGTCCGCGCCGTTCAAGCTGACCAGGCGCAGCCAGGAGCAGGTCGAAGAGCCGGCGTATTTCCTGGACCTTGAATGACGAGTCCCAGATGCGAACGACGATCGGAATTCGCGGGGCGCGGGAGAACAACCTGCGGAACATCCACGTCGAGATTCCGCGCGACAAGCTCGTCGTCGTCACCGGTGTGAGCGGCTCCGGCAAGTCGTCTCTGGCTTTCGACACGCTTTACGCGGAAGGGCAGAGGCGCCTGCTGGCGTCAATGTCCACCTTCGCCAAGCGGTTCGTCGGACAGCTCAAGAAGCCGGATGTCGATTTCGTCAACGGCCTATCGCCGGTCGTGTCCATCGACCAGAAGACCGTCGGCTCCAACCCGCGCTCGACGGTCGGCACTATGACCGACATCTCCGATTACTTGCGCATGCTGTTCGCCACGATGGGAACGCCCCACTGCCCGCTCTGTGGGGAGGCGCTCGCCATCCGCACTCCCTACCAGATGATGGAGCACCTCTTGTCGACGCCGAAAGGCACCGAAGTCGAGGTGCGGGCGCCGGTCTACAAGATTCACGGCGAGGATTACGAGTACCTGTTCGAGCAGATCCGTGTCAACGGCTACCGCCGCGCGCGGATCGACGGCAAGCCGCGCGACCTGGGCGAGCACATCGAGCTGGACGAGGAGGAGGAGCATTCCGTTGAGGCGGTGATCGACACGTTCGTCGTCGGTCCGCGCATTGACCAGCAAGTCGTGACGTCGCTGGAGCACGGACTAAAGCTCGGCGACGGCTTGCTCGGCTTCCACATCACCAGGCCGAAGCAACTCGGCGGCGCGCACAAGAAGTTCTACAAGGGTTTCGGCTGCGCCGGCCACCGACTCGTGGCCGGCGGTATGCAGGCGTTCCAGTTCACGTTCAACGACCCCGCCGGCGCTTGCCCGACCTGCGCCGGCATCGGCACGTCCATGCGCGTGCACCCCTCGCTGCTCGTGCCGGATCCGAAACGAACCTTGAACGAAGGGGCGTTTGTCAACGCCGCGCTCGGCAACAGTCCTGACAGCTGGGGCGGCCGATTGCTCTACAGCCTCGCGGCGCACTACGGCTTCAGCCTCGATACCCCCTTCCAGGAGCTGGCGAAGCAGCACGTCGAGATCCTGCTCTACGGCACCAAGGGAGAGCAATTCAAAGTCTTGCTGCCGCCCAAGGCCAAGGTGGGCCAGCAGCACGCCGGCAAGAAGATCAAGTTCCACGGGGTCGTGAATCAACTGGAGCACCACTACCGGCAGTACCGCAAGCAGGGCACGTCGAACGCTGGCATGGATGAGTATCTCAAGAAAGTGATGGTCGAATACCACTGCCCGGAATGCGGCGGCGCCCGCCTGAAACGCGCCCGTCGGCTGGTCACCATCGAGGGCCGCAACCTGTTCGAGGTCGGCGAGATGCACCTGGCCGACCTGCTGCGGTTCCTGAAGTCGATCAGGCCGGCGCCCAAACAGCGGGCCATCGCCGAGACGATCGTGCGCGAGGTGACCGCGCGGCTGGAGCTCCTCATCGCCATCGGGCTGGATTACCTCAGCCTGAATCGCCGGTCATCGACGCTGTCGGGCGGCGAATCGCAGCGCATCCGGCTGTCGTCGCAGATCGGCTCCGGGCTCATGGGAATGCTGTACGTGCTTGACGAACCAAGCATCGGCCTGCACCCCAAGGACAACGTCAAGATGGTCGACACGCTTAAGCGGTTGCGCGACCTCGGCAACACCGTGATCGTGGTCGAGCACGACGCCGACACCATCCGGGCCGCGGACCACGTCCTCGAAATCGGCCCCGGCCCCGGCGTACACGGCGGTACCGTCGTCGCCGAAGGGCCGTTGAAGAAGATCCTGAAAGACAGTCGCTCGCTCACCGGCCAATATCTCAGCGGCGCGAAGTACATCGCCGTCCCCGCACGGCGCCGGCCCGGGAACGGCAAATCGCTTGTCGTGAAGGGGGCCCGTCAGAACAACCTGAAGAACATCGACGTCGAGATCCCGCTCGGACAGTTCGTGTGCGTCACGGGCGCCTCGGGCTCCGGGAAGAGCTCGCTGATTCACGGGATCGTCCACAAGCGGCTCTTCTCGCTACTCTATGACAGCCGCGTTTTCGCCGGCGCGCACGACGTGCTAACCGGCAGCGAGCACATCAGCGACGTGATCGACATCGACCAATCGCCGATCGGCCGGTCGTCGCGCTCCAACCCGGCAACGTACATCGGCTTTTACGACGCCATCCGCACCCTCTTCGCCGAGACTGACCAGGCCAAGAAGCGCCGATTCACCGCCTCGACCTTCAGCTTCAACGTCAAGGGCGGCCGCTGCGAGGAATGCGCCGGTGAAGGCACGATCACGACCCAGCTGTCGTTCATGCCCGACGTGGAGGTCCTCTGCCCGACCTGCAAGGGGGCGCGTTATAACCAGGACACGCTCGAGGTGAAGTACCGGGGCAAGAACATCGCCGAGGTCCTCGATCTGTCTGTGGAGGAAGGTGTCCGGTTTTTCGCCGGCGAGCCGTTGATCGCCCGCAAGATCAGCGTTCTCGAGGAACTCGGCCTCGGTTACCTCAAACTCGGCCACCCGTCGACGATTCTCTCCGGCGGGGAAGCCCAGCGCGTCAAGCTCGCCGGCGAGCTCGGCAAGCTCAAACGAGGTAAGCACAACCTGTACATTCTCGACGAGCCGACCACTGGACTGCACTTTGCCGACATCGATCGGCTGCTGGGAAGCCTGAACCGGCTCGTCGATAACGGTCATTCAGTGGTCGTCATCGAGCACAACCTGGACGTGATCAAGACCGCCGACCACGTCATCGACCTCGGTCCGGAGGGAGGCCACAACGGCGGCCAGCTGATCGCCTGTGGCACACCCGAGGAAATCGCGGCGTGCAAGGCCTCGCACACGGGCAAGTTTCTGGCGGAGCTGTTGGTCCGCCGGTCGGACGTGCGGCTGTAAACGTGACCGGAATTGCCTAGACGGTCGCATACGCCAGGGCGACCCCAGCGTAGCGAATGCCCCTTTCATGCCACCGCGCTAGTTTTGTGGTCCGCTCGTCGCACTGCTGCTGGGGGTGAC
>Ga0066905_100000619_pt1 | contig 10455 bp, 10 predicted proteins | sample PanSoiMetaPlot36_FD_67483 | JGI IMG/M metagenome (GOLD analysis project Ga0066905, IMG submission 67483) | Tropical forest soil microbial communities from Panama analyzed to predict greenhouse gas emissions - Panama Soil Plot 36 (version 2) | ecosystem: Environmental > Terrestrial > Soil >... | reverse complement strand
GCCGCGCTGCTGGCATTGGCGGCCGCGTCCAGCGATCCGGAAGTCCGCGCAGCGGCCGCATCAGGAGGGGGGGGGACCCGCGCGCGCCTGAGCACCGCCGGCAAGCGATGAGCGGCGATCCGGTCAGGTTCCTCAACACGTTCGCACAGGCGCTCGCCGCGATGGCGTTGTATCGGGACGGCCATCCGGCGCGCGAGCGCACCGTGGACGTCGCCTACCAGCAGCTGTCCGACCTCCAGACGGACACGCCACGTCCCCTATTCACCTTCCTTGGCGATGAGGTCGTCTTCGGGCGCATGCCGCTGCGGGAGCTCAAGGCATGGGACTGGAGCAAACGGCTCGCCGAGGCGGGTATCCAGCGGCTCGAGTTTGAGGACCGCGTGGGGCGGGAAGACTTCGAGGGGTTTCTCGAAGAGGTGTTGGCGCGGCTCACGCTCTCGGCGGTCAGCACCGAAGCGCGGCAGATGCGTCAGAGCGCCATTCGCTTCGGCGCCGTTGGGCTCAAGGGTGAGCCGGAGAGCGGGGCGGCGCCCCTGCCCACCGCCACCATCAGCTTCTCCCTTGGCGAGGAGCTCGATACGCTCCGGTGGCTGCAGCGCGAGGTGCAGAGCGGAGGCGACCTACATCTCGCCGAGGCCGAAGCCGTCGTGCGTTCGCTGGCGGTCGCGATGCACGGCGGGGGAGCGCGGCAGGTCATGCTGCCCCTCCTCCAGCTGAAGGAGTTCGATCAGTACACCACCACGCATTCGATGAATGTGGCGGTCCTGTCGATGGCACTGGCGGAGTACCTCGGCCTCTCGCAAAGCGATGTGCGGACATTCGGGATCGCGGGGTTGTTGCACGACATCGGGAAAATCAAGATTCCGATCGATGTCCTCACGAAGCCCGGCAAGCTCACCGACGAGGAGCGGGCGCTCATGAACGAGCACCCCGCCGCGGGCGCGCGCATGCTGCTGGAGGCGGAAGAGGATCTTGATCTCGCGGTCATCGTGGCGTACGAACATCACATCATGATCAACGGCGGCGGCTATCCAGTCCTACACTACGCGCGCGACTGCCATCAGGCGAGCAAACTCGTGCACGTGTGCGATGTCTACGATGCGTTACGCACCCGGCGCCCCTACCGTGAAGCGTGGTCCTTCGAGAAGACGCTTGGGTACATGGAAGAGCGCAAAGGCCTGGAATTCGAGCCCGAGCTCTGCACGGCGTTCATGCGGATGATGCAGCAATGGGAGCGGCAGGTCATGGTGCTCTCGGATGAGCATGCGCCGGTGGTTCCGCCGGCCGCCGCCGATGGACCGCACGCTGCTGCCAATTCAGCACAAAGCTGACTATCATTGGTCCATGCGACGGTTTTCGATCCTTGGAGCGGGTGTGTTCGCGATCCTCGCGGTGCAAGCACCGGTGAAGCTGACCGGCGACTGGCTGGCGCGCGCGGGCGATGAGATCCGGCACATCATGGTGCGCGCCGACAGCTCGGCGCAGTTCGGTTCAGACGTGGCGCGTTGGCGGGTCGTTGGGGACAGTCTCTGGATTACCCTGGGCGACGGCGTCTGGCAGGTGTACGGAATGAAACTGTCCAGCGAGAAGCTCACGATCAGCGGCGGAGATCTCGAGAAGCCCGTGACGCTGCGTCGTGTCGGTCCTCCCACGGCGCGCCCCGATAGTCTGACCATTCCAGAGGCGCCGGCGGCCAACCAGCGGGCCTGGTAACCCCAAGCGGGCTATTTCAACTCGGATACTGCCGCAACCCGCCACCCCAGCTCTTTCTTCTCGAAGCGCATCGCGAACCGCCGTCGATCCACGCGAGGCGCTCCGCCCCGCGACGGAACGTACTGAAAGATCGCGCGCACATTCGCAGTCGCGAGATTGCCCTGGGTCTGGAGTTCTTCGACGGTGAACTTCGCGGTAATCTGATTCCAGCCGCGGAAGAACTCTTCCCACCCTCTTCGCTCCACGTCCGTGAGTCCGGGGTAGAGGACCTGGATGTTCGGCACTCGCTCGCTCGACAATGCGCGGCCGAGATCAGCGAGCAGTACGTCGATTGCGGCGGGCGGTTCGCGGGGCTGCGAGCTGGGCGGTGCGATACCAGCGTCGATTCCGATCTGCTCCGCGCTCTGGGCCGCCACTTTGGCGAGCGTGAAGTCCTTCACGCGCAGCAGTGATTCGGCGCGCGCGAGGATGATGCCTGCGTTCGCGGCTGCCTGGCCGGTGGGAATCGCCTGGACTACTGGTGTGACGCGCTCCACCATCCGCTGCGCCTCGCGCTCCATCGTCCGTACTTCGTCGCGCGCGCGCGCGAACTGACGCGCGGCCTCGACGTACCCGCCGAGCGCCCGCGACTGGTCGCCCGCGCGCAGTGCCTGATCCGACGCCTCGAGCATCGTCTCCCCGAGGATCATCGCGGGGACGTTGTTCTTGTCCGCTCCGGCGGCCACGGCGCGTTCGTGCGACGCGAGCGCTGAGTCGCGACGCGTGCTCACGGCCAGGGATACTGGCGGGGCCTCAGGAGGGGCGGGTGGGGGAGCGACGAGACCCGGAGGCGGTACAGCGGGGGGAGCCGGGGGGACATCCGGTTCCGCAGCGGGTTGATTGGGCGCATACAGCAGCAGAATGACCACCGCCGCCAGGGCGCCCAGGACGCCCAGCCGCCATTTCATCGGTGCGTGCGTGATCAGCGTCAGCACAGGCTTGGGGAGCGGGGTCCAGCGCCCCAGCGGCTGCGTCGCTTCGTTGTCGGCGCCGGAAAGCGCTGTGCGGATCCCTTGAAGCGTCGCCAGCATCTGCCCGGCTGACTCATAGCGCTCGTGCGGGACCTTGTTCATCGCCTTTGCGACAACGCGTTCGAGCGCTGCTGGAATCGAAGGCGCCACGGTCCGGAGCGGCCGGGGCTCCGTCGTGAGCACCTGATAGAGAACACCGTGCACTGATTCGGCTTCAAACGGCCGCTGGTAGCAGAGCAGCTCGTACAGCATGCATCCGACGGAAAAGACGTCCGTGGCCGCCGTGATCGCGCCATTGGTGATCTGCTCGGGAGCCATATACGTCGGTGTACCGACGATCGCGCCGGAGCCGGTCGCGTCCGCCTTCTGCAGCCGCGCGATACCAAAGTCCATGATCTTGACCCGGCCATCCGGCATCACGCGCACGTTCGACGGCTTCACGTCGCGGTGTATGACGCCGCGTTGGTGCGCGAAATGAAGACCGGCCAGCACCTCGATGGCGATATCGAGCTTCCGTTCGAGGGCCAGGGGATCGCGCAGCGCGATCATGTCCGCCAGATCGCGACCCTCGACCAGCTCCATCGCGATGTAGAGCTGTCCCTCCGATTCGCCGAGATCGTATACCGTGACGATGTTGGCATGCTGGATCGCGCCGGCGGCGCGCGCTTCGCGGAGGAAGCGTTCCTGCATGTCCATGGTCTTTCGAAAACTGCTGCCCAGCAGCTTCAGCGCCACGTAACGGCGCAGAACGGTGTCATAGGCCTTCCAAACGATGCCCATCGCTCCTTCCCCGAGGAGCTGGTGCAGCTCGTACTTGCCGAGTCGCTTGTAACGTTGTTGAGCGTCGCTCACTGGGTCAGCCAGTCGTACGCCCGAGTCAGGTAGGATCTCATCGCGTCGCTCACTTCCACGTTGCGGCGTGGAAAGACGCGATCGACCACCGATAAGAACTTCTCCTGCGTCATTCGCTCGGATGTCGAGCCTCCCCAGGCGAACGGCGGGACGTACTTGCCTGCGCGCACCCCATCGAAGACGCTGGCGCCTGCGCCGACGACGGTCCCGGCGGGGAGCAGGGTGCCGATGGCCGTCTTGGCATGGTCGCCGATTAGGCTACCCAGGAACTGGTGTCCGGTTTCCACATTCGTCCCGGCGATCTCGAGCCGGATTGGGCCATAGGTGTTTTTCAAGTTCGACGTCGTCGTTCCCGCTCCAAGATTGACCCAGCGCCCCAGCACCGAATGGCCGACGAACCCCTCGTGCGACTTGTTGGTGTAGGCCAGGACGGCCGTCGTCGACATCTCGCCGCGGATGACGGACCACGGACCGATCGCCGAAATGCGGATCGGCCCGCCTACGATGCGGCTGTTGGCGCCGATCCAAAGCGGACCCTCCAACCGCGTGCCGCTTCGCACTTCGACGCCGCTCTCGAGCACGACCGGCCCGTTGCGCGTGTCGAACACGACGCCGGGCTCAATCGATGCTTCGCGCAGCGCAATCCACGCGGGATCGCCGATCACCGTGGTGCCTGTCGGGACCGGATCGGAATCCCCGAGCAGCTTGAGAACGTCTTCGCGGAGCACCTGCTCGAGACAGCCCACGAGATCGTGCACGCCGCGTAGCAACCAACCCTCGACGGGCACCGCCTGCGCGTTCGGGAGCGGCCCGTCCCAGCGGGCGCCGGCGGGCACCGCCCAGCCGACCGTGATTCCTTCATGGGTCAGGCGCGCCGGCACTTCGGGGAATGCAGGAGCCAGGCCACGCGGAGCGAATGTGGACGACCCGATGATCGCCGGGCCATTTACCGCGCGCCGCGCCTCGACGCGTGCTGCGCCGGGTTCGTCAAACCCGACGAGATGCGGGAGCGCAAAGACGGCCGTCGCCTCGGTTCCCACGAACATCTCCCACCGCTCGCGCACCAGATGCGCGCCGGCGCGGAGCTCTGCCAGCGGCCGGATTCCAGCGAACGGCGCCCACGCCGGTCCCGGCTCCGGGTCGAGGAGATACAAGTTCATAAGCGTTGGACCAGCGCCTTCAACTGGCTCGCGCCGCCGGTGGGCATCACCAGCGTATGGCCGTTGGCGCGTACGACGACGGTGTCCTCGAGACCGGTGACGGCGATGTGCTCGTCCTCGGCCCAAATGACGCAATCGCGCACGTCGTCGCCGAGCGTGACGCGGCCCACCACCACGTTGCCCTGCGCATCGGGGCGGCGGATGCGCAGCAGCGCGTCCCACGAGCCGATATCATCCCACGGAAAGGTGCCCCGAACCACCGCCAGGCGCTTTGTGCGCTCGAGTACCGCGACATCGACGGCAACCGATTTGACGGCCGCGAAGAATCGTGGCGCATCGCCGCTGGACAGGGCTGACCATCCGGCGGAGAGCTCGTTCGCATACGCCGCGGCCTCGCCGAGGAATCGGGCGACCCCCCAAGCGAACAACCCTGTGTTCCAGAGCGCACCGCGCTGCCGCAGCAAGGCTGCCCGCGCGGGACTCGGCTTTTCAATGAACTGTTTCACGGTGTGTGCGTCGCCCGTCGGCCTGCCGGGCACGATGTATCCATAGCCGGTCTCGTTCCGCGTGGGTTTCACCCCGACCGTGACGAGCACATCCTGCTCGGCGGCGACCGCCAGCGCCTCGGACGCCGCCGCGCGGAACGCGCCGTCGTCGCCGACCGCCCAGTCGGCGTGCAGGGAGAGCATTTGGCCGCTGGGGTCCTGTTTGGAGATCCAGTTCGCGGCCCATGCGAGCGCCGGTGCGGTCGAGGCCGCCCGGGGCTCGGCAAAGATGTTCTGTTGCGGCAGGTCCGGCACTGCCGCCGCAACGCTTTGGACCAGCGCGGGACTGGTGAGCACCAGAATTTGCTCGGATGGGATCAGGCCGCGCAGACGCTCCACGGCCTGGGCCAGGAGCGGCCGATCGCCAGCCAGCGTGAGGAATTGCTTGGGCCGCTCCGGCGTGGACAACGGCCAGAATCGGGTGCCGGACCCACCGGCGAGAATCGCGGCCCAGGTACTCACCGGGGGTTCTCTCGATGATCTTCAGCATCGCCGAACATCAGGGCGATACGGTGGCTGAGTTTCGTCGGACTGAAGGGCTTGGTGACGAGCGTCGCGCCCAGCCGCTGGGCTTCGCGCAGGACCCTGTCCTCGCCCTCCGCGGTAACAACCAGCACCGGCAGACGAGCAGTGCTCCCGTGTTCGCGCAGGTCGCGCAGAAGATCGAGTCCCGAACCGTCGGGAAGGTGAATGTCCAGCAGTAATCCGTCTGTCGGCGTCTTGCCGCGCAATACGCTGCGCGCTTCATCGAGGGTGCGGGCAAAGCTCACCCTGTACCCGAGCTGCTCGAGATAGGGACGCAGTACGAGCCCGAGATGGGGCTCGTCGTCCACCACGAGGAGATGCCGCGCGGATTGGGGGGGGGCCACCGGCAGACCTTCCGCCTAGAGCAGGCCGGCTATGGCCGTGCGGTGGCGGCGGAGATCGAACAGGAGGGCGCCGACGTTCGTTGCGGGCCGCACCAGTATGACCATCAGGGCGTCCGAGTGCAGGACAGTGACGACCGCGAGACCATGGCTGAACTCAAGGACGGCCGTGCTGAACTCGCCCCGGCCGCCTGCATCGCCGAACTGCGCCATGTGTTTGAGGGCGACTGGGAGCAACGCGGCCACACTCTCGGCGTCGACGCCGTTGGCAACGCGGGAATCGATGGGCAGTCCATCGCGCCCGACCACCACCACGGCGTCCACGCCGCTCGAGCGACTGAGCGCCTCGACCACGTCGCGGATGGTCGCCATAAGGGCGCTCAACGTAGGTTTTTGGATTATCGAAGTCAAGCAGCCACTATGGGTTGACCCACTCGAACCGTGCCCTGTAACTTCTCCAGCACTTCCATGCGATCACTGCCCCGTCTCAGCGTCCTCGTCATCGCAGCGGCGCTCGTGCTCAGCGCTTGCGGTGCCGACCCCGGCCTGCCAGCCGCCCTGTACCCTAATCGGACCGACAGTTTGGTCTCGCTCTACGCCTTGACCGGAACGCCCGTGACGTCGCCCTCGGGCTACTTGATCGTCGACCGTCGGGTCGTTCGGACTGATGTAGTAAACGCGGTGTTCGATTTCGTTTTCGACATCGATACCCTCGGGCGCGCCATGCTGTTTCCAACCGGCGCGGTCAAGCTCGGGCGTCAGTCGGGAGCGCAGCGCATGTCCGTCGACTACGACTCGCTCCGTTACGCCCCGTCTGGCGGATACCAGGTCGACAGCGCGATCGTGCTTACCGTCGGTTCTGTCGTGGCTCTGCATTCGCGTTCTGTGCAGTGCTCGTTCGATTTTCAGCCGGTCCACAACTATTTCGCGAAGCTGCTCGTCCTGGCGATTGATACGACGTCTGGTCCCACCGGGCGGCGGATCGATCTTAGGATCCTTACCGACATCAATTGCGGATATCGCGGGCTCGAACCAGGCCTGCCGCGCAGTTAAGACGTGATCGACCTGAAGGTGTTGCGCGCCTCGCCCGCTCAGGTGCGGGCCGCGCTCGCCCGGCGGAGCGACCCCTCTCTCACGCGCCTCCTCGACGAAATCGAAGCGCTCGATATGAAGCGCCGTACCCTCACAGCGCAGCTCGATCAGCTCAAGGCGGAGCGAAACGATGCCGCGAAGGCCGACGCGCTCGTCGCGAAAGCGCAGGGTGGGTTGCCCGAGGCGACGACCGTCGCGCGTCGCAAGCTGGGAGAGCGGATCGCCGGACTAGAGAATGAGCAGAAGCAAGTCGAGGCGAAGCTCGAGGAAAAAGCTCTGCTCGTGCCGAATCCGCCGCTGCCGGAGGTCCCCGAAGAGCAGACGATGCTGCGCAGTTGGGGTACCCCGGTCCCGAAGGGTGGAAAGCCGCATTGGGAAATCGCCGAACAGTTGGGAATGCTCGATCTCCCACGAGGGGCGAAGCTGGCTGGGTCGGGGTTTCCGGTGCTGATGGGCCGCGGCGCTCGGCTCGCGCGCGCACTGATCAATTTCATGATCGACCTGCATACCCGCGAGCACGGCTACGTCGAAGTCGAGCCCCCGTTTCTCGTGCGCCGTGAAGTCATGATGGGCACCGGACAGCTCCCGAAATTCGAGGACGATCTCTACCGCACCGAGCCGGACGACCTGTTTCTCGTGCCGACTGCGGAGGTCCCGGTGACCAACCTTCACCGGGACGAGATCCTCGATGGGACAACGCTCCCGAAAGGCTACGTCGCATATACGCCGTGCTTCCGCCGCGAGGCGGGTGCCGCAGGGAAGGACACCCGCGGACTGCTGCGTGTCCATCAGTTCGATAAAATCGAGCTGGTACGCTTTTGTCGCGCCGCCGACTCCCCGGCGGAGCACGAGAAACTGACTACGCATGCCGAGGCCGTGCTCCAGAAGCTCGAGCTTCCGTATCGTATTGCGGTGCTGCCCGCGAATGACTTTGGATTCGCTGCAGCGAAGACGTACGACCTCGAGGTGTTTGCACCCGGCGTGGGCCAGTGGCTCGAGGTTTCGAGCTCCAGCACGTTCACCGACTACCAGGCGCGCCGCGCGAATATTCGGTGCCGCCCGCGTCCCGGCGACAAGCCGGAGTTCGTGCACACTCTCAACGCCTCCGGCGTCGCGCTGCCACGCACCATGGCTGCGTTGCTCGAGACGCATCAGCAACCCGACGGCTCCGTGATTCTGCCGCCGGCGTTGGTGCCGTATGTCGGCACTGACCGGCTCGCCTAGCGGATCCCGCGGTCGGGGGACGCTGCTCCGGGCGGGGCCGCCCGCGCTCCTCGCCACGGCCCTGCTGTTCGGCATCCTTTCTGTCGGCTACGCGTGGACCGTCGCGCGCCATCTCCGCAGCGATGCCCGTGAGACGAGCCGCTTGCTGGGACACGTGTTCGCGGGCCTCAATGATCCGCGCGAAGGCGCGGCGGCTGACGCGCTGCTGGCCCTCGCCGACGAGGTGCGGCGGCTCGGCATCCCGATCGCAGTCACAGATACGGCGGGTCGCATCACCGCGATGGCCAACGCGCCCTTCGGTGCGAACGTCAGCGAGGCAGAGCACCGAGAGTGGATCGCCGACCTCGATCGCGTTCACGAGCCCCTCACCCAGCAGGGTGTCGGCGTGATCCACTACGGTTCGTTGCCCGCGGCACGCGCGTTCACCGGCCTCGCGGTACTGCAGGGCCTGATGTTTCTCTGTCTGGTCCTGCTTGCGTTCTGGGCGATGCGCGAGCGGGTGCGCGCCGCGCGTGACCGCCTCTGGGTCGCGATGGCCCGCGAGTCGGCGCATCAGCTCGGCACTCCGCTCATGAGTTTGACGGGTTGGATTGATTACCTGCGGGAGAATCCGGGTACGCCCGGCAGCGAGCTGGTGGCGCATCTTGAGGCCGATGCGGAACGACTCGAGCGCGTGGCCAAGCGATTCGAGCGGATCGGCCGCCCCGCGCGACGCGAGCCCGTTGGTCTCGGCACCGTGGCCGAGCGCGTGGTGGCCTACTTCCAGCCACGTCTCCCGACGCTCGCGAACTCCGTCACCATGACGCTGACGTCGCGCGGAACGGGGCCGACGGCGACGGGTGACCCCGTGCTCATCGAATGGGCGCTCGAGGTGATCGTCAAGAACGCCGTGGACGCCTTGAGCGGACGCGGCGGGCGAATCGATGTCGACGTGCAGGCCACCGATACGATCGGCCGCGTCACCGTGCGCGACGACGGACCCGGCGTGGCGACGCATCTGCAGACGCAGTTGTTCGAACCGGGGATCTCGAACAAGACCGGGGGCTGGGGGATTGGTCTCGCTCTGGCCCGCCGCATCGTCGAGCAACAGCACAGCGGTCGCGTTTCGTATCATCCTGGGGAGCAGGGCCGGGGTTCGGTGTTTGTCTTAGAGTTTCCTCTCGCATCGTGAATCGGATTCGACACGCTAAAGCACCCTTTAGGGTGTCGACCAACAAACAAGCATGACGCCGCTCCCGCTTAACCCCGCTCAACGCGAGGCCGTCGAGTACCCCGCAGGGCCACTGCTCGTGCTGGCCGGCGCGGGCTCGGGCAAGACGCGCGTGCTCACGGCGCGGATCGCTCACATCATCACGCAGCATGAGGTTCCCGCGCAGCGGATCTTCGCCGTCACCTTCACGAACAAGGCTGCGGGGGAGATGCGCACGCGGGTTGCGCAGCTGCTCGGAAGCGATCCGCGCGGCCTCTGGATCGGCACGTTCCATTCTTTATCGGCGCGCCTGCTGCGCCGCGAAGCGCCACTGCTAGGCTTCGGACCGAACTTCACGATCTACGACGCCGACGACTCCGAGGCCTTGGTCAAGCGCCTGCTCGAGGCGAAACAGCTGTCGCCAAAGGCCTACCCGCCGCGCGCTGTGCACGCAGTCATCTCCGGGGCGAAGAACCGCATGCAGCTGCCGGAAGAGCTGGGGGCGCAGGCCGATTCGCCGCTCGTTCGAGTTGCAGCGGAGATCTATGCCGCGCTGGTCGCCGCGTTGAAGCAGGCCAACGCGATGGACTTCGATGATCTGCTGATCCACCCACTCACCCTGTTCCGCGAACATCCCGAGCGCCTGGCGTATTGGCAGGACCGCTTCCAGTACGTGCTCGTCGACGAGTTTCAGGACACGAATGCCGCGCAGTATCTGCTCGTGAAGCAGCTCGCGCAGCGGCACCGCAATCTCTGCGTCGTGGGCGACGATGATCAGGCCATCTACGGTTGGCGCGGTGCCGA
>Ga0066905_100000618_pt1 | contig 10456 bp, 13 predicted proteins | sample PanSoiMetaPlot36_FD_67483 | JGI IMG/M metagenome (GOLD analysis project Ga0066905, IMG submission 67483) | Tropical forest soil microbial communities from Panama analyzed to predict greenhouse gas emissions - Panama Soil Plot 36 (version 2) | ecosystem: Environmental > Terrestrial > Soil >... | reverse complement strand
AGCCCTTATCGCCGTTGGTGTGGACCGCGTCCTCCTGATATTGCGTCGGAGCCACATCGTCAGCGGCAACGTGCACCCACATCCTACCCAAGCTGTCGACCTTAAAGTACGACAGATCACCGTCTGCTGACGTATCCCCCGCAGGAGTGTCCTGCCGTTTGGCGAACGCTGCGAGGCCAGTGCCGCCGTCGGCCGCAACTGCGTCTTCCAAGACTGGGAGGTTGTCTATCAACTGCAACGACGTCAGAGCAGCGCCCACAAGATCGGAGCGGATGGCACTATTTGCGGTGGTACCAACATCGACGGGAGTACCCGTCGCGCTGTCCAACACACGTACGTTCTGTATCTGTGCAGCTGCGCTGCTGGCAAAGGCTGTGAATAAGAGGAGGAGGAGAAATTTACGCACCATAACCCCAAACCTTTCCAGTCAAACCACTCCCAGCCCACTGGATCCCCGCAACTGGACGGAAGTTGTACGCACGTGTGAACTCGTTGTGCGGAGCGATAGGCGTCGCTGGGATTATCACGTTCCCCGCTCCGTCGCTAACGGTGAGGCTCACCACTCCTGAGGTGTTGTTCGCCACGGTAATCCCCATCAAATACTTCGTTCCCGCGCTTACCAATGTCAGCGAGGCAGGAAGCCCGACCTCACCTGAGTCGAAGTCCGGGGGCACTTGTGAGAAAGGCCATGCCATCGCACCACCTCACATTAGCTGGAAAACGACCTGCCCGCCACCTGCAGCGGGGAACACGTCGATGAATGGCCGCCGCACCCATGACTCGAGGTCCACGACGACTGCATCCTCTGTAGTAGCCAACACGAAGTGGTTGCAGATCACCGCGCCGTTGGTGTCCACTTCCTTGATCAACAACTGCTGGCCTACGGTCAGACCGGTACCGACAAAGCGGACTTGCTTAACCTTAATTGGGAATTGGAAGGCGTCGTTCGCGGCGGTCATGATAATCGACCGCCCTTTCCTCGTAACCGCCATATCGCACCTGCTTTCCTTTGGATAAGTGGAGAGGGCCTTCGTCCTACTCTGGTTCGAAGGCCATCCACCCTCATCACGCGCTTAGCTGCGCTGGTGCGATTCTCGCGTAGCGCTGCGGGTTGCAACGCGTGTTAAGCGTTTACACTCCAGTCCCCGCAAGGAGGATTGTTAACTGCCCCACGAGCCCTGTTAGAGTCCCGCTGAAGTCCAGGGCCAGGCGATCGCCTGCGGCGAAGGTGAGGTCAGCGGCTGTCGCCACGAGCGTACCGCTCCGTTGAGTGTTGATCGAAGCTGTGAGGTCCAACGCCGCGGTTGTGATCTCCTTCACCGTGCCGGAGGCCGCGGCCCCAGGGGCGCTTGTGTCTGTGATCTTGCGGGGCCTGACCGCAGCACTTGCTCCACCAACAACGCTGTGGGATTCCCTCACCGCCACAACTATCATGGGGCTTGGCGCAATCCACACGTCGGTATCCACCGATGACGCCAGGAGTGGGATGGTGAGAGCGAACGTCCCTCCTCCCGCCTGCCCGCCTGTGTTGAAGTTGAAGCCTGCAGTCTCAACGCTGACTGCATTCTCAAACCTCATCACACCGTTCGTATCGAACCACACATACCAGTCATTTCCCGCATTGTCTTGGAGTACAAACCCTGACGGGTTCCCTCCCGTGTACTCCGTCAGTGTCCCAGGTTGGAGGGCCTTGCTCGGCCGCGAAAGCCGTGTAAAGCCCGGCAGGGTGCGGCGAGATTTTGAGGCCGGCATTACTTCCTCGCCTCCTTTGCCTTACCCTCGTGCTTTGCCGGGGTTTCATCCGCCTTGGCCTCCGCCACGGACAAAGCCGCCTTGGCCTCGGGCCCTTGCCTGTTGTCGTTCTCTTGCGGAGCCTCGGGGCTCGTGGACGGCGGTGGAACCGCTCCAGGAGTCCAATCGCCCTCTTGCCCGCACTCTGGACACTTGGCCTTCTTCAAGTCTGGGTGTTCGTCGGAGTTCATCACCTTCTTGCAATTCGGGCACGAAACTGCGTATCCCATCTTAACCCTCCTCCCACCACTTTCAGTGGGATAAGGGAGGGGCAAAGCCCCTCCCGACGGATTAACCCGACCTTCGGTCGTTAGCCGCCGATGCTGAAGTAGAAGCCGCGGAACTCTGCGAAGCCCTTGCTGTATCTGGCGAAGATCTTGAACAGCGCATCGCCCGAGAGGAAGTCGTCGGCATCTGCCGTCTCCGGGCGTGTGCGCCAGAAGAACTTGAGGTCATGGCCCCCTTTGCGCTGTTGCTTCGGTACTGCTTCGAGGAACCAGCTCCTCGCATTTGTCAAGTAGCGAACCGCGAGGTAGTCGACACCATCCATCCGGAGGGGGTTGATCTCGTTGTTCGCCGTGTAGGGTTTGTACTCGCTCTGGATGACCTCTTTCGCTGCCCACTGGAACGTGGGATCACATCCCACCAACGCCGGGTAGATGACAAGCGGCCTCCCCCTATCATCCACCATCGTGTTGAAGCTGTCAAGCCCCGCCTGGTACGAGGTGAAGGAGAAGTCGGCGTCTGTCGACGGCCGATTCGCAATCGTCGTCCCTCCATCAAGGCGGGTGTGAGCGGTGTGAGCCAGGGGCAAGCCGTCAATCCCCGTAAACGATGTCGAGACGGCATTGTTGACCACACTCCAGGCATCGACCTCCACTTTGTAGGCCGCTGCCCTGCCCAACTCCATCGACATGTTGTTCATGATGTCGTAGAGGTCATCGTCGTACATCTCGCGCGTCACACGAAAGCCCAAGCCGTACGAGGCGTGGGTGTAGCGGACCTTGCCGCTGATGATGGGGTCGTCGAACGTTGTGTTGGTGCCCTCCGGCTTCGCAACCATCGAGCCCAACCCTGCGACCTTGAGTTCTTCCTCGTACTGCCTTTCGGAGTCGTACACGTTGAACACTGGTACCCACTGGTTCGGTTGATGGTCGATCTCGTTGAACAACACATCAAAGAGGCCAGGGGCCAGCAGTGCCGCAAATCCACCTGTTGTTGCTGGCATTGTCTGCTCCTCTCTTTACGAACCAATTTGACCCTGGAAAGCCGTGACCATGAACTGGAAGAGGACGTGGTGCCTAATGTCGCCCACAGCCTGACCGTCCGCTGCCCAGAACTCCCAAATGACAACCCGCTTGTTCGTGGTATCCGCCTTGTCCACGTACCAAATTCCCCCACTCGCGGACTTGGCCACTCCGTAGCCCTTACCAAGGTCGGTTTGGGCTGTTGTACCCGTTCCCTCTCCACCAGAAGTGTCGAGGTACCCTCTGAAAAGGGTGTCGGGGTGAGCGAGGTCCACGATGTTGATAACCGCACCGCTCACCGCGTTGTTCGCCCCATCAGCTTGCGCGATACCCATGATCAAAGTCGGGTCCGCACCACACTCGATGAGGAAGCCGGTCGCCGCCTCCAAAAACGCCAGTGCTCCGCGCACGAACGTTGAGGAAGCTTTCTCCGGCAGCCCCGCACGAGGTATTGGTGTCCCCGCCAGTGTACGGGCAGCGCGGATGGGAATCTTTGCTTGTGTCGCCATCTTCGCCTCCTGTCGTACAGTTTACGTTGGATCCCCCACATCCTCACTGAAGACGAGGTTTTTCGGAATGTTGCTCTGACCTCGCTCGCGGAGCGCTCTGGCCGCGTTCTCCTGTGCCTGCAAGACCATCGTGTCGAGGGTCGTCTGCTGTCGTCTGAGGTTCTCCTGGGTCGAGGCGTGGACCGTCTTCTCCCACACCTCCCTCCTCATTCTGTAGAGGACCAGGTCGCCCCTCCTATGGCCCGTACCGCCACCCGCTTGGCTAATCTGCTGTTGGGTGGCGTTAAGGACCGCCGGAGGCAGCTTGTCAGGGTCCATGGGTGCAGGTTCCCACCCCTCCCAAGCTGCCATATATAAATTTTGGTCGCCCTGTGGTCCCGAGGCCGCGTTCATCCAATGGTAAACGTAGTCGGGATCTTTATCGGGGACGAACAATCTGTCAGGCCTAGCTTGTTCATTCATGACGCTTCTCCTTTGCTAGCGCAAGCATGGCCTTTGCGCGTATCCGCCGCTCCATTACAAGACGGAACATGGCGGAGTCCACTTGAGCCGCCTTCTTCTCGCACACCATCTTGTGCCGGATGAGCTCGATGAAGGCGAGCACACTCTCCTGGTGGTTGATGACGTAGTTGTAGGCGTTGGTGCTGCTTACCACCGTTCCGGTGATTCCGTATGTTAAGAGGAAGTCCTTAATGCGGAGCAGAACGTCCTCGTCCGCTTGCGAGATCGCCACGCGCAAGCGGGGCCTGCCACGATAGGTTGTGTAGCAGAACGTGCACCCCTCCCCCTCGTAAAAACCGACCAGCCACTCGAGGGTAACCACAGCCTTCGGTCGTAACGGCGGTATACTAACGACTGGCTCGGGGCCGGTCATAAACAAGAGTCCTTCCCTCGGCGTGGTTTCTGCGGCCCAGCTGCCCTGCCGAGTCGAGGTCAGCTTGAGTGGTGCCATTCGCCTCCAACTTCAACAAATACTTGTCAACATCCTGGTGTGTCTGCCGGCAGAACTCCAAAATCTTAGCCGTAGCCACGAGCTTCGCCTTCGCTGGCTCCGCTGTGGGTGGCACTCTCGCCGCAGGCGTCGGAGGGGCCATGGGCGGTGCTGGCCGAGGGGTCGCAACCCTCGGAATCACCGGCTCAGTCGTCGGAGCAGCGACTGGCGGCGAAGCGGGAGGCTCCGCGGGAGGCGGCGGCGCAGACGCCGCGGTCACCGGCTGGAATACCCGCTCCAGCACCGACTTGTCCTTCGCCGTCTTCACGTTGATATACAATGTCCGGTGCAGCCCCTTCTGTATCAGCTGCGCTGGCGCAAGGGCTGCCCGAATCTTGTGTATATCCTCCTTGTATGTTTCGTAGTCCGGAACAGACGCGGCGAAGCTATCTTCATCGTCGTTTATTGCCCGTGTCAACATCGCCTGCTGTACGGGGTCCATGCGCGCAGCCGCGCTTGCCGCGAGCCTCTCGATGGCCGTGGGCGTCTTTGGCGGGGCTTCACCCCCTGCGGGGGTTTCCGCCGATGGCGGAGCCGGAGCCGGAGCCGAAGGCTCGCTTGTGAGGGCCTGCTCCAAGCCCTCCATGTAGTCTAAGACTTCGTTGATGTGCCTCCCCGCCCACCGCGGCGGACTTGTCACGATCCCATCAGAGTTAGTAACCAGTCGTGCTTCGGCCATTGTCGGCCCCCTCTTGTGGCGGATTCACCGCCAGTGTTGTGACTTTTAGCCTCTCGTTAAGATATTGCACTATTCCTTGGAGTCTGCGAAGTTGTCGAGGGTCTTCCTCCTGCGCCATTGCCTGGAGGTAGTGCTGGAGGTCCAGGCGGAACACCGCCTCCACCTCCCGGCGGGCCGACTGGGGTAGGAGAGCCCATGCCTTGTGGTCCAGCATTTTGCATCTGTCCTTGCAGTAAAAACTGCATTTGTTGCAGTGCTGAAAGTACGGTCGGGACGACCGTATCCAAATCCTCGATGTCGAACCTCTCCACGAAGCGGCGGACCACCTTCGAGGAGGCCTCGATGGTCATCGTGGCCATGATCTTTGCCGCCGGTGGGAACTGCGGGGAGGTGATCAACATCATCGCTTGATTGAGCCGGGCATAGTACTCGTTCAGGACAGCCATCAACAGCTGCATCTGCTGGATTTCGATGTCCTTGTTCACCGATTCCGAGGACAAGGCGAGGCTCAGGCCGATGCTCGTGCGGGGATCGCCTTGCGGGAATTGGATGTACCTCCCCAACTCGAAGAAGTGCCCCTCCGGCCGCATCTGCTGCTCTTGTTGGATTGTCAGATACAACAACTCTTCGATGGCCCGCCTCATATCGTCGATTGAGACCCAGAAACGCTGATTCCCCTCGTTTATCAACGCAGTTGTGCCAGTGGCTGTCGCCCGCGACCCGATTGTCGGCGACTCCATGCCCATGTTGTACACAGACACGCCCGTCCGCTTCTCATTCATGAAGAAGGCCTTCTCCTCCACCGCTCCAAGAGCCACGCTCGGCTCCGAGAGGTGGAAGATGGCCAGGCCCTTGCTCGCATCCCCCTCGGTGTAGATGGTCTTACCGGGGTAGACATCTTCGTTGGGTTGGACGTTTGTCTGATTCGAGACGACCGTGATCGCAGCGTTGGCGGCGGTGGCCGCATCGATAACCTGATTGTGGGAGGTCGTCGCCTCCTCGTGCATGGGCAACGCCTGCTCCGCTGCTCCTTCGCTCGCCACTTCGTGGGGCTGCACCAAATAGGGGACCTTCACAAACTGTCGGCTCTTGCCAAAATACGGATTGTAGATGGCCCGCATAAGCAAGCGGTGCTCGAGGCTGACTGTAAGCACCACTTCTTCGAAGACCGGCCGGCCAGTGTCCTCCACTTGTGGGATCTTGAACTTTCCCCTCAACTCGTAGAGGCGATACACCTGCCGAGGCATCGGCTTCTGCTTCGAGGTGTCCTTCACTACCTTGTAGCGCTCATCCCCCCGCTCTATGGGCTTCAGCTTTTGGACGTCTTCGAGGGCGAAGGCCCCGTTATCGACGAATTCGTAGAGGTCGGCCTCGCTGTAGTGGAGGCGGATGGCCTGCCAAGGCAAGCTGTTCCAATCATCATACCCCGTCGGCCATAGTACATCCGCAGCAGCGACGACGTTCCACTTCGTGCCCACGTATTGCGGCACGCGTTGCTCCACGACTTCACCCACCGCGTTATAGGCGTGGTATACTTTTTCCTCATCCACCCACCCCGCGCTGACGAAGGCATCCCCGTTTAGGGGCATATCCGCAAACACTGTTCGGAGGGCGTCCTTCGCTCCACCTTTCAGGAGGAAGTTCTCGGCCCAATCCTTGACATCCTTCTCCTCGAGGGGCTTGGGCCCTCCGGGCGTGCCCGAAGCGGGGTCCGCCGACACCTGCATCTGGAATCTGGCGGCTGTGCCCAAGTGAACGTTGACGATGTCTTTGGTTCCGAGGACGGCTCGATGGAGCCTCGCTGCGACAGTGTCTACGGTGATGGCCACAATTGGCACCACCACGTTCGAGGCGTTGGGCCAGGGGAAGTTCTTCTTCTCAAACTCCGGCTTGCACTTCTTCGCTCGAAGGAAGTTGGCCAGCATCCTCTCGCGCTCGTTGTGAGCCTCCACCGCTTGGCCAAGGTCGTTGAGGACATCTTGCAGGAGAAGAGCCTTCTGCCCCTCGTCGAGGGGGATCAGTTGCGGTTGCAGAGCGTTCTTAACCGGGTCACTTGGCACGGCTTCGCCCCATCATCTCCCCCGCCTTGTAGGTGTGAAGGATTGTGCGGCCGCTCACCGCGGTTTGCGTCGACCCCCGCTTGTGCTGTCGAGTGTCACTCCGCCCGAGGGGCTCCCGCCTGACATCGTCCCGCCGCTGGCCGAGATCCCTTTGGTTCGCCCGCCCTTCGTGAACGGGGGCTTTACCCCCAAAGTCCTGATGCCCTTTGCTTTTCGCATGTCTCCGCTCCTGTCTGTCAAAGCCCGCGGGCTTTGTCCGCGTGATTTCAAAGCCTAGTATTTCGGACTCCGTTTGCGCCCGCTGTAGCCGTCCTTTCCCGTGCGAACTTGCGACGGGCTTCGCCGTTTGTGCCCGTGCGGAGCCTTGCGCTTGCCTTTTTGAATCTGCCTTCCCATCGACATTGGCTTTTCCTTTCATTGTCAGTAACCCGTCCTCGCATTCCGTGTAGCGTCGACCTTGGCCGCGATTGCGGCCGCTCTCCGCTTATCCCTCTCCGTGGGCACTGCTCTCAAACCAAAAAGGGGGATGCAAGCGGCAAGGGCGTCAACCCCGTCCTTTGTCGGGAACAGGGGGAAGTTCTTTATCTCCTCAACGAGCTCTGTCAAGCCCCGCTTGATGAAAAGCAGGTGCGATTCTGTGTATGGGATCAGCGTGCGAATACGCGCGTCTTTGTCGCCGATAGCGGGCTGCTCGAGGACGGGGAAGCTGTGATTCTGCTTCCTCTGCTCTTGATACAGGGGGAACTTGAGCAAGCGTTGGAAGCCCACATCCTCAATTGCGGCTTTGCTCACCTCGTATCGGCGGTGCATGGCGATGAATTTTGTATATAAAAAGGTGGGGTTCATCCTCTCGAGGTAGGCGTCGAGGACAAACATGCGGCCTTCGGGGTCCTTTGCCACACACACCATCGCGTTTCTTGCGTTCTTTTTCTGTTCCGGCCCGCTCATAGCAGGGTCCCAGAACATAACTCGGATTGTAGAGTCGAAGATCACCGTCTCGCGCACTCCATCCTCACCCTCGAATGTGAGATTCCCGTGGGGGTCGAACACAAACCACCGGAGATCCGACTCTCGAAACTCGGCTAAAGCCGGGTCTTTGGGGTTGTTTAGATACAGCATGCTGTACATAAACGACCCTTGCTTCGCTTTTATCCGTCTACAGCTGTCTTCGGGAAACAGCTTGGGGAAGAAGTAGTACGTCTTGTCGCCGTCGGGTGCGTGAATCTCCGCTTGCATGTCGGGGAACACCCTTGGCTTGCCCGTCAGCACGGCGTTCTTCTCATCCTCGACCAAATACTCCCGTGTCCAGTGGAGGGGCCTCACGAGGAATTTGTAGGTCTCACTCTCATTCAGCTGGACTTGTGAGTAGAGGTCGTCGATTCCCCACCTTGTCCCGATGAGGGCATCGAAGGCCGTTTGCTCATCCACGAAGAGGGCCTCCGCTGCCTTGTACCAGTCGTAGACCTTGCGTCGCACGGTCGGAGATTGCATCGCCTTCTCATCTTCGAGGTCGTCCTTCACCTGGATTGTGTAGTGCCTCGAGACGAGGTGGGTGTCAACTCCCGCAGCTTCGATTGTATCCTCCCCGTATACACCCTCGCGGGGGAACAAGAGGTTCGAGTCCGTCCACGTCGTCCGGGTGAAGTCGGGAACAATCTCGGGATACAACCACTGCAGAGTCGTGTTTCGCTCGATGAGATGGCGGATGGCCTTGATCTGCTTCTTGGCGTTGTCGCTGCTGAAGCTGGCACACAAAATGCGGTGCTCACGGCCGGGGATGCCGCAGAAAGACGGCTGAATCAAGATCCACAGAGGGAAGGCCTTGCTCGCAATTGTGGACTTGTAACAATCTCGGGGGATGAGGACGACTTTGCGTCGTTGCGCCTCCGCCTGGATGAAGTTGCAAAGTTCCAGGTGGGGGTTTGGCTGGAGTTTGTCAAAGCCGCAAATCGCTGTGGTGAAGAAGTACAGGGACTTGATGCCATTAAGGCGGGTGGTCTCGCGGACTTCATCCGCTACGGAGTCCGTGGGAAGAGGGACTCCAATCTCGCCGAAGACGCCCTCGCGGGCCTTGTGCTCGATGATGTCCACTTCTAGTCCTTGCTGATGACCTCACCCACGATGATATCGGCGTTCGCGATTTCTCTCCCCCGCTCCGCGAACGTGCGCAGCACTTCGGGTGTCAATATAAGCTGTATTGGGCGCTTGGCATCACGCCTCTCCGCGGCGTAGCCCGCACGGTCAAGCGCGTCGAAAGCGATTTGCGAGAGGAGTTTGTCGTCGTTCGACGTCTCCACAATCGACTGCAAGCGCGACTGCATCTCCACGGCGAAGTCGTCGAGAGTCTCCTGCATCTCAGCCTTGGTGATACGCCCCGCCAGAGGCATGTCCTCGTCGCTCCGCTTGAGGAACCAGTTTTCGTATGACTGATACAAGGGCTGTCGAATCCAGGCGCGGATGGTGTGGTAGTTCACGCCAAGAGCCTTCGCACAGTCTCCGATTGTCGAGGCGGGATTATCTCTCTTGAAAAGCGCCAGCATTTTCCACTCGGTCCTAATCGGGTGAGGGAATACTGGCTCGGGGAGAGAGGTTAAGTTGGCCATTCTGGCCTCCATCATCTTCAATTGTGGTTGAAGCCCGCGGCACGGCCCGCAGGATATGAGATATTATGCCATAGCAAGGGGTATCTTCGCAACATCTTTTTTTGACCTTGACCCTGTAAAAATTGGACGGTTTAAAATAGACGATTCGCCCCCCGGGGGGCGCTGCGACGGTCCGGCCCGCCCCCGGGCTGGCCCTTTTGCCAGCTGGGCCTTTTGCCAGCTTGCCCTCGGCCGGCGAGGTGTGGTAGGCCAACTTGGGAATGATTCCGGGAATGATTCCCACTTTGGCCCCCCGTTGATTCTTTATAACTTTCGATGTATAATGTATTTGTAAGTTAACAATAACGTTAACTTATTACAAGGTTGGTGAGTGATGGCGAAGATGACGTGGTCGACCCTGGCGGCGGCGGTGGCGGAGTTGGGTGAGGTGAAGGCACTGTCGTACCTCAACCAGTTTGCGGCGAACAAGGCCTACCGCAAGGCGTACACGGCCGACCGCAATGCGGCGATCAAGATCGTCCGCAACGATCCGCGCTACAAGGCGATCCTCGCCGAGACGCGGGCTGCAGTTGCGCC
>Ga0066905_100000617_pt1 | contig 10459 bp, 10 predicted proteins | sample PanSoiMetaPlot36_FD_67483 | JGI IMG/M metagenome (GOLD analysis project Ga0066905, IMG submission 67483) | Tropical forest soil microbial communities from Panama analyzed to predict greenhouse gas emissions - Panama Soil Plot 36 (version 2) | ecosystem: Environmental > Terrestrial > Soil >... | reverse complement strand
CGGCCCGCAGCGACCAGGTCTCCTGGCGGCCCCGGAATTCCCCGTGGTGGGACGGCGCGACGCCGCGGGCCGTGGTCGCACTCGTCAGCGCGTACTCGGCTTCGGACCAGCGCGGCCGGCTCACGAACACGGATTTGCTCCGACCGGCCCTGCGGGCCCTGGACGCGGCCGAGTCGCCGGCCGAGCGGGCGGACGCGGCCCGGGCCGTCATGCTCGCGATGGGAGATTGGAACCTCGCGTCCCCAAAAGTCGAGTTGCACAGCGCCTACGGTCTGAGCTTCGCGCACGCGAAGGACGGGCCGTACCTGCGGCTCCTCACACGCGATCAAGTCAAGAAACTGCTGGACTGCTTGCCGTCCACAAACGGCCCGGAGGCGGTCGAGGTCACGCGCCTGTTGGCAATGGTGGAAGCCGACCACCCGGCGGTGCTGGACAAGGTGCTGGCCCAAATCTCGCCGACCACGCACCCGACGTTGGACTTTCACTTTCTCACTGTCCTCTCGCGGCTGCCGGCGGCCCGTGACCTCCACCACACCGAGCGCATTGCCGCGGCCCTGCTCGACCTGGACACCAAGCTCGCCGGGCTGCAACTGCGAATCAAGCAAAACTGGTCCACGCGGCTGGCCGAGCTGACCACCGATCTGATCCGGCACGATCCGAACCTCGCGGCGGCGCTTGCGGCTCATCCGCAGTTCGTCCGGCCGGGGAACGCGGTGATTGCGACTCGGCTAACCGGCCGGTCGCGGTCGGAAGCGGCCCGCAAACTCCTCGCCGCCGTTCGCGCCGACCCGGACTTTCCGCTCTCGCCGGACCTGGTCGATTTGCTTGCCCAGCGGCCGGCGGAGGAATTTAAGCCCGTCTTCCGGGCCCGGTGGTCCGACCTGGCGGCCCGCGAGGCCATGGTCAAACACCTCGCCGCGAATCCGGAACCGGGGGATCGTCGCCTGTTCCTGGAGGCGATTGAGACCAGTTCGGGCGCGGCCCTCGTCGACGCCGTGCGGGCCGTGAAGAGGCTTCCGCGCGACCCGGCAGCAGAGAACCTGGTTCCTATTCTGATTCGTCTCCGAGCATTACTTGCGGAACCCAAGGACCGGTCCGGTTGGGGTGAGCTGCATGACCTGGTGGAGCGCCAGTCGGGCCGACGGTTCCCAATTGAATTCCGAAAGGCCGACGCCCAATCCCTTGTGGCGGGCTACCGCGCCGTCTTCGACTGGTTTGCGAAGGCGTACCCGGAGCAGGCCAAGCGGCTGAATCACGTCAGCGAGGAAGAGGAATCCCTCCGCAAAGCCCTCCCGACCGTGAACTGGGCCGCGGGCGACGTGGATCGCGGCCGCAAGCTCTACCGCGACCGGAGCTGCCTGGCCTGCCACAGCGCGACCACTCGCATCGGCCCGGACCTGGCCGGGGTGACCAAACGCCTCTCGCGCGAGGACTTGTTGACGGCCATCGTGAATCCCAGCCGCGACGTCGCCCCCGCGTACCGCGTGACCAACGTGGACACGAAAGATGGCAAGCGGATCGCCGGGCTCGTCGTCTTTGAGTCAGCGGACGGGCTGATCGTTCAGACCGGGGCCGCCGAGACGCGGCGGATCGCCACGGAGGACATCGAAAACACGACGCCCAGCCCGAAGTCGCTCATGCCGGACGGCCTCTTGCGGGGGCTCAGGCCACAAGACCTCGCCGACCTGCTCGCGTTCCTCGAAAAGCAGTGAGATGCCCAAACTGTACACTCGCGCCCATTGTTGATCGCGGGCCGTTCGTCTATCCCTTCTTTTCGTCCATCCCGTGAGACTCGCGGTTCGTTCACTTTGAGCAATCGTTCGACGGCCGTCGTCATCGTCAACTACCGGACGCCCGGCCTGGTCGTCGATTGCCTCCGTTCGCTCGTGCCGGAGGTCAGCGCCGAGCCCGACCTTCGGGCCGAGGTCGTGGACAACGCATCCGGGGACGACTCGGTCCGGGTCATTGGCGATGCCATCCGCCGGGAGGGCTGGAGCTGGGCGACACTCCGGCCCCTTGACCACAACGGCGGGTTCGCCTTCGGCAATAACGCCGCCGTCCGCGACGTGCTCACGTCCAGGAACGCGCCGCGGTACATCTGGCTTCTCAACCCGGACACGGTCGTCCGGCGAGGGGCCGGAACGGCCCTTATCGACTTCCTGGAAGCACACCCCGACGTCGGGGTCGCCGGGGGCCGGCTGGAGTACCCCGACGGCGGCGCCCAGACCTCCGCCTTCCACTTTCCGTCCCTGATGAGCGAGGTGGAAGACTCGGTCCGGCTCGGGATCGTGTCGCGGATCCTCGCGCCGTATCGCGTCCCCCGCTTGCCGCGAGACGAGGCCCACCGGACTGACTGGGTCAACGGGGCCAGCCTGCTCGTCCGCCGCGAAGTGTTCGAGACCGTCGGGCTGATGGACGAGGGGTATTTCCTCTACTTCGAGGAGACCGACTTCTGCAAACGGGTGCGGGGTGCCGGCTGGCCGATCTGGCACGTGCCCGCGAGCCGCGTCATTCACCTGGAGGGCCAGAGTACCGGCGTGACCGGTTCGAACATGTCTAAGAAGCGGCGGCCCCGGTATTGGTTCGACTCGCGGGCCCGGTACTTCCGGAAGCACCACGGGGCGACGTACACCCTGTTCGCCGATCTGATCTTCATGACCGGCTTCGCGATCTGGCGCCTGCACCGGCGGCTGCGCGGGAAAGCCGACCCGGACCCGCCGGGGATGTTAGCCGACTTTGTGTGGCACGCGCTGCGGCGGTGGGTGTGAAGCGCTGTGGGAACAGACCTCCGGTCTGTCCAACCTCGCCAAGCCAAAGTCCGCGAGAACGTGGCAAGCGATTTGTCGGCGCGAGTCGGGCAGACCGGAGGTCTGTCCCCACGGAGTCATTCGACCCGTCCCCCTCCCGCTTCGGCGCACGACTTGGCAAGCGCCTCCTGATCCCGCCGCAGTGCCTCGTCCGCGTTTCCCCAGACGATGACGCGCATCCGGCCGGGGTCGCGACGCACGGTCAACATCCCGCCACCGAGGCTGACGCGCAACTCCCGCCATTTCTCGTCGGGCTCCTCGTCCGGGAAGGCCGGCAGGTTGTCGACCATTCTCATTTGCACCGCGCATCCGGCCGCGGATAATCGATCCCGAACCGCCGCCCAGGACGGCCCGGCGTCCGGGAACACCACGACCCGCTCCATTCCCATCGCACGACCCCGTTTCCCTTGATCGACTTCAGCACCGTCACCCGCGAGTTCCGGACCCTGGTGGACCGCTGCGGTCATGTGGCCGAACACGCCGCTCCGGCCGAACATCGGAAGCCCCCTCGCTCACTCGAGGTCGCACCCGGGACGGAAGCTCCTGTTATTTGACGAACCTGATTCTGAGCATTTCAACCTTTAACGAAGGCCAGAATGTCGGGGTTCACCACGTCGGCATGCGTCGTGCACATCCCATGCGGGAACTTGTTGTAGATCTTCAGGACGCCCTTCTTAAGAAGCTTCGCCGACAGCGGTGCTGAGTCGGCGATGGGCACGATCTGGTCGTCGTCGCCATGCATGACCAGGGTCGGCACATCGATGATCTTCAGGTCTTCGGTGAAGTCCGTTTCCGAAAAGGCCTTGATGCAGTCGTACTGCGCCTTGGCGCCGCCCATCATGGCCTGCCGCCACCAGTTGTCGATCACGCCTTGAGAGACCTTTGCGCCCGGCCGGTTGTAGCCGTAGAAGGGGCCGCTCGCGATATCGCGGTAGAACTGCGCGCGATTGGCCGCGAGCTGTTGCCGGAACCCGTCGAATACTTCAAGCGGCAGGCCGCCCGGATTCGCCGGCGTCTTCAACATGAGCGGCGGCACGGCGCCGATGAGCACCAGCTTGGCGACGCGCCCCTTGCCGTGGCGGGCGACGTATCGGGTCGCCTGCCCGCCGCCTGTCGAGTGGCCGATGTGGACGGCGTTGCGCAGGTCCAGGTGCTCGAAGACCGCGGCGGCATCGGCGGCGTAGTGGTCCATGTCGTGGCCGTCGCTGACCTGGCTCGAGCGGCCGTCGCCGCGCCGGTCGTGGGCGACGACGCGATAGCCCTTGCCGACGAAGTAGAGCATCTGGGTGTCCCAGTCGTCGGCGCTCAGCGGCCAGCCGTGGTGGAACGCGATCGGCTGCGCGGCCTTCGGGCCCCAGTCCTTGAAGTAAATCTCGGTCCCGTCTTTGGTGGTGATCGTGCTCATCGAACTTTCTCCTTTCGGTAGGCGACACCGCCTTGAAGCCACCGGGGGCGAACGTTCAGTATTGCATCCGCGATGACGTCGGGTCTCCTTCCTTCCGTCCCGTCACGACCGACGGACTGCTAAGTGCTCTTTATTGACTTCCAGCTCTTAAGCCGTTCCGCGATCAGCTCCACGCGTTTCTGATCGTCGCGCCCGTCCAGGATGCTCATGTCGGTTGGCTCGGCGCGCAAGTAGACGCCAGAGGTGCGCGCGTTCACGTTCGGGTCCCTATCCGCACGGGTCGTCCAGTACCCCGATGCGCGGTCGGCGGACTCCAGCCGGATCTCTCCCGTCCCTTCCATCTGCGGTGCGTCCGGATGCAGGGGCCGTTCGCCCTTCCAGTAGTAGAAGATGCCCGAAGCGTCCTCCTTCTCTTTCACCGCTTCGCTCCAGTATCTGGCCGACAGGGTGCCATCCTCCTGCCAGGCACGGCCGGTCACCTCCATGGCGCCGCTGCGGTCTCGCGAGATCTTCAAAAGACTAACGGCCGAAGGCTCTGTTGCGGTGCGCTGCGTCAAGGAAAACTGCCACCACAGGCCTTCGATGCGGGTGACGCGGCCCTCGTTCTCGATCGCGTGGCGCAGCTTCTGGCAGACGACTTTTACCACGGCGGCGGAGGTCGATCCGTCATAGCGCACGCTCGTGAGGCCGAGGAGATCGGTTGGCAGCTTCGCGCCGCTGGCGTGCAGGATAAACGTCCGGCGCATTCCGAGGACTCCGCCGAAAAGTCCCGCCTCGAAAACGACGTTATCCCGCGGGGAGGCCTGGCCGGGCGTCGTCGGCGCCGTCGTGGATTCCGCAGGTGTGCTCGTCGTCCAGTCGTCCTGAGCGAACACGAATGCCGCGAAATCCACTTCGCGCGTCAGCTCGAGGAGTCGTTCCAGCGTGGTGGTACCGGGATTGAACGAAGTCGTCCAGGGTTCCACGTGCGCAACGTCTTCGAGACCGCGCGTCAGCGCTTGCAGCAGCTTCGCCTGCTTTCCGGACGATCCCAGGAAGATGCGGGGCTTTTCCATCGGATTCTCCGGATCGTCCTTGCGTCCTAGGCGAACGACGAAGGCAAGTCTCTGCTACACCACCGCTATCCGAGTCCGACAACCCGGCACTCTCCCTTGGCAATCGTACTTCGAACAACTCCGTCGAATTTTGCCGAATTCGGCGGCTAAAGTTGCACCTCGGGCAGCGCCTCCGGGCCGGCCTGGGCCGCGGCCCCCATCACGGCAGCGGCGAGGGCCATGTACGACTTGGCCACCGGCGAGTCCGGGTGCCGGCGGACGATCGGGTCGCCGGTGTCGCCGGACTCGGCCACGCGTGGGTCGATCGGGATCTCGCCCAGGAACGCGACCCCCGTCTCCGTCGCGAGCTTCTTGCCGCCGCCGTGTCGGAAGATCTCGTACCGCTTCCCGTCGTCGGCGACGAAATAGCTCATGTTCTCGATCACCCCGAGGACGGGGGTGCGGAGCTGGCGGAACATGTTCAGCGCCTTGACTGCGTCGAGCAGGCTGACGTCCTGCGGTGTGGTCACGATGACCGCCCCGGTCAACCGGGCCGTCTGGCAGAGGGTGAGCTGGGCGTCGCCCGTCCCCGGGGGCAGGTCGATGACCAGGAAGTCCAGCTCGCCCCAGTTGATCTGGGTCAGGAACGTGGCAACCCACTTCGCGACCATCGGCCCGCGGAGGAGCACGCCCTTGCCGGCGTCCGGAAGGAAGCCGAGGGACATGAGCTTCAACCCGAACTTGTCAATCGGAAAGCTGGCGATCTGCGGGTCCACGGGGCCGAGGCCCATCATCATCGGAATGCTCGGGCCATAGATGTCCGCATCCATCAGACCGACCCGCTGACCGTGCATGTGCATGGCGAGCGCGAGGTTGGCCGCGACTGTGGACTTGCCGACGCCGCCCTTGCCGCTGGCGACGGCGACGACGTGCTGAACGCGTTCGAGGGCCGGGATCGGTGCGGGACCGGGTTGCATAAAGGACCTCAGGCGGGCCGGGGTTCGCTCAGTCGGCGGAGCAGTTCCAGGGTGTAAATGCCGGTGTTGTGGCCGTCGTTCCAGGTGATCTGGTAGGCGTAGTACCCGCGGGGCGACATCGCGACCGGCTGCGGGCTCCCGGCGACTACTTCGCGGTCGCTCAGGAGCTTGAACGGGTCGGCGGGCTTTTGCCGCTCTTCGTTGCACGAGGCGCACGGGCAGTTCTTGCGCAGGGTGCGCCACGAGATGAGCGTGCGGGCCCCGTCGCTCCAGTCGATGGCGAGCCCGTCTCCTTCGCGGCGCAGGGCCAGCGGCTTCAGTTCGGCTCCGGCGGACATGGCGGTTATCTTAGGCGATCGGGCGGCGCTGACGTGGTCGATCAAGCGCGCCGCCAACGAAGAAGGGCCGCCGGTTTCGCGGCGGCCCTGACGATAGCTCAGAACGAGACCGTCACTTCGCCCGGTGCTTGCTGTGGCAACCCATGCAGGAAGCGCCGATTGTCTGAAGTCCCTTGGTGACGCCGTCCGGGTCCTTCTTCCCGGCCGCGTCGTCCACGGCTTTGACGTTGGTCTGGTATTTCTCGGTCTGGTCCTTCCAGCTCTTGTCGTCGCCCTTCGGCGGCTTGTGCGTGCCCAGCTCCTGGGAAATCTGGACCCACTCCTTGGTCTGCTTCTGGATGTCGTCCCACTTCGGGTCCTTGGCCTTCACCTGTTTGCCCAGGTCCCCGCGGACCTTGTTCTGGAAGGCCATGCATCCCTTGACGTTCTTCGTCTTCGGCTCGTCGGCGGCACTCGTGCCGCTGATGTAGGCAACGCCGGCCGCGAGCGCGGCCAGGAGGCCGATCTTCAGACTCAACCGCATCATCCTGCTCCTTGTCGGGAGACCAGCACGGAGAAATCCCCCGGGAACCGCTCCCGGGGATACGAGTGCGCAAAGAAAGTCAGGGGATTTGGGTGACGGCACGGGCGGGATTACCAGTCGGTGGTCGTTCGGAGGACGCGAAATCCGGTGGGATGTTACCGCCGCCGTGGGCGCAAGTCAACGACCGGCCGGTGATTTCGACCGATGGTCCGCCTTGACCGGATCGCCCGGACGTGGCATGTTCCCCACCTCGCCCGCCGTCTGGAAGGAGCCGGACGCATGGCCCGCCCGACCTGCCTGTCCCTGGTCATGCCGGCCTTCAACGAGGAAGCCGGGATCGCCGAGGCCGTCGCCGAGGCGCACGAGAGCCTCGCGGGACTCGGGTACGAGTTCGAAATCCTCGTCGTGGACGACGGCAGCACGGACCGCACCGCCGAGCGCGTCGCCGATCTGGCCGCGATCTGGCCGCGAATCCGCCTCCTGAATCACGCGACAAACCTCGGCTACGGGGCCGCCCTGCGGACTGGGTTCGAGGCGGCTGGGCACGAGCTGGTCGCGTTCACAGACGCCGACGGGCAGTTCTATCTGGAAGACCTCGAACTTCTGGTGCCACTCACGGACGAGTGTCCCGTGGCGGTCGGCCGGCGCGTGGACCGGCAGGACCTGTGGCGGCGGCGGTTCCTCTCGTGGGGCTACAATCTGCTGGCGCGCACGTTCCTCGGAACGGGCGTCCGCGACTGCGACTGTGCACTCAAGGTCTTCCGGCGCGAGGCGCTCGTATACCTGCTGCCGGAATCACGCGGCTTCTTCGTGAACACCGAGATGCTCTGCCGGGCCCGCCAGTTCGGGTGGGAGGTCGCGGAGGAGGGTGTCCGCCATCGGCCCCGGCGCCGCGGGACGAGCAAAGTGTCCCTGACCGAAATCCCCCGCACCTTCTCCACCCTGATGCGGTTCTGGTGGCGAAGCGTCCTCTGGGCGAGACCGCTAGAAGCCCCGACGTTCGCCGAGCCGGACGTCCTGCCATTCCCGAAACGCGCCGCCTCCCCGCCGTACCGCCGAGCCGCCTGACGACCTCGCGTGTGACCGGCGGGCGTGCTACCATGACCCGGCCCCTGAAGGTCCGGGCATGTCCGACCGCGACGACCTGCTCCGGGCGGTGCTCGCCGCCCCCGAGGACGACGCCCCGCGACTCATCTACGCCGACTGGCTGGACGAGCACGGCCACCCGGAGCGCGCCGAGTTCGTCCGTCTCCAGTGCGCCATGGACCGAATCCCGCCAAAGACCGGCCGGTGGCGGCCGCTCCATGAGCGGACCGCCCGCCTGGAGCGCGAGTGGCGGGCCACCTGGGCCGGGGCGGCTTTGAAAAAGGTGCTCAACATCGAATTCCGCCGCGGGTTCGTCGACCGGGTGCGGCTCACCGTGGAGCAGTTCCTGGCGTCCGCCGAGGACCTGTTCGGATTGGAGCCGCTCCGCACCTGGGAGTTTACCTCCAACGCGTTCTTCGTCCGCGGCCGAAACTTCGCGGATGTGGCCTGCTGCCCCGCGTTCGACCGGGTTCGCGGGGTGGCGTGCGGGAATTACCTACCTGAAGAACTAGTCACTGCCCTGGCCGAGTCGCGATATCTCGGGGGCCTACGGAGCCTATCGGTCTCATACCGCCTCCCCGGCCCGAGGGAGATCGCGGGCCTATTCGCTGCCGCCCCGAATCTCGTCGAGCTGAGCGCACAGGACGCGCCGGTGAAGAACCTGCGCGAGTTGTGGCGCCGCGGCGCCCCGGCGCGCCTCCGCCGCCTCGAACTTGTGCACAGCCGACTGACGGACCAGGGGGTCCACCAGTTGGCCACTTCGCCGGCACTCGATCGGCTCGAAGTGTTGCGCCTGGACGGCAACGACCTGTCCGCCCGGGCAGCGGAAGCCATCGCTTCGTCCGACTACTTGTACGGACTGCGGGAGTTGAGTTTCGCCGGCACGCAACTGGCGGATTACGGGGCCGTGGCCCTGGCCCAGTCGCCGGTCCTCAAGAACTTGCGCGTGCTCAACCTGACCGGCTGCTACGTGGACAACGCGGGGGCCCAGGCCCTTGCGGATTCCCCCTATCTCGATCAGATCGAGTGCCTGTGCCTCGACGAGAACCGCGTGTCAGTCGAGGTGGAGAACGAACTGGCCAAGCGCTTCGGGCCGGGGACTTGCTCGTTCTCCTGGAGCCCGCCCTGACTCACGGGCCGAACACGTTCTCCCGCTCCAGCGGGAGCTGGAACGCGTCGGCCACCCGCGTCATGTAATGGCAGCGGCAGGCCCACCAGATAACGTCCACGGCCCGCTTGGGGCCGAAGTGGCGCTTCAGCTCGGCCACATCCTCGTCGGTGATCGCCCACGGCTCCTTGGACATCTTTCGGGTGTACGCGAACGCCGCCCGCTCTCGGGCCGGGAACCCCGACCAGTCCCCGTCCGCCAGCTTTTTGGTCCGCTCTTGAATCGCCTTGTCGTCGAGGCCCGCGACCGCGAGCAGCATCTCGGTGTGCCCCATTCAGTAGAAGCACTGCAACTCCCGGGTCACGACCCAGAAGAGCAGTTCCTCGAACACGCGGTCCTGCTTCGACTCCTCGGCGAACGTCCGCAGCCCGGCCGTCCACGGAAGGGCCAGCACCGGCGAATGCCCCACGCAAACCAGGCTCCACTTGATGCGCAGCGGTCGGGCCCCCTCAGGCAGGTGTTTTTTCACTTCCGCGAAGCTCGGGACCGAGACCCGCGGCTCGCGCTCCTTCTGGCCCTCCATCGCCTTCTTTATGGCGGCGAAATCGATTGACCGCCACTCCGAGTCGGCCACCATTTCCGGCGCCCCGGCCACCATTTCGGGGAAGGGGGGTCGGGCGGGGGCCTCGCCTCCGACCCACGGCCGCTTGAACCGCACGCCGGTCGGTGGCCGTGGCTCGTCGGTCGGCACTCCTAGGCTCAGGATCAGCCGGTCCTGGAAGTTGCCAAAGGCGACAAGCTGCACCAGCGCGACGAGCCGCGATTCGTCGAGATCGTGCTTGAGGGCCGCCATCTGGTCGTCGGTCACCTTGTACGCGGCCCGAGTCAGCTCGCGGGCCACGTCGAGCACCCGCCGCGTGTCCGGATTAAGCACGGAGCGGTCGCCCCTGAGCGCCGCAACCTCCGCGTCGCTCGCCCCGACCCGTTTCAAGTCCGCGACCGCGATGGCCTGCGACTGTCGGCACCGGTTCGCGTCCGCGACGACCCACCGGACCATCGCCCGAAGTTTCGGGTCGAGCGGGCTCTTGGTCCGATGCAGGTCGTCTAACTCAAGGATCGTGGCAGTGGTGCGAGGCAGGGTAGCGGCCGTCACGCGGGCCCAGGCCGGTAGCGCGGCGCCG
>Ga0066905_100000616_pt1 | contig 10460 bp, 7 predicted proteins | sample PanSoiMetaPlot36_FD_67483 | JGI IMG/M metagenome (GOLD analysis project Ga0066905, IMG submission 67483) | Tropical forest soil microbial communities from Panama analyzed to predict greenhouse gas emissions - Panama Soil Plot 36 (version 2) | ecosystem: Environmental > Terrestrial > Soil >... | reverse complement strand
CGGCGCGACCACGCTGACGCCAGGACCCTTGACCCCGGTGGCACTGGCCATCCGGCGGTGCTCTACTCGCAGCCGCTGGCGGGCCCACGCCGCGCCCAGCGGACCGTGCCGGTGCACGGATGTGTCCCAGGTCAGCCGCTCGGCTCCCCGATGGGCCAGCGGAATCAGGCGCTCCCCGCCGACGTCCACCAGGATCGCGGACTCCCCGAATCCGGCCGCCTCAGCCGTCGGCGCGATCTGGTCGAGCAGGGCTCCCGCGATGGCTACCGGGTCGAGCGAGCTGGGCAGCCGCAGCGCCACGGCGTGCAGTTGGGCGAGCAGCCGGTGCGCCTCGACGTAAGGCGCCTCCGGCCTCGACCGCATCCGCAGGCTGCGCAGCCACGCGGCGATGAGGCCGACCAGGGTCGCGATGATCAGGAACTGGCCGACCGCGACGCTGAACTCGGTCGTGATCGGGTAATCCATGCTCGCGCTGGCGGCGGTGATCCCGACCACGGCCGCACCCGACACCACGAATGCGGCCGGCACTGAGACCGTAAACCCGGTGGCGAACAGCGGCGCGATCAGGTAGGGCAGCAGCGGGCTCATCCCGCCGTCGGTGGCGACCACACCGAAACCCCAGATCAGCGCCTCGAGCCCGAACGCCGCGGTGCGCAGGATCAGATTCGTGACCCGCGACCCCACCAGCGCCACCGCAACCAGGCCGATCAGCCACAGCAGCGCGGTGGGCTCGCCCATCGGCACCGCGAGCACGGCGCAGACGAGAACAAGACCGGCGCGCACGAGCAGGGCCGGCTTCCGCAATCTGCGCGGTAAGCGGGCGGTCAGCCAAGCGCCCGGATATCGGGGGGCGGCGGCGGCGGTCACAGCTGTTCACATTGGCACAGATCGGGCGTGGTTGAAGGGGGCATTATTGAATTGTCACGTAGAACTTGTAGCCGTCCCGGCGTCAGGAATGGTTGGGTATTCGCCGTGACTCAACTTGACCTTCGTCGCCTCGTCGCCGAATTCGCCGGCGCGGCGATCCTCGTGTTCGGCGGCGCCGGCGCCGCCGTTATCGGCGGCCAACCTTTCATTACTGCGATTGGTCACTTACTCGCGCTAGGCATCGCGATCTACCTGTTCATGAGCATCTCCGGTGCCCACGTGAACCCGGCCGTCTCAGTCGCGCTGGCCGCGGGCCGGCATTTCCCCTGGCGGCACGTGCCCGGCTACGTCATCGCCCAGCTCCTGGGCGGCATCGCCGGTGCTACTCTGCTGGCCCTCGCGTACGGCGACGCCATGCTGGACGCCGGTCTCGGTGCCACCCGGATCAACGATCAGGTGGCGGTCACGACCGCGCTGTACATCGAGGCCTTCGGCGCGTTCATCCTGGTCATGGCGGTGATGGCGTTCGCGGTTAACTCGGCGAGCCCACGCGGCCTGACCGGGCTGGGGATCGGAGCCGCGCTGGCGGTCGGGATCCTCGCGCTCGCCCCCACCACCGGTGCCGCGTTCAACTGGGCTCGCGAGCTGGGTCCGGAGGTGGTCCTGCAGCTCACCGGCAACGGCAGCTCCGAGGCCTGGAAACAGATGTACGTCTATGTGCTCGGGCCACTCATCGGCGCCGCGCTGGCCGTACTGATCTACGGATGGCTGGCCGGGCTGACCCCGGCCGAGGACCTTCCGGAGGACATCGAGGGCGAGGACGTGCCGGCCGAATCCGACGAGCGGCTGGATGTGCTCGAGAACGGCAGCACCGAACCCACCGCCCTCTGAGGTGTCGCCCTGTCCCGGCGGAATTGTCACCGATCCGCCGGGACACCGATCCTCGGATCGTGATTCCCTGGTTGTCGTGACCGAGGAACTCGTGCCGTTGCGGCTGGTGGCCGAGCTGACCGACGCCTCGCTGCAAAGCGGCAGTTCGGCGGCGCCGGCAGTGTGGCCGACCGGATTCACCCCGCTCGACGTATACCTGGGCGGCGGGTTGCGGGGTGGTGAACTGACCCTGCTCGGCGGCGCGCAGGGTCTAGGCAAGACCACGTTCGCCCTGCAGATCCTGCGCTCGGTGGTCGCGGCCGGCGGCTCGGCCGTCTACTTCTCCTACGAGCACGATCCCGCGACGCTGTTCGCCAGGTTGCTGTGCGTGGAGTCGGCGGCAAGCGGTTATGGCGCCCAGTTCGACGGCCTGCAGCTTCGCCAGGTACGCGAGATCATGGAGAATCCGACCGGCGACGCGCGAACCCTGCGTGAGCGGGTAAGCGCGATACCGGGTGGCCTGCAGGCGGTGGACGGCGTGCAGGCGTACGGCGACCGGCTGTTCCTGCATCGGTCTACCGCGGCCCAGACCGGGATGGCCCAGATCAACTCGCTGGTCAAGGAGGTGGCCGACGCAGCCCCGCTGGTCGTCGTCGACTACCTGCAGAAGGTCGCCATGCCCGGCGCGCCGCTCATGGTCGAGGATGAGCGGGTCACCCTGGTGGTCGAGGGTCTGAAGGATCTAGCGCTGGAGTTCGGGCTCCCGGTGCTGGCCGTCGTTGCGGCCGACCGTGAGGGCACCTCACCCGGCGTCCGGCTGCGAATCCACAACCTGCGCGGGTCGACCGCACTCGGTTACGAGGCCGACGTGGTGCTGCTACTGAACGAGAAATACGACGTCGTGGCCCGGCACCACCTGGTCTACGACATCGGCAATGCCGAGCGGTTCCGGTCCTACGCGGTGGTGTCGCTGGAGAAGAACCGCTCCGGCGTCGCGCACGTCGACCTGGAGTTCCGCAAGCGCTTCGAACAGGGCCGGTTCGAGGCCGACGGCAAGCTGGTGGCCGAGCGCCTGGTCGACGAGCGGGTCTTCACCGAGTAGCAGGATCAGCCGACCGCTCCGCGGGACTGCCCAGGGCCGATCGACTCGAGGTGCGCTCCGCTCAGCGGCTGCTGAACGAGTGGGCGATGTCGATGGCGGCCGGACCGAGGACGACCACGAACAGGGCCGGCAGGATGCAGAAGATCAGCGGGAACAAGATCTTGACCGGGACCTTCTGCGCCCGCTCTTCGGCGAGCTGCGAGCGCCGGGTCCGCATCTCTGTCGCCTGCACCCGCAGGACCTGGGCAATGGGGATGCCGAACGTGTCTGCCTGCACCATCGACGTGACGAACTGACGCAGCTCGGGCACGTTGGAGCGCTCGCCCAGACCCTTGAACGCCTCGGCCCGGCCCAGGCCGATCTGCATCTCCTGGAGTACCCGGAAGAACTCCCCGGCCAGCGGTCCGGTGGTGTTCCGCGCGACCTGCTCGAGAGCGGCGTCGAACGCCAGCCCGGCCTCCACGGTGATCGTCAGCAGGTCAAGCGCGTCCGGCAGCTCGCGGCGCAGCCATTCGCCCCGGTTGTACGCCATCTGATAGACGATCAGGTTGGGGATGAAGTAGGCACCGAACCCGCCGAGTGCCGCGGCCACGATGATCTGGATCGCGGCGCCGCCCAGGGCCAGCCCGGCCGCCGCGCCGAGCAGGACGCCCACCGCGAGGGCGAGCACCTTGTACGCGAGCACCCGGTCGACGTCCCAGCTGTCCGGGCTGCCGGCCTCCTCCAGCCGGCGCTGGATGCGGGCGAGCTGGCCGCCAGGCGTGAGCATCCGGCCGAACCCCACCAGCCGTCTCAGCCCGGGCCGAAGCACCCGCTCGCCGAACGGGCGGTCAAGCTCGCGCTGCAGATCCGCTGGGACGCCGTGATAGGACTCGATCGCGCCCAGCGAACGGCGCATCTGGGCCCGCTCCGCCGAGATGGCGCCGATCGTGATCAGCCCGATGACCAGAGCGACGAAGATCGCACCGAGCCCGATGGCAAGCGCAATGGTGGTCATCGCTCAGACCTCCACCTTCACGATCTTCCGCATCCAGAACACGCCGATCAGCAGCGCGCCGACGCCGGCGAACAGCAGCCCGATCCCGAGCGGATCGGTGAACAGCTTCATCAGGTAGTCGCGCCGGACCACGAACAGGTACAGCGCGAACAGCAGCGGCAGGCCGAGGAGGATGTACGCGGACAACCGGCCCTCGGCAGACAGCACCCGAACCTGGCGGCGCAGCCGTTCGCGCTCGCGCAGCGTGGCCGCGATGGTGGTGAACAGCTCGGCCAGATTGCCGCCGACCTCGCGCTGGATCCGCACCGCCATGACCACCCAGCCGAAGTCCTCACTGCTGGTGCGCTGCGCCACGTGCTCCAGTGCGTCCTCGATCGGAACCGCGAGCCGGGACTCCATGATGGCCCGGCCGAACTCGGTCGATACCGGCTCCGCGGCCTCGCGGGCCACCGTGTCCACCGCCTGCGGCAGCGAGTAGCCGGCCGCGAGGCTGCCGGCCAGCAGCTGCAGCGTGGTCGGCAGCTGCTCCTCGAACTTCTGCCGCCGGCTGGACTGCTTCGTGCTCAGGTACAGATACGGCGTCACCGCACCGGCTATCAGGCCGAGCATGCTCAGCGGGAGATCGCCCCCGCTGAGTAACAGCAGCACGAACGACGGGACGATGGCCGCGGCCGCGTGCAGTAGCACCCACTCGGCGGGCCGGAGCGGGACGGCGGCCGCCTCCAGCCGGGCCGCGAGCTTTCCCTCCACGTCCCGGCTGACGACGACCCGCTCGGCCAGTTCCACAGCCGACCGGGCGATCCCGGAGTCCCCGAGCCGGCTCGTCGAGCCGTTGCCGCCGTCGACGGCCGGTGGCTCGGAGGGCCGGACCGCACCCGGGGCCATCGGGTTGGCCATGCTGTACTGGGCCAGCCGGCGCCGCACGTCGGCGCCCCGGCGGTTACCGGCGAACGCGGCAAACCCGAAGCCGGCGATGACGGCCAAGCCACCGAACAGCAGGATCGCTCCGGCCAGCAGCGCGGGATCGGAGTCGAAGACTCCCCCATTCGGGTTCACCGGCACCGGCCCGGAAAGCGGGGGCGGCGGCAGGTCGGCCGGTCTGAGCAAGCCCCGTGCGTCGTCCCTCAACACGTCGGTGCCGGCGGTCACCTCGACCGCGACGTTGAAATCGCCGGGCTTGCTTCCGGGCGGCAACGGTGCCGTGATCAGCAGCTGATCCGCGATCGCCTCGGCCGACTCGGCGAACAGCGTCTCGAGCTCGGACTCGTCTACCGTGGGGCTCAGCCGTCCGGTACCCGCCTGGGTCAGGTCCTCGAGCGCCTGCATGTCCGCGTCGGCGAATGCGACCGCGTCGAGGTCGACTCCAGACTCTTTGAGCTGCTCCTCGATGCTGGACTTGCGAGCCGGGTCGCCGGAGCTATCGGCGCCGTCGCTGAGCAGGACGATGCCGCGCACACCTTCGTTGCCCAGCGTGTCCAGCGCGCGCTGAATCCCGTCGTACAGCGCGGTACCGCGGCTCGTGGTGAGCTGTTGCAGCTGCTCGCGAACCGCACTCCGATCGGTCGTCGGCTCGACCGCGAGCTTAGCCTCCTGGGCGAACGTCACCAGCCCGACCTCGACGTCCTCGGGGACGGCTTCCAGGAAGGTCTCGGCGGCCGCCTTGGCTTCCTCGAGCGCGGTGCCCATGCTGTCGCTCGTATCCAGCGCGAGGATCACGGAGCGATCGACCTGCTCGCCGAGCGGCTCGGCGGTCGCGTCCAGCACGGTTTCATCCAGGCGCACCTGGACCGAGCCCGGATCGACGGCCACGCCCACGGGCAGACTACGGGCCTCGAAGACCACTTGGAGCTGCCCATTCTCAGGGTGGACGCCGACAATGCGCCCTTCGGGGTCCTGGGCTAGCGCCGATCCTGGCGCGAGCAGCACCGCCAGGGCTGCCAGCGCGCCCAGCGTGATCGTCCGGCGGGTGGCTCGGATCATCGCCCGAGGAACTTCTCGAACTGGAACAGCCACGGGTCCACCCGAACGCCTCGCCAGGCCAGCTTCTCGAGGAACTTCGGCCGCAGCCCGGTGGACTTGAGCTGGCCGAGGGTTCGGCCGTCATCGTCGAAGCCCATGCCGTGGTCGTAGAGGAACAGATCCTGCAGGGTGACCGTGTCGCCCTCCATACCCACGACCTCGGTCACCTGGGTGATGTGCCGGGAGCCGTCCTTGAACCTGGTCTGGTGCACGATCAGATCCAGGGCGCTGGCCACCTGCTCCCTGATCGCCCGCACCGGCAGTTCCATGCCGGCCATCAGCACCATGGTCTCCACCCTGGCCAGCGCGTCCCTGGGGGAGTTCGCGTGGACGGTACAGATCGAACCGTCGTGTCCGGTGTTCATCGCCTGCAGCATGTCCAGCGCCGCGGCGTCGCGGACCTCGCCGACCACGATTCGGTCCGGTCGCATCCGCAGCGCGTTACGGACCAGCTCGCGGATCCGGATCTCGCCGCGACCCTCGATGTTCGGCGGCCGCGCCTCCAGCCGCAGCACGTGCTCCTGGTGCAGCTGGAGCTCGGCCGCATCCTCGATCGTGATGATCCGCTCGTCCTCCGGGATGAACGAGGAGAGCACGTTCAGCGTCGTGGTCTTGCCGGCGCCGGTGCCGCCGGAGACCAGGATGTTCGCCCGCCCGGCCACGCACGCCTCGAGGAACTCGGCGACGACCTTGGACATGGTGCCGAACTCGATGAGGTCCTCGGCCTCGTACGGGTCGGTGGCGAACTTGCGGATCGTCAGCATCGGCCCGTCCAGCGCAAGCGGAGCGATGACCGCGTTGACCCGGCTGCCGTCGGGCAGCCGGGCGTCGCACATCGGGCTTGACTCATCGATCCGCCGCCCGATCCGGGCCACGATCTTGTCGATGGTCCGGCGCAGGTGCGCCTCGTCGGCGAACGCGATGTCGACCCGGTAGATCCGGCCGGCTCGTTCGATGTATACCTGGTCCGCCCCGTTGACCATGATCTCGGTGACGTCCGGATCCCGGAGCAGCGGCTGGATCGGGCCGTAGCCGAGGATGTCGTCGGCGATCTGCTCGGCGATCCGAGCCCGGTCCGCTGCGGTCATCGGCGCGACCTCGGCCGCGATCGCGTCGGACAGCGTGGCCCTGACCCGTGCCTCGAGCTCGCTCTGGGTCATCCGGGCGTCGTAGAGCTGCGGGCCCAGCGTCTCCAGCAGGGACTGGTGCACGGCCTTCTTGACCTCGGCGAACGGGTCCAGGTTGCGGCGCTGCCGACGCGAGCCCGGCCGGCCGGACGGCGCCGGGGCGATCACGGTTGCCGCCGGTTCCAGGCGAGTCCGAGCCTGGGCGAGACGGTCAGACAGACTCATGAGTTGCGCGCCTTCCGACGTAGCAGCCCGCGCCGCTCGGTGGCGCCAGTGGCGGGCTCTGGCGACGAGACCGAGACGATGCGGTCGGCGAACCGGCGGATCTCCACACTGACCGGGTGTCCCGGATCCTCCTGGACCAGCGGGACCCCGCGGTTGATGGACATCGGAACGGCCCGCGACGACGGAATCTGGGTGCTGATCGGCAGTCGGAGCGTCTTTTCGACCTCGCTTACGGTCAGCCCGACCTTGGAGTCGGCCCGATTGAGGACTATCCGCCAGCGGTCTCGCGGGTAGTTGAGCAGGTCCATCGTCTCCAGCGTGAGCTTGAGATTCTTCAGCGCCGGGATGTCCAGGGTGGAGATCAGCAGGAACATGTCGGTCAGGTCGAACGCGGCCAGCACCTGATCACTGAAGGCTGCCGGGGTGTCGATGATCACCGCGTCGAACATCCGCCGGAGATTGTTCACCACCCCGCTGATCACCGGGGCCGGAATGTTCTCGGCGCCGCCCGGCTCCATCGGGGCAGCCAGCACGGCCACGCCCGGGGAGTGCACCGTGACCAGGCCACGCAGGCCGAACTCGTCCAGGCTGTTCATCGAGACCGCGTCGGCGATGGTGTGGGTGGGGTAGAGCTGCATTGCGATCGCTACGTCACCGAACGAGAGATCCAGGTCGAGCACGCATATCTCGCGGTCCCCGCGCTCCGCCAGGGCCGCCGCGAGGTTGGTGGCGAGCGTGGTCTTGCCACAGCCGCCCTTGGCGGAGAAGACGGTGATGACCTTGCCGGGCTCGTGCTCGCCGTCGGACGGCGGGGGTGGCTGGCGGTCCGGACCGAACTCGCGCTCCCGGATCCGGTCCGCGATCTCGTTGGCCCGCTGGACCGCCTTGGTCAGCCCACCGAGATCGTGCCGGCTGACGACCTCTCGGATGCCCGATCGGAGCGCGTCGGTGAGCAGCGTCGCGTCGACGAGCTCCTGAACCAGGATGACCCCCAGCGCGGGCCGCTCGATCCGCATTCGCTCGGCGAGATCGAAAGCCGCGGAAACGCCGACCGATGGCGCGAGCACGACGACGTATTCATGCCGGTTCTCGAGCAGGTAGTGGTCAAGCGCGTCGAGACTGGTCAGCACGCGGGTGTTCGGCCCGACCGCGTGCAAGATCGTGTCGAGATTTCGAGGGTCGAAGTCGACCAGTACGGTCATGCTCTTGGTCCTGTCCGTCGCCGGTTGAAGCGTCATTGGTCGAACAGGGTTGCCTGCGTGACTTCGGTGTTCGGAGACACCGTGGACTTCTCGTTGAGCAGGCCGAGGTAGAGAGTTCCGTGCTGTGACCCATACACCAGCTTGGCCGTTTCTCTGTCGCTGAGCGCGAGGGTGAGGATCGCCCGGGGGAGATTCTCCTCGTTGGCTTGGGTGCTGTCCTCGAGCGCAGCTGCCGCGGTGGTCGGCCCGACTCCGACCACCCGCGCCTTGTCGAGCAGCACCTTGGTCACCTCGGCGGCTGACCCACCGGCGGAGCTGCCGTCAGAGTTGGTGATCGTGACGAACACAACGACGTCACTGCCCGGTTGCACGAACCCGGCCACCCGGGCCGGGTCGGTGAACTGGAAGCTGGCCGCGATCTTGCCATTCGGCACCGGAAGCGCGGAGGTCGCGGCCGCCGTCTCGCCGAACATCGAGTACGACAGCTGCTGGTTGGGCAGGATCGTGCCCAGCGCCACCTGATCGGCCACCGCGTCAATGGAGGACATCGCGCCCTCCACGGCCGAGGAGCTAGCGACCGTCCGCTCCTCCAGGTCACCCTGACCCGACGCCTGGCTAAGCGTGGTTCCGGCGGCGATCGTATTGGTCGCGACCAATACCTGGACCGGATTCTGGCCCTCCAGCGCCCGGTCGTCGGCGCCCTTGACGTACAGGAACACGAGCGTGGTGCCCAGCGCCGCGATGACGATGGCCACAACTAAGAGGGCAAGACGACGACCCACGGTATTACTCCTGTATCTGCCGAGTTGGTGGTGTCAGGTTAAGCAGTGCTGCTGCTCCGGCGGGGGTCATCGGATCAAACTCCCGCCAGAACGTGGGACGGGGGTGGAGCGGGACGCGTTCGGCACCATGCGCAGCACGCCACCCCCGGTGACCAGCAGCCGACTGGCGATGAACTGTGCCCGGTTCTGCGGTTGGAAGTTGCTGCCCGCCAACTCGAACTGGCCGTTCGGGAGAAACGTGGTCCCGTCGACGACCAGGGTTGTGTCGCCGCGCAGCCGATGCGGGCTGGTCGTCGACGCGGCGAACTCCGCCCACAACGCCATGTCCTCGAAGCAGGCGGCCGACGGCGCCGTGGCCAGACTGCTCGCCGGCACGCAGGTCAGCTGCTCGCCATACGGCGCGACCAGGCCGAGCACGCCGGCGTTCGTTGCGCCGATGTCCATCCGGCCGCCGACATAGAGCAGCGTCTGGTCGAACACGAGGCCGGTGGCGCTGCTCGTCTCGAGGTTCCCCCCGATGTACACGCCGCCGAGGTCGTTGGTCGCCGCCGGCGAGGCCTCCGGCGCCCATTTCCCGGCTCCGGTGCAGGAGACCGTCGAGTCCGTGGTCACCAGCAGGCAGCCCCGAATGTCCACGTCCCCGGTGACGATCAGGCTGCCCGTGACCTTCAGGGTGGCTCCGCCGTCGACGCGCACGTCGCAGTCGAGGTATGCGTCGCCGATGATCTCCACGGTGGCGCCGATCCGGCAGTTCGGAGGCACCCCAGGCGGCGGGGTCCAGGTCGGCGGCGTCGAGCCGGTCGCGAAGGCCACCCACTGATCGATGTAGTCGTGCGGCCCGGGCAGGGTAACCCCGCCCGGGCCCTTGTTGTCGCATGCGGTTGCGGTGACGTCCTGGCAGTTGTACCGCTCGACCCACGGATCGGCGGTAACCCGATCCGATCGTCTGCTGGGGGTCGGACAGATGCCGGGCAGGTTTCCGACGCAGTCGGTGGTCAGCTCACCGGGGTCGTAGGCGTTGCTGCCAGCCAGCGTGAAGAGCTGACCCGGAATGCCGCTGGTGGTGCCGCGCGCCTTGATCTGGCCGCCGCCGCTGGCGCTGATCACGACCCGGCCGCCGTTGCAGGCGCCGTGCGGATCGGCCGCGCCGGCACCGTCGGAGTCGACGGAGACCTCGCCCGGGTGCGCGCCGTCCGCGCTCTGCTCGACAACGACCGAGGCGCCGCCGTTGGCTACGAGCGCATTGCAGGCATGCTCGTCGAGGACGAC
>Ga0066905_100000614_pt1 | contig 10468 bp, 12 predicted proteins | sample PanSoiMetaPlot36_FD_67483 | JGI IMG/M metagenome (GOLD analysis project Ga0066905, IMG submission 67483) | Tropical forest soil microbial communities from Panama analyzed to predict greenhouse gas emissions - Panama Soil Plot 36 (version 2) | ecosystem: Environmental > Terrestrial > Soil >... | reverse complement strand
AGTCCGGCGGAGATTCGCGGGGTGTTCGACCGTGTGCACGAGGTCACGCTTCGGACATTGCGCGACACGCGGGACGAGGACCTGGAAACCGTGGTCATCGGCTCCCCGCACCGATTCTGCCGGACGAAGCTCGACTTTGCCCGGTGGGTGAGCGCCCATGAGATGATGCACTCGGGACAGATCGGATTGATCCGGCGAATGCTCGGGCACAAGGCGGTCTGGTGAGGGTGGGCGGATGAAGTGCGACCAGTGCGACGGGCACGGGATGCTGGCGGACATCGCCGATCGGCCGCCTTGGCCGGTCTGGGAAGCTCGCGCCGGCAGAGTGGCGGGCGCGCCGCCGGTCCCGTGCCCGCGGTGCGGGGGGACCGGGGTGAGCCACTGCTGCGAGGGCGATCGGTGCCACCCGGGCGACCCGGAGTAAGCCCGTGTGGTTCCTGGCCCTTACATCGTTCGTCCTGTCGGGCTTCCTTCTCGGCCTGAGCGTCTTTCCGGGCGTCCTCGAACAGATTCCCAGTCCCGCTGACTGGGTGCTCGGCGGCGGGCTCGCGCTGGTCGCGGCCGGTCTCGCCGTCCGACATCTGTTTGAGTCCGCCCGGCCCCGACGTCGGGCCATCGTCGTCCTCCTGTGTGCGGTCCTCACACCGATCCTCCTCCTGGCAAACGTCCCACGACGGGCCATATTCGGGCAGTACCGCGGGGAGTTCGAGCGGCTGCTCGAACAGGCCCCGCCGCCGGGGAGCCGAGCGGTCGTCGGGCTGAACGCCGACCTGCGCATCTACTGGGTGGACCAGTGGGGGACGGACGCCCGCGGCGGGACGTACTTCCGCACGATGGCCGGGAGTGGGCCGAGCCGGGCGTCGTTCGGCTTTGTCCACCGGCCGAATCCGGACGGGTCGCCGTTCGGGGACCAGGATTACAAGCTCCACCGCCTGACCGGCGACTGGTATTCGTTCGCGGTCGCCGAGTGAACCTTTCGGGGGTCGGGCCGTATCATCTCTCCGTTCCGGCGCGAAGCCGCAAGCGGCTCCCCCTAACTCACCTGTTACGTCATGCTCGATGCAGCCTTCATTCGCGACAACATTGAGGCCGTGAAGGCCAACTGCAAGGACCGGCTCGCCGCCCACGCCGAGGTGGATCGGGTCGTCGAACTGGACGACCGGCGGAAGAAGCTCATCTCCGAAACCCAGACGATCCAGGAGCGGTCGAACCAGATCTCCAAGCAGATCGGCCCGGAGAAAGACCCGGCCAGGAAGGAGGAACTCAAGGCCGAGGGAAAGCGGCTCCGCGAGCAGAAGTCGGCGATGGAGGCGGAGGTCAAGAAGGTCGAGGCCGAACGGGACGCGGCCCTCCTGACCATCCCGAACATGACCCACCCAGACGCCCCGGTCGGCAGCACGCCGGCCGACAACAAGGTGCTCCGGCGGGTCGGCGAGCCGCGGAAGTTCGACTTCGCAGCCAAGGACCACGTCGCGCTGGCCGAGGCGCTCGACCTGGTGGACTTCGAGGCCGGGGCGTCGGTCACCGGGAACAAGTTCTACTTCCTGAAGAACGAGGCGGTGTTGTTGGAACTGGCTCTGATTCAGTTCGCCATGCAGAAGCTGGTGGCCCGCGGGTACGTGCCGGTCATCACGCCGGACCTCGCGCGCGTCGAAGTACTCGAAGGGATCGGGTTCATGCCGCGGGACCGGAACCCCGAGACCCGGCAGGTGTACACGGTCGCGGACACGGACCTGTGTCTCATCGCCACGGCCGAGATCACGCTCGGCGGGATGCTGCGGGATAAACACCTCGACGAGGACAAGCTGCCGCTGCGATATGTCGGGCTGTCGCACTGCTTCCGGACCGAGGCCGGGGCCCCGGGACGCGACACGAAGGGCCTGTATCGCGTCCACCAGTTCACCAAGGTGGAGATGTTCGCGTTCTGCACCCCGGAGCAGAGCGAGGAACTCCACCTGGAGATCCTGGCCATCGAGGAAGAGATCTTTCGGGAACTCGGGCTGGCGTACCATGTGCTCGACACGTGCACGGGTGACCTGGGTGGGCCCGCGTACCGCAAGTACGACCTGGAGGCGTGGATGCCCGGTCGCGGGGAGATCGACAAGGCGACCGGCCGGCCGAAGGGGGAATACGGGGAGGTGACGAGCACATCGAACTGCACCGACTTCCAGGCCCGGCGGCTGAACATTCGGTTCAAGGGCCCGACCCGGCGGGGGTTCGTCCACACGCTCAACGGGACGGCCGTGGCGGTGACCCGGGCGCTGGTCGCCATCCTGGAGAACTACCAGCAGGCCGACGGGTCGGTGGTGGTTCCGGAGGTGCTCAGGCCGTGCGTCGGGAAGGACCTCATCAAGCGGTAGGGACCGATGGACGTGGCCGTTCGTTCAGAGGTGTGACGACTTCCGCCTCCATCCGGGGCATAGCCCCAACTCCACAAATGCACACGCGTTGCGGGCCGTGGGGCGCTATCCGTGATCTATCCCGAAGCCGCAAGTGGCTTCTGTGATGGACATTTCCCGCGCGGGTATAATGCCCTAGCCGTGCGTCCGGCGCGGCGTACTCATTATTCTCATCCCGGTTTCTCGGGGGCTCGGCATGGCTGCGGATATCGTGGGCGAGCTGGTCCCGGTCGGCGGGGGCGACCCGATCCCGCTCAAGCGGGGAGTGCTCACCATCGGCCGGCGGGAATCGTGCAACATCTGTCTGAAGTTCCCCAACATCTCCGGTCTGCATTGCGAGCTGGCCTACAAGGATGCCGGCTACTGGCAGATCCGCGACCTGGGGAGCACCAACGGGCTGAAGGTGAACGGCCAGCGGACGCTCAACCGACCGCTGCGACCCGGCGACGAGATTGCCATCGCCAAGCGCAAGTATAAGATCCAGTACAACTTGACCGGCGCGGCCGAGGCCGCCCTCGAAGCCGTCCTGACCGAGGACGAGGACGTGTTCAGCCAGTCCCTGCTGGAGAAGGCCGGGCTGGCCAAGCCGCGGCACTTGGACGACGACGACGACGACTGACCTGAACGGACAACCCGCGACGGGGCCGGCCTCTCGGGCCGGCCCTTTTCTTTGGGAGACGACGTCATGCCCTCGCACGTGCCCGGCCCGGACCTGACCGGCAAAGTCGCACTGGTGACCGGGGCGTCGAGCGGGATCGGCCAGGCGTGCGCCATCGCCCTCGGGCAAGCCGGGGCGGACGTCGCCCTCTGTTATGGCCGCCAGCAAGGGCCGGCCGAGTCGGCCGCGGCCGAGATCAAAAAGCTCGGGCGCAAAGCCTTGCTTTTGCAGGCCGATGTGTCGAGCCACCCCGCCGTCGAGGCGATGGTCCAGAAGTCAGTCGGCGAGCTGGGGGGGGTGGACATCCTGATCACGTCGGCCGTGTACAGCGACCGGGAGCCGTTCCACACGGCCAACCTCGAAGGCTTCCGCAAGACGATTGAGGTCTCGCTGTTCGGCGCCTACTACTGCCTACGGGAGTGCGCCAAGCAGATGATCGAGCAGAGGCGCGGCGGGGCGGTGGTCATCACGTCGAGCCCGCACGGGAAGATCGCGTTCCCGAACGCCATGGCTTACAACATCGCCAAGGCCGGGCTCGATCAGATGGCCCGGTCGGCCGCGACCGAACTGCTCGGGCACAAGATCCGGGTGAACGTCCTCTACCCCGGCTGGACGGACACGCCCGGGGAGCGGAAGTTCTTCGACGAGGACACGATCCAGCGGGCCGGCAAGCAACTCCCGTGGGGGCGGCTGGCGAAGTCCGAGGAGATCGCCCACGCGGCCCTGTTCCTGGTGGACCCGCGGTCGGACTACGTGAACGGGACGACCCTGGAGATGGAGGGCGGGCTGGCCCTGCCGTGGTGGTCGAAACGCGACAAAGGCGACTTCTAGCGGGAAAACCCCGCGGGCCGGCCGACGAATTACCCTCTGCCCGTGGAGGCCGCCGGTGTCCGCCCCACTTGCCTTCCACCCGCTCGAACTGCGGCTTGCACCGGAGTGGCGCCGGTGTGCCGTCTACGTCGTGGTCGGGTTCGTCCTCGTCGCGGCCGTCGTTGTCGGGCTGAATCAGGCCGAGGTCAACAAGACCCCTTGGGTCAACCTGGCCGCCGGACTCGCGGTCCTCGGGGTGGCCGTTCTCGTCCTGGTCGCGCTCGTGTTCCGCTACCGGATCCGGATCGACCAGCACGGCGTCTGGCGGCGACGCCTCTTCCGCTGGGACCTGTGGCCGTGGGAGGCGTTCGAAGCCGGGAAGATTCGACACGGGAAGTACGGGGACCAAATCGCTTTCCCGGACAAGCCCAGGTACTGGCGGACCATGTCCGCGTCCCTCTTGGGCGAGCGGGACCGGGCCGCGTACGAGACGGTCGTGCGCCGGTACCGCGTCCCGCTCCCGCCGCCGGAGCTGCCCGAGGTGGTCGCGATCAAGTTGGGCCTGTGGACGCGGCTCGAGCTGTCGGCCGACGGCGTGCGCCGGTTCACACGGCTGGACGAGACTGGGGAGCTGATCCCGTGGAGGGACGTGGTCCGGGCCGAGGCGATCCGGGCGACGCACGACCGGCCGGACTTCGCGACGCTGGAGTTGCACTTGCCGGGAGAGCCGAAGCCGGTACGGCTGGTCCACCATCAGGGGACCCCGACCTGGAAAGGAGCGGACGCGGAGGTGATCGCCCGGTACCTGGAGCGGCATCTGGTAGACGGGCGGTTCCAGGTGACGGCGCTGCGCGGGCCTCCGGCAAACGAGGCGGAGGCGGACCGGCGGCTGGCCCGGCTGGCGGAGGGGGAGCAGCAGCTTCGGATGGCGCGCCGGTTCATGCGCCACATGCTCGTGTGGGGCGGGCTGATCCTGGGGGTGGTGATGTTCGACCCGTGGAACCGGCCGAACCCGGCGAACTGGGGGCGGGCGGACTGGCTGGCCGCGGCTGTGGCGGTGGTCGCGGCGACTGGCCTGCTCGCGTTTCACGCCGTGCCCCACCTCGGGCTCGTCTACTTCCGCGGCCGCGACCTGCGGCGGGACCGGGACGCGGTCCTGCGCTGGCGAGCGGACCGGACCTGGACGCCGGCCGCTACTTGAGGAAACTCTGGTGCCGGAGCCAGGCGGCACACGACTCTGTCCACGTCGAATACGGGTGGTCGGTCTTGCGGACGCCGAAGTCGTGGGCGGCAGTCGCGTAGATGTGCAACTCCGCCAGGACGCCGGCGCGCTTCAAGGCCCGGTATAAGACGACACTGTGTTCCGGGTCGCTGATAATGTCAGCCCCGCCGTGCGCCAGGAACATCGGTGGCGTCCCCTTCGGGACGCTTAGGCCCGGGGCCAACTCGTCCTTGTCCTTCGCCTTCAAATAGCCCGAGTACACCGGAATCGCGAAGTCGGGCCGGCAGCTCACCTTGTCGATCTCGTCAACGGCGTCATAAGTCCGCTTCTCAAAGCTCGTGGCGGTCGCGACGGCCAGGTGTCCGCCGGCCGAGAAGCCGACGATGCCGATGTGGTCTGGGTTGAGGCCCCACTCCTTGGCCTTGCTCCGGACGAGGCTGACGGCCCGCTGGGCGTCCTGGAGCGGTCGGCGCGCCGGCTCGCGCTCAGGCTCGCCCGGCCGCCGCGGGACGCGGTACTTGAGGATGATGCCAGTGACGCCGATCGAGTTGAGCCACGCCGCGACCTCCTCGCCCTCCAGCTCCCAGTACAGGTTCCAGTACCCCCCGCCGGGACAGATGAGGATGGCGGTGCCGGTGTCCTTGTCCTTGGCCGGACGGTAGACGGTGAGGGTCGGCCGGGTGACGTTGGTGATGAGGCGTGTCGGTTCGGTCACCTCGACCTGCTTGCGGTCGAGCTTGGGCGACATGCGAACGGTCTCGGGACCGATGGTTCCGGGCTCGTCCGGCGGCTTGCTGGGCCAGAGGTCGATGACCTGAGGCTTGTCGGCGGCGGGGACAGGTGCGGCGAGACCGAAGCCGACGATGAGGGAAACCAGGCGCATGAGCAATGCTCCCCTGTGTCACACGGTCCCGAACGCTTTTCGCAGTAGCTCCAGGCTCTTCGGCACGGCCGTCTTCGGGTCCTCCTTGCCTTCGAACTCCAGCGACACGTACCCCTTGTACCCGTGCTTGCGGAACAGCTTCGCGATCCGCGGGTAGTCCAGGTCCAGCTCGTACCACAGGCCGCCGCCGTAGTAGGTCTTCGCCTGCACCAGCACCGCGTGTGGGGCGATTTGCTCCAGTTTGTCGTACGGGTCCTCCAGGAAGTTTCCGGTGTCCGCGGTCACCTTGAGCCAGGGGGAGTTGACCTCCTTCACCACGCGCAACACCCCTTCCGGCGTGCGGCCCAGGCCCCAGTGGTTCTCCAGGCCCATTACCACTCCGCACTTCTCGGCCGTCTTCAGGCACTTGCCGAACGCGTCGGCCACCCATTTGAAGCCGTCTTCGTCGGTGACGCCTTTTGGCGGCGGCTCGATCCCGCGGTTCTTCATCAGCTCGTCGAAGTTCTTGCTCGTCCCCCAGGTGCCCGTGTTCACCCGCATGGTCGGGATGCCCATCGCGTAGGCCAGCTCGATTTGACGGACGGTGATGTCCACGTTCTTCTGCCACACCTCCGAGTTCGGTGACAAGAACCCCTGGTGGGTGGAGAAGCCCATCAGGTCGAGGCCGTTGGCAAAGGCCCGGCTCTTGATCTTCTGAAGGGTGGCGTTGTCCTCGGCGGTCATCTGGCGGTGCAGGATTTCGACGCCGTCGAAGCCCATGTCCGCGGCCAGGTCGATGCACGTCTCGATGTCGCGGCGGTCGCGGTGCTTGAACTGCCAGAACGAGTAGGTCGAGATGCCGATGCGATTGGGGCGGGCGGGCGGCGGTTCGGCGGGCGTGGATCGCGCAGCCGCAAGCGGCAAGGCGGCAGTCGCGACGAGGAAGGTACGTCGGTCGAGAGTCATGGCGAGGTTCCTCCGGAGGGGTGAGATCGTTGTAGAATGCGCCCCGTCGATTTCCCTCCCTCTCCCGGAACCCTCCCATGAAGAACTTCGTCCCCTCCCTCGTGGCCGTTGTCTTCCTCAATTCGGCGGTCGCGGCCGACAAGGATGAGAGCTGGACGGCCCTGTTCAACGGCCGCGACCTGACCGGTTGGAAGGTCGTATTCCAGGACCGGGACAAGGACGCGGACCCTGCCAAGACGTTCACGGTCAAGGACGCCGCCCTGACCGTGTCCGGAAAGCCGACGTGCTATATCCACACGGAGAAGAGCTACGCGAACTACGTCCTGTCGTACGATTGGCGGTTCCCGGAGGGCAGCTCGCCGAAGAGCAACAGCGGGTGCTTGGTGCACATCCAGCCGCCGGCCAAGGTGATGCCCAAGAGCGTCGAACCGCAGGGTCGGTACGAGGACCACGGGAAGCTGTTCTTCATCGGCGGAGTCAAGGGAGAGCAGACCTTCGACGCGGACGCGCAAAAGAAGGCGCTGAAGCCGATGGGAGAGTGGAGTACGACGGAGGTGACGTGTAAGGCGGACGGGTCGATCATGGTGAAGCTCAATGGGGTGCAGGTGAGCCAGGGGAAGACGGAGTTAACGGAGGGGCCGATCGGGTTCCAGTGCGAGGGGTATGAGGTACACTTCCGGAACATCCGGATCAGGGAGTTGAAGTAGGGGCTGTGGAGGGCGTGGTATGATAGAAGTGGGTGCCACCCCGGAGGGCGTCATGTCCATTCTGATCGCCGACGAACAACTGGCCGCCAAGCTGGACCGGGCGGACGGGCCGCTGGAGATCTGCGCTCGCGACGGCCGGCGGCTCGGGTTTTTCACCCCGGCCAAACCGGCGAAGCGGCAACTCGAGCCGCGAATCTCCGACGAAGAAGCCGAACATCGGTTGAATGACCCGAACGCGAAGTGGTTCACGGCCGAGCAGGTTGAGGCCAAGATCCGGGAACTGCGATGTGGGCGGTAATCTGGCGGGACACGGCCCTGAACGAACTGGCCGACGACATGGTCCGGGCCGACCTGCCTACCCAGGATTTGATAGCACGGCAGGTGGAAGCCCTCAACCGGCGGCTGGCGACCGACCCTTTGAATGAGGGCGAGTCGCGGACCGGGCGCGTCCGCGTCGCGTTTGCGGACCCGGTCGGAATCCTATTCACCGTCTCGGAGATCGATCAAGTCGTCTGGGTGACGCACTTCTGGACCTACTGAACCGCAACCCGGGCCCTTGTTCACTCCCGGCCTAACGGCCGGGGTTCGCCGGGGCCTTTCCGCCTACCACCTTCTCCATCCACTCGAGCAAGTCGTCCACAAACGAGTGCCCGTCCGGCTCGAACTCCAGGGTGTGATGCGCCCCGGAGTACTCGATCACCTCCTTCGGCCCGGGGAACTTCTCGACGAACCGCCGGGTCTTCGCGTTGTCGATGATCCGGTCGCGCTCGGCCAGCATCAGAAGTGTCGGGACTTTGACCCGGCGCTTTGCGCGGCGCAGGTAGATGTCAAGCGAGTTGCTGAGGAACATCATCCGGGCCGTCGCCTCGTGGAGGGCCAGGGGGTCGTTGCGCAGGAACTCCCGCCACGACTCGGACTCGGTGAACAGGGTCGGGTCGTTGAGCGGGATCGGGAACCGGCGCTTCGGGTCGCGGAACGCGCACCGGCCGATCCAAAGTCGTTGGAAGAAACCTGGCCGCAGCTTGGGGAAGAACCCCGGGCAGAGCAGAGCGAGGTCGTCCACCAGGCCCGGGTGCCGGTACTGGAGCCCGACACCAAGCTTGCCGCCCCAGGAAATGGCGCCCAGGAGCTTCGGCTTCTCCGTTGGCAGGGTGCGGATGAACTCGCCGATATCGTCGAGCAAGCGGCGGAAGCTCGGGGCGTCCCCGCGCGCGTCCGAGTTAAGCCCACACCCGCGGCGCTCGAGGAAGAAGACCTCGTATCCCGCGGCGGCGATTTTCGAGCAGGACCGTGGGTACCAACCGCCGTGGCTTTGAATCCCGTGCAGGAAGATCACCCGGCCGATGGGCTCGGCCAGGGGAGCAAAACGGCGGTAGTGCCAACGGTAGCCGTCCGACGCGGTCGTCGTGTGCAGAGTCGGCCGGCCCGCCTCGTCCAAGGTCTTGACCGCCTCAGCCAATCAGCACCTCCCGGCGCCGGGCCAGGTACTCTACCCAGTCCTCCTGGACGCCGATCCCCAGACCGGTTCGCACGATCGCGGGAGCCCAGCCGCCCCAGCCGAACGTGATGTCCTCGTCCCCGAGCGGGTACTGGACCAGGTACCGGTCGAACGACCCTTCGATGTAGCGCAGGTCCTTGACGCTCGTCGCGAACTGCCGGCCGGCGGCGGACAGGATCGCGGTCTCCCCGACCTGGCACCCGAGCTGGTACCCGAGCCCGTGCTTCGCCGCAAACTCGGCCAGCCGCAGGGCCGGGAGGAACCCGCCGCACTTACTCAAGCGCAGGTTGAAGAGGTCGCACAGGCCGTTGGCCGCGGCCCGCTCGGCGTCGGTCATCCCGCAAAGGGATTCGTCGAGCATGATCGGGGTGTTGACCCGCTTGCGGATGTGGGCCAGTCGATCGACCTCGCCGTGCGGGACCGGCTGCTCGACGGCCGAGATATCGTACGGTTCCAGCTCGGCGATCTTGGCGGCCGCGGCGTCGGCCGGCCAGGCCTCGTTGGCGTCCACGCGAAGGTCCATGCTCTTCCCGACGCGGCCGCGGATCACACGCATCCGGTAGGCGTCGTCGTGCTCCTCGATCCCGACCTTGACCTTGATCTGGCTGACCCCGAAGAGGCGCATCCGCCACGCGGCCAGCCGGATCTTCACCCCGCTCTTGGCCGACGTGATCGCCCCGCTGTACTGCACTTTGTCCCGGAACCGGTACATGTCCGGGGTCAGAAACTTCGTGATGTTGCACAACGGCTCGCCAAACGCCCGGCCGTAGGCGTCGAGGAGGGCAATCTCGACCGCGCACCGGGCTGCGTTCCCCTGGACCCCGCGGGCGTCGCCGGGGACGACCGCCGGCTTGAACCGCTCGATGACGCGCAGGGCCTCGATGTAGTCGCGGCACTCGCCGAGCTGGGCCTTCAGGTCGGTCGTCTTGAGCAGATCAATCGCGCTGTCGGCCGACTCGCCGGTGACGTACTCGCGGGGGACTCCCTCGCCCCACCCGACGCTCCCGTCGGTGAGGCGGACCCGGACCAGGACGTTGTCGGTCTCGGTCCGGGCGTGGGAGGCGTGCTTGATGCGCTTCTTGAGGGGGATGCGGACGACGTAGGCGGTCAGCTCGGCGACTTTCATCGGGGCAGTGTAGCAGGTTCGCCGCTATCGCCCCCGCCGCGACTCTGCTATACTGCCCCCGGTCCCCACGCCCATCCCGCGCAGGTGCGGCCATGCCTGCCCAGCTGCTCGCCCTGACTGACGGCCCGAGCATCCTCCTCGACAAGCCTATCCTCCTACTCGGCCGCCACGGGGAGTGCGACATCCAGCTCAACTCGCGCAAGGTATCGCGCCGGCACTG
>Ga0066905_100000613_pt1 | contig 10470 bp, 6 predicted proteins | sample PanSoiMetaPlot36_FD_67483 | JGI IMG/M metagenome (GOLD analysis project Ga0066905, IMG submission 67483) | Tropical forest soil microbial communities from Panama analyzed to predict greenhouse gas emissions - Panama Soil Plot 36 (version 2) | ecosystem: Environmental > Terrestrial > Soil >... | reverse complement strand
TCGAGCCCGGGCCCGCGGTCGCGCACCTCGACCCACGCCTCCCCGTTCGTGGCGCCCGAGACCAGCTCGATCTCGCGGCCCGCGTCGCTCGCCTCGATGGCATTGACGAGCAGGTTATGCACCACGCGCGAGAGCAGCAACCGGTCGCCGCGGACGGGGAGCGGCGTGTCGCACGCGACCTTGAGCGCCACCCGCTCGGGCTCGTGCAGCGCGCCGCAGCCGCGCGCCAGCTCGGAGAGGTCGAGCCGCTCGTGTCGCGGCTCGGGCATGCGCGCGTACTGCGAGAACGTCTCGGCGAGGCGGGTGAGGTCGTCGACCTCCGCGAGCAGGGCGGCAATGCTCTCGCGCACCGCGGCGCGCTCGCTCTCGGGCACCATCTCGACGCGGCGCTCGAGCCGGTGGAGCGAGAGCGTCATGGGTGTGAGCGGGTTCTTGAGCTCGTGCGCGAGCCGCTGCGCCACCTCGCGCCACACGGCCTCGCGCTCGGCCTGCTGGAGGGCCTGGCGGGCCTCGGCAAGGCGCGCGGTCATGGCGTTGAACGACGCCGCGAGCGAAGCGAACTCGTGCGGCCCGCTCTCGGCGAGCGGCTCGCGCTCGCCGCCGTCCTGCACGCGCTCGAGTGCGCCGGCCAGGCGCGAGAGCGGCTGCGTCATGCCGCCCGCGAGCGCGCGCGAGAGCAACACGGCGGCCCCGGCGACCGCCAGCACCAGGCCCAGGATCATGAGCCACACGCGCTGGCGCTGGAGGTGGACGACGATGCCGACGCGGGCGTAGATCTCGCGCGCCTCGCGCACCTCGGTGAGCCGCTCCCAGAAGCCCGGGTTCAGCCGCACGCCGGTCACGAGCAGCGCGCGCTCGTCCACCGGCGCCACCGCGGCCAGCACGCCCGACGGCGTGCGCACGACGCGGTCCGAGGCCAGCGCGTCCTCGAGCGCGTCGCCCAGGTGCGGCGCGCCGGGGAGCGTGAGCCCGGCGGGGACCACCGTCGCCATCACGTTCCAGCCCGTGGAGTCCCGCTCGTAGACCTGCGCGAACTCGAGCCCCGCTTCGGCCAGTCCGCGGCGCATGGCCTCGCGCTGCGCGGGATCGCCCACGACGCCGGGAAGCGCCAGCGCCCAGGCGTCCGCGCGCTCGAGCGCCAGCGCCTCGAGGCGGTCGAGCGCGGCGCGGTTGGTCTCGAGCGCCGACTCGAGCGCGTGCTCCACGCCGGTCTGGTACCAGCGCCCCGTCGCCGCGTGCAGCTGCACCAGCGTGAACCACGCGAACAGCAGGGTGGGCGCGAGCGCGGTCGCGAACAGCGCGAGGAAGAGACGGGTGCGGAGGGTCATCGCGGGGCGATGTTACGCGCGCGCGCCGTACTGCGCCGAACGGCGCGGCGACGCGTCACGCGCGCGTCAGGGCGGCGCGCGCTCGAGGCTCGCGCGGACGACGCAGCGCCCTCACCCCTCCGGGTCGAGCCCGCCGAGCTGGCCGCACGCGGCCCAGATCTCGCCGCCCTGCGTGTGGCGGACGGTGACCGCGGGCGCCTGCGGCCGGAGCCGCGCCGCGAACCGCTCCACGGCCTCGGGCGAGGGCCGCTTCCACGACAGCCCGGGCACGGGGTTGTACGGGATCAGGTTCACCTTGCTCGGCAGCTCGCGCGCGATCGCCGCCAGCCGGTCGGCGTCCGCGAGCCCGTCGTTCACGCCCGCCATGAGCGTGTACTCCAGCGTCACGCGGCGGCCCACGGTGCGGCCGTACTCGCGCGCCGCGTCCAGCACCTCGCGGATCGGCCAGCGCCGATTGACCGGCACCAGCTCGTCGCGCAGCTCGTCCGTGGTGGCGTGGAGCGAGACCGCGAGCCCGACCTGGAGATCGAGCGCCGCGAGCTCGCGGATCTGCGGCACCAGGCCGCTCGTGCTCACCGTGATCCGGCGGGCGCCCAGGTTGAGACCCCGCTCGTCGTTCAGGATGCGCAGGCTCTCGCTCACCGGGGCGAGGTTCGCGAGCGGCTCGCCCATGCCCATGTACACGATGTTGAAGCGCTCGTCCTGCCAGCCGTGGAAATCCCCCATCGCGATCACCTGGCCGATGATCTCGTGGCAGGCGAGGTTGCGGACGAGGCCCATGAGGCCGGTGGCACAGAACGCGCACTTGAGCGCGCAGCCCACCTGGCTCGAGATGCAGAACGTGAGCCGCTTGGGCGTCCGCATGCTCACCGCTTCCACGCGCGCGCCGTCCGCCAGCCGGAGCACGAACTTGTGGGTGGCGCCGTCCGGGCTCCGGTGGACCGAGGCGGTCTCGGGGAGCGCCAGGTCGCAAACCGCGCCCAGGGAGCGACGGAAGCCGGCCGGGAGGTTGGTCATGCGCTCCGGCTCGCGCACGTGACGCTGGTAGACCCAGGTGTAGAGCTGCTCGGCCCGGAACGCGGGCAGCCCCAGGCCCTCGACGTGGCCGCGCAGGCGATCGCGGCTCATGCCGAAGAAGCTGGGGGCGGGGGGGCTCCCACTGCCGGGAGGTGCCCCGGCGATCGCGGTGGAAGCCCCACGGGAGCCGGCGGAGAGGGAGCGGGTCATGCCCGCAGTGTGCGGGAGCTGCGGAACGTTTGCAACGGTGGCGCTTTGCGAACCGCGGCTCGAAATGGTATGCATGACGATGCATGGAACGAGAACGCGGCCGCCTCCATCGCTCGCTGGCGGTCCTCGCGGCGCCCAAGCGGTTCCAGCTGCTCCTGCTCGTGCGCTCGGGGAAGGACCGGAGCGTGAGCCAGCTCGCGCGCGCCGTCCGGCTCAGCCAGTCCTGCACCACGCGGCATCTCCAGGCGCTCGAGGCTGCCGGCCTGGTGAAGGGCTGGCGGGATGGAAAGCGCGTGGTGTTCCGGCTCGAGCCCCGGGACGAGGAGGCCGCGGCGGTGATCGCTTCGCTCGAGGGGGGCGCTGGTGGCACGCACCCGGTGACGGCTCCAGGACCGGAACCGGATGTCGCCCGCCCGCCCGCAACCAGCTTCGAGCTCGAGGGCCAGGAAATCGCCAGTCGGGCGGCGGCCCTGGGTGCGATCGCCGTGGCCTCGACCGCGGAGCTGGAGACGCCGTCCGCGGCCGCGACCGAGTCGCTCGAAGAGCCCGCCCCCGCGGCCCCGCCCCGCGTGCGGCGCCGGCGGCGGGAGCCCTCTCACCGGACGCCGCGCCGTAGGAGCAGCGAGGCACCCGCTCGCGAGGAGCCGGAATCTGGTATGAACTCGGCTCCCCCGCCGGCACCCAGGTACTGGTCCGAGATCGAGGACTACCTGCTCTGACGGCACCCGGCCGGGCGCCCGAGGGGCCGCCCTGCGCCGGAGACCCACGTCGACCCACCACAGTCGGAACGCAACTTATGCGCGTCGGTGCAATTGATATCGGGTCCAATTCCGTCCGGCTGCTCGTGGCCGAGATCCCGAACTGGGAGCCATGGGGCGAGCGCATGGAGACGCTGGCCCGGGCTGGGGAGCCGTGCCGCCTGGGGCGCGGGCTCCACGACACGGGCCGCGTGGAGGATGAGCTGGTGGAGCGGGCCGGCGTCCTCGTGGGCGAGTTCCTGCGCCGCGCCCGGGGGCTCGGGGCGCGCCACGTCCTGGCCGCGGCCACGGCCTCCCTCCGACGGGCAACGAACGGGGCCGCCGCGGCCGAGCGCATGAGCGAGGTGGCGGGGATCCCGGTGCGCATCCTGAGCGAGGCCGACGAGGCCCGGCTCGTCTACCGCGCGGTCGTGATGGGGCTCGGGAAGGGCATGCGCGGGAGCCAGTGCGTGGTGTTCGACCTGGGGGGCGGCAGCACCGAGGTGGTGAGCGGCGTGGGGGAGCGCCTCGGCCGCTGGACCAGCCTGCCGTTCGGCGCGGTCACGCTCACCGAGCGCTGGGCGGCGGGGGACCCGCCATCCGAGGAGGAGCTGGGGCTGGTCCGGCGCTGGGTGCGCGAAGAACTTATGCATGGCTGTGCATTGTTTCCGGAGCGCACGGCCGTGTTGGCCGGCGTGGGCGGGACGGTCACGGTGCTCGCTGCCCTGGACGCCGGCATGACGGCGTACGACCCCACCCAGCTCGAAGGCGCCTTCGTTCCCCGGGATCGACTGCTGGCGCTCGTGGACCGGCTCGTCCGGGCCTCTCAAGCCGAGCGCCGCGGCATGCCGATCATGGGAGAGGGGCGGGCCGACATCGTGGGCAGCGGGGCGCTGGTCGTGGAGGGGCTCCTCGAGCGCTTCCGCGCTCCGGGCCTCGTTTGCTCCACGCAGGGACTGCGCTACGGCCTGGCCCGGCTTGCGGCCGAGGAATTGCGACAGGCGCTGGGCGCGGAACCGTGATCGCTTGTTCTCAAGTGCCGGACACCGCGATCCGCCGCTGGACATCGGTCAATTCCGCGCCCCGAATGGACGAGAATAGCTGTTGACCGCCCCATGACCGCGGCGGATACTCCGGGCAGGTTGACGCGGGTCCCCCTATCAAATGAACTGCTGCACACCTCGTCCCTCCACGCTGGGTGCGGCAAGGTTTTTTCGTCTCCATTGAGGGAGCCAATGACGGAGGGAGCAGGCAACCGCATGAAGAATCGCCAGCACAGCAGACTCCTGACTACCGTGGTTCTCGTGGCCGCCCTCAGCGTGGCACTGAAACCCTCGTTCGGCGGTGAGCCGGACCAGGGCTCGGGCGCCCCGCTGCCGCCGAAAGTCAATCCCACGTCCAGTCTGCGAAGTGTGGGTGGGACCGGTGCCGGCATGGCCGGATGGGCGCTTCGATTCCAGTGGTCGTTCCGGATGGTGCTGATGCAACTGCCCAAGCGTCTCTTCTACTAGCAGCCACGTAGTCGAGGCGCTTGCTCGATGATGCGCGGGTGAATCGGACCGAACCGCCGACTTCATCCTCCGGGTTTGTGACGAATTCGAGGGTTCGAGACGTGCAGAAAGCGATCCCCCCTGATCCTGCTGCTGCGGGTCTCCCGATTCCGGGAATCTCCCAGCATGAAGCGATCGGCGACCTGCATCTGGCCGCGGACGCCTACGTGAACGCCCTCGAGGCGTATCGCGCCGCTTTCAACGAACTGTCACCCGGCTCGCTCGAGGAGCGGGTTCGGCTGCTGCTGCGCATCTCGCACGTCGAGAAGTTGCGCGGCCGGTTCCAGGACGCGCTGGTCGAGGCCGAGCGCGCACGCGACATGACGCGCGGCATCGCGGGCCCGCGGCTGCGCGCGCAGGTGGCCTCGCGCATCGCCTACCTGCGGCTGGAGCTCGGCGAGCCGCGCAAGGCGCTGCGCTACGCCGTGCACGCGTACCGGATCCTGCGCGACACGGACGACCACCAGACCGTGGCGCAGCTCTCGGTCACGATCGGGTTGGCGCTCGCCCGGTTCGGCCGGCCGCAGGATTCGATCGAGTGGCTGCAGAACGGTGCGGCCACGTTCCGGCGCATCGACGACACCGACGGTCTCGTGACCGCGCTCAACAACCTCGGGCTCGTGCTCAAGAACCTGCGCGAGTGGCGCGAGGCGACGCGGTTCCTCGAGCAGGCGCTGAAGATCAGCGAGCGCATGGGCCTGTTCGCGCGCATCCGCGTCCTGCACCAGAACCTGGGCCTGATCCGCTTCCGGCTCGGGCAGTGGGAGGACGCCGAGGAGCACTTCCGGCACTCGCTGCGGATCTCGCGCGACGTCTCGCACGGCACGGGTGAGTCCAGCGCCCAGCTCGCGCTCGGCCTGCTCGCGCGCCGCCGGCGTCAGCTGGACCGCGCCGAGGAGCACCATCGCCGCGCGCTCGAGCTGGCGAATGCGGCGGGCGCACCGCGCGAGGCCGCGCTCGCGGCCGAGTTCCTTAGCGAGGTGGAGATGGACCGCGGGAACGCTCCCGCCGCGCTCGCGCTCATCGAGCCGGCGCTCGAAGAGGCGCGCTCGCGCGCGCCGCAGGGCGACGTCACGATGGAGCTCACCATCCGTCTCGGCATGGCGCTCCGGCAGGTCGGACGGCACGACGAGGCGCAGGCGCAGCTGCTGCGCGGTCTCGGCATGGCCGAGGCTTCGGGCGACCGCATCGAGGCCGCCATCGCGCTCCGCGAGCTGGCGCGCCTGGACGCACTGCGCGGCCACGCGAGCGGCATGGAGACACGCCTCCAGGCCGCGGCCCACACGTTCGAGCAGCTGGGCGAGCTCTACGAGCTGGCCACCACGCTCGCGGCGTGGGCGGAGAACCTGGGCCTCATGTCGGCGAGCGTCCGCAACCGGCTCGCGATCGAGCCGGTGGGCGACGCGGCCCGGCGTGCGGCGCTGATCTTCCGCCAACTGAAGGTGGTGCCGCTCGCAGCCGAGGCGCTGCTGGCGCTGGCGCGGCTCGAGAGCGAGCGCGAGCGCTACGACCACGCACTCTCGCTGCTCGAGCAGGCCGAGCAGTGGCTCACCGAGAGCGGCGACGCCGAGGCCGAGGGCCGTGCGGTGGCGCTGCGCCGGGAGATCGAGCGGCAGTACGTCGCGGTCTCGCTCTCCACGTGCAACGAGTTCCGCGCGCTGGAAGAGGCCAACCGCCTGTTCCGCGAGACCTCCGACATCGACGGCCTGCTGGCGCAGATCGTGAAGCTGGCGGTCGAGCACGCCGGAGGCGACCGCGGCTTCGTGGCGTTCTCCTCGGCGCCGGGCCGCCTGGACGTCGTGGCCCAGCACGGGCTCGGGCGCGACCGCGCGCGCCGCATGCTGCGCGTGCTCGAGTCCGTCGCGGGCAACCGCCTGGCCGAGAACGGCCCGATGTTCTCGAGCCGGGTCGCCGCCGACCCGCGCTTCAGCGGGGCGCTCGCGGACGCGCTCGAGGGCGTCGGCTCGCTCGTGTGCGTGCCGCTCAACTTCCCGTCGCAGGCCCTGGGCCTGGTGTTCGTGGACCGCCTGAACGACAACCTGCTCGGCGCGTTCAAGCAGCGCGAGCTGAACCTGCTCGCGGTGCTCGCGAACAGCGCGGCCGTGGCGGTGGTCGAAGCGCAGCGGAGCCTGCTGCTGGCCGAGAACCAGCAGCTGCGCGACCAGCTCCGGCCCACGCCCGGCTCGGAGCGCGTGGTGAGCCAGTCGCGCGAGGTGGGCGCGATCCTGTCGCTCCTGCGCAAGGTCTCCGACAGCCCCGCGACCATCCTGTTCATGGGCGAGACCGGCACCGGCAAGGGCCTGTTCGCGCAGGTGGTGCACGAGATGTCGGGCCGCCGCGACCGGCCGTTCATCCAGGTGAACTGCGCCGCACTGCCCGAGCACCTGCTCGAGTCCGAGCTGTTCGGCTACGTGCAGGGTGCATTCACCGGCGCCACGCGCGACAAGACCGGCCTGTTCGAGGAGGCCGCGGGCGGGACGCTGTTCCTGGACGAGATCGAGAAGGTGCCCGAGGCGGTCCAGGCGAAGCTGCTGCACGTCCTGGATCGCGGCGAGATCCGGCCCGTGGGCGCCACGCGCACGCGCAAGGTCGAAGCGCGCGTGATCTGTGCCACGGGCGGCGACCTGCGCGAGCGCATCCGCGAGGGGCGCTTCCTCGAGGACCTCTACTACCGGCTCAACGACATCACGGTGCGCGTGCCCGCGCTCCGCGAGCGCCGCGAGGACATCCCGGTCCTCGCGCAGCATTTCCTGGCGCTGTTCTCGCGCCAGATGGACAAGGACGTGCGCGGTTTCGCGCCCGAGGTGATGAAGCTGTTCCTCGAGGGCGAGTGGCGCGGAAACGTGCGCGAGCTGGAGAAGACCGTGAAGCGCATGGTGGTTCTGGCGGACGACGGCGACGTGCTCGGCCTGGAGCTGCTGCCCGCCGAGATGCGCGAGCCGCGGGCGCCGGCGGCGCCCGCCGGGAACGGCGCGGCCAACGGCGCTCACGAGGGCGGGAACGGTGACGCGGCGCCGAGGGGCGGCCGCACGCTCCGGAAGAGCGTCTCCGAGCTCGAGCGGCGGATGATCGCCGAGGCGCTCGAGCGCTATCACGGGAACAAGGCGCGCGTGGCCCGCGAGCTGGGACTCAGCTACCCCACGCTGCTCGGGCGCATCCGCGCGTACGGCCTGGAGGCCCACCGCACGTAAAGCTGCTTCACATTCGTCACCAGAAATTTTCTTTACGATCAGAGCGGCCCCGCGCAACGACTTACGAGCGCGGGGCCGATCTGCTGCAGGGGGCTTTCCAACTTGCGCACGCGCGGGCCCGCGCGGCGGGCAGCGTGAGCGGTGAATGTAACCCGCGATTCCGGAAGGGTGACAACAGGTTAGGCGATTGTGCACCGCTTGCGGAACTCTTGGCACGCCGGGTGCTCAATCACGCGTGCGGAGGGGGGGACCTCCAAAGAAGCTCGAAGCAGAATCGCCGCAGCACCGGCAGAGCAACGCCGCACAGCAGAGTCTGAGCTAGCCGGTACGTTGGGGGGCGGTCGAGGGTACGAGCCCCGTCGGACAGACAACGCATCGTCTCCTACGACCGGCTAGCTTGGAGAAAAAAACCCGACTCGAATCCTCCGTGGGATGGAGGGACGGCTCTCGCCGGGACCGCAATAAGAACCCGGTCAGCGGTTCCGGTGCACAGAGATCCATCCCCGGGGGTTTTTCGGACACCGGTCGCTCGCGAGGTAGGCCAACACTGGGGGATGTCCAGGCTTAGGTCGCGACGCATCACGGCCGGTGTCCGCTTCTTACAGCGGTGTAGCGCGCAGCACACACCTGAGTCCGACGCGCACACCAAACCGCCGCCGGTGCCTCTCCCCGGCGGCGGATTCTTTTGTGCCAGATCATTGGCGCGCAATGCTTTGGGTCATCTGGCCCGGCCCGCGCCAGGCCCCGGCGGACGTTCCCGGGCGGTGGCACGACGGTTGCGCTCCTCACGGGTGACCTGACTCTCTCCCGCGCCTGGAGGCAACGATGCGAAACGTGATCCCTGTCGTGATGGCCGTGGCGGCCCTCGGGCTTGCGGGCTGTAACCACGCGACGGACTCGGTCCGGCCCACCGACGTGACGCCCCCGGCCGCGCCGCGCGGGCTCTACAGCACCACGGGCGACGGCCAGGTCACGCTCCGCTGGCTCGCGAACACCGAGGGCGACGTGGCGGGCTACCGCGTCTACGAGTCCCAGTGCGCGACCGGCCCGGCCTGTCCCTACGACCGCGTCGGCTCCACGTCGTCCACTCAGTTCTCCGTGACGGGCCTGTCGAACGGCGTGACCCGGTTCTTCGCCATCGCGGCCGTGGACAACGCCGGCAACGAGAGCGAGCTGTCCTACGAGGACATCTTCGACACGCCGCGGCCCGCGGGCTCGGCGCTGCTCACCAACTTCGTGGACGTCAACGGCACGGTCGCCTCCGGCTGGGACTTCTCGGCCTTCGCGAACAGACCCTTCGACAATGCCGCCACCGACATCTACTTCGGCTACAACGGCAGCGTGTACCAGATGTTCGCGAAGGACCTGATCACCGACATCCAGGACGCCGGCTTCGCGTCGACCCTGGACGCCGTGGACTGGGCGCCTTCCGATGGCTGGTCGCCCACCGGCACCGTGGAGCTGATCCCGGGCCACTGCTACGTGGTGTGGACGCGGGACGACCACTACGCGAAGTTCCGCGTGACCGGCCTGTTCCCCGCGGCCGGGCCGGCGTCCCCCGCATACGTCCAGCTCGACTGGGCCTACCAGACCGACACCGGCAATCCCGAGCTGCGCGCCCGGCGCGCGCGGCCCGAGACCTCCGAGCCGCGCCCGATCGCGTGGCTCCGCTAGCGCCGGAGAGAGAGGAAGGAGCGAGGCCATGAACCCCACCCCGAGCCGCATCCGCCGGCGCCTCCTCTCGGCCCTGTTCGCGCTCACCGCCGTCGCCGCCCCGACGGCCGCCCGCGCGCTGGAAGTCGAGATCTGGACCGACCGCGGCGACGACGCTGTCTACAAGAGCGGCGAGACCATGGGCATCAAGGTGCGGGCGTCCGAGGACGCCTACCTGCTCGTCTACGAGATCGACGCCGTGGGCCAGGTGAACCTGCTGTTCCCGTTCCGGCGCGGGAGCGCGCTCGTCCCCGGCAAGGAGACGCTGCGCCTGCCTCCCGACGACTCGGGCACCGATCTCGTCATCGGCGACGTCACGGGGCAGGGCTTTCTCGTGGCCGTGGCCTCGGAGCAGCCGTTCCGTGAGCTGCCCTGGTTCCTGCGGCCATTCGACCCGCAGGCGGCGAGCATCGGCTACGAGGGCGCGCCCTCGGACTCGGAGCCGGCGGAAGAGGGTTTCGACGACACCGGCAAGGTGGTGGGCGATCCGTACGTGGCGATGGAGCGGATCCGCCGCCGCGTGGTCTCCGACCCCGCCAGCGTGCAGGGCACGGCGAGCGACTACACCACGTACTACGTGCACGAGGTGGTGCGTTACCCGCGCTACCTGTGCAACGACTGCCACCGTCCCGGCTACTGGGCGTGGTGGAGCGGGTTCGATCCCTATTACTGGCACTGCAGCACGTTCGATTTCCGCGTGAACTGGTCGTGGTACTGGGGCCCG
>Ga0066905_100000611_pt1 | contig 10476 bp, 12 predicted proteins | sample PanSoiMetaPlot36_FD_67483 | JGI IMG/M metagenome (GOLD analysis project Ga0066905, IMG submission 67483) | Tropical forest soil microbial communities from Panama analyzed to predict greenhouse gas emissions - Panama Soil Plot 36 (version 2) | ecosystem: Environmental > Terrestrial > Soil >... | reverse complement strand
AGCGGCATCGACCACCTCGGCTACGCCTCGGACTTCGGCCGGACCTGGGTGATCGCGCGCGACCCGAACCGGGCCGAACGGCGGCTGTTCGCCCGCTGGTGCGACGTGATGGTCGCAGTGCTCGAGGTCCTGAAGCCCGGCGTGACGGGCGGGGACCTGTGCCGGGCGGCGAAGGACGCCAACGGCGGTGAGCGCCCCTGGCTGCCCCACTTCTACCTCGCCCACGGCGTGGGGGTGGAGAGCGCCGAGATGCCGCTGGTGGGCACCGACCTCGGCTCGGAGTTCGACGACCGCCTGGTCATGGCGCCGGGTATGGTGCTGGTGCTGGAACCGGTGATCTGGGACGACGGTGTCGGTGGCTACCGCGCCGAAGAGATCGTGTCCGTGACCCAGGCGGACTGGCGTCACCTGGGCGGCGGCCACCGGTACCCGCCGTTCGCATGAGGATGGGATTGCGCTCGTGACCACACAGACCGCTCCCCCACCGACGACCGACGAGGCCGAGCTTCGGGCCGCGCGCCGCGACCGGGTGTTCGACGCCATGGCCACCACCGGGTTCGACGTGCTGGTGCTCGGGCGGCGCGACTCCGTCGCCTACGCCACCGGCGCACGTTCGCTGTGGACGGCCGGCACCCGGCCGTTCGGCCCGGCGTGCGTGCTGGTGGAATCGGCCCGCTCGGTTCACATGCTGTCGAGCTGGGACGAGGGGATCCCGCCGGACATCCCCTTCGACCACCTCTACGGGGTGACCTGGAACGGGGCGGTCCTTGCCGGCGCCCTGGCCGGAATCCCGGGCCTGGCGGCGGCGAGGCGGATCGGCGTCGAGGCCCTGTCGCCGGGCTTCGAGCACATGGTGCGGCGACTCGCGCCCGAGGCGGAGCTCGTGCCCGCAGACGACGTGATGCGGGCGGTGCGCGCCCTGAAGCTCCCTGCGGAGGTGGCGCGCATCCGGGCCGCGGTGGCCGTTGCCCGCGCCGCCATGGAGGCGGCCGGCGCAGCCCTCGCCGACGGCGCCGGCCCGACCGGCGCCCGGGCGGCCGCGCTGGCGGCTGCCGCCGGTCTGGGAGTGACGGTTCCCACGTCCGGGGTGGCGGTGACGCAGCCCGACCCCACTCCCGGGTCGCCCGCCCACGTCGACATCGGGCTGCTGGTCGACGGCTACGAGGGCGGGGTCGGCCGCACGCTGCCGGAGGCCGGCGACGCCCCGGTGGTCGCCGCCCAGCGGCGGCTGGTGGACGCCTGCCGGCCCGGCGCGACGGTCACCGACCTCCGCGAGGCGGTCGCCGCGGGCGTGTCCCGCTGGGCGGTGCGCGGCAGCGGGATGGGGTTCGAGATCCCGGTGATGACGGCCGCGCTCGGCCGCGGCCAGGTGATCGAGGAGCACATGGTGCTGTCCGCCGACGTGGAGCTCGACGGCATGCGCCGGCGCGACCTCGCTGTCGTCGGCGCGGCAGCCACCGAGGTCATCTGACTGCCAGAAACGGCTGGCTGCTGCTCCGCACCTAGGCTGACCCGAGTGCCAGTGAACCCCCGCGATGGCGCCACGCTGGTGGCCCGCACCTCCTCGGTGGAGGCCACGCAGCGGTTGGCGGCGGCTCTCGCGTCGCTGGCGCAGCCGGGCGACCTGGTGGTGCTGGCCGGCGACCTGGGCGCCGGCAAGACCGCGTTCGTCCAGGGCTTCGGCCGGGGCCTCGGGGTGGGCGAGCCGATCACCAGCCCGACCTTCACCCTCGTGCAGGAGTACGTCGGCCGCCTGCCGGTGCACCATGTGGACGTCTACCGGCTGGGCCAGCTCAGCGAGGTCATCGACCTCGGGCTGTCCGAGCTGCTCGACGACGATGGCGTGGTCCTGATCGAGTGGGGCGACGCCATCCTGCCGATGCTGCCGGCCGACCTGCTCGAGGTGCGGCTGACGTTCGGGGTGGCCGACGACGACCGCACCGTCGTCCTCCGGAGCGCCGGCCGCTCGTGGCTCCGGCGCATGGCGTCCCTGGTCGAGGCGGTCGCGCCCTGGGCCGGGTCGGGATCGTCCGGGGCGGCACCATGCTGATCCTCGGGATCACGACGTCGACGGCGCAGGTCGGCTGCGCGATCGGGGGCCACGAGGGCGTGCTGGCGTCGACGCACTCGAGCCGGGGCAAGCGGCACGCCGAGTCGCTGGCACCCTCGATCGAGTTCCTGCGGCGCCAGGCGCGCGTCGATCTGGCGGAGATCGGCTGCGTGGCCGTCGACGTGGGCCCGGGCCTGTTCACCGGCCTCAGGGTCGGGATCGCCGCGGGGAAGGCCATCGCGCACGCGGTGCGGATCCCGATGATCGGGGTGGCGAGCCTCGACCTGCTCGCCTTCCCGGTGCGGTGGAGCCCGCGCCTGATCGTCGCGGCGATCGACGCGCGGCGGGGCGAGCTGTTCACGGCCACCTACCGCCAGGTGCCGGGCGGCGTCCAGCGCCTGCGCGGCTACCAGATCTCGTCGCCCGACGACCTGGCCGGCGACCTCGAGGCCACCCGCGAGGACGTGCTGCTGGTCGGCGACGGCGGCCTGCGCTACTGCGACGCCTTCGCAGATCTCGCCAACGTCGAGATCGGGGACCAGGCGGTGGCGTACCCGTCGGCCGCCTCGCTGGTGCAGCTCGCGCACGCCCGTGCCCTGCGCGAGGACTTCGTCAAGCCGTGGGAGCTGGAGCCCCTGTACCTGCGGCGCCCCGACGCCGAGATCAACTGGTCGACACGAGACGTGCTGGAGAGCCAGGGCTGATGGCACGCGCCCTGCGCCTGCCGGGCGACCCCGACGCTCTCGAGGTGCGCATCACGCCCATGCGCCGCCGACACCTGCGGGGCGTGCTGCGGATCGAGCAGCAGGTGTACCCGCGCCCGTGGACGTTCGGGCTGTTCCTGGGCGAGATCAGCCAGCGCGCCAGCCGCGTCTACCTCGTGGCCCGGGTGGGTTCGGAGGTGGTCGGCTACACCGGGATGTTCCGGGCGGTCGACGACGGGCACATCACGACCGTCGCCGTCGATCCCGCCTGGCAGCGGCACGGGGTGGCGACGCGCATGCTGCTGGCGCTGGCACGGGCGGCGCTGGACCGGGGGTGCCGCAACCTCACCCTGGAGGTGCGGATGAGCAACTCGGGGGCACAGGCCCTGTACCAGCGCTTCGGCTTCGTGCCGGCGGGGGTGCGCAAGGGCTACTACCCCGAGACCGGCGAGGACGCCCTCGTCATGTGGGCCAACGACGTGGACACCGAGGCCTATGCCGCCCGCCTGAGCGAGATCGAGCACGGCATCCCGGGCCAGACGGTCGTCGAGGGCGACTGGATCTAGTTTTCGACGGGGAGGGCAACACTCCCCCTCGACCTCCGCCCTGCCCATTCGCCCCTAGGCTCCTCGTCTGTGGCCGACGTGATCCTTGGCATCGAGACCTCGTGCGACGAGACCGCCGCTGCGGTGGTCGAGCGCGCCACGCGCGTGCGCTCGTCGGTGGTGGCGAGCCAGATCGACCGCCACGCCCGCTACGGCGGCGTCGTGCCCGAGATCGCCAGCCGCGCCCACGTCGAGTTGCTCACCCCCGTCGTGGCGCAGGCTCTGGTCGAGTCCGGCGTCGCCGACCAGGACGTCGAGGCCGTCGCGGCCACGGCCGGGCCGGGCCTCGTCGGCTCGCTGCTCGTCGGCGTCAGCGCCGCCAAGGCGTTCGCCCTCGTGTGGGGCGTGCCCTTCGTCGCCGTCAATCACCTCGAGGGCCACCTGTACGCCTCGTTCCTCGAGGAGCCCGACCTCGAGCTGCCGCTGGTCGTGCTGCTGGTGTCGGGCGGCCACACCCTGCTGGTCCACATGGAGGACCACGGCCGGTACCGCATGCTCGGCTCGACGATCGACGACGCCGCCGGCGAGGCCTTCGACAAGGTCGCCCGCTTCCTGGGCCTCGGCTACCCCGGGGGGCCGGTCATCGACCGCATCGCCACCGAGGGCGACCCGCACGCCATCGCGTTCCCCCGCGCCATGCTGGACCGCGACTACGACTTCAGCTTCAGCGGCCTGAAGACCGCGGTGGTCAACCACGTCCGCAAGCACCCCGGCGTCGCCACCGCCGACGTGGCGGCCAGCTTCCAGGAGGCCGTCGTCGACGTCCTGATCACCAAGGCCCGCAAGGCCGCCCGCGACGTGGGCGCCAAGGGCCTGTGCCTCGGTGGCGGGGTGGCGGCCAACAGCTCGCTGCGATCCCGGTTCGTGGAGGCGTGCGGCGAGGACGGCATCCGCCCGTTCGTCCCCAGCCGGTCGATGTGCACCGACAACGCCGCGATGATCGCGGCCGCCGGCTGGTGGCGGCTGCGGTCGGACGGGCCCTCGCCGCTCGACACGGGCGCCACGCCGAACCTTCGCCTCCCCGTCGCCTGACGGGCGCGGGAGGGCCGACAACCCGGTTCCGGACCCGGCCTGAGCTGCTGGCACTCGGGGGTTGCGAGTGCTAACCGGCGTGGCCTAGCGTTAGCAGTCGACATAGGGAGACTGCTAACCCAGCGCGGGTTAGCCGAGTGAGCGCCAATGGAGGCGACACGCATGAACCTGCAGCCCCTCGACGACCGCATCGTCGTCAAGCCCGGTGAGAGCGAGGAGACGACCGCCAGCGGCCTCGTCATCCCCGACACCGCCAAGGAAAAGCCGCAGCAGGGCGAGGTCCTGGCCGTGGGCCCGGGCAAGCGCTCCGAGCAGACCGGCGAGATCATCCCGATCGGGGTGAGCGTTGGCGACACCGTCCTCTACAGCAAGTACGGCGGCACCGAGGTCACGATCGACGGCGAGGACGTGCTCGTCCTGTCGGCCCGTGACGTGCTCGCCCTAGTGAAGAAGTGAGCCGCTGATGCCCAAGATCCTCAAGTTCGACGACCAGGCCCGGCGTTCGCTCGAGGCCGGCGTCAACAAGCTCGCCGACGCGGTGAAGGTCACGCTCGGCCCGCGCGGCCGCAACGTGGTGCTCGACAAGAAGTGGGGCGCCCCGACCATCACCAACGACGGCGTATCGATCGCCCGCGAGATCGAGCTCGACGACCCCTTCGAGAACATGGGCGCCCAGCTCGTGAAGGAGGTCGCCACCAAGACCAACGACGTGGCCGGCGACGGCACCACCACGGCGACGGTGCTGGCCCAGGCGCTGGTGCGCGAGGGCCTGCGCAACGTGGCCGCGGGCGCCAGCCCGACCGGGCTGAAGCGGGGCGTCGAGAAGGCCGTGTCCGCCGCCGTCGAGGCCATCGCGGAGCAGTCCCGGGAGATCGACGACAAGTCCGAGATCGCCCAGGTGGCGGCCATCTCGGCGGCCGACCCGGCCATCGGTGAGGTGCTCGCCGACGCCATCGACAAGGTCGGCAAGGACGGCGTGGTCACCGTCGAGGAGTCCAACACGTTCGGCATGGAGCTCGAGTTCACCGAGGGCATGCAGTTCGACAAGGGCTTCCTGGCGCCCTACTTCGTCACCGATCAGGACCGGCAGGAGGCCGTCCTCGAGGACGCCTACGTCCTGCTGAACCAGAGCAAGATCAGCTCGGTGCAGGACCTGCTCCCGGTGCTCGAGAAGGTGATGCAGACGGGCCGCCCGCTGCTCATCATCGCGGAGGACGTCGAGGGCGAGGCGCTTGCCACCCTGGTCGTCAACAAGATCCGCGGCACCTTCAACAGCGTGGCCGTCAAGGCACCCGGCTTCGGCGATCGCCGCAAGGCGATGCTGCAGGACATGGCCATCCTGACCGGTGGCCAGGTGGTGGCCGAGGAGGTCGGGCTCAAGCTCGACAGCATCACGCTCGACCTGCTGGGTCGGGTCAAGAAGGCCATCGTCACCAAGGACGACACCACCCTCATCGAGGGCGCCGGCTCCGAGGACGAGATCAAGGGCCGCATCCAGCAGATCCGCAACGAGATCGACAACACCGACTCCGACTGGGACCGCGAGAAGCTGCAGGAGCGCCTGGCCAAGCTCGCCGGCGGTGTCGCGGTCGTGAAGGTCGGCGCCGCCACCGAGGTCGAGCTCAAGGAGAAGAAGCACCGCATCGAGGACGCCCTGTCGGCCACCCGCGCCGCGATCGAAGAGGGCGTCGTCGCCGGTGGCGGCACTGCGCTGCTCCGGAGCCGGGCTGCCGTTGGCAAGGTCGTCGACGAGCTGAAGGGCGACGAGTCCACCGGTGCCCGCACCGTCTACCAGGCGCTCGAGTGGCCGGCGCGGCTGATCGCCGACAACGCCGGGCTCGAGGGTGCGGTGGCGGTGCGCCACATCGAGAGCGAGACCGGCACGATCGGCCTCAACGCCCTGACCGGCGACTACGAGGACCTGGTGAAGGCCGGTGTGATCGACCCGGCCAAGGTCACCCGCGCCGCACTCCAGAACGCGGCCTCGATCGCCGGCCTGGTGCTGACGACCGAGTCGCTCGTGGCCGACAAGCCCGAGCCACCCGCCCCGGCGCCGGCAGGCGGCGGCGATCCGATGGGTGGCATGGGCGGCATGGGGATGATGTAGGCCCCGGCCGCTGCCGACACACCTGTCACGGGCCCGCCACCCCGGCGGCGGGCCCGTGACGCGCCACCGCTGCCGGCCGCCCGGGGGTTCGCCCTGGTCCGGGTTTTCGCTGTTGCCTCGGGGGACCTCGGCTACCGCCCGGCCGGGAGGTCGCTCGGGCCGACGTTCGCGACCAGCCAGCGGTTGAGGGGACCGAGCGAGCGCCAGCCGTCGGCGACCGTGTCCCGGGCGGCCGTGGAGTGCAGCCACGGGCCGGGCGCGTGGTCCCACCAGCCGATGATCCCCTTGAAGCGGAGGAGCTCGATGCGCGGGTGGTCGGCGCGGTAGCCGCGCGGTGTGGTCTTGAGCTCGTCGTGGGCGCCGACCTCGCCGTCCTTCCGGCGGATGTCGGCGACGATGGCCTCGAGCTCGGGCCCGGTCTTTTCGTCGTCGATCGCCTCACGCAGCCGGGCCAGCTGGTCGGACGCCGGCATGTAGGCGCCGCCACCCACCATGAGCCCCTCGGCCGACACGGACAGGTAGTACGTACCAACGCCCTCGTGCGCCCGGCCGATGACGGCGGCGGCGTTGGTCTTGTACGGGGACTTGTCCCGGGCGAACCGGGTGTCGCGGTTGGGCCGGAACACCTTGGCCTCGCCGAACTCCGGCCGGAGGTCCTCCAGTAGGTGCTCCAGCGGGGCACGGACCTCCCGCTCGTACCGCACCTTGTTGGCCTGCCACCAGTCCCTCGTGTTGTTGGCGGCCAGTTCCTCGTAGAAGCCGACGACCCCGGCCCCGAACCCCTCGAACAGCACGACGCGACTCTATGAGCGCCGAGCCCCGGAATCACGCAGGCGCGGCTGGGCCGACAATCGGCCAGCACACCTCGGCACGGCCGTCCGCCAGGTAGTGCTCGCGGATCGGCCCGGGCGCAGCGATGCCGCGCTCGGCGACCACCGTGCCCAGCGCGCCGTACGTGCGGTCGATGTCGTCGAACGGCCCGCTGTGGACCATCACCGCCAGGTCGCCGCCGGCGATCTCGCGACCGGTCGCCCGCGTCGCTCGCGGCTGCGGGACCGACCCGCGGACCGGCACGAACGCCACGACCTGTCCCGCGCCATGCTCGAAGAGCTCGTCGGGGTACAGGGCCCCGTCCGGCCCCGCGGGATCGATGCCTGCGCCCCTGAGCGCGTCGTGCAGATCTGCGAGCGCGCCGCCCAGCCACGCAGCGCACTCGTCGAAGCCGATCGGTTCGGCGATCGCCAGGGCCGGGATCGCCGGCACCGAGCGCAGCTCGACCGTGGGGGGCGACTCGGCGTCCTGCAGCAGCGCCTGGAGCGACGCGACGGTGGTCTGGGTGCGGCTGAGTTGCTCCTGCATGTCGCGGAGGTGCACGAGGATGGCCTCGTTCCGGGAGGCGACGTCCGGAGCCGCGAGCACGGCGCGGATCCGGTCCAGCGGCATGGCGAGGTCGCGGAATCGCCTGATCGCCTGTGCGGTGGCGACCTGGTGGGTCGAGTAGAGCCGGTACCCCGACGAGGGGTCGACGGCGGTGGGTTCGAGCAGGCCCACGTCGTGGTAGTGGCGGAGCGCCTTGACGCTCAGGTAGGTCATCTTCGAGAACTGCCCGATCGTCACCATCGCGTCCACGGCGCCGTCTCCTTCCTCTTCGCCACCTCGCGGCCTAGGCCACCGCGACAGCGTCGAGGGTCCGCCGCATGGCCACGACCCCCAGGTCCATCATCCCCTCGACCGCCGGCGCCACGTCATCGGGGAGCACGTCGGCGATCCAGACCAACAGCGTCCCCCCGCCGGGCCCGGGCGTCACCTCGAACGACGCGTTGTGGTGGGTGGAGCCCAGCGGCCCCTCGACCGCGGCGTACGCCACCCGGCGGCGATCGTCGTCGACGTCGACGATCAGCTCCCGCACCACCGCGCCGTTGGCGAAGGTCACCACCCTCGCCGCCAGGTCTGCCTCCATCGTCGTGTCGACCACGAACTCCCGAGCCAGGCGGCGGTGCACGGCGCCGACGTCGCGGACCACGTCCCATACCTCGTCGGGGTCCCGAGCGAGCTCGATCTCTCTCCGTAGTGAAGCCATGCGGGCATGGTCGGGCCTACCCCAAGGGGAGGGTCAAGCGACGATCGCGGGCGCCCGCGGGCCGACCGCACGTCAACCGCCGCTGACGGCCTCCAGCTCGTCGTCCACCACGGGCGACGGATCGTCGGCGCCGGCGAGCCAGCCGTCGGGCAGGGTCACCCGCACCGGCCCGGAGGTCTTGCCCCGCGGCTGGGCGGTGGCCCCGGGGAGGGGGCGCAGCTCGGGGTCGAGCCGGTCGAGCTCCGTCTCGAACCCGGCCAGTGTGGCGGCGGCGGTGAGCCGCCGGCGGACCGCCCCGCCCACGGGATAGCCCTGCAGGTACCAGCCCACGTGCTTGCGGACGTCGCGCACCGCCACCGGCTCGGTCAGCCAGTCGGCCAGGAGCCGGGCATGCCGCCGGAGCACGTCACGCACCTCGCCGAGGGGCGGCGGGGGTGGGGCATCCCGGCCGGCGAACGCCAGCGCCAGGTCGCGGAACAGCCACGGGCGTCCCAGGCAGCCGCGGCCGACGACGACGCCGTCGCACCCGGTGGCCTCGATCATCCGGAGGGCGTCCGTGGCCTCCCAGATGTCGCCGTTGCCGAGCACGGGGATGGCGGTGACGGCGGCCCTGAGCGCGGCGATCGCCGACCAGTCCGCTCGGCCGGAGTAGTGCTGCTCTGCCGTGCGGGCGTGGAGCGAGACCGCGGCCGCCCCCTCGTCCTCGGCGATGCGGCCCGCGTCGAGGAACGTGCGCAGGCGGCCGTCGACGCCGATCCGCAGCTTCACCGTGACGGGTGCGGCGCCGGCCCCGCCGACCGCGGCGCGCACGATGTCGCGGAACAGGGCGCGGCGCACGGGCAACGCAGCCCCGCCGCCCTTCCTCGTCACCTTGGCCACCGGGCAACCGAAATTCAGGTCGATGTGGTCGGCGCGCTGCTCCCCGGCGAGGAACCGGGCGGCCTCGCCGATCGCCCACGGCTCGGTGCCGTACAGCTGGATCGACCGCACCGGCTCGTCGTCGGCGAAGCGGGCCAAGCGGAGGGTCTTGGCGTTGCGCTCGGCAAGGCCGCGCGCAGTGATCATCTCGCTGACGAACAGGCCGCCGGGTTCGAACGCCCGGCACAGCCGCCGGAACGGCGCGTTGGTGATACCCGCCATCGGCGCCAGCACCACCGGCGGCCACACCCGCAAGGCGCCGATGCGCAGCGGGGGCCAGGCGACGTCCCGGTCGGCGTTCCGGTCAAGGGTCACGGCGTGCGGGCCCACAGGTCGGTGATCGCGATTCCGAGGTCGGCCAGCAGTGTCCGCAGCAGCGGGAGCGACAGCCCGATCACCGTGCCGTGGCTGCCGTCGATCCCGGTCACGAAGGGCGCACCGTACCCGTCGATCGTGCATGCTCCCGCCACGGTCAGTGGCTCGCCGGTGGCGATGTACGCCTCGATCTCGGCGTCGGACGGGCTGCCGAAGTGCACCACCGTGTCGGCGACGCCCGACGTCCGGCGGCCGCTTCCCAGGTCGATGACCGCATGGCCCGAGGTGAGGACGCCCGATCGGCCCCGCTGCTCCCGCCACCAGGCGCGGGCCTGGTCCGCCGACGCCGGCTTGCCCCGCACCTCGCCGTCGATCTCGAGCAGGGAGTCGCATCCGACCACGAGCGGCGCGGGATGGCCCGGCAGCGTTGCGCCGTGGAGCCGGCGGGCGATCGCTGCGGCCTTGCGCTCGGCCAGCGTGCGGGCGGACTCGCCGGCGGAGAGCCCCGCCACGCCGTCCTCCGCCACCCCGCTGACCATGACATCGGGCTCCAGGCCGGCCGCGCGGAGCAGGGCCAGGCGCGCCGGCGAGGCCGAGGCGAGGACGAGGCGGCGGATGGGCACGCCAGCCAGCCTGGCACGAGTGGCCATCCGCTCGGCTCCTAG
>Ga0066905_100000610_pt1 | contig 10483 bp, 8 predicted proteins | sample PanSoiMetaPlot36_FD_67483 | JGI IMG/M metagenome (GOLD analysis project Ga0066905, IMG submission 67483) | Tropical forest soil microbial communities from Panama analyzed to predict greenhouse gas emissions - Panama Soil Plot 36 (version 2) | ecosystem: Environmental > Terrestrial > Soil >... | reverse complement strand
CAGCCGCTCACCGACGAACTGGTGGTGGTCGGGACCAAGTTGATGGACCTGTACCACGGCCCGTTCTCCCCGCGGGAGATCGGCGACAGGGTGCTCGCGGAGTTGCGCGCCGGCCGGCGCGCGGAGCCGGCCGCGTTCCGTGCCTGGGTCGACGCCGCCGGCGGATATCGGGTGATGGAGTTTCCCGAGGACACGTCCCGGTGGGTGCTGCGCATGGGCGAGGCGGACGGGCAGTTCGTCCATGTGCATCCGGCGCGGTGGGCGCCGTTCACCATCCGCGTGCGGGCGAATGTACTCACGACCGCGGTGCTGGCGCTGGCGTATGTGGGTGTCCACGGCGGCGACCCACTCGACCGCCCAGTGATCAACGCCGTGCGCCGCGACATCCTCGGCTTGGCCCCGATCGGCCGGTCCCCATCGACGGATGTGGGCATTGGGTCGGTGATCGAACTGCTGCGGTAAGGAGCAAGTTCCAAGTTCCAAGTTCCAAGATGGAGACTTGGCCGACAACCCGACGGGTCAACTTGGAACTTGAAACTTGAAACTTGGAACTCACATGGTTCACGACCTCATCGCGCGCTTCGCGGCGGCCGAGGAGCGGTTCCGGGCCGGGGAGTTCCTGGCCCCGGCCGTCCGTGGCGGGGCGGTGTTCGTCCGCATCGCCGGCGTGGTGTGCTCGTTTGCTGCCCCGCCGCGATTTCGCGGGTGGGGTGTGTTCCGTGCGGACGGGAAGCGAGCGAAACTCGTCCGGCCGGCCACGCTCGCCGAGCGGCAGCGCTACCTGGACCTGTTCCCCCGGCGGCCGATGGTCCTGGTCGGTCGCGACGGGCCGGACTGGGTCGGGTGGCCGGCTCACCAGTCCGACGCCCGGTTCGGCCCGCCGCGGCTCACCCCGGTCCTGCTGGCCGACGAGGTGCAGGCCTTTGACCGGGCGGAGGCCCGCTTCGACGGCATGCAGGCGTGGTTTGAGCGGCCGGACAACCGGGCCGACGCGGCGGCCGCCGCGTATCTCCGCGACGCCCTGCGCGACATGACTCCGCCGGACCGCGTGGACCGACCAAGGCTCACCGCCGAGGAGCGCACGACGTATCGGCTCGCGTGGGAGGCGCGCCAGGAAGAGATGCGTGACCACACCGAGGACCGGCTGCGCGACGCCCTGGCCCATGCCGGGGCGGAGTTCCGCGGGTACGCCGAGCAATCGGACGCGTATCGGGTCGAGTTCGCGGTCGGCGGCAAGCGACACGTGTCCGTGGTCAACAAGGCGAATCTCGGCGTGCAGCTCGCCGGCATCTGCCTGGACGGAGCGGACCGCCACTTCGACCTGTCGAGCCTGGTCGGCGTGCTCCGCGGCGCGGACAGCGTGCTGCGGATCGGCGACGGCGGGATGGGCGAGGAGCAGTACTGGGAGATCCACCCACCGCGGTGAGAAGCATGCGGACGCGTACCCACCACGAATCGCTGTACCGCGGGCCCGACGCCGTGGCCCGCCTGGCCGCCTTGCGCGTCACGCTCTGCGGGGCTGGGGCCCTCGGCTCGCACCTGGCCGACAACCTGGTGCGCCAGGGCCTCGCCTCGCTCCGCGTCATCGACAAGGACCAGGTCGAGACTCACAACGTCGGCACCCAGCTCTACGGGGACGGCGACGTCGGCGGGTGGAAGGCCGATGTGCTCAGGACCCGGCTGTTTCGCGCCTGCGGGGTCGAGATCGACGCGGTGACCAAGGAGCTGACCGACCGCACGGCCGACAAGCTGCTGGCCGGGGCCGGGCTCGTGATCGACACGTTCGATAACTCGGCCTCGCGGCGACTGGTGCAAGAAGCGAGCCGCCGGCTCGGCGTGCCGTGCCTGCACGTCGGCCTGAACGCGGACTACGCGGAGGTGATGTGGGACGAGGGCTATCGCGTGCCGAACGACGTCGGGGCGGACGTGTGCGACTACCCCCTGGCCCGCAACCTGGTGCTCCTGGCCGTCGCGGTGGCGTCGGAGGAGGTGGTGCGGTTCGCCGCCCACGGAGTCCGTGAGGCGTGGACGGTGACGCTCAAGGACTTCGCAGTGCGCCCCGCGCTCCAGGTCGAATAGCCATTCTGGTCACGGAGTCACGATATGCTGCTTGATCGCCACGCGCATGAGCTCGGCGTTCGAGGTCGCGCCGAGCAGCTCCATCATGGCGTACTTGTGGAACGCCACGGTCCGCGGGGTGATCTTCAGGAGTCGGGCGATCTCCTTCATCGTGTGCCCCTCGGACAGCAATTGCAGGACCTCGCGCTGGCGTGCGCTGAGCTCGACCGGCCTGGCCGCCGGGTCGGGCGGTCTGAGTAGGTTGTCAACCAGGCCCTGCGTCGCCAGCGGGGTGATGTAGGACCGACCGCGGGCCACCTCGCGGATCGCCTGCAGCAACTCCGATGCGGCCGAGTTCTTCAGGATGAATCCCGAGGCGCCCACGCGGAAGGCCTCCGTGGCGATGTCGGGGTCCTCGTTCATGGTCAGAAAGATCACCCTGACCTTCGGCAACGTCTGCCGGAGTTGCCGGGCGGCGTCGAGGCCGTTTAACAGGGGCATCGCCACGTCGAGCACCACGATGTCCGGCTCGAGACGAACCGCCTCGGTCAGGACGGCCCGGCCGTCGGCAACGGCCGCGACCACTTCGCATTCCGACTCGAGGACCTGCGCCAGGGTCTCCCGCACGAGTCGATGGTCATCGGCCAGGAGGATGCGCGGGCGGGTCATGGCGACTCCTCCCGGTTCGGGCCGATGGCGACCAGCTCGCGTTCGCCCGAATCCTCAACCGCCGACCCGTTGTCCTCCGACAACGGCACGCGAACGTCGATCCGGGTGCCGCCGCCCGGGCGGGAGTCAATGACCATCTGTCCGCCGACCAGGTTGAGCCGCTCGCGCATGCTGACCAACCCCAGCCCGCCGTTGCCGTGGCAGGGGTCGAAGCCGGACCCGTCGTCGCCGATTCGCAAGCGGACTCCGTCCGCGGTCCCGCTCAACTCAACCACGGCACGGTCGGTGCCACTGTGCCTGACCACGTTTCGCAGGGCCTCCTGCACAATGCGGTAGAGACACAGGGCCGTGCCCTGGGGGACCTCGCCCGGATCGGGGTCGTGGGAGAAACTCACGCGCAGGCCGTGGCTGTGCTCGAGCTCCCGGCACAACCCGCGGACTGCGGCCACAAGTCCCATGTGTTCCAGCTTCGACGGGTGCAACTGGTGGGACAGGTCGTGCACCGAGGACGACAGCTCTTTGACCCGGCCCGACAGACCGAGCACGCGGTCGGCGATTTCGGCGGACGACGCCGGCCGGGTCCGGGCGAGCATGTCCATCTCCATGGACAGGAGGGCCAGACCCTGGTTGACGTCGTCATGGAGCTCGCGGGCCACGCGCCGGCGTTCGACCTCCTGCGCCTCCAGCAGCCGGCCGGTCAGCCGCTTGAGCTCCAGCTCGCTCGCCCGCAACCGGTCGTCGGCCCGCCGGTGCTCGGTCAGGTCGATCACGGACGCCAGGACCGACAACCCCCGGGAGGTTGGGAGCGGGCTGAGGCGGACGTCGATCGGGAATTCGGACTCGTCCTTGCGCCGGCCGACCAGGCCGCGCTCGAGTCCAACCGCGCGGCCCTTGACCGCCGCAAAGAAGCGGTCGCGGTCGGCGGAGAGCTGACTCCGGAGTCGCTCGGGGACGAGGAACGCCACCGGCCGGCCGAGCAGCTCCGCGCTCCCGTACCCGAAGAGCCTCTCGACCTGGGCGTTGGCCATGCCGATCGTACCGTCGCGGCCGATCGTAAGCATCGCGGTCGGGGCCGACTCGACGACCTGCCGGAACCGATCGTCGGCGCGCCGCCGCTTGACCAACTGGACGACCAGCGCCGCAATGAGCAAGGCCTGGAGGGCCGTGAGGGAGACGACGCCGATGATGTGCCACCGGTACGCGTCCCAGAAGGTCGGCTCCTTGTACCGAACGACACTGCCGGGCGGCAGGCTGTGCTCGCTGATCCCCCAGCGCCGGAGCTGGCGCCAGTCGAACAGGTCAACGTTCTCACCCGCGTCCGGGACCGCGATCGACTCGGGCCTCTCCCCGGCCAGGACCCGCAGGCCGAGCCGGGCCGCGTTATTCCCCGCGGCCTCGAAGGTGAACACGCGACCGCCGACGATCCCCCGGCCGACGTACGTTTCCACATGCCCGTAGATGGGGACGTTCGCCCTGGCCGCCAGGCGGTCGAGAACCTCCGCGGAATAGAGCGGTTTCCCGGTGGCGTCCTGGTGGACGTGCATGAAGTAGACGATGCTCTGTTGAGGGAGATCAGCGACGCGCCCGAGGAGTTCGTCCATCGGCAGCCCAATCAGGTAGACGAACTCCAACCGGTCCTCGTACGGGCGGAAAGTCCGCCGGGCCTCGGCCTCCCACTCGGTGTCGAACGGCGAATTCCCAGCGATCACGAACACCCGGCGGGTGTCTGGGTGGAGCCGCAGTGCGAGGTCGAGAGTCGGACCCAGGTCCATCCGGATGGGAACGCCGATCACGTCGCGCGGGAGCCGACGGGACCGGACCTCGCGCTGATCAACGGCCACGAAGACGATCGGCACACCGGGGAACAGCTCCTCGCGGACCTTCACCGCGAAGTCGAGTCCCGACGACAGGGCGGCGATCACCAGGTCGACGTTGCCCCCGGCATACTTGTGCCGCAGCAGCGACACCTGGGCTTGCATGAACTCGGCGTCGGGGAGCCGGGCCGTATTCACGTACTCGTTGCGGATCTCGATGTGACCGGGCCACTGGCTCGCGAAGGTCTCGCGGAGGGCGCGATTAAGCACGATGATTCCGGGCGCCCCGTCGTACTCGCTCGGGTAGATGACCACGACCTGCTTTGCCGCCTCCGGACCCGCGCCGGCCGCGAGCGGCGGGCCAGTCAGGATAAGAACCGCCGTGGCCAGGGGAATCAACCCGCAGAGGCGCGGCACCGAGTCGCGAGCCTGCTTCCCGCCGTTGGTCATGGCACCGCTCCGGGATTGGAACGGGGCGTCCATGCCGCGAGTTCCGGATTCGAGTCGCCGAATCCGGCTATTTGTGAGCCGGCCGCCATTGGCCGGCACATTTGCTGCGAGATGTGCCCGTAGTTTAGCGAGTGTTGCTCACCCGGCCAACTCCCGAGCGGCTGTCACTCTTACCTCGCTGCACCTGTCATTGTTGACAGGTGCAATCCCGATCTTGCCCGGTTACTCTTCCTCTCGATTCTCGGCGCGTCCCGTCCAATCCAAACCCCGACCGTAGCGGCGGCCGGCGGTGAGCGTGAAGGAGCGGCCGTGAGCATATCTCCCCTCGCAGGCAAGCTGGCCTCAGCCGAGCTCCTGATCGACCCGGCCGGGCTCGAGCGTGAGTACTACGAGCGCCGGCCCGACGTGGATGACACAGAGCAGCTCGTCAGCTTCGGCACGAGCGGGCATCGGGGGACGCCTTGCAAGAGTACGTTCACCGAATCGCACATCCTGGCGATCACCCAGGCCATCTGCGACTACCGCCGGGGCAAGGGGATCGACGGCCCGCTGTACATGGGCAAGGACACCCACTGCCTGTCCGGCCCGGCCCAGCGAACGGCTCTGGAAGTGTTGGCCGCGAACGGCATTCAGACTGTCATCCAGCGCGACGACGGCGTGACCCCGACCCCGGTGATCTCGCGGGCCATCCTAGTCTACAACCGGGAGGGGACGGACCACCTCGCGGACGGCATTGTCATCACCCCATCGCACAACCCGCCTGCGGACGGCGGGTTCAAGTACAACCCCCCGAATGGCGGCCCGGCCGACACCGACGTAACGAAGTGGATCGAAGAGAGAGCCAACGAACTGTTGCTGCGGGACAATGCGGGCGTGAGGCGGATCGCGTTCGCCGCGGCGGTGAAGTCATCGACCACGCAACAGGAGGACTTTGTTGCGGCGTACGTCAACGATCTGCGACACGTAATCGACATGGAGGCGATCCGCGGTGCCGCGCTCGACCTTGGCGTCGATCCGTTGGGGGGTGCGGGGGTGGGCTACTGGCAGCCGATCGCCGAGCAGTACAAGTTGGCGATCCAGGTGGTGAACCCGCGCGTGGACCCGACCTTCTCGTTCATGACGGTCGATCACGACGGGCAGATCCGCATGGACTGTTCGAGCCCGTACGCCATGGCCGGGCTCGTCGGGCTGAAGGACCGGTTCCGGGTCGCGTTCGCCAACGACCCGGACGCGGACCGGCACGGGATCGTCACCCCGTCCGCGGGGCTGATGAACCCCAACCACTACCTCGCCGTCGCGATCCGGTACCTGCTGACTCACCGGCCGCGGTGGTCGCCCCGGGCCGTCGTGGGCAAGACGTTGGTCAGCAGCGGGCTGATCGACCGCGTGGTCGGAAAGCTCGGTCGTCCGTTGTGCGAAGTCCCAGTCGGGTTCAAGTGGTTCGCACCCGGGCTGTTCGAGGGGTCGTGCTGCTTCGGCGGCGAGGAGAGCGCGGGGGCGAGCTTCGTGCGGCATGACGGTTCGGTTTGGACGACCGACAAGGACGGGCTGATCATGGCCCTACTCGCGGCGGAGATCACGGCCACGACGGGGAAGGACCCCGGTGAGCATTACCGGGAGCTCACGGCCGAATTTGGCACCCCCTATTACACGCGGATCGATGCCCCGGCCACGCCCGAGCAGAAGATGCGACTGCGGAAGTTATCGGCCGAGGACGTGAAGGAGTCGACGCTCGCCGGCGAGCCGATCACGGCGAAGTTAACCCGCGCGCCGGGCAACCACGCGCCGATCGGCGGGCTGAAGGTGGTCACGGCCGGTGGTTGGTTCGCGGCCAGGCCGTCCGGCACTGAGGATGTTTACAAGGTCTACGCGGAGAGCTTCAAGAACAAGTCGCACCTCGAGACCATCGTCGGCGAGGCGCGGCAGATTGTAGCCAATGCGCTGAAGACAGAGGGTTCGTAAGCCCGGTGGACTGTGACATGGTGATGTGCGGCCGGGGATTCCCAGTAACGTGCCCGTCCCCGGCCTGTGGCATGCGACGGACGGGGCGCCCGGCCGGTCATCGATCGGACCGGACTCGACCGCAATACCGAGGAGTGACTCGTGAAAGACTTGAACGAGCTGATCGCCCGGATCGAAGGTGCCTTCACCAGCGTGAAGGACAGGATCAAGCAGGAGCAACAGCGGGAGCTCCAGCTTCATGGGGACCGACAGAACCGCCTGAAAGAGTATGCGAAGGCACAGGCCCGGGTGGTCGAAATTGCCAAACCACGACTGGAGGCGCTGGCGAAGCGGGCGGGCGATCGCGCGAAGGTCACGCCGTCCGTGTCGGAGAACCAGAGGTCGGCGCGGTTTGATTTCCGGTCACCCAAGGCGGCCATCGCGCTGACCTTCTCCGTGGCCCCGGACAAAGATGTCCAGAACGCGGTCGTGGACTACGACCTGCAAATCGTCCCGGTGCTGTGGAAGTTTGATTCGCACGCCGAGTTCCGCACGCCGATTACCGCCCTGGATGCAGACGGATTGGCCAGGTGGCTCGACGACCGCATCGTCGGATTTGTCGAGCTGTTTGTGCAGATCAACGAGAGCGAGCTCTATGAGAAGGCCGACTACGTCGAGGACCCGATCGCCAAGGTGAAGTTCCCGAAATTCGCGGCCGCGGCGACCCTGGAGCACGGCGGTCAGACGTACTTCTTCATGAACGAGGACACGAAGACGGAATTCGCCCGACAAAAGGGCCTCGCGGTCAAATGAGCATAAACGACCGCGACTCCGCGAAGGGGACGGACCCATGAAAGTCGGCGTTGTCGGAAGCGGGCTGGTCGGCGCGACCGCCGCGTACGCCCTGGTGATGCGCGGCGTCGGCCGGGAAATCGTCCTGGTTGACAAGAACGAGACGCGGTCGGTCGCGGAGGCGGACGACATCCGCCATGCCGTGCCGTTCGCGCACCCGCTCGAAGTACGGGCGGGCGGCTATGCCGACCTCTCGGGGTGCCGTGCGGTCGTGCTGTGTGCGGGAGTGGGTCAAAAGCCCGGGGAGACTCGCCTGCAGCTCCTGCGGCGGAACTCGGCCGTCTTCCGGGAGGTCGTGCCGGCCGTGCTGAAGCATGCGCCGGAGGCCGTGATCATCGTTGCCACGAACCCGGTGGACGTGATGACGCACCTGGCGGCCCGGTTCGCCGCCGAGGCGGGCGTCGGCGCCGGCCGCGTGTTCGGGTCCGGCACGACCCTGGACACGGCCCGGTTTCGCAGCCTGCTCGGCGCCCACATGGGTGTGGACTCCCACCACGTCCACGCCCACGTGGTCGGCGAACACGGGGACTCCGAGGTGCTCACGTGGTCACTCGTCTCCGTCGGCGGCATGCCGCTGGAGGCGTTCACCCGGATGCGCGGTGCGGACCTGTCGGAGTCCGTCCGCAAGGACATCGACCAGAAGGTGCGGCGGGCCGCGTACACGATCATCGCCGGGAAAGGCGCCACGTATTACGGGATCGGTTGCGCTCTCGCCCGGATCGTCGACGCTGTGCTGCACGACCAGCGGTCGATCCTCACCGTTTGCGCCCCGACCGCCGACGTGCTCGGCGTGAAGGATGTGACGGTCGCATTGCCGAGACTCGTCGGCGGAGCTGGTGTGATTGCGACGTTTCCGTTGCCGCTCAGCGAGCAGGAACAGGCCCAGCTCCGGGCCAGCGCCGGCGTCATCCGGAATGCCCTGGACGAACTCGACGTCAACCCTTGATCGTTCCAAGGTAGGACGCCCATGGCACCTGAGAACAGCGACGAATTACCGCCGGTCCGCACCAAGATCGTCGCCACGATCGGGCCGGCCACACGCGCGCCCGCGACCTTGCGCCGGTTGGTCGACGCCGGGGTCAGCGTGTTCCGCCTCAACTTCTCGCACGGAACGCACGAGGAGCACTCAAGCGTTTTGGCCGACATCCGAGCGGCCAGTCGAGAGGCGGAACGGCACGTCGCCGTCCTCCAGGACCTGTGCGGGCCGAAGATGCGGCTCGGACCGATCCCCGGCGACCTGGTGGAGTGCCCGCTGGGCGAGGAATTCACGCTGGTGACCGATCGGTCATCAGAGTCCCCCCGCGAGCTGACCTGCTCATACCGCGAACTGCCCAACGATCTCAAGCCGGGCGAAGTGGTTCTGTTTGCCGACGGCACCGTGGCCATGAGCGTCGCGGACGTCGCGCGCGGCAAGGCGCGACTGAAGGTCACGCTCCCCGGGCGGTTGCGGTCCCGGCAGGGGCTGAACCTGCCCGGCTCGGAGCTGGCCGTCAAGTCGCTGACCGACAAGGACCTCCTTGACCTCAACTGGACCGCGCAACAGGGAACCGAAGTGCAGTTCGTCGGGTTGTCGTTCGCCCGCAGCCCGGAGGACGTCGCCTGGCTGCGGCGGGAGTTGCACGCACGGCAGTGCCTGGCGCGGGTGGTGGTCAAGATCGAGAAGCCGCAAGCGGTGCGGCACATCGAGGCAATCGTCGCGGCGACGGACGGCGTCATGGTGGCGCGCGGCGACCTGGGGGTGGAAATGGACCCCTACCGGGTGCCGGCCATTCAGAAGAGGGTGATTGCCCTGTGCAACCAGGCCCACCGCCCGGTCATCACCGCGACGCAAATGCTCAACAGCATGGAGCACTCGAGCCGGCCGACGCGGGCCGAGGCCAGCGACGTGTTCAACGCCGTCCTCGACGGCACCGACGCGGTCATGCTGTCCGGCGAGACCGCGGTCGGCGAATACCCGGTCGAGGCGGTCACCACGATGCGGCAGATCTGCGCCGAGGCCGAGGCCTACCTGAAGTCGGGGGCCTTGCCGGCCGGCGACGAGTCCGCCTCTCTGGCCGGCTTCGTCGAGCGGATCACCGAGGCTACGGTGGACGCCGCGTGCCTGGTCGCGCGGCGCCTCGACGCCCCGCTGATCGTCGTCGCCACGAATTCCGGGCGGACGGCCCTGGCCCTGAGCAACCGCCGGCCGTCGGCAACAATCCTCGCCGTCACGCGGACGGAACTACTGGCCCGGACGCTGGCCGTGTGTTGGGGGGTGACCGCCGTGGTGCAACCCGAGTCGGCAACGGCCGAGCAGGAGCTGGCCTTTGCGATCGGATGGGCGAAGTCGCGCGGGCTGGTCCGACCCGGCCAGCACGTCGTGCTCGTCCGCGGCCAGGTTCCCGGCGAGGACCTGAGCCGAGCCCTCTTGGCCCGGCAGGTGAGTTAGGACCGACCGCTTAGTGAAAGAGGCGGACCATGTGCAAGCTCGTCCTGCTCCGACATGGCGAAAGCGACTGGAACCGCGAGAATCGCTTCACCGGCTGGACGGACGTGGATCTGTCCTCCGCCGGGATCGAAGAGGCGCGCCGGGGCGGGCGAACCTTGCGCGACCGCGGGTTCACCTTCGACGTGGCCTACACGTCGCTGCTGAAGCGGGCCATCCGGACGCTGTGGATCGTCCTCGACGAGATGGACCTGATGTGGATCCCCGTGCACCG
>Ga0066905_100000607_pt1 | contig 10499 bp, 9 predicted proteins | sample PanSoiMetaPlot36_FD_67483 | JGI IMG/M metagenome (GOLD analysis project Ga0066905, IMG submission 67483) | Tropical forest soil microbial communities from Panama analyzed to predict greenhouse gas emissions - Panama Soil Plot 36 (version 2) | ecosystem: Environmental > Terrestrial > Soil >... | reverse complement strand
CGACCCGCGCGTGACGCCGGCCGCGCGCCACGCACAACTCATCGCTGCGCCCGCAGCACGCTTGCGAGGCGCGGGCGCTGAGGGCCAGGGTCGCGGCCCGTCAATGACCGCAGAGTTTGGGGCTGCGCACGGCAGCGCTCGAGATCGTGCACCGTGTCGGCCGTGCTTGCCCTCGCCCCTGCGCCGTCGCTCAGGCTCCGATCGCGCGGAGGGACCCGATGCCGGCCGGCGGCAGGTGCAATACCTTCGAGAGCAGTCGATAGTTCGCAGTGCCGCCAGCGTGCTTTATCAGGCGTTGCTCGTCAGAACGTTTGGTCTAGCGTACACCTATCGTGTCCGGCGCCCGAACCAATCGCACCGACAGCAACTGCGAGCCAACTCTCATGACCCCACGAACACTTGGCCTGACCGATCCGCTCTACGACTATCTGCTGAAGGTTGGTGTGCGCGAACATCCCGCCCTCACGCGGGTCCGCGAAGAGACCGCCAAGCTGCCTGGGGTTGAGATGCTGCTGGCGCCGGAACAAGCGCAATTCATGGCGCTCCTCGCCCGCCTCCTTGCCGTTCGCCGCTACCTCGAGATCGGCACCTACACCGGCTACAGCGCGCTTGCCATGGCGCTCGCGCTTGGCCCCGATGGCAAGGTCGTCAGCTGCGACATTGACGCCGCCATCGCGCCGACCGCCCGCCGTCACTGGCAGTATGCTGGCGTCGCTGACAAGATCGAACTCTGTCTCGGACCAGCGCTCGACACGCTCGATGCCTGGCTGGCGCACGGGGAACGGGCCTCGTTCGATATGGCGTTCATCGACGCCGACAAGGAAAACTTGCTTGCCTACTATGAGCGTTGCCACGCCCTGGTGCGCACCGGCGGCGTGATCCTCATCGACAACACGCTCTGGGGCGGCGCCGTCGCCGACGCCTCCGAGCATGATGCCGCGACGGCGGCGATCCGGGCCTTCAATGTCGCCGTCCACCAGGACCGGCGCGTCGAGATGGTCCTGCTCCCGATCGGCGATGGCCTGACGCTTGCGCGCAAGATCGGCTGACCGCCCGCGAAGCCAGCGCAGGCCTTGCCTCCATCACCTCGCCGGCCGCACCGCAACGGTTCGACCTATCCTTAGGCTGCTACCGCGCGATCAAAAATCCTCCCGATCTTGGCTGCCATGATGAAGTCGTTCTCGTGCAGTCCTTTGATCTTCTTGGTCTGCAACGAGACCGTCGCGTAGCCCCAGCCAAAGTGGATGTCGGGGTGGTGCCCCTCGCTTTCGGCGAGCTCGCCAACCTGCTGCACGAAGGTCAACGCCTCGCGGAAATTCCGAAACTTGAAGGTTCGCTCGATCCGCTTGCTGTCGTCGCGCAGCTCCCAATCAGAAAGCTGGCGATGCAAGTGCTGCGCTTGGTCGGGAGTGAGCGGCGGGATACCGCCTCTGCAGGGGGTACAGGTCTTGCCGGCGAGCGTGTCGGTCATCGGGGGTCTCCTTCGCGCTTGATTGAGGATGGTCGGTGGCCTCGCCACCTCCGGGCGGTGGCAGGCGTTGCATCAGGCCGGCGCCATGCCCTTGTCTCGCAACTCCTTCAGCGCCTCGTCTGTCTTCGACAGACGCGTCAATCCCATGCCCGCCAGCACGTGCGGTGCCTTGGTGAATTGGATGCCGTCGTAGCCAACGATCTCGATACGGTTTCCCCATGGATCGAGAAAATCCAAGAAACGACCGGGGAGCGGCTTGATGCCGGCCACCGCAAGGGCCTCGCGAACGGCATCCTTGTTATCGACGACCAGCCCAAAGTGCCGACCGTCATCGGCCGACTGTTTGCGACCTTTCTGCAAGGCGAGGAATTGGTCGCCGAGATCGATAAACGCCGCGTCCTTGCTCCTGCCGCGCAACTTAAACGCGAATAAGCGGCCATAGAACGCCAGCGCCGCATCGATATCCCCAACCTCGAGTGCCACGTGATTGAGGCCCACTGCGCGCGCTTTCGGGGTGTCGGTCATCGGGCTCTCCGTTTCGTTCAAAACGCATGTGGTGCCGGAACCGGTGGCCTACAATTGGGCACCAGTCGCGATGCGTCCCCGCGGCGCCGTGAGCGCAGCCATTGTCGCCGCAAGTCCGAGCCGCTCGCGGTCGGATCATTAGGCCGGGGAGCGTCCTGCTCACGCTCGGCGCGCACGCACCATCGCCCCCCCGTCAGTGTTCCGTTCTATCGTTCGCCAAACCCCCGTCTCGCGTGCGGGACCTGCATAAGCTGGCCACAATGAGATTACGATACTGCGCACATGAACCGCCGCTTCCACCGCTGGCTCGACGACCACGAAATCGTGAAGCTGTTCCTCATGGTGGCGCTGGTCGCCGCACCGTCGTTCTTCCTCTGCGTGGTGGGCCTCTTGATCGCCATGAACCTTGATTCTGATGTCTCGCATCGCAACAACGGTTGGTGGCTGTTCGGCGCCGGCCTCACCTGGGTGGCATTATGGGTGTTCTCCAGATTTCACTATCTCTGCCGCGGGTGAGCGCTGGTATCAGAAAGGCCCGCCAGCGTCCGGCTAAGGCTGACTTTGACGTCGCGGCGTGCGAGGCGGCAAGACAGCAGCGCCGGGATAGGTGGTGATGGGCATCGCAACCTCCAGCAACTGGGTCGATTGCCGATGACCTATTATGCAGTTGATCGATGGACCGGGGGAGGCGAGGACAATCCACCGGTCGAACGGCTGCGACAAATCCTTCAGCAACTCGACGTCCACGATCCAGAGCATCCCGACTGTTGGCTCGTTCATCGCGAGACAGGGTGGAGTCTCAGCGCATTCTCGTCTGGCCTGCTGATTTGGGCGAACCACGACGGTCCCGAATCCGACCCAGATCTCGATGCCAACTCTTATCCAGGCGATAGACATATGACAGGGGTGTCGCGGGACAAAGTCCTAGAGTTGTGGCTCAAGCTGGCGGCGGGCGACATCGCTGCGGTTGAAGCCGAACCCTGGCTGCCGGGCTCGCACTAGCTCGCGGGGAGAGCTGCACTCGCCCCTGCATTGGCGGCGCAACCCGAGACCGTTAGTCAACTACGCGCCGACCCGGCAGGTGAGCAATGCCCCGCTTGTGCCAATTGCTAGCAGCAACATCCGTGCGCGGAAACTTACTCAACACCTCGGCAGTGGTCCGCCGCAGGCAGACCGAGCCCCGCCCATCCAGCACACCGACATCGTTGGTCGGCACAGCTGGGGACGGCGCCTCGGTGGCCCGCGGCATACCCACTCGAGAAGACAGCGCACAGGGTAATTCCGGATAGCTGCGTGCGCAGGCCCGGCTAGCCTGAGCTGCCCCAGCCCAACGACCCGCTCGCTGTTGTGGGTCTCATCCTGACGACGGTGCGGAACGTGGCGCGCTCGATCGGCACATCGCGGAAGAACAACCGATCACCGGCCGCGAAGGCCCGGGCGCAAGCCACCGCCCGCGCCGATCACGAAGAAAGTCGAGGACTTTCACGCCGCATGGCCATGGCTGGCGCTTTGTTGGCCGCCGGCCTGGTGCTCGCCGCCGGTATTGGTTTCCAAATGCTGAGGGAGGACGCCAGCGGGGCGCAACCCGTTGGCCTCTCCGGCGACCTGACCAGCGCCAGGTTCGTCGGCACGACGGCTTGCGTTGGCTGTCACCAGGGCCAGGGCGAGCTATGGCGCGGCTCGCAACACAGCCAGTCCATGGCGCACGCCACAGAGGCCACGGTGCTTGGTGATTTTTCCGGCGCGACCTTCGATTACTTCGGTGTGCGCTCGCGCTTCTTTCGCGACCATGGCAAGTTTCTGGTCGAAACCGATGGAGCAGATGGCAAGCTTGCCACCTTCGAGGTGAAATACACGTACGGCGTCGATCCTCTGCAGCAATACTTGATCGAGTTCCCGGACGGTCGAGTGCAGGCGCTGTCGGTTGCTTGGGACAGCCGGCCCAAGGACAAGGGTGGTCAGCGTTGGTTTCACCTCTATCCCAATGAGCAGATCCGACACGACGACGTCCTGCACTGGACCAAGCTCAATCAGAACTGGAACTTCATGTGCGCCGAATGTCATTCGACCGGCGTCCGCAAGAACTACGATCCGGCCGCTGATCGCTTTGCCACAACCTTTGCCGAGATCAATGTTGGTTGCGAAGCCTGTCATGGTCCGGGCTCTCGGCACCTCGCTTGGGCCAACGGCAGGACCAGCTGGTGGCCGTTCGGGAAAACCGACGCCCCAAGCAAGGGGCTGGTGGTTCGCTTCGATGAGCGCCACAACGTTGCCTGGCCGATTGATCCCAACACCGGCAACGCGTCGCGCAGCGAGCTGCCATCGACCTTACGCAAAGAAACGGAAACGTGCGGCCTGTGCCATGCACGACGCGGCCAGTTCTCCGAGAATTGGCAGCCGGGTCGTTGGCTGTCGGAGACGCACGTCGTCTCACCAATTGCTCGCGGCCTCTATCAAGCCGATGGGCAGATGCTCGACGAGGTCTACAACTACGGCTCGTTCAAGCAGAGTAAGATGTTCGCCGCCGGCGTTAGCTGCAGCGATTGCCACGAGCCACATAGCGCAAAGCTGCGTCTTCCCGGAAACGGCGTCTGCCTGCAGTGCCATACCTCAGACAAGTATGCCGCCGACAGCCACACTGGACACAAGGCTTTGCAAGCCTGCGCTTCATGCCACATGCCGACACGCACATACATGGTCGTCGATCAGCGTCACGATCATGGCTTCCGGATTCCGCGACCGGATCTATCCGTCAAGCTCGGCACGACAAACGCCTGCAACGACTGCCACACCGAGCAATCGGCGGCATGGGCGGCGGCCGCGATCGAGCGCTGGCACGGCCCAAAGCGCATGGGCTTCCAAACCTATGCCCAAGCATTGCACGCGGCGTGGGTCGGAGGCACCGACGCAACAGCCTTGCTTGCTCAAATCGCCGGCGACCGTGGCACACCGGCGATCGCACGCGCGAGCGCGCTGTCCGAGCTTGGTTCGCGCATTACGCCTGCCCATATTGGAGTGCTTCGGTCCGGACTTGCCGATCCTGACCCGATGGTGCGCATTGGAGCCCTCGACATGCTGGAGGGTGTGCCCATGGCGCAACGTTGGCCTTTTGCCTCGGCGCTCCTCAGCGATGCCGTCGAGGGGGTGCGGGTGCGCGCTGCCTATGTTCTGGCGGGCACCGACACGGCCGGGCTCACTAGTACCGATCGCGCGCGTTTGGACGCTGCGGGTCAAGAGTTCATCAAGGCCATGGCCTTCAACGCCGATCGGCCGGAATCCCACTCCATGCTTGGCTCATTCCATCTGCAGCGGGGGGCCGTGACCGAGGCAGAAGCGGAGCTCAAAGCCGCGCTTCGCATTAGTCGGCAATACACGCCCGCCGCCATCAACCTCGCCGATCTCTATCGCCGGCTCGGCCGAGATGTCGAAGGCGAGCGCGTGCTTCGGGCCGCGATCGTCGAAGACCCACAAGGTGCCGCCATCCACCATGCGCTCGGCCTGAACCTAGTGCGAGCCAAACGTCTGCAGGACGCCGTGGGCGAGCTGCGTGTCGCTGCTGAACTGGCGCCCGAACAGGCCCGCTACGGCTATGTCTACGCGGTCGCACTCCATTCGGCGGGACGCCCCGACGACGCCATTGCCGCCCTCAAGGCGAGCCTTGATCGCCATCCCGACGATCGCGACACCCTCTTGGCCATCATCGGCTTCAGCCGCGAGCGGGGCGATATCGCCTCAGCGCTCGGCTACGCCCGACAACTGGCCGCGCTTACCCCGAACGATCGCAATCTGGCCCGCCTGATCGACGAGCTGGAAGGTCAAATCAACAAGGCTCCAAAGCCATGACCTTGAGCCCGGACAGATCGAGGGGTCACAGGCGCCCCAACCGTCAGCCCAGCACTCCCGCGAGCCAATGACGGTCCCCACCGGGAGTTCGGTGCCGAAGCGTTAACGCCGAGCGTGGTTTCGGAAGGGTGCCTTCGATCTCACCCAGGGAGATGACGGACCGCCGCCTTGCGCCAACCGTTGGCACGGCGCAGCGATCTCCGCCCGTGCCGTCGCATCGCCAGGCCCGCTATGCCGCGCGCCGACACCGGCTCTCGACGACCCGTGCCAGCTCCGAGCGGGCGGCACCGATCGACTGCTCACGCGCTTGCACGCCCAGCGCCAGCTTTTCCGCCCGTACGAAGGTGATGTCGCTGATGCCAATAAAGCCAAGCAGCGTGCGCAAATGCGGCTCTTGCGCATCCATGCTCTGGGCCGGCCCCTCGCTGTAAAAGCCGCCACGGGTCTCAATAACGATGGCGCGCTTGCCCTGGAGCAATCCGACCGGGCCGCGCTCGGTGTAGTGGAAGGTGGTGCCGGCGCGCAGGACATGATCAAACCAGGCCTTCAAGGTCGACGCGATGCCAAAATTGTACATTGGCGCGCCAATCACGATCAGGTCGGCAGCCTGCAGCTCGCCAATCAGCTGATCCGAGAGTGCCTGAGCGGCGGCTTGGGCGGCATTTGCCGGCGCCGCCCCCCTCAGGGCCGCCGCCGAATCCGGGGTCAGATGCGGGATCGGCCGACTGCCAAGATCGCGGGTGACGATGCGGATCAGCGGATCGGCCTGCTGCAGCGCGGAAACGACATCGCGCACCAGCCCGTTGGAAGCGGAAGCGTCCGCCAGTGCACTGGTTGTAAGTACGAGAATGTTCGACATCGGTTGCGCCCTCCTGCGGCGATTTGCGTTCCAGTCGCGGTCAAGATAGCGTTGCGCTGTGGGCGACAGTATACCCCAATAACGCACCATGCTGTTGCTCTGAGGGGAACGCAGATGGTTGAGCTCGTTGACCTGAGAAGCTTCGTCGAGGTCGTGGAAAGCAAGGGCTTTGGGCGGGCGGCCCGGCGCCTCGGCATGTCAAAGTCCATGATCAGCCGGCGCATTGCGCGCATGGAGGCTGATCTCGGGGCGCGGCTCTTAAGCCGGACCACGCGCGGCATCAGCCCCACCGAGGCCGGCCTCGAGTTCAAGGCGCGCAGCGAGCGCATCCTTGCCGATCTGGACGAAGCTCAAGACGTGGTGGCGCGGCAGGGCGCCGGTGTCGTCGGGCGGTTGCGCTTGTCGGCGCCGGTATCGTTCGGCGCGCGCCACGTGACGCCGGTGCTGGCGCAGATGGCAACACGCCATCCCAAACTGGAGATCGATGTCTCCTATAGCGACCGCATGGTCGACCTGATCGGAGAGCATTTCGATGCGGCGATCCGGATCGGAGCCCTCAAGGACTCAAGCTTGATTGCGCGACGGATCGCGCCATTCCGGGCCGTGCTGGTGGCGGGTCCTGGCTATATTAAACGCAAAGGACGGCCAGAAACGCCCGCCGATCTTGCCAACCATGAATGCCTTATCAATACCGGTACGTCAGGGACTGACTGGATCTTCCGCGTAGGCAAACGCCCGATCTCCGTCCGGCCGCACGGGCGCCTGCGCACCGACAGCAGCGAAGCCATTGTGCGCTGGGCGATCGATGGCCTCGGCATCGCATTGATGCCGTCGTTTCTGGTCTCCGATGCCATTGCCAACCGAGCACTCGAACCCTTGCTTGTCGAATACATGCGCTTTGAGGGCGGTATTCACGTGGTCAGACCTCCGGGCCCGCATATCCCGGCCAAGGTAAGAGCTCTGATCGACGCTCTCGTCGACGCGTTTGGAGGTGAACCGGTCTGGGACGGCTGTCTCATGCACTCGAAAGCTCCGGTCGGCGGCCGCGACCACCGCTGACCGCCCCACTGTTGCCGTTGGCACGACTTGCGCGAGCGTGGTGGTGCCGCGGCTGCTCCCGCATCACGAGTGAGCACGGTGCCAAGGCGCTCCAATGTTCGACGCAAACGTTAATCGCGACGCGAGGACGGCTGTCACCCAAGGCAACGGTTTTCGATGTTGTTGGGTGGGCAAGCTATCACTGGTGACTACCATTTGCGGGCTTGGCTGCTACTGGCCCCATCAATATGAACGGCCTCTCCATTCCTCGACCGGCCGCAATCTCCAAACGTGCCGTTGCCACGCGAGCCGGCTAGAAACCGCGCAAAGGTCGTGCCGAGCGGGCGGAGATGCGCAGTTTCAAGCCCTACCGATTGTGCTCGCGGGGCTGCCAACACATGATGGCGTCGCGGCTCGAGCCCCGGGCATCATCAATCCGCTTCGTCCCAGCGCAGATCAGATCGGTCGTTTACGCACCGTCTCGTGGCGGAGGAAGCACGATCAAGCGAGAAAAGCCACAGTTTAGAGCCAATGCACGGTCGGCTCCGGCTAGAGATTGATCTCAGTGGCGGCATCGGTCAAACTCATGTGCATCGCCGGCGCGCGGCACCGATCGCGCTGGTGGCGCACCGATCCGATGGGGGGAAGCCGTGCGTTCAGTTCTGGTGTTGGCGGCTGTCGGCTGTCTTGCCGCAGATGGCGCGCTGGCTGACAGCTTGTTTCTAAAGCCGGCGACCGCAATGGCATTCGTCAAGGCTCTTGAGCAGCAGGCGCCGACCCTCAAATACGACTGCAGGACGTACGAAGAAAAAAACATTGAGCGTCTGAAACGCCCCTTGCTGGAAGCAACCGCCGTCTTTCTTAGGGCGTTTGTTGCGACCCACGGCTCGGTGACGATTACATCGGCGCATCGCACAAGGCAGGAGCAGATCTGCGTTTGCGCGGGAGAAAAGGGCCCCTGTTCGCGTTCCAAACCGTCACGCCACTTCTTTGGATGGGCGATCGACGTGCGTGCTGGGGCTGGGACCAAGGCCGAGTACGAGTGCATGCAGGACTTCGCAAAAAAGAACCCGCATTTGGGCATTCACTTCCCGTTCGGCATGAAGGACAGGCCACACATGGAGTGGAATGGCAGACCGGTATCCTTCAATGCAACTGCGAAACTCCCGATCGTTCCCTGCGCCGGACCAGTGACAACCATGATCGATCCCAATAAGCTTGCAGACTGACGAGCGTCGGTCGCTTGGGCGCCTCGCCGCCCGAGAAGCTGACCATGGCGGACAAGGCTCGGCGCTCTTGCCATCGTCGAAGACCGACCCAGGCGCAGCGTTGGCTAGGCGATCAGCACCTTGGGCCTGAAGGCCAGCGCCTCTTCCAGCCACCTCGCCATCCCGAGCAGATCGGCGTCGCTGTGTGGCCGACCGACGAGCTGGAGGCCAATGGGCAGGCCGTCGTTCGTCACGCCGCAGGGCAGTGAGATCGCCGGGCATCCGGTTAGGGTTATGGCGAACGTCAGAAACATCCAGTCGATGTAAGTGGCGAGTTTTTCGCCCGCAATCGCCGTGGGGAAGCGCTGCTCGACCGGAAACGGCGGCACGGCGACGGTTGGGCAAGCGAGCAACGTGAAGTCGTCAAAGAAGCGCGCCACGCGATGAAACAGTTCATCACGCGCCCGCTGCGCAGCTATAATTTCCGTACCTGACAGGTGCAATCCCTTCTCGATGTTCCAGACAATGTCAGGGTTGATGCGGTTGCGCTCGGCGGCAAGCAGATCGCCACGCACGCCCGCGAACATCAGTGCCCTGAGGACCTGGAAGCAATCGATGGCGTCGGAGAAGTCCGGTGCTGCCTGTTCCACGGCGCAATCCAAGGCTTTGAATCGCTGCACCGCCAGTCCACAGACCTCGCCAACCTCCGGATCGATACTGCGCAAGCCGAGATTAGGGCTAAAGCCGATGCGACTGGGCGGTCGTGCGTGACGCACGCTCGCCTGGTATCCGGCGGGCGGGACCGGGCGCGAGAGCGGGTCGTGCGTGCTCAAGCCCACCATGGCATCCAGCATGAGGGCGATGTCGGAGACACTACGCGCCATCGGACCTTCCACCCAAAGGCTGTCGAAGGCAGGCAGACCGTCGCCCCGGGGCACGACACCAGGACTTGGTCGCAGGCCAACAACGCCACAAAAGCTCGCCGGAATGCGCAGCGAGCCGCCGAGGCAGGAGCCGTTTGCCAACCAGACCTCGTGCGCAGCGAGCGCGGCAGCGGCACCACCAGACGAGCCGCCGGCGGTGCGCGTAGGATCCCAAGGATTGCGCGTGATGCCCCAGACAGGATTGAAGGTATGGCTGCCGGCAAACTCCGGCACATTCGACTTGGCGATCGGAATAGCGCCATTGGCGCGCAGCGTGGCAACCGTTCTGTCGTCCGCCGGCGGGCGATGGTCCGCATAGATCGGTGACCCGTAAGTGGTGAGCTGACCGCCAACATCGTTGTAGTCCTTGATCGCGATCGGTAGGCCGGCTAGCCAGCCCGGATCATCGGTAGACCGCCGCCGGAAGGCTTTCGCCTGCGCGCGGGCCTGGTCGAAGAAACGGATCGGCAATGCGTTGATGTGGGGCTCAACGGCGGCTATGCGCGCGACCGCTGCCTCCACCATCTCCAGCGGCGACACGTCGGCTCGGCGAAGCCTGTCGACGGCTTCAGTTGCCGAAAGCTGCCACAGTTCGCCCATCTGATCCCTCAATTGTTGCTGGGGCCGGCACC
>Ga0066905_100000606_pt1 | contig 10505 bp, 10 predicted proteins | sample PanSoiMetaPlot36_FD_67483 | JGI IMG/M metagenome (GOLD analysis project Ga0066905, IMG submission 67483) | Tropical forest soil microbial communities from Panama analyzed to predict greenhouse gas emissions - Panama Soil Plot 36 (version 2) | ecosystem: Environmental > Terrestrial > Soil >... | reverse complement strand
CCCCGCCAGCGGGCGCACGCTCGACGTGCACACAACGGAACCAGGCATGCAGCTGTACACGGGCAATTTTCTCAACGGGAAGGTCGAAGGAAAAAACGGCCATCGATATGGCAGGCGCAGCGCGTTCTGCCTAGAGACCCAACATTTTCCCGACTCGCCCAACCATCCTGAGTTCCCCTCGACAATTCTCCGACCTGGCTCGGAGTATCGTTCGCGTACAATTTGGGCGTTTGGACTAGCACCCTCAACGTGAGGAGATGAGATGCTGCTCATTCGAGACATCATGTACTGCAAGCCCGGTAAGGTTCGCCCGCTCGTCGAAAAATTCCTCGCGATGAACAAGCTCGGCCAGAAGTCCGGCATGCCGAAGATGAAGGTGATGACCGATTTCTGCGCGGAGCGTTATTGGACGATTGTGTCCGAGATGGAAGTGGCGAGCGTCGATGAGTTCGAGCGAATCATGTCGGGCGCGGGCCAGAGCAAGGATGATCAGAAGGAATTCGAGACGATCATGAAAGGCTACCATGACCTCGTCGAATATGGCCGCCGCGAGATCTACAAGATCGAGGGCTGACGGAGAGGTCGGCTAGCGACCAGCGCAGAGCGCAACCGCCATCAACAGGGCGCATGTGCCCGCTAAAACCGATAGAAAGAAGCGCCGGTGGTAGTCGCGGCCACGCGGTGTCAGATCGGCATTCCCGAACGGCACTGGCTCCCACCACACCAATGGGGAGCGGCGTTCGTAGCGGAGTTGAATCAAGCACCACGCGGCGTACACCCATCCGGTCGCCGCGATCACGATCAGCGCGTAGTCAACGGGGGTCGAGGCTTCGCAATTCCAGAAGAACATGACCTAACCTTGCATCCGCCGGCTCGGCATGCAAGCGCGAGTGGAACGGGTGACCGCTCAGGGTGACGGCGGCACGAGATAATCATGCGCGCCGATGATCTGCCAACGCCCCCCGTGCTTCATCCAGACGTCCGTGTAGCGGTAGCGCCGATCGAAGGGCCCGCCCGATCCCCGACCCCGCACGACCAGCCACCCGGTCACGAGCGCGGTCGTACCGAACTGGTGGATTCTCATGTCCTCATTCGCAGCCGCTGTCACGGTATCGGGGCCGGAGGCGACAGAGCGCAGCACTTCGTCGCGCGTCATGGTCTGATCGTTTTCCGAGTAGACGAAGCCCGGCGCAAGCAGGCGCTGAAACGTCACCGTGTCGCGCCGCACGAGCGCACGCGCCCAATCGTCTTCGAGTTTGACCAACGCGCTCGAGTCTGGACCCTGCATCGGCGCCACTGCCAGCATCATCGCCATGACCAAGCCGTTCATAGTCATTCCCCCAGCACTTTGATGATCACACGTTTTTTTCGCTGGCCGTCCCACTCGCCGTAGAACACGCGCTGCCACGGCCCAAAATCGAGCTTCCCGGCCGTGATCGGCACGATCACTTCGTGACCGATCGTCAGGCTGCGCAGATGCGCCGCCGCATTGTCTTCGCCGGTTTCATTGTGACGATATCGCTGGGGATCCCAGGGCGCGATGCTGGTCTCCAACCACCTCAAGATGTCATCCCACAGCCCCGACTCATGATCGTTGACGAACACGGACGCTGAGATGTGCATGGCGCTTACGAGAACAAAGCCCTCGCGCACTGCGCTCGCCTGCACCTGCTTGGCCACCTCGTCGGTGATGTCGATGATTTCGTGACGCTGCTTGGTGTTGAACCAGAGGTAGTGGGTGTGGCTCTTCATGAATTCTCCGTGCGGCGTCTGGCGTGCGGCGTTGAGGGGCGCGCTCTCGCGCCACGAACCCTACTCAGCTGCGCCGCACGCCGCACGCAATCACGCCGCACGTTAGACCGTGTCGATTTGTCACAGGGGAGCCAAATCCCTAGATTCGGCCGCATATGGCTTTGCCCTTTCGCCGTCGGATCTTCCTCATCCTGGTAATCATGACCGCCGTTCCGACGGTGCTCGCGGTTGCCGGTTGGGTGCTGTCAGTGCGCCGGTTGTTGCCGGCAGCCGGCGCCCGGGCGTCCACCGAGCGCGTGGCCGCCACAGCCCGTGGTTTGCTCGAAGGCGTAGACACGCTCCATCTCACCGCAGGCGAGCGTGCGTTGCTGCAGCAGCATCTCAATGAGGTCTCCGAATCGGTCAGCCTCGCGCGGCGGGCCGAGACGTTCCTGCGCTATTACACGGCCGGCTTCGCCTTGGTCATCCTGCTGCTCGGCGCCGCCGTGCTCTACGCCGCGGTGAACCTGGCCGGCCACCTCTCGCGACAACTGTCGCGACCGATCGACGAGCTCGTCGGCTGGACATCACTGATTCGACGCCACGCCCAGCTGCCAGGCGGGCCAGTGTCGCGGGGCGCGCCTGAGTTCGACGCGCTGCGGCAGGCTCTGCGCGACCTGGCCGCGGCGCTCGCCACCGCACGCGAGCGTGAGCTGGAAGCGGAGCGGCTGCGGGCATTCCGCGAGGTGGCGCGGCGCGTAGCGCACGAAATCAAGAATCCCTTGACGTCGATGCGGATCGCGGTCGATCAGATGCGGCGGACGGTCGCACCGTCTGAGAGTCGGACGGACATGGCGATTCAGGTGATGGCTTCAGAAACTGATCGTCTGGAGAGACTCGCCAAAGAATTCTCGGAGTTCGGGAAGCTGCCGGAAGGCCCACAAAGCGAAGTGGATTTGGCCGAGCTCCTTGAAGAGCTCGGCAGAACCAGCGTGCCCGACGGGGTCGAAGTCCGGCTCACCGCGAACGGCGGACGGCGCACGATTCTGGGTCACTACGAGCCGCTGCGCCGCGCCTTCGCGAATCTCTACCGCAACGCTGCTGAGGCGATGCAGGGACAGGGGGCCATCGATGTCACCGTGTCGAGCGCCGAGGCAGGACTTCTGGTTACGATCGCCGACCACGGGCCCGGCATCCCTGCCGACCTGCGCCAGCGCGTATTCGAACCCTACTTCACGACCAAATCCGACGGCACCGGCCTGGGATTGGCGCTGGTGCGCATCACCATGGAGGCGCACGGCGGCACGATCAGCGTGAACGAGACGCCGGGCGGTGGCGCGACGTTTTCCATCGAGTTCGCCCTTCCCCCTTCCCGCGTCCCCCGTCCCGCATCATGAGCCCTCGCGTCCTTCTTGTCGACGACGAAGCCAACATCCGGCGCATGGTCGGCGCGTTGCTGCAATCCGATGGTTTCGAGACGATCGAAGCACCGGATGGCAACGCCGCCATCACGCGCCTCGTGGAGGATGTGCCCGACGTCGTGCTCCTCGATCTCATGATGCCGCCGGGCCCGGACGGACTCGCGACGCTCGAGCAGATCCGCAAACGCGCGCCGCACGTGCCGGTGATCATGATGAGCGGCAAGGCGAATCTTGCCGACGCCGTCCGCGCGATGAAGCTCGGCGCGTTCCAGTTCCTCGAGAAGCCGCTCACGCCCGAGGGCGTCGTGGTGACGTTGCGCAGCGCCCTCGAGCTCGGCCGCACGCTCGCCGAGAACAAGCGGTTGCACGAGCAGTTGGGACATGCCGATCCTCTCGTCGGCACGAGCCTGGCGATGGAAGAGCTGCGGGCGATGATCGCCCGGGTGGCTCCGACGGAGTCGCGCGTGCTCATCACCGGCGAATCAGGCACGGGTAAAGAGCTTGTCGCCTCGGCGATTCACCGTCAGAGTGCGCGGGCGGGCAAACCATTCGTCACCGTCAACAGCGCCGCGCTGCCACGTGATTTGGTCGAATCGGAAATGTTCGGCCACGAGCGCGGGGCCTTCACCGGCGCGACCGACCGGCGGCAGGGTCGCTTCGAGCTGGCCGATGGCGGCACGTTATTCCTCGACGAAGTCGGCGATCTCGGCCCAGAGGCACAGGCCAAGCTGCTGCGTGTGCTCGAAACCGGAGTCGTCGAGCGTGTCGGGGGAGAGAAACCGTTCGCCGTCAATGTCCGCGTCCTCGCGGCGACGAACAAGGATCTCCAGGACGCAGTGCGCCAAGGCCAGTTCCGGGAAGATTTGTGGTTCCGCCTGAACGTGCTCCCGATTCACATTGCGCCGCTGCGGGAGCGACCCGAGGACGTCGCCCCGCTGGTTCGGCATTTTGCCGCTCGCTTCGCCGCCCGCCTCGGCCGGCCCGTCAAGTTCGACGCAGGAACGATTCCGCTGCTCGTCGCCTACGCCTGGCCGGGTAACGTGCGCGAGCTGGCGAACGTCGTGGAGCGACTCGCGATTCTCACTGCTGCCGAATTGGTCACCGCGGCCGATGTCGCCCGGGTGTTACCGCAAAACGAAGGGGCCGCAGCCGCCCTGCGCCCGACCGCCCTCGACACAAGCGCCGACGCGCCGTGGCGGGATATCGAGCTCTCGCAGACGCTCGATCAGTACGAGCGCGAGCTCATCGCGCGCGCGCTCTCGGTCTCCCGCGGCAATGTCGCTGAAGCCGCGCGCCGCCTCGCTACCGACCGCGCCAACCTGTACCGCCGCATGCGGCGTCTCGGTATCGAACCGCCGCGCAACACACTGGACTCCATCGAAGGCTGATCTATGCTCGCTTTCTTGTTGGTCGTGACGGCTCTTCAGGACACGACGATCGTCATCCATCCCGACAGCGCCGCGCGCGAGGCACGCGCGTTGCCGCGACTCGTCGCCGAGGAAGTCATTCGGTTCTACAACGATTCCGCGACGACACGCCTGGTGGGACGCACGCGCCTGCCGCGCGGCAACGAGTGGCGCGGCAACGTCGCCGTGCGCAACGGGCCCGTCTTCGTGGGCGGCAGAGTCCAAGGGACGCTGGTGGTGATCAACGGCGACCTGGCATTCGAGCCGGGCGGTGAAGTGACGGGTGACGTCATCGTCGTCGGCGGTATCGTCGACTCGACCGGCGGGAAGATCGCCGGTGAGATGCGCCAATATCGCGAGCCGCTGCTGTACCGCTTGTACAGCGAGGGCGACGAAATCGAGTACGCGCCCAACCTCCGGCGCCGCCTGCCGAGTGCCAGCGCGCGCGTGTCGTGGGGCAGCGCGGACTCGCGCTCATCGCTGACCATCGCCACGGGCGGCACGTTCAATCGCGTCGAGGGTCTCCCAATTGTCTTCGGCCCGCTGTTCGACTGGAAGCTGCAGCAAAGCTTTCGGCTCCGCATCGACGCACTCGGCGTCTTCCGGTCTGCCGGCGATCTCTCCGACAAGCGCAGCGACCTCGGGTACATGTTCCGCAGCGAGCTTCGCTCGGGCGAGCTGCGGCCGGTGGGCCTGACGCTGCGCGCGTTCGACGTCGTGTCGCCGGTCGAAGATTGGGGATTGCACAGCAACGAGGTCGGCTGGAGCTCCTTCCTGTTCGCGCGCGACTATCGCGACTACTACCTCAATAAGGGATGGGGGGCCCGCGTCTTCGCACAACCGGAGCGGCCGATCGCGCTCGGGCTCGAGGTCCGCCGCGAATGGCACACGAGCGTCGCAGTCCAGGATCCGTGGACGGTGTTTCGCAACTCCGACGCGTGGCGCCCCAATCCGCCGATCGACGAAGGGCATTACACGACCGTGACGGCGAACGCCTCGATCGACACACGCAATGATGTCGACGATCCCACGGCCGGCTGGCTGGTGCGCGCGACGTTCGAGAACTCGCGCAGCTCGGACGTTGTGCCGCACGCCGGCGTTCCGCCGACGCTCCGCGACTCCATCCCGACGGATGGCTCCTACACGTTCAACCGCATGTTTGTCGATGCCCGGCATTATGCCCGCATCAGTCCGTCCGGCCGCATTCACCTGCGTCTGGTTGGCGGCGGCTGGATGGGCGGCGACCCGTTGCCCCTGCAGCGTCGCCTCTCCCTCGGCGGTCCTGAGCCGATGCCGGGCGAGCCATTTCGGGTGGCCGCGTGCAATGGCGATTTCGTCGACCCCGCGTTCACCGATTCGAAGCTTGCCGCCTGCGATCGCGTGCTGGCATTCCAGACCGAGTATCGCGGGCATCTGAAGCTCAACTGGAGTTACAACCCCAGCAGCGGACGCGACGAGCCGCCGCGAGAGGAAGGATCGTTCTTCTGGCTGGAAGGCCTGGACCTTGTCGTCTTCGCCAACGCGGGACAAGCCTGGATCGTGGGTGATGGCCCGGGCCAGGTGCCCGCGGGTCGCATCCCGCGCTTCGCGAGCTGGCTCGTTGACGTCGGTCTGGGCGCGGATTGGAGTGGATTCGGAGTCTACCTAGCCAAGGCGGTCACCACCGGCGAACACCTGCGCTTCACGGTTCGGCTCGAGCACCGGTTCTAGCGTGCGTCTGGTCTGGAGTGCGGCAGCCAGCCTGGTGCTCACCACGGCGGCTGTCGCGCAGTCTCCCACGCTCACCGTCACGCTGCAAAGCAACGTGCCGCGCGTCCGCAGCACGGGTCTGCTTTCCGACGGGAAGTTCGTGGGGTTGATGCGCTCGGGATTCCCCCTGCGGCTCCACTACCGCCTGGAGCTGTGGCACGTACGCGGCAGCTGGTTCGATGAATTCATCCGTGAAGTGTCCTGGGATGTGGTGGCGCGCAACGACCCGCTCGCCGACGACTTCGTGCTCATCCGTCAGGGCGGTAGCGTCACGCGCTACGCGACATCCGAAGAGCTCTCCACCGCGTTGGAGATCCCCTACACCGTGGCGATGCCACCCTCCGGCTCACAGGGACAGCGATTCTATTTTCTGGCGCGGCTCGAGGTCACAACGCTCAACGACACGGACCTGCAGGAATTGTCGCGCTGGCTTTCAGGCGACGTGGGACCGGCGGTGTCCAGCGGAGAAGGATTTGGCGATGCACTCGCGCGCGGGGCACAGCGGGTGCTGGTACGCCTTGCGGGATTGCCGCGTCAGCGGCTCGAGGCGCGCAGCACTACGATCCGAATTGGCGATCGATAGCGAGGCGAATCTGCTCCAGCGACTGCCCCTGCCCCGCCATCTGCGCCGCGATCATCGCCTCACCCATGCAGATATCGCAGTACGCGCCGTGCGTCGTCTCGAAGCAGGTGAGCAGCGAACGGTGACCGGCGTGCTTTGAGCAATCGCAGTGACAGTAGACTCCGTCCAGCGTCGCCGCCGCCTGGCGCGCCGCCGCGTACGCCTCAGTCGAGCCAGGCGTGCGGGGAATAAACGCGTTGGGAAGTACTTGCTGGGCGGTTATTCCTGGGCGTGGAGCGGGGTGCGTGGTGCTGTGCGCCGCGGCCGGCCCGGGGGGCCCCTGCTGCGACCGACCGACGATCAGAACCCCGGCGAGTGCGGCCGCTGCCGCACCCGCCACGATCCAGGGAGTCTTTCCTGTCAAAGCGCCTCGAGCGTGGCCAGCACATCGGCTCCATAGAAGAGCCGGATGTATTTCGCCTGCGTCCGCGTCAGGCGGCGCACCGCCCACGAGAGGTGCACGAAATGCGGCTCGTGTGGCGCGCGCAGCGGATGCATCCCGACCTCCTCGGGCAGCAGGTTCCCCTTCCGGGTATTGCAGCTCGAGCAGGCCGTCAGCACGTTCGTCCAGTGGTTCGTACCCCCGCGCGACAGGGGGACGAGATGGTCCCGCGTGAGGCACTCACGCTGCCGCAACTCCTGTTGCGACCGGCCGCAGAACTGGCAGCGGTAGTTATCACGGGCAAACAGGAATGTGTTGGTGACTTGGCGACGGAAGCGGCGGGGAACGTGGACGAAGCGGACCAGGCGGATCACGGCGGGGCGCGGCACCGCCATTCGTTCCGAGTGGACCGGCGTGCCCTCCGCCTCCACGACCTCGGCCTTGCCGTCGATAACCAGCCGCAGCGCCCGGCGCACGGGCACCATGGTCAGTGGCTCGAACGAGGCATTGAGGGCTAGGCAGCGCATCTGATATGCTAATACCGGACGGCAACTTGCAGCAAGTGATGCGTTTAGCCATTCCCTCCGGGCTGGAAAGCACGGCGTAACTCTTCGATTTGCGACTCCACTGACGCGCGCGACGCACCTCCAGGCGTAGCACGGCTTTCCACACTCTGTTCCCACGTCCCAAGTTGCGTCAGCGCTTGGGGGAGCGCCGGGTGGATTGCCGTCGCGACGCTGAGGGGCACCTTGTCGAGCGTGACGCCAGCCTGCTCGGCGGCGCGGACGAGCTTGCCGATCAAACTGTGGCTTTCGCGGAACGGCACACCGGCCTCGACGAGCAGATCGGCGAGATCTGTGGCTCGCATCGCGGGGTCGAGCGCGGCAGCCATGCGGTCCGCGTTCACGGATAGCGTCTCGATGGCACCGGTCACGGCCGGCAGCACCGTCGCCAGCGTGTCGCACGCATCGAAGAGCAATGCTTTGTCTTCCTGCAGGTCCTTCTGGTAGCCCGCAGGAATGCCCTTCAGCGTCGTCAGCAGCGCGACGAGGTCACCCAGCACGCGGCCGGCCTTGCCGCGCGCGAGCTCAAAGACGTCGGGATTCCGCTTCTGCGGCATGAGACTCGAACCCGTGCTGAAGTTGTCAGCGAGGGTGATGAACCCGAATTCACCACTCGCGTACGTGATCAGCTCGGAGCCGAGCCGAGAGAGGTGGGTGCCGATGAGCGTGATGGCGAACAGCACGTCGGCGACGAAGTCCCGATCGCCGGTGGCGTCGAGCGCGTTCGGCGACACTGCACGAAAGCCGAGAGCCTCCTTGAGCAGAATGCGATCGACCGGGAATCCCGAGCCCGCCAGCGCACCCGATCCGAGCGGCAGCTCGGCAGTGCGGCGGCGCGCGTCGGCGAGGCGCTGGCGATCACGTACCAGAGGCCAGGCGTGCGCGAGCAGCACGTACGCCCAACGCACAGGCTGGGCGCGCTGACCGTGCGTATAGCCGGGGAGAATCGCGTCGAGGCCGTCTCTTGCTTTCGCGGTCAATACGCGACCCAGCGCGCTAACGGCGCCATCGAGCTCGTCGATGGCGCCCATCACCCAAAGGCGCAGGTCAGTGGCGACTTGATCGTTGCGCGACCGGCCCGTGTGGAGTTTGCCCGCGACCGCGCCGACTTCGGAGTAGAGCAGACGCTCAACGAGCGTGTGCACATCTTCGTCTGGCGCACCGACAGCCGCACCATCGGCGAGCTTGTCGGCGACGCGATCCAGCCCATCGAGAAGCTGCGATTCTTCGCCGCCGCTCAGCACGCCCGCGCGGCAAAGCGCGTGCACCCACGCCTTGCTGGCGAAGACGTCCTGCGGCCAGAGCCGGTGGTCGACAGGGAGGGAGCGGTTCAAAGCATCGAGCGCTTCGCTCGGTCCGAGAGCGAAGCGCCCACCCCACATCTGATGTGCCGGGGTTTCAGTGCGTTGGGACATCCGTCCGCTCGGCGGCCAGCCCTGCCGCGATCCTGCTCGCCAGTCCGTAGAGCCGGATGAAGCCCTCGGCGTCCTTCTGATTGTAGACGTTGTCTTTGCCGAACGTCGCGTACGACGGTTGATACAGGGCAAACGGGCTCTCTCGACCCGCGACGATCACGTTGCCTTTGAACAGCTTCAGGCGGACGGTCCCGGTGACGTTCTTCTGTGAGGCGGTCACCAGCGCGTCGAGCGCTTCGCGCTCCGGCGTCCACCAGCGTCCGTCGTACACGAGATCCGCATAGCGCAGCGCCAGCTCATCCTTGAGCCGCAGCGTGCGCCGGTCGAGCACCATCTGCTCGAGCTCTCGATGCGCGGCGTACAGCACGGTGCCGCCCGGCGTTTCGTACACGCCGCGCGACTTCATCCCCACGAGTCGATCCTCGACGACGTCGGCCCGGCCCACCCCGTGCTCGCCGGCGATTTCGTTCAATTGTTCGAGGAGCTCAACGGGTCCGAGAGGAACAGCATCGACACTGACGGGATTGCCTTCTTCGAAACCGATCGTGACCACGACCGGCTCATCCGGCGCCGTGATCGGGTCCTTCGTCATGACAAAGATGTGTTCGGGAGCTTCCTGCGATGGATCTTCGAGAATCCCGCCCTCATGCGAGCAGTGCCAGAGGTTGCGGTCGGTCGAATACGGCTTTTCGGCCGTGGCCTGCACCGGCACGCCTTTGGCGTGGACATAATTGATCAGATCTTCGCGACTCTTGAACTGCCACTCCCGCCACGGCGCGATGATTTGCAGCTCGGGGGCGAGCGCCGCGTACGTCAGCTCGAAGCGAACTTGATCGTTGCCCTTGCCCGTGCAGCCGTGGGCGACCGCGTCGGCATTCAGCCGTTGCGCGACGGCGACTTGATGAGCTGCCGTGAGCGGCCGCGCCATCGAGGTGCCGAGCAGGTATGTCCGGGCGTACGTCGCCCCGGCACGCAGCGTCGGGAAGACGAAGTCGCGCACGAATTCTTCGCGCAGATCCTCGATGATGCAGTCCTCGGCGCCGGAGCGCTTCGCTTTCGCGATCAAGCCATCCAGCTCACCGAGTCCCTGCCCCACGTCGGCCGCAAAGCACACGACTCGCGCGCCGTACTGCTCACGCAGCCAGGGCACGATCGCGGATGTATCGAGCCCACCGGAGTAGGCGAGGACAACGAGAGGACCGGTGCCGGGACGCGG
>Ga0066905_100000604_pt1 | contig 10523 bp, 8 predicted proteins | sample PanSoiMetaPlot36_FD_67483 | JGI IMG/M metagenome (GOLD analysis project Ga0066905, IMG submission 67483) | Tropical forest soil microbial communities from Panama analyzed to predict greenhouse gas emissions - Panama Soil Plot 36 (version 2) | ecosystem: Environmental > Terrestrial > Soil >... | reverse complement strand
CGCCACCGACGTTGAACACTTCGCCGACGGGGGCGTTCGCCGCGGCGACCACGGCCTCGACGCAGTCGGCGACGAATGTATTGCCCCGCACCTGCTGCCCGTCCCCGTACACCGTCACCGGCTCGCCGGCGAGCAGGGCCCGGATGAAGATGTGGTACGCCATGTCCGGACGCTGCCGCGGACCGTACACGGAAAAGAACCGGAGCGCCACCACCGGGGTCCCGAAGGTCTCCAATTGGGCCCGGGCCAGGTGTTCCCCCGCGAGCTTGGTCACGCCATAAGGGGAGATCGGCCGCGTGGGGAGCGTCTCGTCCCCTGACGCGAACTTGCCGTACACGCTCGACGTGGACCCGTACACGAACCGCTTCAGGTCGCGGCTCCCCTTCACCGCCTCGAGGAGTCGCTGTGTGGCGGTGACGTTGCACGTCAGGTACAGGTCGAAGTCGGTCCAGCTCGCGACCAGGCCGGGCATGGCGGCCAAGTGGTAAATCACCTCGGCCCCGGCGACCGCATCTTGCAGGTCGTCGGTCCGCAGATCAAGCGGGAGGAAGCGGAACCTCGGGTGCTTCGTCGCCCCGGCAAGGTTGCGCTCCTTGAGCGGCTTCGGGTAGTAGGGGATGAAGGCGTCGAGCCCGGTGACTTCATGCCCGAGGGCCAGGAGCCGATCGCACAGGTGGGAGCCGATGAACCCGGCGGCCCCGGTCACGAGGTAGCGCATTCCGTGCCTCACAAGAACGGATCCGCTGCGAATGTTGTACGGCTCACTCCGGCGCGAACACCGTCCGCCCGCCGTCCACCGGCAAGCACGCCCCAGTTACAAAGTCGTTGTCCACGAACGCCAGCACCGCCTGAGCGATGTTGGACGGGCTTCCTTCGCGCTTCACGAGCGTCGCGTTGATCGCGTGCCGCTTCTCCTCCTCCGGCAAGTCGGGCGGGAGCAACACGGGCCCGGGCAGTAGGCAGTTCACCCGCACCCGCGGGTTGCGGTGGGCCAACTCGACAGCCAGGCACCGCGTCATCGTCGTCACCGCCCCCTTGGACGGGAAGTACGCGGCGTAGTTCAAGTACGGCCGGACCTCCGCCCAGTCACCGATGTTCACGATTACACCCCCCTCGGGTTGGTTCACCATGGCCAGCCCGACGTGCTGGCAACAGAGGAATGTCCCGAGGGCATTCGTGTCGAAGTGCAGTCGCACGTCGACCGCGGTCACGTCTTCCAGCTTCTTCTTCTTCCAGATGGCGGCGGCGTTGACGAGCACGTCCACCCGGCCAAAGCGCGTGAGTACGGCCCCGACCATGCCGCGGACCGCCGATTCGTCGGTCAGATCCGCGGGAAAGCCCTCGGCCTCGACGCCGAGATTGCGGAGGCCGGCTATGGTCTCCGCGGCCTCGGCCGCCGCGGTTCGGTAGTGGACCGCGACGGCGTACCCGCGCCGGGCCAGGGCGTCGGCCACCACCGACCCGACCCGCCGCTTGCCGCTCCCGGTCACCAGGGCCACTTGCGTCGCCGGCATGACAAGTCTCCGCTCGGGTTCTTCGGAGGGGGCCGTTCCCGGATACACAGATTAGTATCCGCCCGGCCCCGGGAGTGGTCCGATGAATGCCCTGGTGACGACTGGAAACACGCAGACGCCCATCGACCAGGTCCGGTGCATCACCAACGTGTTCACCGGCCGGACCGGGACTCGAATCGCACTGGAAGGGCAGCGCCGGGGGCACAACATCACGCTCTTGACGTCACACCCCGAGGTGGTCCGCGACCTGGCCCCCGGGTTCGACCCGGACGCCGGCAACTGGTCGGTCCGACCGTACCGCACCTTCGACGACCTGCGCCGGTTGATGGAAGAGCTGCTTCGTGGCGGGCGATTCGACATCCTCATCCACGCCGCGGCCGTCAGCGACTACCAGTTGGCCGGATTGTATGTCCCCACTAGTGGAACATCCTTCGACGCGATCACCGGTCAGTGGGCCGAGAGCGCCCGGCTCGCGGACGCGACGGCCGGAAAGGTGAAGAGCCATCACCCGGAGTTGTGGCTGCGTCTGACGCCGACGTCGAAGCTGGCCGACCTGGTTCGCGGCCCGTGGGGGTTCCGGGGGGCGTTCGTGAAGTTCAAGCTGGAGGTCGGCGTGTCGGAGGCCGAACTCGAACGGATCGCGGCGAAGTCCCGCGCCCGGTCGGACGCGGATCTGATAGTGGCCAACACGCTCGAGGAAATGTACCAGGTGGCCTTCATCGGCGACCGCACCGGCGGGTTCGAGCGCGTCGAGCGGCTGCGCCTGGCGCAACGACTGTGGGAGCGGATCGACGGGGTGGAAGCGGGACCCGGAGAGGAATCCAATCCATAGTGGCCGCGGTGGGACTCGAACCCAAAGTCGAAAATGTCGAGAAAACAAGCGAACTCGTCGAAGCTATCGATCAAGGCGGCGCAGAGTCCGGCGCACTTTTGACCGATCCGACTTCGCCCGTCCTCTCGTTGCTGCTGAAGTTGACCGCCGGGCTGACCGCGGAGGAACGCACGGCCTTGGCCCAACTGCTCGGGCGGAGCGAAGGGGGATGACGGGCGGCCCGCTGGTCACCCGAGCCGGTCCAGTGGGCTGCCCTCGGACGCCGTGCCGCCGTACTTGACGTGGGTGTAGATCATCGTCGTCCGCACGTCCGCTCAACCTTTCATTGCCAACCCTCGCCTCTGCCTCGGCAATACTGTCCGCCAGCATGCGCCGTTCGACGGCGTCGAGCTGCTGCTGGGTTCCTGCTTGTCTCCGACAGCCGGTGACTAATTCGCAAATAACCAAAATCGCCGCAATAATGAGCACGAGCGCAGTCCCGGTAAGCAGCCAGCGAGTCCAACGCCGACCCATCGACGGTACCGTTGCCACGGGTGGCTGCGAGGTGGGGTTTCCACTCGCAAACCGCTCAAGCCGTTCGGCCAGGCCCGCGGCTGACCCCCGCGCCTCCGGCACCTCGACCATGACAGAGTTGCAAATACTGCAGAGCTCCGTCGGCACTCTGCCATCAACCTCTTCGAGTCTCTGCAACTTGCAAGTCGCAATCTGCATGAGCGCATCCGATTCAGAGGTATCAGCCACTATCCTCCACGGCGAGATACCGGATACCAATTCAAACAGCAATAGGCCAAGCGAGAACACGTCCGACGCCGGGCCTATCGGCCTGTCCGGAGTGGCTTGTTCTGGAGACATGTACAAGGCGGTCCCGGCTGGTTGCAATCGCCCCAAGAGACCATCGAGCACCGCCGTGTCCGAACGAATACACAAACCATAGTCGATGAGAATCGGGACGTCTCGTGACGGCGTACCAAACAGGATGTTTGTTGGCTTAATGTCGCGATGAATATAGCCCTTGGTGCCATGAGACTCAGCATGGGGACATCGGTGTAACGCTGCCACCGTTCTGGCGAGGCGACCAACCACACGGGCGGCTTGGATGTAGAATTCTCTTGGTCGTTCTTGCCCTACGCTGGGGATGATTTCGTGGATGGTCCCGTAAGGGAGCCATTGAGTCACCAGAAACGGCACAGGCTCGCTGGTGCTATCCGGAGCCTTGACGGTACCAGCCTCGATGAGTCGCGGAATGTTCTCCAAACCCGGTTGTTGCCCAAGGTGACGAAGCAGGCTGGTTTCCGCTAGTAGGATTCCTGGCGTCAGAATCGGGTCACACGCGACTTCCATCCCGGAAGAAGCGATGCCTTCGGCTGCCAAGAGTGTGGGCACTCGGGGCAACTTGAGAGCCACGACCTCGCGGGTATCGTGCTTGATTGCTCTGAAGACATAGCTGAATCCGCCGACATGATAACTTCCGGCGTCGTTCGGGAAGTCGTAGGTGGAGCGGAATAGCTTAGAAACCAAGCGATGGAGCGATTCAGGTGCGACAGGCGACTGGTCAAGAGCTCGCGATGTCATCCGAAGTTATTCCGTTGCCAACACGGACAGCTACCTCCCCATTACAATAAGAAACGGGCCAAAAGAAAGGGAATTCTGTCGACTATGCACCTACACTCAGATCCTGTTGGGGAAGTAGTCTTGAATCCGTTAATCGGTCAAGGGTAGTTTTGCGGGCATGAACACGACACGGATGTCGAACGCCATGGCGTACCCGGCCCGGCGGCCGCCCACGGTGTCGTACGCCCGCGGCGCGACCCGGTTCTTCTTCGGCGGGATGACGACCTCGGCCCCGCGCCCCGCGATGGTCGCGGCCAGGGCGTCACTGTCGTACCCCTTGTCCCCGATGACCGCCGCCGGCTCCAGGTCGCCCAGGAGCGCCTCGGCGTGGGTCACGTCGGCGTCCTGCCCGGGGCTCAGGTGCAGGGCCACCGGGTTGCCCAGCGCGTCCACCGCCAAATGCAGCTTGGTCCCGAAACCGCCGCGGGACCGACCCAGAGCCTGGTCGTCCGCGTCGGTGTTCATCCCGGCCGCGTGCGGGTGCGCCCGGACGACCGTGCTGTCGAGTAGAAGCCACTCCAGGTCGGGGTCCTGGACGGCGGCCAGCTCCAGCTGCCAGACGCCCCTCTTGCACCACTCGTTGAACCGGTGGTACACCGTGTCCCGTTTGCCGAACCGCTCCGGCAGGTCGCGCTACTGGATCCCGGTCTTGGCCACGAACCAAACGGCGTTGACGAAGTTTCGGTTGTCGCGGGCCACCCCGCCGTGCCCGCCCGGGCGGCCAGGCAGCAGGTGCTCGATCCGGGCCCATTGATCGTCCGTCAGTTCGTGCCGCCGCATCGCTTGGCCCCCCGACAGATTGACTACCTTGCCGGGGCCTCTTACCAAACCTTCTGACTTCAATCAACACGGCCTAGTCAGTGCCAATGAAATGGAGGGTGTGCGGGCTGACCCGCTTCGCCAGCCCGCACGCCTGGGCCGCCCGGCGGGCGGCCTTCTGCAGCCCGCCCGGGTCCAGGTGGTCCGGGCCCGGTTGCCCGGTGCGTGGGCAGGCCGATATTCGAGAAGGAGGTTCTCAACCTCGGTCATGGTAGTTGTTGAGGGCATCAAGGTCTTCGCCACCCGTCCGCGCCGACTGTGGGCCCAGGACTTTCGAGTGGGGTTGCCGGATCCACCCGGTTATACTCTCCGTATCCCGCCCGACAGCCTGCCCCGGTCCGCCCGCCTTTCGAACCAGCCGGTCCATGCTCGCATCCCACGCGCTCCGATCACTGCTCTCCGTACTGGCCGTTGGGGTCGCCGCCGGCGCGGGGGTTGCGGATGCGGAACCCCTCCGCCGGGTCATCGACGCCCGCGTCCGGGCCGCCTGGGAGCGGGAGAACGTGAAGCCCGCCAGGCCGGCCTCGGACGCCGAGTTCCTCCGCCGGGTGAGTCTCGACCTCGTCGGCGAGGTGCCGACGTACGCCGAGACGGTCGCTTTCCTCGACTCGACCGACCCGGCCAAACGCGACCAGTTAATTGACAAGCTGCTGGCCGACCCGCGGTTCGCCCGGCACCAGGCCGACGAGTGGGATATGGTCCTGTTCGGCCGCAACCCGCCGGGCTTCGAGACAGACCGGCGCGACGGATTCCGCGCCTGGCTCCGGTCCCGGTTCGAGCAGAACATCCCGTACGACGCCTGGGCCCGCGAGCTGCTCCGGGCCGAGGGGGACAGTGCCGCCGGCCCGGCCCTGTACTTCGCCCAGTACCGCAACCAGCCGGAGGACGCGACCGAGGCCGTCACGCAGCAGTTCCTCGGCGTCCAGCTCCAGTGCGCGCGCTGCCACAACCACCCGTACGAGCCATGGAAGCAGCGCGAGTTCTTCGGCATGGCCGCCTTCCTGGCCCGGCTCGAAGTGGTGACCGTCGGCAAGAAGGACAACCGGAACGTCTACGCCATCGGCGAGAAGAACACCGGGGAGGTCAAGTTCACCGGCCCGGCCCGGTCGGCCAAGCCCGGCGACAAGGGCGAGTCGGTGAAGCCGAAGTTCCTGCTCGGCCCCGAGCTCGACGAGCCGCCTCTGCCGAAGGACTTCAAGGAAGTCAAGTTCGTCCCGAACCAGCCGCCGCCGAAGCCGAAGTTCTCCCGTAAGGACGCCCTGGCCGACTGGATTACCAAGGCGGAAAACCCGTTCTTCGCCCGCGCCATCGCCAACCGGGTCTGGGCCCAGTACCTGGGCCGCGGGCTCGTGCATCCGGTGGACAACCTGAGCCCGTCGAACAAACCGAGCCACCCGGAACTGCTCGACACGCTGACGAAGGAACTGGTCGCTCACAAGTTCGACTTGAAGTGGTTCATCAAGGAGCTGGTGAGCAGCCAGGCGTACCAGCTCTCCGGGATCGGGACCGGGGAGGCGATGCCCGAGTGGTACCGGCACGCCCGGTCGCGGCCGCTATCGGCCGAGGAGCTGATCGAGTCGTGGCGGCAAGTGACCGGCTACGCCGCATGGGAGAAGTCCAACGGCGGTCGGAAGGACGACACGGGCCGGTTCCGCCCGCTGGGCGAGTACGTGGTGCGCTACTTCGGCACCCCGAACACCGGGACCGGCGACTTCCAGGGCGGGCTGCACGAGCACCTGTACCTGAACAATGGCCCGCTGAGTCAGATGATTGGGGTCAAGGGCGGCCTGGCCGAGTACGTCGGGGACGAGAAGAAGCCGATCGCGGACCGGGTCGAGCGGCTGTTCCTGACGACTCTCAATCGCCGGCCGGCCCCGGAGGAGGCGAAGAAGTTCGTTGCGTTCCTGAACGACAAGGGTTCGCCCACCGACGCCGTGTGGGCGCTGATTACAAGTAGCGAGTTTCGGTTCAATCATTAGTTCGCCGGCTTGGGTTCTGCGATGGATGAGGCCCAACAAAAGGCCGTCTGCGATCAACACGGTGCCGAATTTCTCCCGCCGATCGCAGGGTCCCGAGTCGGCATCGCAATCGAGACGTTGGGCTTGCAGCCGCTCAACGGCATGCGAATTGATCCGGAAGGCGGCGTGAGCGGATGGTATTTGTGGGCTGGCGGCGAGCCTTCTGAGGCAGACGATTTCTACAAGCCGATGTGTGTTGAACATCTGGCCGATATCTGTCCTGCCGCCATCCCGTTTCTGGCGCTGCCTCCTCGATGGCGGTTCTTGACGGATGGCAAATACATCGATGTCTGGTACGACGCAGCACTGACTGATGGCCGCCGGCGAACAAGGTGTTGGACTTGACCGGGCCGGCATTACGGTTTTTCGAGACATCGCGTTCGTTGCAGCCGGCTCGGTAAGTGAACCCCGTCGGTAGGCGCTCGCCCGAGCCGTGGGCCGTATTCGGAGGGTCACTATGTTGCCCCAAAGGTCAAGCGATCACCTGTCCCGCCGGGCGCTGATGAAGGGGGCCCTCGCCACCGCCGCCGGCGGGGTCGTTATGAACTGGGGCGGACTCGTCAATTCCTCGGCGCTCGCCGCGGAAACCAAGAAGCAGCGCACCCACTGCATCCTCCTGTGGATGAACGGCGGGGCCAGCCAGTTCGAGACGTTCGACATGAAGCCGGGCCGGCCGACTGGCGGGCCGTTCCGGCCGATCGACACGAACGTCCCCGGCATCCAGATCTGCGAACTCATGCCGAAGATGGCGAAGCAGATGGACAAGGTGGCCGTCATCCGGTCGATGCGGACGTCCGAGGTGGACCACCCCGGCGGTATTTACTTGATGCACACCGGCTACCGGCCGGCGGCCAACGTCCGGTTCCCGGAGATCGGGGCGATCGTCGCCAGGTACCAGGGGATCGACGGGGCCGACTTGCCGAACTTCGTCAAGGTGTCGAGCCAGGGGGACGCGGGGGCCGGCTTCCTCGGGCCCAAATACCAGCCGTTCGGGATTGGGTCGGAGGGGACGCTGCCGACGTTTTCGGTGTCCAGCACCGAAGCGGCCCGCGAGCAGAAGCGGCACGACCTGCGTGCGTTCGTCGAGGACCGGTTTGCCGCCGAGACGAAGAGCGAGGTGGCGAAGATGCACCGCGAGGCGTACGAGGCCGCCCGCCGGCTCCAGCGGGCCCGCGACGCCTTCAAGATCGACGTCGAGTGGGAGAAGTACCGTGACCTCTACGGGGACAGCCAGTTCGGCAAGCGCTGCCTGCTCGCCCGGAAGCTGGTCGAGTCCGGGGTGGCGTTTATCGAAGTTGGGCAGTCGAGTTACGACTCCCACGCCGACAACTTCCAGTGGCACAAGGGCCTCGTCCCGCCCATGGAGCACGCCTGGGCCGGGCTCCTGACCGACCTGCAGGACCGCGGGCTGTTGGACAAGACGCTGGTCGTGTGGACCGGGGAGATCGGGCGGACGCCGCAGATCAACAACCGGGCCGGGCGCGACCACTTCGTCCGCTGCTGGTCCACGGCACTGGCCGGGTGCGGGATCAAGGGCGGACTGGCCTATGGGTCGAGCGACGAGAACGGGGCCGAGGTCAAAGACAACCCGGTGCCCGAGGGGGACTTCTTCGCCACCATCTACAAGGCCCTCGGCATCGATCCGAAAATCGAGAACTACGCGGGCGTCCGCCCGGTCCCGCTCGCTCCGTTCGGCTCGAAAGTCGTGAAGGCGTTGCTCGGCTGAGACCCCGACCCGAGGAGACAGCCATTCCCGCCTTCGACCCGGTCAAGCTGAAGCTCCGCTACCAGCTCACGTTCGAGGGTTCCTGGCCCACGGCTGTCGCGTTCCTATCTGACCGCCGGCTCGCCGCCGCCAACCAACTCGGCCACATCTACGTCTGGGACCTGCCGGCCGACCCGCCGGCGTTCAAGGCGGAGCCCAAGGGCGACCGCAAGGCACCGAACGTCTGGCCGGCCCGCCGGCTCGATGGGCACACGAACGAGATCACCCGCCTGGTCGCCACGCCGGACGGCAAGCATGTCGTCTCCGCCAGCCTCGACCACACGGTCCGGGTCTGGCCGGCCGATGGGCCGCCCGCGGGCAAGGCTGACGTGATCCTCGACACGGACACCCGCCAGCGGGCCGCCGGCCGGACCGGAAAGAAGGAAACGCCAGCCACACCGAGTGCGACCGTCGAGACGCAGACTGCGTGCGACGTGCTCGACGCCCACAAGGAATGGGTCCACGCCCTCGGCCTGAGCGCCGATGGCAAGCGCCTCATCTCCGGAGACGCCGCCAGTCAGGTCGTCGTCTGGGACTTAGCGGCGCGGAAGCCGCTGGCGAAGTGGGCCGGCCACCCGTGGAACTGGATCGTGGCCGCGTCTCTGTCGCCGGACGGTAAGACCGCCCTGGTGAGCGAGAACCGGTACAAGCGGGACGACTTCGACGTGCCGTCGCCGGCCCTCAAACTGTGGGACGCGGCCACCGGCAAGGAGACGCTCGACCTCTTGAAGGTCCAGTTCCCCAAGTTCGACGCCAAGGAGCGCGGGTACGGGCCGTCGCAAATGTGGCGCAAGTTCGTCGGCAACGGGCTGATCGCGACCGCGTACTCACCGGACGGCAAGCTCGTGGCCGTCGGGCAGGGGGGCGAGACGGACACCGGCCGAGTCCACTTGGTCGATACGACAACCGGAAAGCTCGAGCGGACTGTATCGGGTCACCAGTACGGAGTGACAGACGTCCGGTTCACTTCCGATGCGAAGCACGTGATTTCGGCCGGCCGGGACACCTGTGTCCGCGTCTGCCGCGTGGCGGACGGGAAGGAAGTGGCGGTCCTCGGGTCGCCTCGCGGCGGGCAGTTCAAGGATTGGCTGAGCGCCACCGCCCTGTCGCCCGATGAGCGACTCCTGGCTGCGACCGACATCGCGGGGTTGGTCCACGTCTGGGCGATGAGCGACTAGTGGGTCATCGCGGTTGATTTTGCAGGTCGGATGATGCTTTTCAGCCGTCGCGACCGCAGGACACCGGCAAATTCAACTGCGATGAACCACTAGGCAGGCCGTCGCGCGTCGCTGGCAGTGTGCGACCGCCAGCGGTTCGCGATCCCGTTCCTGTTCGGCGCATCGGTCGTGATGACACTCGCGGCCGTCGCCTTCGGAGTCCTCCCGCTATGACCCCGAGACGGGACGTCGGGGGGACCTGTCCGGCACCCATTCGTCCGGGCATGCGGTCTCACGAACGTCCAGACCGGGTCCACCGAGAGATCGTTGCCTGTTTCAGTTCGACATCCATGAGGGGCCCACTCGGTGGCGCAGGTCCCGGAATCGGCGTCGCCTCGCCGCTGGCTCGATGAGAATCCCGGAGTACTTTGAGAACAATCCGGTCACCGCCCGCTGGCTGTGGACCCCCCGAAAGCTAATACATTCCGTTGTCGGATGGGTTCCAATTGACTGCCCATCTCCAACGAGAATCTTCCATGCCGTCGCCCTCAGCTTTACCGGACAATGCACTCCCAAGTACGGTCGCGGATCGATGCCGTACGGCCGTTCACACCTACGCCGAGAGTTGTCGGGCCGGCGTGGCCCCGCGACCGGAAGTCCACGCCGAGGAACTCGCCGGGGTCGTCCGCACGCTCGCGCAAGAGACGTTCGCGGATCTTCGGCGGCGACTCACACCGAGAGTCGCCACCGACGAATCCAGTCCCCGGATTCCGCCCCCCGCGTCGCCAACGCGCACCGGGGACGGTA
>Ga0066905_100000601_pt1 | contig 10533 bp, 11 predicted proteins | sample PanSoiMetaPlot36_FD_67483 | JGI IMG/M metagenome (GOLD analysis project Ga0066905, IMG submission 67483) | Tropical forest soil microbial communities from Panama analyzed to predict greenhouse gas emissions - Panama Soil Plot 36 (version 2) | ecosystem: Environmental > Terrestrial > Soil >... | reverse complement strand
AACCCGGGCGGTCCCCCCACCCCCGACAAGCCGGACATCTCGGTCGTGGACTACGAGTTCGACAACACGATCTCGACCTTCATGAACCTGCGCGTAGCGGACGTCCAGGCGTGCTACGAGAAGTGGCGCTCGAAAGGGGCCGAGTTCGTGACGCCTCCGATCGATCGCGGCGCCGAGATTCGCTGCTACATGCGCGACCCCGACGGCTACTTGATCGAGGTCGGCCAGTCGACGGGACTGCGCAAAGGACACCTCGCCAAGAAGCGGCCCGAGGATCTGCCGGGCTAGGACGATGTGACGGGGCGTCCCGGGGAGCCTCTGGTTCCCCGTGGGCTATCTACGTCGGGGCGAACTGACCGCTTGTTGGGTTAGGGCCGAACTAGGCGACCTGTCACAAGACCGCCCAGCCCGCTCGAACTTGATACCGGAAGGCGGGCATCGCCCGAACACAACACTTTCGATGAAGGAAGTGCAATGACCCGTGGAAAACTGCTGGTGGCGGCGGTGGTCGTTCTGGGGGCCGGGAGTATGATCGCGGCCCGGCAGGGCGAGAAGCACGAGGCGGCCAAAGTGCTGGCCGCGCGCGACATCGCCGAGAAGTTGGACGGTAAGGAGACGAAGGCGACGGTGGTCGAGGTGACGATCGAACCCGGCCAGGCGGGCGCGCCGCACCGCCATCCCGGGCCGGCGTTCGGGTACGTGCTGGAGGGCGAGTACGAGTGGGCCATCGACGATCAGCCGGCCAAGGTTCTCAAGGCTGGCGAGACGTTCTACGAGCCGACCGGCTGTCTGCACCGGGTGTCGAAGAACCCGGGCAAGGTGAAAACCCGAGTGGTGGCTTGGGTCCTCCACCCGCGGGACGTGAAGGACATCGTCATCCCGGAGCCGAAGAAGTGAGTCCGGTTCCTGGCCGGCGTGTTCAGCAGGTCGAGTCGGCTCTTCTCAAAGGAGATTCGTAATGAAGATCGTCGTGATCGGCGGCAGCGGACTGATCGGGAGCAAGCTGGTGACCAACCTTCGTCAGAAGGGTCACGAGGTCGTGGCGGCATCGCCCTCGTCGGGCGTCAACACCCTGACCGGCGAAGGACTGGCAGGCGCGCTGGCGGGCGCCCGGGTCGTCGTGGATGTGGCGAACTCGCCCTCGTTCGAGGACAAGGCAGTCATGGAGTTCTTCGAGACGTCGGGGCGGAACCTCCTGGCCGCGGAGGAAGCCGCCGGCGTCGGGCACCACGTGGCGCTGTCGGTGGTCGGGGCCGACCGGCTGCTGGACAGCGGCTACATGCGGGCGAAGGTCGCCCAGGAGAAGCTGATCAAGGCCTCCAAGATCCCCTACACGATCGTCCGCTCGACCCAGTTCTTCGAGTTCGTGGGTGGCATCGCCCAGTCGGCGACCGAGGGGCAAACGGTCCGGCTGTCGCCGGCCCTCTTGCAACCGATCGTGTCGGACGATGTCGCCGCCGCTCTGGCCGACATCGCGGTCGGCGAGCCGCGGAACGGCACCATCGAACTGGCCGGACCCGAACCGATCCGCATGGACGACCTCGTCCGGCGGTTCCTGAGCGCGAAGCGGGACGCCCGGACGGTGACCACAGACGCCCACGCGCGCTACTTCGGCGCGGAGTTGAACGACCGGAGCCTCGCCCCCGGCGCGAACCCGCGGATCGGTCCGACGCGGTTCGGGGACTGGCTCGCCCGCTCCGTTGCTCAGGCGTGAGCCCGGGCCCACACCGAATCGACCACGAGGAAGAATCGCCATTCTGGACCTGGGCCGGGCCGAGGGCTGGGATCCTGGCCCCCCCAGGCCGGGCACGGGTGCGGTGATTTTACCACTGCTCCGGCGAGGCCGACTTCGACGGCCCGGCGACGTATCGCCGCCGCGAGAGGCGGTGAAGCGGAAGCTCAATGTGGACGCGCCCGCGCCGCCCGCGAAGTTCGCCCTCTGAGCCGCGGAGACGGTGAAAGCTTGTCCCACAGTCCCTTTCGCCCAGGCATGAGAAACTACCTGTTCGCCGGTCACGCTTACCAAGGAAACGCCCAAAGGATGTCCCATGAATGACCCGTTCAATCCCAATGCCAGCATGTCCCGCCGCCATCTCTTGATCGCCGGCGCAGGCCTGGCCGTCGGAGCGAGCCTCCCCGCGGCGACGCGGGGCAACACCCCTTCCACCCCGAGTTCTGGAGCAAAGACCATGAGCACCATCACCACCAAAGACGGCACCCAGATCTACTTCAAGGACTGGGGCCCCCGTTCCGCCCAGCCGATTGTGTTTCACCACGGCTGGCCGCTGTCTGCCGACGACTGGGACAACCAGATGCTCTTCTTTCTCGGGAACGGTTATCGAGTCGTCGCCCATGACCGGCGCGGAGATGGCCGCTCGAGCCAGGTCAGCGACGGCCATGACATGGATCACTATGCCGCCGACTCCGCCGCCGTCGTGGAGCACCTCGACTTACGCAACGCCGTCCACATTGGCCATTCGACGGGCGGCGGCCAGGCCACTCGATACGTCGCACGCCACGGCAAAGGCCGCGTGGCCAAGCTAGTGCTCATCGCCGCCGTGCCGCCGATCATGCTGAAGACATCCGCCAACCCTGGCGGTCTGCCCATGGAGGCATTCGACGGGTTCCGGCAGCAGCTCGCCGCCAATCGCGCTCAGTTCTATCTCGACATCGCGAGCGGCCCGTTCTACGGCTATAACCGGCCGGGCGCGAAGGTCTCGCAGGGCGTGATCCAAAACTGGTGGCGCCAGGCAATGAGTGGCGGTGCCAAGGCACAGTACGACTGCATCAAAGCTTTCTCGGAAACGGACTTCACCGAGGACCTGAAAGTCATCGACGTGCCGACGCTGGTGATGCACGGCGACGACGATCAAGTCGTTCCCATTGCCGCTTCCGCTCCGCTTTCGGCAAAGCTCCTCAAAAAGGGAAAGCTAAAGGTCTACGAAAAGTTCCCGCACGGCATGTGCACGACGCACGCCGACGTGATCAACGCCGATCTTCTCACGTTCATCAAGGGCTGAACCGGTAGCCCGAAAGTGACGGGAGCCCGGCCGGGCCGCCGGCCGGGTTCCCGTCCTCCGCGGGCCGCCCCCTGTTCCAAGCCTGCCGCCGGAGGCGCGGGGACGATGGCCGTTCCAGGACAGGGATCGCATGAGGGGATCGCGTGATGGACGCGCCGGCACCGACGAAGCGAATCCTGATGGTACGGCTCCGTCGCGTCAGTTCCTGATGACCCGGGGGCGTCGCGCGCACCGGGTCCGGGAGGGTAGGGCGCGTCGGTTACACGCCCGCGGGGTGTCGCTGTAACGCGCACTGGACCAGTACCAGTTCGACATTGGCGGACGCCTCCCCAGACGGAGGGCGGCAGCGATTTCGAACACGACGCTTACCGGTTGGACGGGGCGGACGCGGTGGGCTGTGGACATAGGAGCGCCAGGAGTTGCTTGACCTCGGCCAACTCCCGACGGAGCTGCCGCACCTCATGGCGGCTGGCAGCAAAGTGCTCGGGGCGGGCGCCGGTCAAGCGCAGGAGTAGAACGACGGCACGGGCCGCCGGGGGCAGGTGGGGCAGTGTCTTCTCGACCGCCGCGGGGTCGGCCGGCTGCCGGGCCTTGCCTTCGACTGCCCCGGACCTGCCCGGTGTGAGAGCCGGGACGGCTTTCAGGGATTCGAGAACGGACGGGTGGACGAGCTGCTCCGATACGCACCAGCGGAAAAACGCCCGAACTAGTCCGGACGCCTTGTTGATTGATTGACGCGCCTTGCCCTCGTTCACCATGATGATGCGGAGCATCTTCAATTGCGGCGGCCCGAAGTCGGCCACAGGGGTCGGGCCGAACAGGCGGGTCAGGTAGCCGAGTACGGCCTTGATGTTTCGGACCGATCGAGAGGGCCGTCCGTCCGGATCGATGTAGCAGCCGTCGATGTGCCGAGTGTAGAGGATGAGTGTCTCGTTTATCGACAGGTCGTCGGCCGCCGACGGGTAGATTCCTCCGGTGGCAGCGATGAGGGCCACCACGCGGGCGTACTCCTCCTTCGACCGAGCCGACTTCCATCGGCCCAAGTACAGGTCTTTCCGACTCCCATTGGCGAGCCGGACGGTGCAGACGGCTTGATTGGTGGGGCGGTGGTGACGGTAGGAGGGCGTGAAGCACTGCGGACGCGGCATGATCTACCCAAGGTTGTGCGGTAGTGTACCGCAGAATCCGGGTTATCGAGCCGCGCCACCGAACATCGGCGGGTAAACGGAGACCGTTTCGGCAGGACTATTTAGGTCGAGTGGGCGCTACTGGATTCGAACCAGTGACTTCCACCGTGTGAGGATGGCACTCTAGCCGCTGAGTTAAGCGCCCGATCTCCGGAGAGACACCGTTCTCTTACACAGGTTCGGGGGCCGCGGACAGGGGCCGCGGCCAAACCGTCGCGGCCCGGATCAAACCTTCGGCGGGGCGTCTTCGAACTTCGGGGCCGACGAGGTGACCCGCTGCGGCGGACGCACCGGTTCGGGCTCGACCGCCCGCGGCGCGCTACCGCCCGTCGGCTCCACGTCGTCCTCAAGACCCTTGACCCCGCGCTTGAACTCGGTCACCGTCTTGCCCAGCGACCGGCCGAGGGCCGGCAGGTTGCGGCCGAACAGAAGCACGCCGAGCACCAGGAGGAGCATGATCTCCTGTGTGCCGAGACCGAAGAAACCGAAAAGCGGAGTGGTGGTAAACATGGCGGGGTGGTCCCTCCTCGATTAGGGAATGTGGTACGGGATTCTTCGCCTTGGGTCACGGCGTGTAACCCCGGCGAAGCGAGGAGGTCGAAGGTAACCTCATCGGCGGATGGTGCGCCAACCAACATCTACTATAACATTGCACCCTCGCGACCGGCAACGGTATCCACTGGAAAAGTCTCCCGCCCCGCGCCCGCTGACCGATCCGCCATGACTTCCACACCTGGTTCGGGTATCGGCACGCCTCGAATCGAATAAGATGACCATGCGCACATTTCCATTGTGAGGACACTCCTATGAGTAAGGCCGCCGTCGAGGAACAGACCGAGGCGCTCCGCCAGCTCGTCATCGCTTCGAAGGGTACCCCGACCGTGGCGGTCGCTGCCGAGGCCTGTTTGAGTCGGCTGAACGCACTTTACCGCAAGGACCCGACCTTGTTCAGCGTCGAGGACGTCCGCTGGCTGAACGTCCTCCGCGGCACTCTCGGCTTGCGGCTCGCCGCTCACAAGCCGGGCGGGCCATTCGCCCGCATGGCCAAGCCAAAGGGCGTCAAGTTGGATCACTGCTGGCGGTGCGAGACCCCCCTCGACGCGCGATTCAACGAGTTCTGTCCCGAGTGTTCGACGAAGACCTGCCGCTGGCCAATCTGCCCGGTGTGTCAGGCCTGCGGTTGCGCCCGCGAGGGCAAGACCCTGGTCTAAGCTGACCGCAACTGTTATTTCCCTTCGACGCCCGCCACATTCAGTTGCACCGTCACCGGGAAGTGGTCGCTATACCCCCGTGTGCCGGAGTCATTCCGGTCGCCGAACCTGAACGGCTCGCGGGCCCCGGTCCGGCGGCGGAGTTCGTCCGTGGCGAAGACCCGGGCCGTGGCCGGGTCGCACCACCAGCCCTGGGAGTCCAGCAACCCCCGGGTGACGCAAATGTGGTCGAAAACGGACCACGTTCGGCGCGGACCGTAGATCGTGCCGCGCGGTTCGCCGGCCCAGTGGGCGAACAGGTCGAGCATCCTCGGCTCTTCAAGCGTCGATCGGCGGACCTCGTCCGAGTTGTCGGTGGCCCGCAGCCCTAGCCGCAGCGACTCGTCCTTGAACTCGTCGTTGAAGTCGCCGCACACCACGACGTCCGCGTCCGGCGCCTCGGTCAGTATCGCCCGCACCCGGCCGTAGCAGTCCTTCGCGTAGCTCATGCGCCGGCGGCCGTCGTCCGACTTGTCCGTTCGCCGGCTGGTCCAATGCGCCGCGATCACGATCAGCTCGTGTCCGTTGGACTCAATGTGCCCCTCAAGGATTCGGCCGTTGTGGTTGTTCAACTTCCGGGTCCGGTCGGCGATCACGCCGAACCGCGTAAGCAAGCCGGGGGCGAAGTGTCGCCCGGTGTGGTCACTCTTGAACAGGATGTGGGTGTATTTGCGGTCGGCGAAACCGGCCGCGTCGAGCTTGGCGTTCACCGCATCGCGTAGGGCCTGCAGGCAGCGCTCGTTCTCCACCTCGCACAGACAGGCCAGGTCGGGCCCGGCCCCGCCGTTCATCAACAATAGCCCCTCGGCCAGGTGATCCACCTTGGCCCGGAACATGACCGGATCGGACCCGAACCAGTCTTCCATCTCGTCGTCGACCTTGGGGTCGTCGCGGTCGTCGTAAAAGTTCTCCACGTTCCAAGCGCACAGCAGCGCTGTTGCGGAACTGCCGTCAGCCGTGGTCCGGGTGGTCTGCCGCTCCTTTGGCCAGCGCGTCCACAGGAAGTATGCGAGGAGTGCGGCCGCGACGATGGCGAGCAGGATGAGGGCCTGCTTTGGATACCGCATCGCGGGGGGAACAGCCGTGTCCGCGGACGGGCGGCTGGGATTGCGACGGTCAGCCATGACGAGTGCAGCTGCAGCGGGCATGGTCAGTATAGGGTGGTGTCGGGGGGCGGGGAAAAGTGGTCTGGACACGGTCCGGTGGGGCGGGTATGCGGCGGCCATGTCCCAGGGGAAGGTAGGGAGGTCCGAACCGATGCGGAACGTGCGAAACTGGCTCGCCGGGCTGGCGGGCGTGGGCTGCGGGCTGGCCGCGGCCGCCATCTTGTCCGGGCCGCCGAAACCGGCCGCGGCGTCGTCCAATGACCGGTACCAGGACTACGTCCTGTGCACCGGGGCCGTCACCGTCAATCCGAAGGTGCCGACGGACGGCGTGTGGATGCTCGATTACCGGGGTGGGAAACTGCTCGGGACCGTGATCGACCGAACCACGGGCAAGATCAGCGGCTGGGCCGAGGTGGACCTGGTCACCGAGTTTGCGATCGCGCCGAAACAGGATGTGCACTTCCTGATGACCACCGGGTCCATCGCCCAGGGTCAGGCGGCCCTGTACGTGTGCGAGGTGTCGACGGGCAAGTTCGGCGTCTACACGATGGGTGCCGGGGACGCGGGCGGCATCCAGATCCGCCGGCACGACATGACGACGTTCCGCTCGGGGAAGCCGACGCCGGTAACCACGGCGGGTGGGACGGAGCAGAAATAGTCGAGAGGACAGAAGACAGAGAACAGAGGACAGCACGGACACCGACTCGGTGTCCGTGCTGTCCTCTGTCTTCTGTCCTCTTACTTCGTGGCCGCCGGCTTCGGAGCGAGCTGCCGGGCAAGCTGGCTCTTCTTGCGCGCCGCCGCGTTGGGGTGGATCACCCGCCGGGCGGCCGCCTTGTCCAGCTTCTTCGAGCAAGCGACGAACTCAGCCTTCGCCTGGTCCGCGTTGCCGGACTTCACCGCGGCCAGGAACTTCTTGATCTCAACCTTGAGTGCCTTCTTCACAGCCCGGTTCCGGTCCCGGCGCTTCTCGTCCTGGCGCAGCGACTTCTTCGCGCTCTTCGTATGCGGCATGGGTATGGTTTCTCGCTAAGCCTTACTTGACGATCTCGCCCACCTTGAAGCGAATGAACTTCGTCACCTCGAGGCCGGCCTCCTTGAGGACCTGGCCGACCGTCTTGGCCTGATCCTTCACGAACGGCTGTTCGACCAGGACGTTCTCCTGGTACCACGTCTTCATCTGGCCCTCGGCGATCTTCTCCGCGATCTGGGCCGGCTTCCCGGTCGCCTCGGCCTTGGCCTTGGCGATCTCCTTCTCCTTGGCCACCAGCTCCTGGGGGACTTCCTCGCGGCGCGTCGCCACGGGGGTCGGCTGGACCGCCGCGACGTGCATCGACACCTCACGCAAGAGCCCGGGGTTCGCCCCGGACCCGTTCACCTGGACGAGCACGCCGAGTGTGCCGTCGTGGTGGACGTAGTCGCCGAACATCCCCCCGGTGAGCCGGGCGAACCGCTGCACCTTCATGTTCTCGCGCAGGACGGCGACAGTGTCGTGGATCAGGTCGGTGACCGTCTTGCCGGCCCCGTTGTCCGCGGCGAGGAGGGCGTCGACCGTCGCGGGGTTCTTCGCCGCGACCACCTTGGCGATGGCACTGGCCAGCTTGACGAAGTGCTCGCCCCTGGCGACCGGTGCGCTTTCGCACCGCAGCTCGACGATCGCCCCGACCTGGGCGGCGTTGTCGATGTGGACGCCGATCCGGCCCTCGGCTGTCTCGTTCCCTGCACGCTTCAAGGAGGCCTTGGCGCCGGCCTTGCGCAGGTGGTCGATGGCCGCCTCGATGTCGCCGTTGGTTGCCTGCAGGGCGGCCTTGCATTCCATCATCGGCAGGTCGGTGCGCTTGCGCAGCTCGTTGACCAGGGAGGCAGTGATCGGCGTGCTCATGGCTAATCTCTTTGAAGTCCGGTGGAGCCCGATAGGACCAATAGGACTCATAGGTCCTATTGGTCCTATGGGCAGCTACACACCAGACAATTGTGCTCTCGCAGGGTTCAGGTGACGGTCGGGGCCACCGTCTGTTGCTGAGCCGGCTGGGCGCCGCGGGGCCGTGCCCGCTCCTGGTTATCCGGCCCCAGGGCGGCTTTCCCTTCCAGCACCGCGTCGGCCGCCTTGGTCACCACCAGCTCGATCGACCGGATACTGTCGTCGTTCCCCGGGATCGGCAGGTCGACCGTGTCCGGGTCGGAGTCCGTGTCGATCAGGGCGACCGTGGCCACCCCCATCCGCTGCGCTTCCTTCACCGCGATGTGTTCCTTCTTCGGGTCGATGACGATCAGCGCGTCGGGGAGCCGCTTCATGTCGCGGATGCCCTGCAGGTTGCGGCGGATCTTGGCCAGCTCGCGGGACAGGCTCGACACCATCTTCTTCGAGTGGGTGCGAATCTCGGCCGACTCGGGGGCCTTGTGGATGTCCAGCTTGCCGGTGTCGCCCATCATGCTGGTCATGTACTGGGTCATGTCCACGCGGTTCGGGTTCTCGCCCATCGGCAGCCACATGGCCTCGAGCTCTTCAAGCCGCTTCAAGCGGTTGCGGATGGTCCGGTAGTTCGTCAGCGTGCCGCCCAGCCAGCGCTCGGAGACGTACGGCATGTTGGCCCGGCGCGCCTCGCGCTCGACGATCTCCTTGGCTTGGCGCTTGGTGCCGACGAACAGGACGAGCCCGCCCTTGGAGACGACCTGCGACAGGTAGCGGTGCCCGCGGAGCAGCCCGCGGACGGTTTCCCGGAGGTCAATGATGTGGATCAGGTTGCGCTTGCCGTAGATGTACGGCCGCATCTTCGGGTTCCAGCGGCTGGCCCGGTGCCCGTAATGGACGCCGGCATCGAGCAGGTCCTTGACTTGGACAATGGCCACGCGGTGCTCCCGGGTTACAGGGTAATGGCGGAGACGATCATGGTGGACCCTCCGAAACTAGGAAAAGAAACCCGCCCAGTCTGGCGGGAAAGGTAAGAGATTATTTGTAGCTGGTGGGGGGGAAAGGTCAACCAGGGAATGGTTGTGCGCTGGTGAGGTCGAGGGCTGCTCGTATAGGTCGTATAGGACCCATTGCTCCTATAGGTCCTATGAGAAGAGCCATCGCCTATTTCTTCACCGGCACCGGCACGAACTCCTTCACCAGCTTCCCGGTCATCGGATCACTCAATCGGACCACCCCGTCGGACCCGGCCGTGGCCACCACCTTCCCGTCCGGCCGGAACGTCACCGCGAACACCGGCGTCTTCACCGCCTCAAAGGTCGAGACCCGCTTGCCGGTGTCCACCTCGTACACGCGAGCCTCACCGGCGCCGTCCAGGCTACTGCCAGCCGCGAAGTAGCGGCCGGTCGCGTCGAAGGCCACCGAGTAGATCCGGCCGGGGAGCTTCTCGTACTCGCGGATCCGGTTGAGGTCGTCGCCGATGACTCGCTTCGCCTCGCGGTGCATCTTGTACAGCCGCGGCTGACCGTCCGCCCCGGCGGACAGGAATTCGTCGTACACCTTGGCCGGCACATCCTTGGCGTCGGGTGGAATTTTCGACATGCGCTTCCCGGGCGGCTGCGCCGCGACCGCGACCGTGCCCAGGTTTGGCCAGCCGCGGGCTTGTGCCACCGCGAGCGCCACCTTGGCCGCCTGCTCCGGTCGCGGGTCCCTCGGCGGCCGAAGCGCCAGCGCGAGGAGTCCACCTTTCAACGCCCCGGGGGTGATGCTCGTGACGTTGTCGATGAACCGGTTGGTGGGCACCTCGGTCAGTTTCACCGAGCGGTCGCGACTGATCGAGATCAGGTGTTGCCCGTCCTGCGAGAACGCCGTGCCCGTCACCCAGTCCGAGTGCGCGCCCTGAGAGACCATCTCCTTGCCACTCGTCGCGTCGAAGGCACGGACCTTGTTGTCCGAAGCGCCGCACGCAACCAGGTTGCCGTCCGGCGACCAGCTCACGCCGTAAACCGTGTCGAAGGAGACCGGGATCGACAGCCGCAAGGACTTCTTTGCCACATC
>Ga0066905_100000600_pt1 | contig 10533 bp, 7 predicted proteins | sample PanSoiMetaPlot36_FD_67483 | JGI IMG/M metagenome (GOLD analysis project Ga0066905, IMG submission 67483) | Tropical forest soil microbial communities from Panama analyzed to predict greenhouse gas emissions - Panama Soil Plot 36 (version 2) | ecosystem: Environmental > Terrestrial > Soil >... | reverse complement strand
CGAGAGATTGAGCTTGATCGAGTCCACCCCGTACTTCAGGAACATCCGGACAGCCCGGCGCATCTCCTCCGCGCCGGTCACCGCCACCCCGAAGCTGAACTCGGGGAACGGCAGGTGGGGCAGGGTCTCGTCGCCGAGGCCGCCGACCACCGTGATCTCCTGGCTCGCGGCCAGGTATCGCGGCCCCGGGATCAGCCCCTGGTTGATCGCGTTGCGGGTGACCACGTCGAGGCGCGGCTTGGCGCAGGCCGCGCCGACGCACGACGTCCAGCCCGCCTCGAGGTAGCGCTTGGCCACGCTGGCCGACCAGAGCACGTGCTCCTCCAGGGGCATCCGCTGCAGATCGGCGAGATTGGCCGCGTCGTTCCAGGAGAAGTGCGTGTGGGCCTCGACCATGCCGGGCATCAAGGTGGCGCCGGCCCCGTCGATCACGGTGACCCCGGCGGTGGGCAGCGAGCGCGGCCCCCGGCCCACGCGCGAGATACGGTTGCCCTGGACGAGGACCTCGCCGGCGTACGGCTGGGCGCCGGTCCCGTCGATGACGCGGACGTTGGTGAAGAGCACGCTCGTCATGGGTCGCTCTCCTTACATGCGCTGCGCGTAGAAGCGCCGCAGCAGGTCGTCGCACTCCTCCGGCTTCTCGACCATGGTCCAGTGCCCGCAGCGAGCCAGCACGCTGACCCGCGCGCCGCGGATCCGCTCGCCGATCTGTCGCACCGCCTGCGCGGGTGCGATCGCGTCCTCGTCACCGGTCACCAGCAGCGTGGGGCACTCGATCCCGGACACCTCGGCGGCCCGCGCCTCGGCGAGCGCCTCGCAGGAGCGCGCGTAGCCGTCCGGACACTGCCGCATCACCAGCTCCCGCACCGTCGCCACCGCCACCGGCCGTCGGGTCCGCGTCTCGGTCGAGATCGCGCCGGCCTGCACCAGGGCGTCGGCGATGGCCTGCATACCGGCCTCCCCTTCAGCGCGCGCCTTCTCCCCGCGCGCGCGTATGCCCGGCCGCGCGGTGTCGGGCGGGCACAGCAGCGGGCCGAAGAGCGCGAGGCTCCGCACCAGCCGGGGCGCCGCCACCGCCAGGTGGAACGCGACGATCGTCCCGAGCGAATGCGCGGCCACGTGCACCCGGTCCAGGCCGAGCGCCGCGCACACCCGCTGCATCGCCTCCACGAAGCGCTCGATCGAGAGCGGTCCTTCGACCCGATGCGAGCGGCCGGAGCCCGGCAGGTCCGGCCGGATCGTGCGGTGGCGATTCATCGCGGGCAGCACCGGGGTCCACACATTGGAGGTCCCCCCGAGACCGTGGATCATGAGCACGGCCTCGCCGCTGCCGTCGGTCTCGACCGCCATGCGCTCGACGAACTGCGTGGTCACGCGCGGGCCTGCGCCGTCCTCACGCGGCGGGCCGGCTGAAGTGCCCACGCGCCGGCCCCTTCTGGGGATCCTTGTGGAATACCCCGTCCTTCATGATGCCGAGCAGTCGCGCGCCGTCCTGCAGCACCGTGATGTCGGCCAGCGGGTCGCCGTCCACCAGCACCAGGTCGGCCAGGTGGCCTTCCTGGATCTGACCGAGCTCGTGGCCGCGCATCATCATCTGCCCGCCCAGCTTCGTGGCGGCCAGGAGCGCCTCCATCGGCGTGAAGCCGAGGTACTTCACGAAGTACTCGAGGTCCTTCGCGTTGGTGCCGTGCTTGATCCAGGCAAAGCCGTAGTCGCCTCCCGGCAGGATGCGGATCCCGCGCCGGTGCATCTTCTTCAATGTCTCGCAGGCGATCTCCAGCTCGCGGTGATAGCCCATCTGGCGCGCCGCCTCCGGGGTGATGCCCCACGGCGCGGCGTGGTACGAGGTGTTGATCAGCCAGGCGATGCCGGGGGCCACGAAGTGTCGGTCGCGCCGCGCCTCCAGCATGTCGAGCGCCTCCTCGTCGGCGAAGCTCGCGTGGTAGATGATCTCGATGCCGTGCCGCACGCACTGCTTGACCGACTCCGCCGAGCGCGCATGCGCGGAGACCCGCTTGCCGCGGACGTGGGCCTCGGCCACCGCAACCGCGATCTCCTCCTCGGTCATCGGGGTGAACTCGGCCGGGATGCCCGCGATGTACTCGCCGGAGAGGTTCAGCTTGACCGTGTCCACCCCGTACTTGAGGAACATGCGCACCGTCTTCCGCATCTCCTCCGGCCCGTTGACGATGGCCCCGAAGCTGAACTCCGGATACGGCAGGTGCGGGAGCGTCTCGTCACCGAGGCCGCCGGGCACCGTGATCTCCTGACTGGCCGCCAGGTAGCGCGGCCCCGGAATCTGGCCCGACTCGATGGCGTTGCGCACCACCACGTCGAGCCGCGGCTTGGCGGTAGCCGCGCCGATGCAGGAGGTGAAGCCCATGTCGAGGTAGCGCTTCGCGATGTGCGCGCACCAGAGGATGTGCTCCTCGGTGGGCATGCGCTGGATCTCGCTGAGGCCCGGCTGGTCGTTCCAGGAGAAATGCGTGTGGGCCTCGACCAGCCCGGGCATCAGGGTGGCGCCGGCCCCGTCCACGGTGGTGACCCCCGCGGTGGGGAGCGCGCGGGCCCCCCGCGCGACCCGGGAGATGCGATTGCCCTGCACCAGGACCTCGCCCGGATAGGGCAGCGCACCGGTGCCGTCGAAGATGCGGACGTTCGTGAACAGCACGTGTGTCATGCCGCCCTCCTGCCTGGGAGCGGCTCCGCCTCGGGTCGGCGGCTGCGCGGCGGCGAGCAGCTCCGGCTTCCATGAGACACCTGTCTCACGCGAGTGGGTCATAGTAGAAAGGCGCTTCCCCTCTTGTCAACCGCGATTTGCGCGCTCACAGTAGCGAGCCGTGAAGACCCCGCCGCCCCCCGACACCGGCCCGACTGGGCCCCGGGCCCGCACCTACCGCCGGCTCCTGGGCCACGCCATGACGCTGGTGCGGCGCGGGCGGATCCCGTCGGTGCCGGAGCTGGCGATGAAGGCCCACGTGTCGCGCGCCACCGCGTATCGCTACTTCCCCAGCCGGAGCAAGCTGGTGAGCGCGGTGGTGGCGGAGAGCCTGGCTCCGGTGCGACGCTTCGAGCCCACCGCGACCGACGGGCTGGTGCGGGTGCGGGAGATGTTCGACAAGACGTTCCCGCTGTTCAAGCGCTTCGAGCCGCACATGCGCGCAGCCCTGCACCTGGCCCTCGAGCACGAATCGATGGAGCGGATGGGAATCCTGGAGGAAGAGCCCTACCGGCGCGGGCACCGACGCTACATGCTGCACCGGGCCGCCGCGCCCCTGGCTTCGACCCTGGGACCCGAGGCCTACGACCGGCTGCTCAAGGCGCTCTCGCTGATCTACGGGATCGAGTCGTACGTGGTGCTGCGAGACATCTGGGGAGCGAGCTACCGCGAGGTGGAGTCGGTCGCGCGCTGGATGGTGGAGGCGCTGATCGAATCGGCGCTACGGGGAGCCGCTAGCCCTTCACGCTCCCGGCGGTGAGGCCTTCGACCATGTACTTCTGCAGGTAGATGTACGCCGCGATGACCGGCAGCGTGGTGAGCACCGCGCCCGCCATCAGGTAGCCCCAGCCGTAGACGTCGCCGGTGATGAACGTCGAGAGGCCCACCGGCAGGGTGCGCAGCTTCACGTTGGTGATGAACACCAGGGCGTAGAGGAACTCGTTCCACGCCTGGGTGAAGGCGTACAGGGCGCTCGCCAGCAGCCCGGGCGCGGCCAGGGGGAGGATCACGCGACGGAAGGCCCCGAAGCGGGTCGCCCCGTCGATCATCGCCGACTCCTCCAGCTCGACCGGGATCGACTCGAAGTATCCCATCAACAGCCAGGTCACGAACGGCACCGTGAACGACGGATACGCCACGATGAGCCCGGTGAGGCTGTCGGCCAGCCCCAGGTTGCGGATCTGCGCGTAGAGCGGGATGAACAGGATCGACGGCGGCACCAGATACGTGATGAGCACGGTGCTGGCCATGAACGCGCGGCCGAGGAACTTGAGCCGGGCCAGCGCGTAGGCGCCGAGGGTGCCGACGGCGGTGGCCAGGAACGTGCTCGAGACCGCCACGATGATGCTGTTCTGGTACCAGGAGGCGAACTCGGTCTTGGCGAGCAGGTGATCGTAGTTCTCGCTCACGAACGGACTGGGCCAGAACATCGACACCAGGCTCCGCATCTGCACCTCGCCCTTGAAGGACGTGATGATCATCCAGTAGAAGGGAAAGATCACGAACAGCGCGAAGGCTAGCAGGATGGCGTACGACACTGCGGACTGCGTCCGCTCGATTCGCGCCGTGCTGCGGCCCCTAACCATTCCCTGACCCCATTTTCGTATTCGCTCGCCTCGCCTTCGGCTACAGCTCGCCCTACCTCGCCCTGCCTCTTCTCATGTAGTTCGAGAGCACGATGATCACGAAGGCCAGCGCGGGCAGCATGTAGAGCGCCACCGCGATGGCTTCGCCGAGGCGCTGCGCGCCGAAGGCGATCTCGTAGGTGAGCACCGGCAGCACCTGGGTGGCCCCGCCCGGCCCGCCCTTGGTCAGGATGTAGATGATCGCGAAGTCGTTGAAGGTCCAGATGGTGGATAGCAGCAGCACGATCATCACGATGTTGCGGATGCCGGGCAGCGTGACGTAGCGGAAGCGCTGCAGCACGGTCGCCCCGTCCACCGCGGCCGCCTCGTACAGCTCGCCCGGGATCGCCTTCATCCCGGCCAGGAAGCTGATGCCGAAGAACGGGAAGCCGCGCCACACGTTGACCCCGATCACCGAGGCCATCGCGGTGCCCGGCTCGCTGAGCCAGCCCACGCCCTGCTTGAGGATGCCGAAGACGTTGACCAGCAGGTAATTCAGCACGCCCAGGCTGTAGTCGTAGATCCACAGGAAGTTCAGCGCGGAGACCACGGTGGGCGCGACCCACGGGATCAGCAGCACGCCGGTCCAGAAGGAGCGGAACCGGATCTTGGACGTCAGCACCAGCGCCATGCCCATGCCCAGCACGGTCTTGATCGCGACCGAGGCGAAGGTGAACACGAAGCTGTTGATGACCGCGCGCTGGAAGAAACCGTCGTACGTGAGCCGGATGTAGTTCTCGAGCCCCACGAACACCGGGGGCATGCCCACGTACTTGCGGGTGAGGCTCAGGTACACCGCGTAGCAGAACGGATAGGCGACCAGGGCCAGGACCAGGAGCACGATCGGCGCGACGAACAGGAAGCCCATGCGGTAGTCGGGCCCGAGGACACGCTTGAGCGTGGCCTCGAGCCCGGACCGGGGCTGGATCAGGGCCGCCTTCGCGCGAAGCTGCGCGGCGGGAGTCGCCATGGAAGTCTCGAGCGGCTAGGCCTTGCCGCGGATCTTGTAGATTTCCTCGACCCGCGCGTGGGCTTCCTTCAGGGCCGCCTCGGCCGAGAGCCCGCCCACCACCACGCGGCCCGCCATGTCGGTGAGGATCTTCTGGCCCTGCACCTCGGCGGCCGCCGGCGTCATGGGCCCGGGGTGGCCGATGTTCACGCAGCGGAGGATGTTCTGCAGCATGGCGTCGAAATTCGGGTCCGACTTCCAGTACGGATTGTCGACGCGGCCCTTGTAGACCGGGCCCGCCTGCCCCACCGAGACCTGCATGTACTCGGCGAACCGCTTCTCGTCCTCGAGATAGCGGATGAGATCCTCGGCCAGCTCGGCCTTCTGCGTCTTCTGGAAGACCGCCCAGTTGTAGCAGGAGGAGCCCACGAACGAGCCGGCCGGCCCGCCCGGGGTGAGCACGCAGAGGGTCTTGGCGGCCAGCTCGTGCTTCTTGCTGACCATCGCGTAGTAGAGGCTGGCGCCGTTGTTGGTGGTCACCAGCTTGCCCGCCATGTACGACTCGTTGTTGGAGACGTCGGTCCAGCCCATCACGCCGGGCGGCTGGATGCCGTGCTTCTTGATGGTGTCCACCGCGAACTGCAGGGCCTGGGTGTTCTGCTTGAGGAACCCGGTGCCGAGCGCCGGCTTGCCGTCCTTGTCGAACACGCCCCCGCCGTAGTCCCAGAGGATGTTGGACATGAACCCGTCGCCGTCGTCGGACCGGTTCAGGGTCTGGCCGAAGCCGAAGAGGTCCTTGGACGGATCCTGCGCCTTCTTGGCGAACTCGACGACCTCCGGGTCGTAGACCTTCGGCACCTTGAGGCCCTTGGCCTCCATGATGTCCTTGCGGATGAAGAACACGGTGGTCATCGAGTAGCGGCCGACCCCGTAGAACTTGCCGTCGGCCTTCATGGCCCGCTCCGCGAAGGGCAGCAGTCCGCCCTTGGCGGTGGCCATCTCGCCAGCGATCTTGCTGACGTCGCGCAGCGCCGCCTTGTAGCGCATCGGGCCGTAGATGTTCATCTCGGCCATGTCCGGCGGGTTGCCGGCCTCGATGGCCGCGACGAACTTCTGCTCGCGATCGCCGAAGGTCGCCCAGTCCATCTCGACCTCGACGTTCTTGTCCTTCGCCCACGCCTCGACCTGCCGCGCGACCACGTCGTTGCCCGCGGTGACGAAACTCTTGAAGAGCCAGAGCCGCAGCTTGGTCTTGGCCTGCGCCGGCGCCATGCCGCGCAGCGCGTGCAGCCCTGCCGCGGTGCCGCCGGTGATGACCGCCGCCTTGCGAAGGAACTCGCGGCGGGCGATGAGACCTGCGTCGAGCTGCTCGGCCGGATGCTTGAGGCGGTTGTCCATCGAAGGCTCCTCCTTTGGAGCGCGTGGAGCAGAGCTGGGAATGCGCGAATGCTAACTCAGGGCAGGTCCGCGGGCAAGCAAACACTGTGCGGAACGCGCGATCGCCGCGGCGTCGACGCCGTAGTGACGATAGAGATCGCCCCGCGCGCCCGACTGACCGAAGTGATCGACGCCGAGCGGGATCTGCGGGACGCCGAGGGCTGAACCCACGAACGCCAGACCGTGCGAGTGGCCGTCGAGCACGGACACCACCGGCACGCCCTCCTCCTCCGCTGACACGAGCTCGAGTAAGTACGGACACGTAGTCCGCAGTCCGCGGTAGAGCAGATCGGGGCTCGTGACCACGAACACGCTGGCGTGCACGCTCTCGGCGGCGAGGATACGGCTCGCTTCCACCGCCTCGGGCACCATCACGCCTGCCGCGAAGATGTGCACCGCGTTGGTCTCCGCATCGTAGCCCGGCTGCTGCCGCGCGTCGATCAGCCGGTACCCGCCGCGCAGCACCGCGGCGCGCTGCGCGGGCGACGGCGCAGGCGCCAGCGACTGCTCGACCGGCTTCGTGGAGAGCCGCAAGTAGAGGCTTTCGGCGGCGGGCGCGCGCTCGAGCAGCCGCTGGAGGCCGTCGAGCAGGATCCACTCGACCTCCTGCGCGAACGCGGGCTCGTAGTAGGCGATGGCGGGCAGCGCGATCCCGATGCCGGGCGTGATCACCGACTGATGCGCGCCGCCCTCGGGCGAGAGGCTCACCCCCGAGGGCGTGGCCGCCACGATGAAGCGGCCGCCCGCGTAGAGCGCATGATAAAGGGCGTCGAGCCCGCGGCTCACGAACGGGTCGTAGAGCGTGCCGATGGGCAGAAGCGTCGCGCCCGACAGCTCGTGGGTGAGCCCGAAGGCGCCCAGCGCGAGGAAGAGATTGTGCTCGGCGATGCCCAGCTCGACATGCTGACCCTCAGGCGATTCCTTCCACTGGACCACCTGCGGCCCGTCCGCCACGACCGCGGGCTTGGCGCGCGGGAAGTAGACACCCTTGCGGTTGATCCAACCGGCCAGGTGCGTCGTCACCGCCACGTCGGCGGACATGGTGACCACGCGATCGCCGATGGGCAGGCGGCCGAGCCGGCCGAGCACGCGGCCGAACGCTTCCTGCGTGGAGCTCTGGGGCGGATACGTCTCCTCGATCGTCTCGGGCACGACGAGCGACGGGTCGTCGCGGAGCGGCGGGGCCACGTAGGGCGCGGGCCCGCGTCGGATCAACGCGGCCTCTTCGCTGTCGGCGGCGAAGCCGGCCCACTCGTCATCGGGATCGACGCCGAGCGCGGCGCGAAGCTCGTCGAGCTGGCGCGGGGTCAGCAGCGCGCCGTGGTTCATCTGGTCGGCGCCGAACGGGTAGCCCCAGCCTTTGATGGTGTCGGCCAGGATCACGCAGGGCCCGCCGCGCGGCCGGCCCGCTTCCTCGTACGCGGCGAGGATCGCGCCGAGGTCGTGGCCGCCCACGTCGGCGGCGAGCCTCCCCAGCGCGTCGTCGGGCACGTCGGCGAGGAGCCGGTCCACCGGGCGGTCGACCTCGCCGTCCACCGTCGCGGTCATCACCTTTCGCGCGCCGCCCGGTGGCAGGCGCAGCAGCGCGTGGTACTCCGCGTTGGGGAGCGCCTCCAGGCGCGCGCGCAGCCGCGCGCCGCCCGGCTTTTCGAAGAGCGCGCGCAGCCGTCCGCCCCAGCGCAGCTCGATCACATGCCAGCCCGCGCCGCGGAACCAGTCGCGGAGCTGACCGCGACGGGCATCCGGGGAGACACGGTCGAGGCTCTGTCGGTTGAGGTCGACGATCCAGAGCAGGTTGCCCAGCTCGCGCACCGTCTCCTCGAGCAGCGCCTCCCACACGTTGCCCTCGTCCAGCTCGGCGTCGCCCACCATGGCGATGAACCGCCGGGGCATCGCCTCGCCGCCACCGTGCTGGCTCACGTACTTCGCGGCCAGCGCGCCGAAGGCCGCGCTCGCCGCGCCGAGCCCCATCGAGCCGGTGGACAGGTCGATGATCTCTGGATTCTTGCGCCGGCTCGGATAGGCCTGCAGCCCGCCGAGGCTCCGCAGGCTGCGAAGCTGCTCGACGGTGAGCCGACCGCGCAGGTACTCGATGGCGTAGAGGATCGGCGAGGCGTGCGCCTTGGTGGCCACGATGTCCCCCGGCCGCAGCGCCTGGAAGTAGAGTGCGGTCATCAGCCCGACGACCGACGAAGAGGAGGCCTGGTGCCCGCCGATCTTGGTGCCGTCGGAGTTCGGGCGGACGTGATTGGCGTGATGAACCAGCAGGGCGCTCAGCCAGAGCACCTTCTTCTGGATCAGTTCGAGCGTCGACAGCATGCGGCGTTACCTTACCGCATGTCGCGCCCGCCCGCGATCTGGTAGCGAAACGTGCCGCGGAAGACGATCACCGCCTGCGCGATCTGCGCGGGAATGGACGGGAACGGCTGGGCGAGCCGGATCGTGTCCATCGTGTACGCGTCGAGGACTGCGGAGCCGGACGGGCGTCGGATCGTCAGGCAGTCCAGGCGCCCGCTTCGCGCGAGCTGGAACTCGATCTCGAGATCACCCTGAACGCGATGCTCCCGCGCCGCGCGCGGATAGACCTGGCGCGCGCGGATGCGCTCACGGATCCGGGCCGCGTACTCGCGATAGCTCGGCTCGGGCTTCTCGAGGTCGATGACCGCCTCGGCAGAGTCCGCGCAGGCCGGGGGCCACGGCGGCGCGGCCGGCAGCCGGCCGGCCAGGCGCTGCCAAAGGTCCGCGGGCACCTGCTCGCCGAGGCCGTGGGCCCGCTCGGCCGACGCCCAGGCTTCGGCCGGGCGGCCCACCTTGTCCAGCGCCTCCGCCAGCCGAAGGTGGGCCGGTCCGTACTTGGCGTCGAGCTGGATCGCGTAGGTGAGGGACGCGATCGCCTCCGGCATCCGGTTGCGCCCGGACAGGATCGTCCCGACTCCCACGTGGGCGCGCACAGACTCGCGATCGACCCGCAGCGCGTCCCGCAGCTCGGCCAGCGCTTCGTCCTCGCGTCCGAGCCGCAGCAGCACATAGCCCAGCTCGACCCGCGCGTCGGTCTCCCGGAAGTCGAGGCCCTTGGCGGTCTCGAGCTCGCGGATCGCTTCCGGCAAGCGCCCCTGCGCGCTATAGACCGCGCCCAGCATCGTATGGGGCCGGGCCGCCGTCGGGTCGATCGCCACCGCCTCGTGGAGCAGGTCCAGGCCCTCCTCGGTCCGGCCCGCTCCCGCGAACTCCCAGCCCACGTTCGCGACGGCGCTGGCCAGCGGATTCGGCTCGAGGCGGGCGTGCCCCTCGGCGTAGATGGCGCTCCACGCGCGCCGCGCCTCGGGATCGAGCCCCCGCACGCCGCGCGCGAAGTCGAACTGCCGCATCAGCCGGATGACGCGGACGGTCTGGTCGTCGAAGCGGTCGGCTGGGCCGGCCCGCATGACCGAGGCCACGCCGACCGCCGGGTGGAAGGCGCCGAAGAGGTGGGCAACCTCGTGGGAGAGCACCGCCTCGGGTGTCGCGGCCGACGACACCATCGTCTCCGGGCAGCGAGTCTGCACGAGCGCGAACCGATCGAACACCCGCGCGACGCCGTACTGCAGCCGCTCGCAGCGCCCGGCTGCGAAGGCGATCACGACGTCGGCGGACCCGACCGGAATCTCGCTGCGGAGCCGGGCCAGGATGCGGCGCATGGGGACGCCGGGGCCCAGTGTCCACGGCACGATGTCCTGCGCCACGAGACGGATCTGGAAGGTGCGCTCGTAGATCGCCGAGACTGTCCCGATCGTCTGACGTAGTGCCGGCTCCCATCCGGGGTT
>Ga0066905_100000598_pt1 | contig 10545 bp, 9 predicted proteins | sample PanSoiMetaPlot36_FD_67483 | JGI IMG/M metagenome (GOLD analysis project Ga0066905, IMG submission 67483) | Tropical forest soil microbial communities from Panama analyzed to predict greenhouse gas emissions - Panama Soil Plot 36 (version 2) | ecosystem: Environmental > Terrestrial > Soil >... | reverse complement strand
CCGTCGGTGTAATGAGCTTGACGCCCACGGGCGCACCTGCCACCGTCCGCGCCCACACCACGAGCACTGACGTGCCGTGGACGGCGGAAGGAAAACGGCGGAATGAAGAAGAGGAACGCGGTCGTCGCGCTCGCGCTGACAATGGCGATCGCCATGGGGTCAGCCGCGTGCGGCGACGACGACGACGGCGGGGACGACGCCGCCGGCACCGGTGGCGACGACAACACGGCGGAGCACAGCCGTGACGACTACGTCGCGCTGCTGGGCGGCGGCGGCGAGGGCATGACCGACGATGAGGCGAACTGCATCTCGGCGGCCGTGGTCGACGTGGTCGGCGTCGACGCCCTCGAGCAGGCGAACGCGTGGGACAGGTTCCAGGAGGATCCCGACGGTTCGCTCGCGGACTACGGCGTCGTCGTGAGCGAGGCCCAGGTCACGGCGATCGCCGACGGTGTCGGCGCGTGCGTCGACGCGCAACAGCTCTTCCAGGAGATGTTCGCGACCGGCGAGGACCTGTCCCCCGAGCTGGCGTCGTGCCTCGCATCCGGCATCGACGCGGGCACGCTGCATCAGGCCTTCGCGATCACCATCGCCAAGGGTGAGGCAGCCCTCGACGCCGACCCGACGTTCACGGCCGACGTCGAGCAGGCGGCGCTCGACTGCGCCGCCCAGGGCGTCACCTGACCGGCGCGGCCTCGGGGCGCGTCAGCCCAAGCCGGGCGGCTCCCGTCGCGCTCACTCGGCCGCGTCGGCGAGGGCCTCGGACAGCGACGGGTGGACGAGGAGGCTCTCGACGATGTCGTTGACCCGGAGGCCGTTGGTGACGGCCACTGCCAGGACCGAGATGAGCTCGGCCGCCTGGCGCCCGACGATCGACCCTCCGAGGACGACGCCGGTGGCGGGGTCGGACAGGATCTTCACGAACCCCTTGGTCTCGTTGTTGATGAGCGCCTTCGCCGAGGCGGAGAACGGCACCTTGGTCACCCGCAGCTTGCGCCCCTCGGCGAAAGCGTCGGCCTCGGCCAGGCCCACGTCGGCGATCTCGGGTTCGGTGAAGATCGCCGATGCCGCCTTGTCGTAGTCGAGGTGGCGGTGGACCCGCGTGTGCAGGCCCATGACGTGCTCGGCGATCTTGCGGCCCTGCATGGCGGCCACCGACGACAGCGGCAGCTTCCCCGACAGGTCGCCGGCCGCGTAGATGTGGGGCACGTTGGTCACGCAGTGATGGTTGATCGGCACGTAGCCCCCGGCATCGACCTCCACGCCGGCAGCGTCGAGCCCCAAGCCGTCACTGTTGGGGATGGAGCCGATGGCCAGCAGGGCATGGCTGCCCGCGGCGACACGGCCGTCGGTGCAGTGGACCGCAACCCCGCCGTCCTCGGTGCGCTCGATGCCGTCGGCCCGGGCGCCCTTCAGCAGCTGGACTCCCCGGTGCAGGAGCTCGTCCTCGAGCGCAGCCGCCACCTCCGGGTCCTTCTGCGGCAGCACCTGCTGGCGGCTGACCAGCAGCGTCACCCGGCTGCCGAGGGACGAGAACATGTGCACGAACTCGACGCCGGTCACGCCCGACCCGATCACCACCAGGTGCTCCGGCATCTCGGTGGGCGGATAGGCGTCGCGCGTCGTCAGCACGCGCTCACCGTCGACGTCGGCCCACTCGGGGACCCGGGGCCGGCTGCCGGTGGACAGGAGGATCGCGTCGGCCTCGATCTCGCTCACGCCGTCGTCGGTCTCGACGGCGATCTCGTGCGGCCCCTTGAGCCGGCCCATGCCCTGGATCATGCGCACGCCCTGGCTGCCCAGGAGCTGCACGATGTTGGACTCGAGGCGGTCCTCGATCCGCTGGATGCGCTTCCTGAGCCGTTCGAGGTCGAGCGTGGCGTCCGGTCCGGACAGCCCCATGCCACCGCTGCGGTCGATCATCCCCATGGCGTCGGCGGTGGCGATCATCGCCTTCGACGGGATGCAGTCACGCAGGTGCGCGGAGCCGCCCACGATGTCGCGCTCGATCAGCGTCACCTCGGCGCCGAGGCGGGCTGCGGTGGTGGCCGCCGTGTTGCCGGCGGGCCCACCACCGATGATCACGAAGCGGAGGGGCACGTCACCAGGCTACGTGCCCGGCCCCGAACCTCACCCCTGGCCCCGCCCTCGCCGGCCCCCCCCGGGCCGCGCCCGACTTCAGGCCGCCGTCCGGGCCAGCCGGACCAGGCGGTGGTCGGGCGTGAACAGGCGGCGTGTCAGCCCGAGGCCGATGACCACGACGTTGGTGGCGACGCAGCCCAGGATCAGGTACATGATCGCCGCCTGCACCAGCACGGCGTCGACCGGGTCGACGCCCGCCAGGATGAGGCCCGTCATGGCGCCGGGCAGGAACACCAGCCCGACGGCCTTGGTGCTCTCGAGCTGTGACGTGAGCGCGGTCCGCAGCGCGCTGCGCACGAACGGCTTCGAGGCCTGCTGCCACGGCTGCCCGAGCGCCAGCCGGGCCTCCACCTCGGGGCGCCGGTCGGCGAGCTCGCCGACGATGCGGCGAGCCGCCACCACCACGCTGCCGATCGAGTTGCCGATCATCATGCCGGCGATGGGCACGACCGCCCGCCCCACGTTGGGGTAGACGCCGAGGCCGAACACGACCAGCAGGCTGATGGCGGCCGATGCGGCGATGGCGAGGGCCGACAGCCGCAGGATGTCGGGGACATCGGACGCTCGGCGCCGCACGGTCACGGCGGCGAAGATCACCATCGCCACGACCCAGAGCCACGCCCAGATGACGGGTGTGTCCTCGTCGACCACCAGCAACAGCAGGTAGCCCACGGCGAGCAGCTGGGTGATGGCCCGCCCGCAGGCCCAGAGGATCTCGCGCTCAAGCCGCAGCCCCTGCCACAGCGACAGCGCGACGGCGACGGCCACGAGGATGAGCGACAGGGCCAGGCCGCTCCACCCGATCGCGGCCTCATCCATGGGTCTCAGCCATCGTCGACCTCCCGGTGATGCTGACCACGGTGATCCAAGACCACATGCTTATCCGCGCTCGCTCTTGAGGAAGCGGTCACGCTCGTCGGCGGACGCCACCCGTCCGTCGATGACCACGAGCACGTCGTCGGCCAGCCGGTCGGCCTGGTCGAGGTCGTGGGTCACCCACACCACGGGCCGGCCCTCGGCAGCGAGATCCCGCGCGGTCCGCTCCAGGCGGTGGCGCGCGTCGGGGTCCAGGGCCGACGTGGGCTCGTCCATGAGCAGCACCTCGGGCCGGGTGACCAGGGTGCGGGCCAGGCACATGCGCTGCGATTCGCCGCCGGAGAGGTCGTCGGCGGAACGGTCGAGGAACGTCGGCGCGAGGCCGGCGCCGGCGAGCGCGGCGAGCAGCGCCTCGTTGCTCGCTGCCGGGTCCGCCACGAGCAGGTTGTCCCGCACCGTCCCCGGGAACGGCGCGGGACGCTGGAAGACCATCCCCACCCGGCGGCGGAGGGCGAGGGGATCGATCGACGCCACCGACTCCCCGCGGAAGCGGACGACGCCCGCGGTCGGCACCTCGAGGCGGTTGAGCAGCCGCAGGATCATGGTCTTGCCGGCCCCCGACGGCCCGAGCAGCACGGTGATGCCGTCGTCGGAGATGGCGAGCGAGATGCCGCGGAGGATGGAGCGGCCGTCGATCTCGAGCACCACCGCGTCCAGCTCGAACAACGGCGCGCCGACAGGCCGGCGCGCGCTCGCCTCAGACGTGCGAGTGGTCACCGTGGGCGGCGGCGGCACCGTCGGCCCGGTGTCCGTTGTCGCCGGCGCCACCTACCGGCAGCGGGCCCGAACGCCCGCCCGGAGTGCCGAGCCCCCGACGCACCCGGGCGCCCGGTGGCGAGTACTTGAGGATGCACCACACGGCCCGGATGCCGTCGCGCCAGCCGATCTTCTTGCCTTCGGCGTACGTGCGGCCGCGGTAGCTGATGCCCACTTCGTACACCCGCCATTCGGGGCGGGCGGCAACCTTGGCCGTCACCTCGGGCTCAACCCCGAACCGGCTCTCCTCGAGGTCGATGGCCTGGATGACCTCGCGGCGGAACACCTTGTAGCAGGTCTCCATGTCGGTGAGGTTCAGGTTCGTGAAGACGTTGGACATGGTGGTGAGGAACCGGTTGCCCACCGAGTGCCAGAAGTAGAGCACCCGGTGGGGATTGCTGGAGATGAACCGCGACCCGAAGACCACGTCGGCGTCGTCGCTGAGGAGCGGCTGGACCAGGGTCCCGTACTCGCCCGGGTCGTACTCGAGGTCGGCGTCCTGGACGATGACGTACGGGGCCGTGGCCTCGGCGAAGCCGCGGCGCAGGGCGGCACCTTTTCCCTGGTTGGCGGGTTGGAGGAGCACCCGCACCCGGGGATCGTCGATCCCGGACAACACCTCCCGGGTGCCGTCCGTCGACCCGTCGTCGACGATCACGACCTCTGCCGTCCAGGGGGACGCGAGCACCCGTGCCACCACGGCTGCGACCGTGTCGCGCTCGTTGTAGCACGGGATGACGACCGAGAGGCAGGCCTGGGCGTCGGGCATGCGAGTCCTTTGGGTGCGGGAACGACGGCGCATCCTATGGGCACGGCGGGCTTCATCGCCCGGCATCTCCTTCCCTAGGCTTCACGCTCGTGAGTCCGTCCCCCGACGAGCCGACCCTGGACGACTGGCGGGCGCTGGCGGCCGAGGACCTCAAGGGTGCCGACCCCGACACGCTGGTGTGGCACACGCCGGAGGGCATCGACGTCAAGCCGCTCTACACGGGCGCCGACCTGGCCGACATCGAGACGCTGGGCTCGCTGCCCGGCTTCCCGCCGTTCGTGCGCGGCGTGCGGGCGACGATGTACGCCAACCGGCCCTGGACGATCCGCCAGTACGCCGGCTTCTCCACCGCCGAGGAGTCGAACGCCTTCTACCGCCGCAACCTGGCGGCCGGGCAGATGGGCCTGTCGGTGGCGTTCGATCTGGCCACCCATCGGGGCTACGACTCCGACCATCCCCGGGTCGAGGGCGACGTGGGCAAGGCCGGGGTGGCGATCGACTCGGTCGAGGACATGAAGATCCTCTTCGACCAGATCCCCCTGGAGAAGATGTCGGTGTCGATGACGATGAACGGCGCCGTGCTGCCCACCCTCGCATGCTTCGTCGTCACCGGCGAGGAGCAGGGGGTCGACCGGGCGAGGCTCAGCGGCACCATCCAGAACGACATCCTCAAGGAGTTCATGGTCCGCAACACGTACATCTACCCACCCGAGCCCAGCATGCGGATCGTGGCCGACATCATCGAGTACACGGCCCAGCACATGCCGCGGTTCAACTCGATCTCGATCTCCGGCTACCACATGCAGGAGGCCGGGGCGACCGCCACGCAGGAGCTGGCGTTCACGATCGCCGACGGGCTGGAGTACGTGCGCTACGCGCTGGGCCGGGGCCTCGACATCGACCGGTTCGCCGGCCGCCTGTCGTTCTTCTTCGCCATCGGCATGAACTTCTTCATGGAGGTCGCCAAGCTGCGAGCCGCTCGGCTGCTGTGGCACCGGGTCATCTCCCAGTTCGACCCCACGGACCCGCGCTCCGCGACGCTGCGCACGCACTGCCAGACCAGCGGCGTCTCCCTCACCGAACAGGACGCCTACAACAACGTGGTGCGGACCGCCGTGGAGGCGATGGCCGCGGTCCTGGGTGGGACGCAGAGCCTGCACACCAACAGCTTCGACGAGGCGCTGGGACTGCCCACCGACTTCTCGGCCCGCATCGCCCGCAACACGCAGCTCATCCTCGCCGAGGAAACCGGCATCCCCCGCGTGGTCGACCCGCTGGCGGGCAGCTACTACGTCGAGTCGCTGACGCAGCGGCTGGCCGACGAGGCCTGGGCGCTGATCGAGGAGGTCGAGGGCCTGGGGGGCATGACCAGGGCCGTGGCCTCGGGCATGCCCAAGCTGCGCATCGAGGAGTCGGCCGCCCTCCGCCAGGCCCGGATCGATCGGGGCGAGGAGGTCATCGTCGGCGTCAACAAGTACCAGCCGACGAACCCGGACCACGTCGACGTGCTGGACATAGACAACACCGAGGTCCGCCGCCAGCAGATCGCCCGCCTCGAGCAGGTGCGCGCGACGCGCGACCCCGAGGCGTGCGCCGGTGCCCTGCGCCGCCTCACCGAGGGCGCCGCCGGCGACGCCAACCTCCTGGGGCTCTGCATCGACGCCGCCCGGGCCCGGGCCACGGTGGGCGAGATGAGCGACGCCATGGAGCGGGTGTTCGGCCGGCACAAGGCGGAGATCCGCTCGATCCACGGCGTCTACGGGTCGGCGTACGAGGGTGACCGGGCGTTCGCCGAAGTGCAGGCGGAGGTCGAGGCCTTCGGCCGGGAGGAGGGGCGGCGGCCCCGGATGCTGGTGGTCAAGATGGGCCAGGACGGCCACGACCGGGGCGCCAAGGTGATCGCCACCGCCTTCGCCGACCTCGGCTTCGACGTCGACGTCGGCCCGCTGTTCCAGACGCCCGCCGAGGCCGCCCGCGATGCGGTCGACAACGACGTGCACGTGGTGGGCGTGTCGAGCCAGGCCGCCGGCCACAAGACGCTGGTGCCGCAGCTCATCGAGGAGCTGAGGCGTGCCGGGGGCGGCGACGTGGTGGTGGTCTGCGGCGGGGTGATCCCCCCGCAGGACTACGACATGCTCCGCGCCGCCGGCGTCGCCGCCATCTTCGGTCCGGGCACGAACATCCCGGCCGCCGCCCGCCAGGTGCTGGCGGAGCTGCGCGCCCGGCGCAGCGCAGCGTAGCCGGCTACTGGGCGCGAGGGCCCACTTAGGACTGGCCGTCGCCGACGAACCCGAGCGACGACCCGATGGGTCCGACGCTCGCCGGCGGCGGGTCGAGCGCGAAGATCCGGGTGGTGCGGCCCTCGGCCCGGACCTCGTGCGCCAGCCGCAGGCCCGGTATCCGGTCGATGGTCCGCAGCGGCTCCAGCTGGGGCCGCAGCCGCACGGCGGTGTACCAGTCGACGACCAGGTAGCGGGCGCCGTAGTGGCGGGCGTAGCGCAGGATCTCGTTCATGCTCGCGTAGGGAATCGCCATCGTGGGCCGCTCGCCGTAGAAGTCGACGACCATGCTCCGGGTCATGACGCGCTCACCCGGACGGGTGTTGGCGGCGATCCACTCGCCGGCCTCGCGCTGGTCGGTGTGGTCCGAGGGGTGCCACCAGCCGGCGCCCTCGCTGTGGAACGCCTGCACCGACGACAGCGCCAGCAGGGCGACGACTGCGAGCATCACCGGCCGCCGCCAGGCGGTCGACAGCGCCGCGATGGCGGCACCGACGAGTGGCGTCGCCAGCGCCACCGCGACGATCAGGTAGCGCGGCTGGACGAAGAACGCCAGCGCCGTCGCCACCGGCAGGGCGCCGACGGCCAGCAACAGCCGGACCACCGCGGACCGACGGTGGCGCCAGGCGCCGAACGCCGCCAGACCCCACAGCGGGAGGGGCAACAGCAGCCACGACAGCCATTGGTTGGTCACCGGGTTGACGATGGAGGTCGCCAACGCGCCGGCGTTCGTGCGGACGATGCCGAGGTACCCGGCCGGGTCGTCCCGCGCCAGCGTCGCCAAGGACGACCGCCCGGCCGCGAACCCGAACCCCGTGTCGTCGAGCGCGTACAGCACGGAGTCGCGCGCCTCGCGGTCGGCCCGCGCCACGGCCTGCCAGGCCTCGATGGACGCGTCCTGCGTCTTGGCGCTCAGCTCCCACTTACCGGTGTGGTCGTGGAGGTACATGGCGTACGGCACGATGCAGGCGACGATCGGCAGCACGAAGACGGCCAACAGCGGGGCGCCGGCACGCAGGCCGCGGCGGTCGAGCCGCCGCAGCCGCGCGGGCTGTCCGGCCCGGCGGGCGGCGATGACCAGCACTGCGACCCCGAGCGGGAGCGCCATGAACAGCCCCTCGGGCCTGGTGAGGTACGCGAGCCCGACCAGGAGCCCCGCACCGAACACCCGCCATGCCCGGGCGCGCCCCTGGCGGTCGGCGGCGGAGACCACCAGCCACAGCGCGCTGACGACGAGCAGCGTGTACTCCGCCTCGGATCCGGCACCCCGGTTCACCAGGGTCGTCGACAGCCCCGGGCCGAGCGCCGCCACCCAGGCGGTGGCGATGCCGCCGACAGGCCCTGCGATCCGCCGGCCCAACAACGCCAGCGGGATGATGAGGGCGGTGCTCGCGAGGCACGTCAGGACCACCGCGCCGGTGTGCGGGTCGGAGGTGACCTCGGCGGCGACGCCCAGCAGGAACGGCACGAACGGCGGGAAGTGCAGCTCCGGGTGGCCCTCGCGCTGGTAGCCGTCCCCCTCGACGAGCGAGATGCCCGAGCGCAGGTACGCCGTCTCGTCGGTGGCGGGCGCATCGTCGGTGAGGCCGATCGCGACGCGGAGCGCGAAGCCGACGAGCAGGGCGGCCACGACCATGAGCACGAACCGCGTCCGCCACGATCGTGCCGGGGCGCGCGCCGCACCGCCGGGCGGCGGGGACACCGCCACCGGCGCGGCGTCGCCAGGGGGTACGACGGTGGTGGCCACGTCGCGGCCCGTGCGCTAGGCCTGCCGGGCCGGCACGGGCCGAACCGCCGGCCGGGAGGCGGTGGGCCCGCTGCCGTTGTGGCGGAGGCGAGGCCGCGCCTCGACCATCGTCCACGGGAACGGCGTGCTCACGCTCACCACTTCCAGCTGAGACCCCACGAGCTCGGCGAAGCCCCGGCGCGACCAGTGCTGCACGTGACCGGGCGTGTTCCCGAGGTCGGCGAGGTACTTGCCGCGTGCCATGTTGGCGACCCGCCAGATGGGCTCCCGCGGCACCGACAGGACCAGCCCACCGCGGCTGACCCGCACGAGCTCGGCCAGGGCGGCCCCCGGGTCCACGACGTGCTCGAGCACCTCGATGGCCATGACGAGGTCGAACGCCAGCGGCGGGAACGGCAGGTGGGCGATGTCGGCGAAGACGCCGAGGAAGCCCCGCGTCCGCCACTCGGCGGCGAGCGCGTCGTCGTGCAGGTCGACGCCGACGATGTGCGCCTCGGGGTAGAGCGACCGCAGCTTGGCGCTGATCTCCCCCTCCCCCACGCCCACCTCGAGGACCGTGGCGGGATGCTCGTGTGGAAGCGCGTCGGACAGCGCCGCGAAGAATCCCTTCATGAGTCGCCGCTCGATCGGGTTCTTCGACCGGTACTTGTCGTATGTGTTGCCGGTCGGGACGCTCGTGGACACGTGGTAGCTCCGGAACTAGCTCTGTACGGACAGCCGCCCCAGCGGCACTTGTGTCGACCGACGCGGGGCCCAACGCCGCGCAATGGGTGACACTAACACTGCCCCCGCCGGCAGTCCTCCGCCGCGCTCCGCGGGCAACGTTTCACGCTCCGGACAACCGCTGTTCTCCGCCGCGTCACATTCGTCGACGGGCGTTCCTCGGATACCGGGCTCCGCGCGGCGCGTCGCCGCCGCAGCCCGGATCCGCCGAGCCCTCCTACTCTTAGACTCCGCGCTCGTGAGCGACCCCGAGCAGCTTGCGACGCGCCTCGTCGACGGCGACCGGCGCGCGCTCGCCCGGTCGATCACCCTGGTCGAATCGACGCGCCCCGACCACCGATCCCAGGCAGCCACACTGCTCGACGCGGTGCTCGCCCGCACGGGGCGGGCGATCCGCCTCGGAATCACAGGCACCCCGGGCGCGGGCAAGTCGACGTTCATCGAGGAGCTCGGCGGGCGCCTCACGGCCGCCGGCCATCGCGTGGCGGTGCTGGCGGTCGATCCGTCGAGCCGTCGCAGCGGCGGATCGATCCTGGGCGACAAGACCCGCATGGAGCGCCTCGCCCGGGATCCGCATGCCTTCATCCGCCCGTCGCCGTCCGGGGGCTCGGTCGGCGGCGTCGCCCGCCGCACCCGGGAGGCCGCACTGCTGTGCGAGGCGGCGGGCTTCGACGTCATCGTCGTGGAGACGGTGGGGGTGGGCCAGTCGGAGGTCGCCGTCGCGGACATGGTCGACTGCTTCTGCCTGATCGCCGCACCGGGGGCCGGCGACGAGCTCCAGGGGATCAAGCGGGGGATCATGGAGCTGGCCGACATCGTGGTGGTCAACAAGGCCGACGGCGACCTGCTGCCCGCCGCACGGCGGGCGATCGCCGACTACCGCCAGGCCGCCCACCTCCTGCGGCCCAAGCACGCCGGGTGGGAGGTGCCGGTGCTGGCCACGTCGGCGCAGCAGGGCACGGGCGTCGACGGGGTGTGGAGCGCCGTCGAGAAGTTCGTCGCGCACCTCCGCGAGGCCGACGCCCTCGGGCGCCTGCGGGCCGGCCAGGCGGTGGCGTGGATGTGGGACGAGATCCGCGAGGACCTCGTCGACTCGTTCCGGCAGGACCCGCGCGTCGCCGAGGGTTGGTCCGGCACGGAGGAGGCCGTCCGAGCCGGCCACCTGTCCCCCACGACCGGGGCGCGCCGCCTGCTCCGGGCCCACGCCGAGGGGCCGCACCGGGGCGACTGAGCGGCGCGGTCAGGAGCCGCGC
>Ga0066905_100000597_pt1 | contig 10553 bp, 9 predicted proteins | sample PanSoiMetaPlot36_FD_67483 | JGI IMG/M metagenome (GOLD analysis project Ga0066905, IMG submission 67483) | Tropical forest soil microbial communities from Panama analyzed to predict greenhouse gas emissions - Panama Soil Plot 36 (version 2) | ecosystem: Environmental > Terrestrial > Soil >... | reverse complement strand
CGAAACGATTGTCGAAGGCCTCGCGGCCAGCATCGCGTCGATCATCGCGCTGGCCGGCCGGCCCGCGACGATGGCCCGCGCCTCGATGCTCATGATTCACGAGCCCTGGGGCCTGACCGTCGGCACTGCGCAGGACATGCTCGACATGGCCGCGACGCTCGAGAAGGCCGGCGACGTCCTGGCCGACGTCTACAGCCAGGCGACCGGATCCGGGCCTGACGTGGTCCGCGATTGGATGCGCGCGGAAACCTGGTGGACCGCGGCCGAGGCGCTCGAGGCCGGCCTGATCCAGCGCATCGGTGACGAGGCGCCGGCCGAGGCCGTCGCCGCCCGCGCCCGCTTTGATTTGTCCGCCTATCGCAACGTCCCGCGCGGCCTGCAGATCGAGAATGCGCAACGAATTTGCGATCCGGCGCCCGACCCTGCGGCGCTCGCCCTGGCGCAACAGCAAGAGTGGATCCGCAACCGCCGGACGGCCCTCGCGGGCGTCGCGGCCTGACCGACCGTCAACGGGAGGACGACGACCATGCCTGCAATCAAGACCGTTCGCGACGAGCTCCGGGCCATCACCGACAAGGCAAAAGAGGTCATGGCGAAGGCCGAGGCCGAGAATCGCCTGTTGACCGACGCGGAAAAGACCGAGGTCGACGAGGCGCTCGTCCAGGCCGAAAAACTGGGCGCGCGGATTCGCCAGGCCGAGGACCAGCTGGACGTCGTCGCCCGTCTTGAGAAGATGATCGGCAACGGTCGGGTCGCGCCCATCGCGGCGACGCCGACCGCGCCGACGGTCATCAAATCGCTGGGCCAGCAGTTCATCGAATCCGAGGCGTACGCCGATTTTCTGAAACATCCTGGCGTTCGCGGCGGCACCTGGGCCACGCGGCCCGTCGAGGTTTTCGCGGCGACGACCACGACGCCGACCGGCGGGATCCTGCCCGGCTTGACGCTGCAGCCATTCCTGCCGCTCCCGACGCAATTCCGGGTCGCCTCGCTGTTCGCGCAGGGCACGGTCACGGATGGCTCGGTGATTCCATTCCTGCGGGAAACCGTGTGGACGAATGCGGCCGACACGGTCGCGGAGGGCGGGACGAAGCCGGAATCGACGCTGACCTTCGAGCAGGTCACCGAGCCGCTGCGGAAAATCGCGCACTGGCTGCCGGTGACCGACGAAATGCTGGCCGACGTCGACGGCCTGCGCTCCTACATCGATTCGCGCCTGACCGATGGGATTATCCAGGTCGAGGAATCGCAAATCATCGCGGGCAGCGGCACGCCGCCCGACCTGCTCGGCCTGCTGAATCAGACCGGCCTGGCGACCGAGGTCGACAAGGGCGCGACCGAAGGCTACGCCGACGCGATTCACCGGCAGATTACCGCGATCATGAGCACGGCCTTTGCGATGCCGGACGGGATCATCATGCATCCGACGGCCTGGCATCTGGTCGCGACCGAGCGCAGCACCTCCGGCAGCGGCTACCTCTCGGGCGGCAGTTTCTCGACCGAGCTCACGCGCCAGCTGTGGGGCCTGCCCGTCGCGCTGTCGCCCAACGTCCCGGCCGACCAGGCTGTCGTCGGCGCCTTCAAATCGCAGGCGATGCTGTGGCGCAAGGGCGGCATCGTCATTCAGGCATCGAACAGCCACAGCGACTTTTTCATCAAGAACCTGACCGCGATTCGCGCCGAGGAACGGCTGCAGCTGACCGTCTTCCGGCCCGGCGCCTTCGGCGTCGTCGACGGTCTCGCGGCGGCGTAAATGGTCACCCTGATTGTCCTGCCGACCGAGGTCTTTCCGTTCGTCGGGCAGACCGAGACGGTCACGGACAGTCACGCGGATTTTTTCATCAAAGACCTGGTCGCGATTCGGCCACCGCGGCGGCCCGCGCCGCCGCGCTGGCCGCGCGATGAGAGCGCGCTATGGTTCGCCTACCGCCTAAGCTGAAATGGATTCTGCCCTCGGCCGCTGGAGGGCTCATTCTGCCGTCGCCGTTGCGGCGACCGACGTCGCCGGTTGGGGGTCCGGCGCCGGCCGACGCGGCGGCGCCGGCAGACTCGTCGCCTGCGGCCCGGAACGTCGCCCACGACGCGCTGGGACCGCAGGAGGCGCGGCGCCGGCCGCGCAAGTGAGCCGCCGCGCATGCTCGCCCTCGAGGACGTCAAGGCCTGGCTGAAGGTCACGGGCACCGAGGACGACGCGCTCCTGACGGACCTCGAGGCCCGCGCGCAGGCCTTCCTCGAAATGCAAACCGGCCGCTACTTCGGCACGCCGAAAGAATTTGTCGAGGTCCTCGACGGCGGGCGGGAGGCGCTGCGGTTGCTCGAGGAACCGCGCGACAACGATCCCACGACGATTGAAGAATGGGACGGCAGCTGGATCGATAACCTGGACGACGTCGACGTGACGACGTTCTGGGTCTTTCGCCAGGACCGGACCTGCTGGCCCGGCGGGCGCCGGCATTATCGCGTGACCTATACCGCCGGCTATGAGCCGGACGAGGTCCCGGGCGATATCGCCCAGGCCGCGCTCGACCTGATCGCGGATAAGTACCGCTACCGCGGCAACGAAGGCCTGCAGAGCGAGACGCTCGGTCAATATTCCTACACGCGCGCCGACTACACGCGCGCCGATATCGAGCGGATTCCCGGCGTCCAGACGACCGTCGACGCCTGGCGGCATGTGAGCATTCCGTGAGTTTCGCCGACCTGCTCGACCAGCGCGTGACCATCGTCCGTGCGACAGAAGTTTTGAGTGTGACCGGCGTCGCGACGCGCACCTGGACCACCATCGCCACCGCGGTCCCGTTCGTCATCGAACAATCGTCAGGCGGCCAGCTGCCGACCGATGCCGGGCGCATCGTCGACGTCGACGCGGTCGGATTCTGCGGGCCGGCCGTCGATATCGTGCACGACGGACCCGGCGACCGGATCCTGACCGCCGCGGGCGCGGTCTACGACGTCCTGCGCGTCGAGACGATTCGCGGGAACCACAAAGAATTGCGGCTGGCCTTGGCGCCGACGGCGGCCTGACGTGGCGAAAGTCATCAGTTACGTCCCGCAAATCCTCGACCAGTGGAGCCGCGAGCAGAAAGACCTGGTCGACCAGGCCGGCCTGCTGCTCAAGACCGAGGTCCGCCGGCTCATGACGCAATCGCCGCGGTCCGGGCGCACCTATTCCGTCGCGGTCAATCGCGGGCGGCGGCGCGGCGGGCCGTTACGGCGGGCACAGCGGCGCGCCTCGGCGCCGGGCGAACCGCCCGCCGTCGTGACGGGCCGGCTGCGGCGCTCGATCGCGTACAAGATCGGCCTCACGCGCACGGGATTCGAGGCCGCCGTCGGCTCAAATCGCGTCGGTGCGGCGACCCTCGAGTACGGCAATCGCTTTACCAAACCGCGCCCGGCCTGGCGCCCGGCGCTCGAAACCGTCCTCCCGAAGATCAAGGCGCTATTCGACCGGGCCTGAAAGGAGCCGAACGCTATGAGCAAGGGCGATACCTTCGAAAATGACATTCTCAAGCTGTTCCTGAATGGGACCGCGATTACCGGCCTAGCCGACAACGCCGCGAGCTCGCCCGTGACGAACCTCGCGGTCGCGCTGCACACCGCGGACCCGGGCGAATCCGGGACGCAATCGACGAGCGAGACGGCCTACACCGGCTATGCGCGCGTCAACGTCGCGCGCACCACGGGCGGCTGGACGGTGACCGCGAACAGTGCGAGCCCGGTTGCGAATATCGACTTCGGCGAATGTACGGCCTCGCCCGGCGGCGCGATTACCCATTTCTCCGTCGGGACCGGCGTCAGCAACAAGCTGCTCTATTCGGGCACGGTCTCGCCGAACATCACGATGGCGGTCGGCGTGATTCCGCGCCTCAAGACGACCTCGACCATTACCGAGGACTAGGATTGCCCTCGGCGCTCCACGCGATTCGGGCGGCCATCTTGGCGCGGCTGACCGGCGATCCGGCGCTGGTCGACCTCTTGAGCGGCGGGCCGATTGGCTATCGGCCGCGTCAGGAACCGCCCGTGTTTCCCTCGGTGACCTTTTTCGACTTCGGCACGTGGGACCTGGTCCCGGTCACGCGCCGAACCGTGCAGGTCGACGTCTGGGATACGAACCTCAACCGCGCGGAGCTCATTGCGGAGCGCATTCGAACCCTGCTCGACTTCAATCAGGCGCGTACGGCGGGCCTGCCGCCGACCCAGGTTCCCGATGGCGGGCCGGCGCGGATCGACTACTTCGGCATTGACGGCGACGATAACGACCTGATGGCGGAATCCGAAGAGGGCGATGCCGATAATCAGCGGCTCGAGTTTCGCCTGATCGCGACGAGGCTCGCCTAGCATGTCGATTACCCGCGTCGGGTCCGCCACGGGTAGCACGTCGGCGACGCTGCCGGCCTTTACTGACGGAGACCTGGCGCTCGTCTTCGCCTTCCGCGATGGCAGTGTGACCGCACCGACGACGCCGGCCGGTTGGACGGTTCTCAATACGGTCGGCGCGAATACGTGTTCGCACACCCTCGCTTATCGGATGCTGCAAACCGGCGATACGACGACGGGCACCTGGACAAACGCGAGCGGCGTCGTGGTGCATGTCTACCGCTCGAGCCTCGGCGTCTATCGCGCCCGCGCGGGCGGGCACAACACGACCGGCGCCATCAATACGAGCGTTGCCTATTCGGGAATTGCGACGGACGGGACCCTCTCGACGACGTCGCGCGCGATGCTCCATCAGACCGGGACGTCCTGGGTCGCGGGATTCGCCGGCCATCGATCGGTCGATACGGCCCTGGAAACCGCGCCGGCCGGCATGACGAATGTCTCGACGCGCGTCGATGCCACCGCCGAGGTCGCCGGGCACGATACAAACGGCGGGACCGCCTCATTTACCGGCGCCTCGGTGAGCGCGGGCGGCACGTCATCGGGTTATCGCACGGCGACCGTAGAAATCGTGGAAACCGTCTTCGGTGACCCGGTGCAGGTTCTGGCGTCGGATAACGTCGCCGATAACGCCGCGGTCGCGATGCCGTCGCCGGTCCGCTCCGGCAATTTGCTCGTTGTCTTCGACGGCACGGATGACAGCACCGCGACGCTGGTCACCGATACGCAAGGCAACACCTATACGCAGGTCGACCAGCAATACAACGCGGTGATTGATCGGCAGCTGTCCATCCTTTGGGCCATCATGGGCACGTCGGGCGCAAATAGCGTCCTCGTCGATACGCCGGCCGGCGCGACCACGCGCCTCAGCGTCAAGGCCGAATTCCAAGGGCCGTTTGCCATCGCGCCCGGCGACCAGGCGACAAGCGCAACCGGAAACAGCACCAGCGCGAATTCGGGCAATATCACGCCGACCGTCAACGGTGCCCTCGTCGTCGGTTGGCTCCTGGCCGGCGGCACGATTACCAGCACCGGCTCGAGTCTGCCCTACCAAATCGAACGGGCAAGCCGGACGCTGACCGGCTCGGATGCGGCGATTCTCGCGCCGGTCCAGACGACGGCCGCGGCCATTGCCGCGACGGCCGTCATCGGCACCGCGCCCAACGCGATTTGGATTGCTGAAATCGCGTCGTTTAAGCCGGTCGTCGAGGTCGCGAAAACACTACGGCAAAAGCGAGCGATCGCGAGCCCGTACACGTCCGGCACCGCGTATTCATTCATGAATGACGTCCGACAAGGCTCGCTGCTGGTCCTCAGTTTCGGGCACGCGAGCAGCCATACGCCCACGATCAGCGATTCGCAGGGGAATACCTGGGCCTCGGCGCGGTCCCATTTCGAGGCGTCCTTTGGCTACCGAACCGATATCTATTACACGATTGCCGGCTCATCTGGGCCGAACGCGGTCACGATTACGGAGCCGAATTCGCCCGGCCCGGCGGTTCTCGCGGAATATACCGGTCCGTGGCATACCGCGCCGCTCGACCAGGTCAACAGCGCGGGCGGCTCGAGCGCGTCGCCGTCATCGGGCAATATCACGCCGACCGTCAATGGCGCGATGCTGTTTGGCTACATTGACGGCTCGAATATTACTGGCGCCGGCACAGGATGGACCGCCGATGACATTTCGCCCGCGCCGCCGGCCGGCGCGACGTGTATTGAATCGCTGATTCAGACGACCGCCGCCACGGACGCGGCCGATTGCACGGTCTCGAGCTCGGTTCTATGGGTCGCGAGCGTTGTGTCTTTCAAGGGACCGACGACGACAACCGAGACGACCGGCAGCGCGGCCGGCCTCGCCACGATCGCGGCCATTGCTGCGAAGATTTGGCGAACGCTCGCGAGCGCAGCCGGCAGCGGGAGCCTGACGAGCGCGGCGGTCGCGATTGGGAGCCGCAGCGCCACGACGGCCGGCGCGGGCGCAGCCTCAGCGGTCGGGCGCTGGTTCTCGCTGACCGCGGCGAATAGCAGCGGCACGGGCGCGGCCACCGCCGCCGCGACCCGAATCTTGCCGATCGGCGCCGCGAGTGCGGGCGCGGCCACGGTGATAGGCGCCGCCGCCTCGCTGATCCCGCCGAGCGTTGGCAGCACCAGCGGCGCCAGCACCGCGGCGGCGAGCTCGGCCCTCTTCCAGGCCATCCCAGCCGCCGCTGCCGGCGCGGGCGCAGCCAGCGGCCAAACGCAGGTTATCCGCGCCGCGACCGCGCAAGCGGGCGGCACCGCGGGCGGAATCGTCACCGCCGCCGCCACCGTCGAACGGACCGGCGCCTCGGCGGGCACCGGTACCGTGACCGGTCAAACCGTCAGCCTGCGAACCGGCGCGACGAGCGCCGAGGGCAGCGCGACCCTGGTCGGCCTCGCCGCGACCCTGACATCGGCGCTCGGCGCGTCGGCCGGTCTCGCCGACCTGGACGGGATCGCGTCCGCCCTCATTGACACCGCAGGCAGCGCCGACGGTTTTGGGACGGGCGCCGGTCTCGCATCGGCCGTGACGGGCACGGCGGTGACGGCCGCGGGCGCGGGCAGCGGCCTCGCGGTTGCCGAGGATGCGCAGGAAAGCGCAGGCGTCGCGACGGCGGCCGGTCTGACAACGGCCGTCATGGTCGCGGCGAGCATCCTACCGGTCGCGGCGAGCGCCGCCGGGACGACGACCGCAACGACAGAGTCGGCCGCCATCGGCGCCACCGCGGGCGCGGCAAGCGGGACGGCCAGCCTCAGCGCCGACAGCGATCCGACCCGCGAGGCGACGGCGGCCAGCGTCGGGACGGCCGCGGTCACGGCCAGCGGCGGCTATCTGCTCGCTGGTGCTGCGACCGCGGCCGGCGTCGCGACGCTCGCGGCCGAGTCGGATGCGATCAACAGCCTAGCGGGCACCGCGACGGCTGCCGGCAGCGGCGCCGCCGCGGGCGCGGGCGACTTCCGCGCCCGCATCGCGGTTACGGCGACCACGACGGGCGCCGGCACGCTCGCTGCCTCGAGCGGCGCGACCTCCGGGCGCACGGTCGCGGCGGCCGGCCTGGGCCTGAGCAGCGCCCAGAGCGCCAGTGTCGCCGTCGCGGCGCGCAATGGCCTGGCGGCCGGCCTCGCCGCCGTCACGGCCTCGCCGAGCGCCATCGCGGGCAGTGTCGCGGCGACCGCGGGCGGCAGCGTCGTCGCCGCGATCAGTACGGACGTCGCGCCGACCGAGGCCGCCGCGACCGCGACCGGCAGCAGCACGGTTGCGGCGAACTCGGTGACCGTGGTCCCGGGCACGGGCAGCACGGCCGGGAGCGCGGAGGCCGCCGCCGAATCCGGGCCGGCCGGCATGATCCAGCAGCAGACACCGCTGCTGGCGATCCGGGCGGCGGTCCTCGCGCAGCTGGCGAACGATGAGCGGCTGACGGACCTGCTCTATGGCGGGACCAGCGCGGTCACGCGCGCGGCGACCGGGCCGGCGCGGGTGACCTATCGCACCCGCCATGCGGCCGTACTGCTCGAGCCGTCCGTCACCTTTTTCGACTTCGGCATCTGGGATACCGTCCTGCCGGTCACGCGCCGGACCCTCCACGTCGACGTCTGGGATACCGACCTCAATCGCGCCGAAATCATCGCGCACCGGATCCGGACGCTGCTCGACTTTCGCAAGGCCGAGAGCGCGGGCCTGCCGCCGGCTCAGATTCCGCTCGGCGGGCCCGCGCGGATTGATTATCTCGGCGTCGACGTCATGAATCCCAGCGATCTCATGCCGGAATCGGAAGAGGGCGACGTCGACCGGCAAGGCCTCGAGTTTCGGTTGATTGCGACGAGGCTCCCGTAACCATGGCGATTGCGTTTAATAGCTCGCAGGATGGGACGAGTACCGCGTCGACTATCACGACGCCTCAACTTGGGTTTGCGATCGCCGCCGACCTCTACACCGTCGTTGTGATTGGCCTTCGTCCGAATACCGCCACGGTAACCAGTGTCGGCGACGCGCTCGGGCGGTCCTATACGCAGCGCGCGCGCGTCACTCATGCGACCTCCCAAACGCTCGCCGTCGAGGTCTGGACCTCGGATACGCCGTCCACCGCGCTCAGCGATGGCTGGTTCGCGAGTGCCACCATGAGCGGCTCGCCGACGAAATCCGGCATCGTGGCCTTGAATTATTCCGGCGTCGGCAGTATCGGGAGCACGTTTCCAACGGCGACCGGCGCCGCTGGCTCGAATCCGTCCGTGTCCCTTACGCCGACCGCGACGACGTCGTATGCCGTCATGGGCGCGTGTGTGTCGGGCGTCGGGACGTTTGCCGCGAATACGGGCACCCTCCGCGAAACAATCCAGACGACCGGCGGATCCGGCGGAAGTAATCATTGCACCCTCGGCAATGACCGAACCGGCGTCACGCCGGAGGTCAATACGGTCACCGCGACGAGCGCCGGACATTGGGCCGCGGCCGCCGTCGAGTTAAAGGTCCCGTCGGGTCTCACCGAAGGCACGGGCGCGGCGGCTGGGATCGGTGCATTGACCAGCCTCGCGGCGGCGCTCTGGAATAGCCTCGCGAGCGCGGCGGGCGTCGGAACGCCGACAGCGGTCGGCCGCTGGTTCTCGCTCGCGGTTGTCTCGAGCGCCGGGACGGCTACACCGACCGCGACCGCAGCGACGGTCCTCGCGGGATCCGGCGCCTCGGCGGGCACCAGCACGGCCTCGAGTACCGCCGCGACGGGCGGGCCGACGATGGCGAGCGCAGCCGGCGTGGGCACGGTCACCGGCACCGCATCTGCCATTGGCGCGACCGCCGGCAGCGCGGCCGGTCTCGGCACACCGGCCGCCAGCAGTGCGGTCACCGCCGGCTCGGTCGCTACGGCGACCGGGAGCGGCACAGCGACCGGCGACGGCCTCGCCATCGGCCCGGTCGAGACCACCGGAACCGCGGCCGGGACCGGTGCCGCGAGCGCGGCCAGCGCGCTATTGCGGACGGGCGTCGGGACGACGAGCGGAACCGGCGCGGCGGCAGCGACCGCAGCGGTTCGAATCACCACGGCCGGGAGCTCGGCCGGCGTCGCGACTGTGGCGGCCTCGGCCGCATCCGTCCTGTCCGGCGCCGGCCAGGCGATGGGCGCGGCGACGGTCACGGGCGAATCCGTCACGCCGGCCGCCGAGACGACCGGATCGAGCGCAGGCGTCGCCACCATCACGGGCGCCGCGTCCTGGATTGGCGCCGCCGCGGGCGCCGCGGCCGGCCTAACAGCGGTCACGGCGACGACCAGCGTCCGGGTCGCGACGGCTGGCAGCAGTGCGGGCGCTGCGGCCGTCGCCGCGATGAGTGGCGCCGTCGCCGGGAGCCTCGCGGGCGCCGCCGGAACCGCGACGGCGGCCGGCGCCACGGCGACACTAGCGGTCGTCGGGCGGGATGGCCTGGCGGCCGGGATCGCGGCCGTCGCGGCGACCTCGAGCGCGACGGCCGGCGTCGAGGCGACGGCCACCGGGACCGCGACGGCGGCGGCCAGCGGCGCGGGCCTGGTCTATGCCGCCAGCGATGCCGAGGCGGCCGGGACAAGCACGGCCGCGGCGCTCGCGGCGACCATTGTTCCAGGCGATGGGACCGCGGCCGGCGCGGCGACGGGCGACGGGCAATCGGGACCGGCGAACCTCATTCAAGAGCAGACACCGCTGCTCGCCATCCGCGCCGCCGTCCTGGCGCAGCTGGCCGCGGATACCGAGCTCGCCGCCTTGCTCTATGGCCCGACCGGACGCGACCTCGAGGATCCGGTTCGCATCGGCTACCGGCCGCGGCAGATTCCCGTCATCGAGCCGTCGGTTACGTTCTTTGATTTTGGCGCCTGGGATCCGGTCCTACCGGTGACGCGGCTGTCCTTGCATATCGACATTTGGGACACGGACCTCGACCACGCGGAAGAAATCGCCGAGCGGATTCGAACGCTGCTCGACTTCCAATGGTGCCGCATGGCCGGTATTACGCCGACGAGCATTCCGATCGGCGGGCCGGCCCGCATCGACCATCTAGGCGTCGACGTCGACCGCAGCGACTTGCTGGTCGAATCGGAAGAGGGCGATATCGCGCAGCAGCGAGTCGATTTTTTGTTAATCGCAACCGCGCTCGAGTGAGCGGAGGAGGACCACATGCCTATCAATGCACGGAA
>Ga0066905_100000596_pt1 | contig 10553 bp, 2 predicted proteins | sample PanSoiMetaPlot36_FD_67483 | JGI IMG/M metagenome (GOLD analysis project Ga0066905, IMG submission 67483) | Tropical forest soil microbial communities from Panama analyzed to predict greenhouse gas emissions - Panama Soil Plot 36 (version 2) | ecosystem: Environmental > Terrestrial > Soil >... | reverse complement strand
CCTGGTCAGGTGTGATGCGCACAAAGCTGCGCAGCTCCGTGATCAACGCCCGATATGCCACAGTCGGCTCGCTGGCCGAGGCGGGCCGCAACGTGGGCAGCAGGTGGCTTTCAGGAAAGACGAAGACCCGCATCGCGCCTTGCCAGGACTCATAAGACCCCCAGAACACCCAGTCTTCATCGAAGTTGGCCTCGGTATATCCGTCGGCCAGCTTCCAACCGGCCGCGGGGTGACCCGCCGCAAAGGTACCGGCGCGCACAGCGAACAGCGACCCCTGCAAGGTTTCGATCGCCTGGGCGACGCGGGTGGTCCGCTGCGCGGCGCCCCCGGCCAGGTCGATCAGCAGGCCGCGCGCGGCGTCTCCGGCTGTGACGACGAGCAGGTCGCGCAGCCCTGGGAGGGCTTCCGCTTCGGCCGCGTCCACAACGGAGTCCAGGGCCTGGATGACGACTTGTTGCTGGTTGATACGAGTTTGCAGTGTCGCCTGCCATGCCTGGCGCGCCTGCAGGGTCGCGCGCCACTCGGGCATTTCAATGAGCGGCGTTTGGGGATCGGGCAGTACGAAATAGTCCGGACCCAGTGTGATGCCCTTGGTCTGCTCCTCCACGCGCCAGGTCGGGTAGCGGCCGAGCTTGGTCACTTGCGCGGCGATCGCGTACACATCCGCCCAGTCGGCGTCCAGGACAGTCCCGGCTGCGGCCAGGTCTCGGCTGCGCATGAGGCGCAGGAACGCCGACAGGGAGAGGCGCTTCTCCGTGAGTTGAGGGGTGATGTCCTTGCCTACCTGGTAGTCGGCCAGCAGAGCCGTGAGGTTCGCGACCGCGCCCACGAACTGATTGACAACCGCATCGAACCCGGCGAGCTGGGTGTTCTTGCTCTTGCGGAGATTGTCGATTTGATTGAGGAGGGCGGTCATCTCAACTTTGCGCGCATTCCACAGCGCAAAAGCGGGATCGGCGCCCTGGTTGCGGGTGCGGAAGTCAGTTTCGGCCAACAAGTCAGGGTCGATGATCGGGACGCGGATGTCGCCGTAGACCCGGGCGGCGTTGTCTTGCTCCTGCCACTGCGCCCGCAGCCGGTCGAGTTGCCAGGTAAGCAGCAGCGGTCGCGGACCGCGGACCAGCGGATCGCGTGTGGTGTCTTGCAGCCCGAAGAGCTGCTCGAGCTTGGCCTCTGTGACCTGCTCGGGCAGCAGCGTCAGTTGGTCCAGCCGGTCCGGCCGGTCAATCCCGAGTCGGGCCGCGAGCCTCACTCGAGCCGCCTCATCGCCGCGCGCCCGCCGGATCTCGTCGAAGGACGCGCCGAGGTTGCGCAGCAGCGCCGCGTACGCGCCCTGCCGATACTTCGCCTCTTCCGCCGCCGGCGCGCTCTTGTTGATGCCGGCGAGAAAAGGTCGCATCGCCTCCACGCACACCCGGACCTGGTGTACAGGCGTCGTAGCAGCCTCGCGGTTATTTGGGTTGATCAAATCGGCGAAGCGCTGGCGGTAGGCAGTGGTGAACTGCGCCGGCGTGAGCGAGACCCCCTGAGCATCGACCATCCGCCGGCCTGCGAACTTGAGTAGGTCATCCAGGTAAGCAGCCAGATTGTAGACTTCACTCGGATCCTGTGGCTGGAAGGTCTCGACCGCTCGCAGCGTCACCTTCTTGGAGGGAGTGATGTTACCTTCCCCATCGCGCGCCCGCAGGAACAGTTCATACGTGCCGGCCGGCGACACCTGCGCGGCGAGGGTCCACGACGACCAGTCGCCTGGAGCCCTGGGCGTCACCGAGGTGAATTGCTGCCCTTGACCGAGCACCCACTCAACCGCCACAACCGGGCTCTTGTCATCGAGCGCGGCGCCCGCCAACTGGAAAGTTGTTTGGCCGTTGTTTACCGCCTGCGTCATGTCGTCCGGCGTGGTCAGGCTGAGGACGGGAGGCGTGCGATCCACGGTCACGGTCACCGTGTCGGTCGCTTGTGCGTTCCCCGCAACCACGCGCGCCGTAATCAGCAAGCCATCGTTCACGACCCCGGTAATGGTCAGCGGGTCGGTGGTCCACGTCGACCACGTCTTCTGACCCGTCACGCCGCTAATCGGCCCGGTCGGCCTGCCCTGTACGAACGGCCCGGACAGGCCGATGCGAATCGCCACTGCGGAGATGCTTTCAGGCGATGACTCGCTCCTATCATTTTCAGGATTTATCGTGTCAGTGGTGTCCTTGATGCACTCCGCCGTGCCCGCGACTGTGATGGTCGTTCCCCGGACGATTCCCCCGGCGCCAGCCGGGATCGGGTCGATAGCGACACTTGGATTGAGGGTTATTATTATCATAATAGAATTTCCTTGGTATGAACTTGTCCCGGAGGGACGGTGAATGAGCGCTTGCTGTATCAGCGTAGCCTCGTTGCTCCATTCGCCTGATTGAATAGCTTTTGTAATGATGTAATGACTGTCATAGGTTTTCTCCTGGTTTTCTCTTGCGGTGTTTAGGCTGTTTGGCTTCTATCAATCACTCCTGGACGCCGCCGAGATTCTACTCGGACCAGAAGGCCGACCGCCTGTGGTTATTGATTGGACAATGACATAGAGGTCGGCGAAGGCGCAGATGGCGTGCGCCATGTTTTCAATCAGCGCGGCTCGCTTGTCGCTGTCATTGCGCAGCAGCGAGATTGACCTACTTGAATCGTTTGTGTGTTTACTGCAATAAGTATTCTCCTGACCTTTCTTGCGATCTCCAGGTTGTTTGGTTTCTACCGATTTCTCGGACTCATTTGGAATACGAAACATATAGGAAAGCTCATCTCGGTCGCACGGGAAAGCCCTTGTTGGGCCAATACATTATTTTGGCTTGATCGTTAACTGGCAAAAGCTCCCCTGTATATTGAAGGGTCGGATGGAATCTTATTTCCGACAACTGATATTCCTGTTCAATGTATTCCTCCCCTGCCCGTCTTTTCTCAGCCGGCTTTGTTATTGATCCATCCGAACTAACATTGAAAGCAATCTCTGCGGTTCCTGCAACAGCATTGTCTTTGGCAAACAGGCGTGTGAAGTTGCCGTATATATCCGTTTCATACCCATAAATGTCGACGAAATGGTCAGTCACTGGCTGCTTTTTAAGGTCGATCTCCGGCACACTGCCCGGCACAGTATTCGGCTCATTCACCCCTGTAAGGACAGGTAGTCCAAGATCAATGTGTCGCTTGATCTGGATAAGCGCTACCTCACTTGCCGTCTTATCCGTCTTTATCCTTTGTGCCTGGGCAACGAGCCGTGGAGTGGAGACATTCGCCCCATACAGAATGACACCGCTTTTCTTGGCGTCTTCTTCTGTTAGACCGGCGCCATCGCAGGCAAGTCGACCGCAGGCCGCAGGGTCGTGTTGCGCGTCTTCCCATCCTGGCGGTTTGAAGTCCTTCAACTTGGTGATAACTCTTCCGAAAAGCGCCAGGCGAGACTGGAACGATTCCGGGCGTATTGGATCATATTGAAGAATTGGTCCATCACGAAGAAGGGGGCTTGTCGTGGCCGGATCCTTGGACGCAGATTTATCTATTCTCTCTGCTTTAAGATTCGTACTTTTCCTGATCTCGTCAGTAAGTATCTCGGTAAAGTTATCTGTTTGCTCGACTTCGTATGTGTCGTTGCCAGATACATCGATCCTATTGATGGGATTGTTTCTCGTGTATGCAAAAATGTTAAGCCCGTCGCCGATTCCGATGGGATCTGCGCTAGCCCACCTTCCCACACATGGGGCGTAATACCTCGCCACATGATAATTCAACCCACTCTCTTCATCCCGCTCCATACCGGTATACCGATACCGCTTCTTCGCAAAGCCTCCGAAACTCGTCTCCCCATACGGCGTATATTCTTCGCGATTGGTTAAGGCCCCGCTCGCATCAACGACTGCATTGCTACTACCCAAGTGATCGCCCAAGTGGAACTGTACCGTCAGCCCCCCATCATCTGGATGCGCGGTTCCAATCCGCACCAGGGCAATGCGCTGGTGGTCATCCATCACTTGCACATGGTTGTTCTCGCCCGCTTGCGACTGCCCGCCCCAGCGGTGATGCTCAAACGCGCCATCGATGTAGCGCGTAACCTCGAACTGCCCGCCCTGTTTGCGGACCAACTTCTTCACTCGTTGCCCCGCAGCATCGTAGAGATAGTGCGCGTGGACTGAAGGCTCGGCGCCTGCAGTCTGGGTACGAAACACTTTCATCTGGTCGCTGTGATTCCACTCGAAGTTGCGCGAAGTCGCCTCCGATCGCATGTTTCCATTGGCATCGAAGGTGTAGCCGTATGTACTGTTACTGACCTTCAATTCTCGCAGACGGTTATTGGCCGTCTCCACGGTGAACTCGCGGGTGAACCCGCCGGGTTCATTGCGATGTTCCAACCGAAGCATGTTGCCCATGGGATCGTAGGTATATCGCTCGGTGTATGCCCGCGCCTTCGTGAGATCAGTGCAGCGCGGCTGATCTTCCCAAGGCGGGACTACGGGCGGTTGATCACATTCGCGCCCGGTGGCCGAGAGCAGGCGATAGATCGGGTCGTAGCCGAAGCGGCGGTTGAGCGCATTTCCGCTCACCAGCAATTGCGCCAACGCCGGATCATTCACAGTCAACGCTTCCGGATTATTTAGGAATCCGCTGCCCGGCGTACGGTCGCGGATGCCGAGGATGTTCCCGACCAGATCATAGTCATAACCAAAGTCTTGCAAGGCGGCTCCACTCGGGTGGTAGCTAACATCGTTCGGTTTCGTATAGCGCTCGCTGCGCAGGCGCTTCAGACGAAACGTGCGCGGGTCATAGGCATAGCGGGTCATGACGCCGTTACCGTATGCGATGAGCGCGCGCTGGCCTTTGGCGTCGTAGGCGATGCGCTCGACATAGAGGGCGCCGTCCAGCCACACCTGTTCGAGGCCGCCAGCGCGGTTGTATTCCGGCCGAAGCTCTCGGCGGCGGCCTTCCACGTCCTGTGGGAATTGCAGACGCTTGATGCGATTGAGGGCATCGACACTCGAACTGGTCTGATAGGCGGTCGTTTCCAGCAACTCGCTTTCTCGATCGGCGAGAGTTTTCTGTGGCCTTGGCTGCCAATCGACCTGGAAGGGCGTGACTTGCCAACCGTTGGCCGGCGCCTGGTTGAAGACCGCGAGGATCGGCGCATCAGCAATGACCCGGCGGGATTTGTCGAGCACATTGCCCTTGAAGTCCACTGTTGTCACCGTGGTAAGCCCGGCTTCGTCGTGGTGGCGATTGAGTTGGCCTAACAGGTTTTTGGCTCGCATCGCTGCGCGATCCGCCGGCGCCTGATCAGGAATTCCGGCATCGCCGTATTCCAATCGTTGCCGCAGCGTGATCGGACTAGCATTATCGTCGCGCGCCCAGAGACGGTTCGGTCGATGCAGGCGATCATAAGCTTGCAGGATAATCGCGCCTTTGCTGTCGCGCCGTTCGGTTTCGTTGCCCAGCGCGTTCAATACAATTCGGCGCAGCCCCGCATCGATGCTCTCGTTGCGCCAGGGACGATTGGCGAGGTCATAGGTATAGCGAAACGCGACGCGGTTCAACGCATCCGTCACCGAAAGCGCGTTACCTCGAATGTCATAGGTGGTCTGCGTGCGAATCTCCTCAATCGGCGCCAGTGGGGCGCCCGGGTCTTCTGATATGTCGCGGTTGCGCGCGATAGCCAGTACAGTGCGCCCGAGCGCGTCGATCACGATGCTCGATGGCGTAAAATGATGGGTCGCCGGCGCGGCATTGGCCAGCGATGCGCCATCCGGCCCCTTGCTTATTGGCGCAAGATCGTTCGCGTCATATGTAAAAGCCTCCCAGGGCGTGGGCGCGAATTGGTTGGGGTTAGTAAGATCCGCCGGGATCCCATAAATGACTCGCAGCTCCGATCCATCGGGGTTGAGCGTGCGGATCACCTGGCCGCGAGGATCGTAGAACATCGTGGCCTTTTGTCCGAACTGCGCGGCGTTCGGCGCGGCGTAATCTCGACCTACGGCAAAGAAGGGCTCGTATTTTTCGACCACGCGGCCCTTGTTGTCATACACCTGCCAGCCGCTGACGATCACATTCATGGGATCGCCCGCCGCCCGAAGTCTGCCGACCGCATCGCCCGTGGTGACAGACTGATCCAGCGACAAGACGCTTCCGCCGAAAGTCGGATCGCCGAACAGGACATCCTCGGCTTGTGTTCGGGTTTGTAGCAATCGGCCGAATCCGTCTGAATACTCGACGGTTTCGATGGTCTCGTCGCGCTTTGGCAAAGGCACGTCGGTTTCCGTCGCGTGGTGCTCGCGGACGATACTGCGGACGAATACCGGCTGCCGCCGGTTCACGAAGGCGAAGAAGTCGTACTCCAATCGGCTACCCGGAGTTTCGAGCGTGTCGCCGGCCTGCTCCCCTTCTTTCCCCATCAGGGCCGTAGCTGTGACCAATCCCAGTGGGCTGAAGGTCACGGTATGGCGGTTGCCATTAGTATCCGTGACCATTCGGGGTTGTAGGACACGGTAGTCGTACTCGGCAGTGGTCGTGAGTCCCACGGCGTCCGTCACCTGCACGGGAAGCAGATGGTAGGGTTGGTCGTAGACAATTGTGGTGTCGGCCCCGAGCGGGTCGCGCGTCGTCACCGGGAGTCCGCAGCGCGGCAAGCCTGGTATTTGAAAATCAAACGCGACGCGCGTGGAGTGAGCGAAATAACCCCTCGCTCGGTGGTCCGACCCGTCGGCGAAAGTGTAGCCGGCTAGCGCGGGCGTGTTATCTCGGAACTCCTGCGGATATTCCGCCGCCCAGCTCGTCACGCCTTCAGGACGCAGATAGGGCGGCCTATCCGGCGCATTGGGATTGGCCGGGTCGCGATAGGCTTCACGGAGTATCTCCTCGGTCAGGACCAGCGACGTTGTGCGCGCCAGCGCGCCGAAATTCCCGAGTTGACCGAATGGCAACCCGACGAAGGCGTCGCCGTCGTAATAATTGAAGCTCTGCCCGAACAGCTTTCGCTGGGCCGCGCCGGCTTGAATCTGTCGATAGAGGTCATACACAGTTTGACTGCCGTCATTCAGGATCTCGAAGCTCGCGCTCCCGGAAACGCGGTTCACCATATACCGCTGCGCATCGTCGCGCTGCGCATACTGGGTTTCCGCGAGCGTTCCCAGATAAGGCGCTCCGGCCGGCGCGGCGACGCGATAGTCGCGTCGCCGCGGCACGGCCAGGCTCACCTGACGACGAGACTGCCCATACGTGTCATAGTCGTCGGTGAAAGCGAACTGGGTCATCGGCTCGTCGCCGCGCTCCCATTGCGTAGTGCGTTGGGCCAGTGGGTGTGGGAAAAATATCCGCCGGCGCTGCATATCGCCGCTCTCGGGCGGTGATTCTTCACGCAGGCCGTACGCCTGCTCAGTCACGGTGTAGGGGCGGTATTGACCGTCCGCGCCGTCGAGGGCGTAAAGCTCGGCGCGGAGCTTACTCCCACGCAAAGTCCGCAGCGCGTCGCGCCTGTGGCATGGATCGCCCAGTGTTTGCAGAAATGCGTTGACCGCGTCTGTATGCGCCAGGGCCTGTGGATCGCCCGGCCAGTAGTCCGCCGTCCAGTCCAGTTCCCGCCAGTCTCCGCTCTCGTCATCCACCGGCCCCTGGTGGAACCAGGCCTTGGTGAGGAGCGGCGGCGAAAAGTGTTTGTCCGGTACCGGCTCGAATTGCGTTCCGGGCCCGTGGGCTCCGGGCGCGTGATAGTCGGTGAAGGTCTCGGTGTCGAGTTGTTCGACCATGCCGAAGCCGCGAAACTCGCGCTCCGTCCCGTCCCAGTAACCGTGGTGATAGCGATACTCGGTCGTGAGCTTGCCGCGGGATATCTGGTCGATCACTTCTACGCGCGCCACCACCTGCACGGGGAAGGGCAGCGGCGTGCGCCAGCGCGTCTCGGGCCGCGCATCGTCCTCAAGATAGAACCGAGTCGAGGCGGCGTAAGAAACCCTGGTCACCGCGCCCATGTGGTTGTCCATCTGATCGAGCACATAAGGTTTAACTCCGCCCGTCAGATCCAGAAACTTGTATGTGCTGTCGGGAAACGCGTCGAAGTCGTAGGTCCATAGGATGCCGTCAGTACCAGTACCCAGCATGTCGGCCAGCCGAACGGCAGTCGCGTCCGTGACCGGCGGCGTGCCGTGAATGACAATGGGGTCGCTCCAGGCGGCGCCGCCCTGGTTGATCCAGACAGTGATGTGCCCGGACGAGACGTAGACGAGGTCCGCCACGCCGTCGCCGTCCACATCGCCGATCAACAACCGCTTGGGGTCGAAGCCGATCCCGGGGAAGAAGGCGGCGTCTTCGAACCGCGGGCTGTTGCGCATGGTGACACGCCGCCCCCAGCGGCCGTAGCCTCGGTAGGGCCAATACTCGACACGACTACTCTGTATGAGGAGGATGTCCTGAAGGCCGTCGCCGGTCATGTCGCCGAGTTTAACGCGGGGGTCTTCGAAGTTGACGTTGGGGAAGGAGTCGCTGTCGACCCGCTTGCGCAGCTCAAGGGCCGACCACCCGTGGTCGGGATAGTTGTAATAGAGCTCGAATTGGGGGCCGGTGCGGAGCGCATCTGTCACCCCGTCGCCGTCCAGGTCGATGAGGCGCACGTCGGGAGCGTCGAGATTGACCGTCGGCGCGCTGCGGTAGCGCACGAATCCCCGCGCGTTCCACTGGCCGTGGAAGGTCAGCGGGTAATAGCCGTCGCGCAGCCCATCGATCACCATCAGATCAGCCCGTCCATTGCCGTTGGCGTCGAGCAGTTGCACGCCCGGATCGCTCAACCGCACTCCCGCGGGAGCCGTCTCCATGGTACGCATGCGGTCGAACCGGCCATTGCCTCGGTTGCGCCAGTAACGCGCCTGCCCGTTGAACTCCAACACCGTTGGCAATCCGTTGCCGAACAGATCGACTAACTCGTATTCCGTGTGTCCGAGCGAGCGCTCGGGCCTCGATCCGCTCGGGCCGGTGAATGGCTTGTAGCGCCGCTTTGTCGGCTCGAAGGTCGTATATCCGAATTCCAGCGGCGGCAGCAGTTCGATGCGTTCGCCGTCGCGTCCTTCGACGAGTACTTGACTGAGCAGTGACGCCGCATTCAACGGTAGCTGTTCAATCGGTAAGCCGCGTTGATCGAGGTAGACCAATCGATAGACACGGACCAGGCGCTCGCTGTCGGCGTGGGCGCGAATCTCAATGCTGGTACAGCGCCGGCGTGTGCGAATCTCGAATCCGGCGCGATGATCCGAAAACGGATCGGGCCGTTCTTCATGGACAAACGTGACCGAGACCAGGAACTTATCGACGGGGGCGCCATCGGCGCCAGGCACTGAGTAGTCCGCGTACTGAATCCGTTTTAGATAGAGCTGATCCCAGTGATGGTCGATTGTGTCTCCCGAATCTCTTTCATATTCGTACCGGATGATATTGCCGAAGGGATCGACAGTCTTGGTGAGTTGCCAATTGAAAATCTCGGCTCTATTCTCCGGATTGGCGACTGCGGCCGGGTCGTCAGGGAGGGCGAACGGGGTTCCATATATGCTGACCAACCCGTCCTTGCTTCGGACCTCCCAATGATCGGACTCCAAGGTCGCATGGCGTTCAATCCGGGCGAAGAGCCCTTCCGTTCTCGGCCGATAGCGAGTAATACCCGCTGTTTCGGCGACAGGAATGAGATCCTCTGCCCCTGATAGTACGAATGTATCGCTTTCATCTCGTGAGCCGGAGCCGTTTCGATAACGGGGAATTCCTTTTGAGGTCTTTCGACTTACGCCGGGAATCGATAGAGTCCACCCCAGGCCATACGGACCATTTCCATTTCCGGTGCTGTAGATCAGGCTGAGCTGGGGTTTGAATCCATTCCGTCCCGGCGGCAGGGCGATGGGCACGGTGAAGTTACCTGTTCCCGTATGGAGGTCAGGAGAGAATGTTTCGCCGATGCCGTGAAGCGCCCCACCACCCTGCGGGGTCGAGATAATTTGGCTGGCGTTATTGGATTTGTTCGCCATTAAAGAGCGCTTCCTCCACTCAGAAGATGCACGCTTGATTTCTCAATAAGACAGAGTAAACACCCGCTCGGGTAGCAGCCGGCAGACAGGAATTTACTCCGCAGGTCGAATTCGCGTATCGAACTCAACAAGGGAAGTTGCCGAACTCCCTTGCATATAGCCGCCCGCTATAATTTTTTTTTGGGGGATCAATACACCACTCTCGATATCTGAATAGGAAACAATGAGCATCCGTTTTCCTCCTCGACCTTTGTGAATTCGATCCTCATCTTTTCGGCGTTTCGGAGCGCCACGACCTGATCGCCTTCACTCAGGTAAACGTAAACGGCGGGCGAAAACTGTAACGCCTGCGAAAAATCTTTCTTTGACAAATCGCGTTCAAGGATTGCTAACGAGGCCGGGTCCGACGGCGGATGTTATTCAGCTATAAGCTTTCGCTCGCTTGCATAAATCAGATGGTGGGAACAAAATACGTCGCCGCGTCAGAGAGTCCAAAATCAAAATCAATAGTCTTCAATTAGTACCACGACC
>Ga0066905_100000594_pt1 | contig 10564 bp, 8 predicted proteins | sample PanSoiMetaPlot36_FD_67483 | JGI IMG/M metagenome (GOLD analysis project Ga0066905, IMG submission 67483) | Tropical forest soil microbial communities from Panama analyzed to predict greenhouse gas emissions - Panama Soil Plot 36 (version 2) | ecosystem: Environmental > Terrestrial > Soil >... | reverse complement strand
GTAGGCCTTCATGCCGCAGTTGTGGTCGTGCAGCTTCACTCCCGTCAGCCAGCTCACCATGGCGTTGAACACGCGACTCGGGAGCACCTTGTGCCACGGGTCGTGCCGCACCTTCTTCCACCCGCTGACGAGGTCGAATCCCTTGTCGATGTGGGCCAGGAAGTTGGGGATCTCGGCCGGGTCGTCCTGCAGGTCGGCGTCGAGGGTGATGACCCGCGAGCCGCGGGCGGCGTTGAACCCGGCCTGCAGCGCGGCCGCCTTACCGAAGTTCCGCCGGAAGCGGATGCCGCGGACCCGGGGGTTGGCCGCGGCCAGGTCCTTGATGGCGGCCCACGTCTCGTCCGAGCTGCCGTCGTCGACGAAGATCGCTTCCAGGTCGAGGTCGTGAGCCCGGGCGACGGCGGCGATCTCCGCGTGGAGGGCGGCGAGGCTCTCCCGCTCGTTGTACACCGGGACAACGAGGGACACGGCCGGCCGCGTCCCGGGGGTGTCAGACATTCGGGGCCTCGTCGGCCGGGTCGATCGCCAGGGGCGGGTGCGTGCGGGCGAAGTGGTACAAGATACCTGCGGCCGCCAGCTCGGCCGTCGTCCAGATCAATCGTAACACGATGGCGGTCACCGCCGCGAGGGCCGCGGCCGCCTCCGTCCCCATTTCCTGTTTCAGTTCCAGGGCCAGCAGGGTTTGCAGGGCCAGCTCGCGGAACCCGGCCCCGGCTGGCATGAAGAAGGCCACGAACCCGATTACATAGGCCAGGGCGTTGATGCTGGTCAGGTGCAGGTATGTGTCAAATGTAAGTGGATCCGGGTCGGCGCGCAGGCCGCGCAGGGTCATCCACAGGCTCAGGCCCAGAATCAGCCACCCGATCGACGTCAGGGCCAGTCCGATCAGCACCATGTGCAGCTTGACCCGCGGCAGTTGCGGGGCGTTGTGCCCCTTGCGCCAGCGGTTGACGCGGTTGACGAACCGGTTCAGGCCGACCAGGCCGATCGGAGTGAGCGCGATCGGTGCGACCCAGTAGGCGCTGTAGCCGCTCAGGCCGGATTGCTCGGACGTGAGCGTGTGCAGGAGTAAGGTCCCAATCATGGCCCCGGCGGCCATCGAGGTTAGGGCCTCGTACATGGCCGTGATGCCGACGGCCGTGCGCGATATGCCGATGTTGCCCAGGATGCCCATGCGCAGGACGATCACCCACACCTTACCCGGGACATACTTGCCGAACTGGCTGATGAAGTAGGCCCTGAGGCCCGTGCGGAGAGATACGGTCGCCCCCTGGTTGCGGAGCAGGATAACAGAGAACGTGCCCCAGACACAGTGGGCGCATAAGTAGAGGAGGGCGGCCGGGATCAGCCACTCGATCCGCAAGCGGAAGGTGTCGGTCCAGAGTTCGGGACGGCGGAGCTTGTCGTAGAAGTAGTACCCGACGGCGGCCGCCACCAACAGCGGTAGTCCGAACTTCCACGCGTACCAGGCCACGCGCCGCATGGGGAAAAGTGTAGGGAATGGGGCCGTACGTAGAGCACGCGTCTCGCGTGCTCCAATTCGTGGATCGGTGTCGGGAGTGCTCTCGGTGTAACCCATCTCGACTTTCTTGCCCAACTTGGTAATAATTGCGCCATCCGGCCTTCCCGGGCCGGCACGACGTGTTAGAACACCGCGATTCGGGTTTCCGGTCAAGGGCGATCGTCATGTCAGCGGATCAGCCGGCCGACGGGGACGACGGCAAGCGCTCGGCGGTGGAGGGGATCAAGGAATCCAGCCGGTGGCTCCGCGGCACTCTGGCCGAGGAGCTCGCCCGGGACTCGGACCACTTCTCCGACGCGGACAAGCAGCTCCTCAAGTTCCACGGTAGCTACCAGCAGGAGGACCGCGACGCGCGCAAGACGCGCTCCAAGGCCGGGGTCGGCAAGCACTACATGTTCATGGTTCGGCTCAAGCTCCCGGGCGGAAAGCTGACCTCCAAACAGTACCTGGCCCTCGACGACATCACCGGCGCGTACGCCAACGGCACCCTGCGACTGACGACCCGGCAGAGCGTCCAGTTCCACGGCATCCTGAAGGCCAACCTCCGGCAGGCGCTCCGCGACCTGAATGACGCCCTAATCACCACCCTCGGGGCGTGCGGGGACGTGAACCGCAACGTCATCGCCTGTCCGGCGCCGCTCGGCGACCCGCCGCGCAAGGACGCCCAGCAGCTGGCCGACGCCGTCGCCGCCCACCTCGCTCCGCGGTCCAGCGCCTACCACGACGTCTGGCTCAACGGCGAGAAGCTGAGCCCGGACGCCGAGCAACCCGACGGCGTCGAGGCGATCTACGGCAAGGTGTACCTGCCGCGGAAGTTCAAGACCGCGTTCGGCCTGCCGCACGACAACTGCGTGGACGTGTACTCCAACGACCTGGGCTTCCTGGCCGCGATCGAGAAGGGTCGGACGGTCGGGTACAACTTGCTCGTCGGCGGCGGCATGGGCCGCACGAGCGGGAACCGGAACACGTTCCCGCACCTGGCCCAGCCGCTATGCTTCGTCGAGCCGGACGAGGTGGTGGCCGCGGCCGAGGCGGTGATCAAGTTCTTCCGCGACCACGGTAATCGGGCGGACCGCAAGCGGGCCCGACTGAAGTATGTCATCCACGACTGGGGGATGGAGAAGGTTCGCGACGTGTTCGGCTGGGACTACTGGCCCAAGCCCGTCCGCAAGCCGCGCGAGCTCCTCGTCACCGGCGTGGACCTGCACCACGGCTGGCACCCCCAGGGGGACGGCAAGTGGTTCCTCGGCCTCAGCATCGAGAACGGCCGGATCAAGGACGAGGGGCCGCTCCGGCTGCGGACCGGGCTGCGCAAGATCGTCGAGCGCTTCAACCCGATCGTGCGCATCACCGCGCAGCAGGACCTCCTGCTTGGCGACATCGACCCGGCCAGCCGCCCGGCGATCGACAGTCTGTTGAACGAGCATGGCATCGAGCGGCCGGAGAACCTGTCGCTCGTCCGCAAGTGGGGCATGGCTTGCCCGGCCATCCCGACGTGCGGGCTGGCGCTCACGGAGTCGGAGCGGGTGCTGCCGGCGATGATCGACCAGTTCGAAGGCGCGCTCAAGGAGCTCGGGCTCGACGGTCAACAGCTGAGCGTGCGAATGACCGGCTGCCCGAACGGGTGCGCCCGCCCGTACAACTCGGACATTGGCCTCGTAGGCCGGAGCGGGACGAAGTACACCCTGTTCGTCGGCGGCCACCACCGCGGGGACCGGTTAAGCTTTGTGCTCCAGGACCTGGTCGAGCGCGACCAGGTGGTACCGCTGCTGCGAAAGCTCCTCGAACGCTTCAAGGCCGACCGGCGGTCCGACGAAGGGTTCGGAGACTGGTGCACGCGGCAGGGTGTAGAATCGCTGTGTGGGGTGCTGGGGGTAGCGATGCCGAAAGCGGTGTGAGGAGTCTCGCCGCGGCGGGCGGATGTTATTGCCAATCTACCACGGATAGGCCTGGCACGCGGCTGAATTCGGCAGTGTTATGCGTCACCACTGTCAGGCCGTTGGCCAGAGCGAAGGCGGCGATCATCAGGTCGTACGGCCCGATCACCTGACCAAGCCGAGCCAGATGATCGCGTATCTTGCCATACTCTTCCGCCGCCGGATCGTCGAAGGGCAACGAGGCGAATCGGGAGCAGAACGCCATGACCTGACCCCGGGTCGCCGCGGGGTTCGCGCTGCGCCATGCCCCGTAGAGCAATTCGGCCAGGACGATTGAACACAGCACGACGCTACCTGCCGGGGCAGCAGCGAGTCGTCCGGCCACCTTCGACGCGTTTCCACGGCGCAGAAAATCGACACAGGTGTTGGTGTCCAGGAGGTGCATCACGACAGCGGGTCACGTTCTTCGTACTCACCCTGCTCCCAACGGCGGAACTCGGGGTCAGTAATGCTCCCGGCCATTTGCATGATGAATGCCCGCCACTCCTCCTGGGTCATCGCCGATCGCGCCAGTGGCTCCACGGTCACCCGCACATCGCGCCCAGCGTCCGTGGGCCCCATGGGCACCGTGAGGTGAAGCACGCCGTCGCTCCCGACTTTGGAAATAACCTCAACGCGACCCATTTTCGTTTCTCCGGTCCGTCAGTCTCACCAGCCGCGACCGACAAGGGGCATTGCCGTCTCCGCCGAGTGGAGACCATTACCAAGTGTGGGTGTTGTGCACGATCATCGGGGGGCGTCGTCGTCGGCGACCGGGTCGAACGGCCGGTCGTAGCGAACCGGCGCGCCGCGCAGAGGCTCGCGGTCAGAAGTTCCCGGCCCACCCGACCGGGAGAGGATGATGACTTCAACCGCCTGTCCGGCTGGGAACGGAAGACTTTCGACGACGAGTCGGCCGCCTTCCTGGAGTGTCGTTTCGATGCGGTGGGCGGGCAGTGTCATGTTCATGTCAGCCTCTGGGGCATTGTACTACCTCGCTCGGACGATGCGTGTTATCGAACGGATGCCTGTGGCCGGACGGCTTCGTCCCGGGTCGTCGGCTGCAATTCCTTGCCCGATTGGTCCTCGCGTCGACCGATGTGAATTGGCTTGCACATTGGTTGGCAGCTTGGCTTGCACGAAAAGGCCATTTGGCTTGCACGAAAAGGGCGTTTGGCTTGCAGGGGAGACACAGACAGTGCAAGCAACCCAACCCAACTAAACCGGAACCGGCTACTCGTTCGCGTCGGTCGTCCGCGGCGGCTCCGGCGTCTCCGGGTACACGCCGACCCACTCCCCGCACAGGTCCGCGTCGAAGAACAACACCCACGTCCGCTTCGGAACCTTGCCCGCCTGAAGCGTCCGCCGGACGACCTCGACACCGCGGGCCAGGTCCGTCAGGGCCAGGTCCACATACGAGTAGCGCAGGCCAGTCCCGCCGCCGATGTGCGCGCCGAGCTTGTCCGGGGCCAGGGCCTCGTTGAGGGCGTCCTCGATCTCGCTCCGGTCCGTGAACTTCGACCCGCCCAGGCCCTTCGAGCCGTCGATCTTGACGTACGCGAACCGCTCCCCGCACCGGCTATACCGCTCCGAGTAGAACGGCATTTGGGCGTGCATCGCCTTCCACAGGTCCACGTCCAGCGTGCCCGAGACGAACAGGTCCGACCGCTCCGGGTAGTCGTCCGCCTGTTCTGGCTTGAGTTCGACCAGAAACCACTTGGCGTCTTCGGCAACCTCCTGCAAGGGGCGCGGCGGGAGGCGGTCGCGGATGCTCCCGACCAGGGCGTCGAATGTGTCTTTCAGCCGGTCCAGGGAAACCGCCCCTGTCTTTCGGCCCCGCTTCGGTGTGGGCCCGACCTCGATTGCCCCGACCCAGCGGTCGAGAGCTTGCTCGCCAAGGAGCGTTTCCGCCGCGACGAACGCCACGCCCCGGGCCTCCTGGTCGTCCTCGTCCTCGGTGACCGGTGACCGGAACATCAGGTCGATCCGGTTCCCCTCGCCGATGCGGGCCTCGGCCGTCACCTCGTCGAGCGACCCGCCGGTCCGCGCCTCGACCGTCTCCCGGGCCATGTCGAGGTCCTCGGCGAGGCGGTGCGGATAAAACTCCCAGCCGGCGATCTTGGGTGCCCGTTCGAGGATGGCAGTGGTCAGCGGCCGGAGCTCCTTGTGGCTTTCCGGGGTGATGACGAGCCGGTGCCCGCGGCCGCGGACCGCCGGCCCGTACTCCCACATCAAATGCGGGCTGATCGCCTGGAGAGTGCCGTGCATCCAGGCGGGGAGATCCCACTTCTTCTTGCCCGCGAAAAGGTCGTTGAGCGCCGGGGCCTTGGCCGCGAACTGCTCCCACCAGCTATCGATGCGGCCAAGCGTGCGCTTGCGCGCCGCGGCCTCGGTGCGGTTGGACGGTTCGTGGAAGAGCCAGCGCATCAGGGGCTCCGGGCAGTAGGTTGCGCTTACTTCTTCACCGGCTCGGGCACCGGCATGCGGACGCGCGGGTCGTCGCCACGCGGCTCGTCATCGGTCCATCGACCTTCGTCGTCCTGGCCGTTCACCCCGACACTGTAGAGTAGATAGCCGTTCCCGTCCGGCCGGTAGACGAGCGGCCCACCAGAAAACATGTCCCCGGGGACCTTGGCCAGGTACCTCGGGGCCAGCTCGTCCAGCCGGGCCGGGTAGCGCCCGGTGTCGGCCCGGTACGCGGCCAGGGCGAACGCGACGTGCAAGTTGATCTGGGTCTGTTCCATTCGGTCAATGGCATCCAGCACCTTTTCCATCGCCGGCAAAAACAGCGTGATCATGATGTTGCCGATCATCTCCCCCCGCTCGGCCTTGCTCATCGTCACCCGGTCCAACACGCTGATGTTCGTGATCGTCTGTTTCAACGACCGGACGTCGTCCTCGATCTGTTTGAACTCTTGCCGCCGGGCGGCGCGCTCCGGCAGGCGGCAGGCGGCCCCGCAGCGGTCGAACGTCCGGTTGACGTTGCGGAACGCCGGGTCGAAATCGATGCTGGCGGTGAACAGCCGGCCTAAGGGATCGTTGGACTGTGCTCCACCCGGCCGACCGTCCAACGCCTCCAGGAACTGAGGTCCGTGACACGTGATGCTCATCAACGCGTCGAGCGTCATGAACCGCTCCCCCAGGTCCATCTTGTCAGCCATCGGCGGAAACGGCGGCAGCTTCCGCAAGTCGTCGAGCCACGCCAGGAGCTGCTTCGACGGGCGCTTGCTGTGGCTCAGCAAGGTGAGTTGCCCGTCGGTGGCAATCGCCACGATCGCGAGGCCGACCAGCGTCTCGATCAGCGTCCCGCTCCGGGCCATCAGGCGGCCGAGCCGCTGGCACGCGAGGAGGTCCTGCCACGCGCCATCGAAATCCCCGTCGCCCACCTTGCCCATGGCCCGACAGGCCAGGGCGGCCGCGACCGCGCGGCACTTCTGCACGCTCGGCAGCAGGCAGTTGATCAGCCGGGCCGACTGCGGGGTGGGGTTCTTCGACACCAGCGGGTTGAAGTAGTGCGGCCGCCGGCTCGCCTCGATCGCGACCGCCAGCGGCTTCTCGTTGCGCTTGAGCCAGTCGGCGACGTCCGGCTGCTCCTTGGCCTTCCACGGCCACTTCCGCGCCCGGTCCATGAGGTCTTGCCACTCCGTCTTGCGGTCCGGAGGTAGACGGAGCTCTCCCAGCTCATCGTCTCCGGGAAGACCCGGGCCCGGCGGCTCCGCCGGCTTCCGTTCCGGCTGCCCGTCCGGCTCCTCCGGCTGGTCCTTCAGGTGAGCGTCGAAGTACTTGTCCGAGTCGATGAAGTACTCGCCCTGCTCGGGCGGCTGCGGGGAGCCGAGCCACTGGAAGTACTCGGGCGGCAACGTGGCCCCCTCCGGGTGTGGGCCGAGGGCCTGCCAGATGAGGACGTTGGCGTTCGTCTCAGCAGTGACCCCCTGACCCAGGCGCCGGTTGAGGGCGGTGGGGTAATCGACGAACCCGTCCGCGTCGAGCGGCTCGGTGACGTACGTGGTCTCCGGGCTGACCGTAAACGTCCACCGCCCGGGCCACGCCGCGTACACGACGAGTACGGCGAAGGCGACGGGAAGGACCGGCCACCAGCGCCGGAGACGACGGAGACGCGACATTGCGAGGACCCGAAAAAATGGGGGAACGTGCAGTCGTTGCGAACAGTCGCCATTCTCGCCGTCCGCGCGCGTGACGACAAGTTTGATGTGTGACTCTCCCCGCCGACTTCGAAAGGCAGTGACTCAACCCTTCCCCCGGGCCGTCCGGTGTGCAATCATCCACCGCACCACCTGGCCCAGGGGAGCCCGCCATGTCTGACTCGCGCCCGACCGCACCCGCGACCGAGCGGCCCGCGGAGGCTGCCCAGCGGCCGTCCACCTCGCGCCCGGCGGAGACTGGTTTCTCGCGTCCGCCGGACGCCGCGGGGGCGCCGACCCTCCCCTGGACGGCCCCGGAAGTGATCGACATCACCCGGGTTTCCGTCCCCGGGTACGAGATCCTCGACGTGCTCGGTCGCGGCGGGATGGGGGTCGTGTACAAGGCGCGCCAGCTCGGCCTGAACCGCGTGTGCGCCCTCAAAATGATCCTGGCCGGCTGGCACGCCGGGGCGGCCGAGCTGACCCGGTTCCGCACCGAGGCCGAGGCCGTCGCCCGGCTCCAGCACCCGCACATCGTCGCCGTCTACGACATCGGCACGCACGAGGGCAAGCCGTACTTCTCCCTCGAGTTCTGCCCGGGCGGGTCGCTCGACCGCAGGCTGAGCGGCACCCCGCTCGAGGCGCCGGCGGCGGCTAAGCTTGTCCGCGACCTGGCCGAGGCCACGCAGGCCGCCCACGACGCCCGCGTGGTCCACCGCGACCTCAAGCCGGCGAACGTCCTCCTGACCGCGGACGGCTCCCCCAAGGTCAGCGACTTTGGGCTGGCCAAAATGGACGACGCCGGCCACACGCGGACCGGGGCGGTCATGGGCACGCCCTCGTACATGGCCCCGGAGCAGGCCCAGGGGAGTAAGGACGTCGGACCGTCCGCGGACGTCTACTCCCTCGGCGCCATCCTCTACGACTGCCTGACCGGCCGCCCGCCGTTCAAGGCGGCGACCGGGATGGACACGTTGCGCCAGGTGATCGGCCAGGAGCCGGTGCCGCCGACCCAGTTGAACGTGAACGTGCCCCGCGACCTCGAGACGATCGCCCTCAAGTGCCTGCAGAAGGAGCCGGGTAAGCGGTACGCGTCGGCCCGCGAGCTGGCCGAGGACCTCGGGCGATTCCTCGCCGGCGAGCCGATCCGGGCCCGGCCGGTCGGGGCCGTGGAGCGGTTGGTCCGCTGGTGCCGGCGCAACCCCGGGGTCGCCGGGCTGACCGCGACCGTCGCGCTGTTGCTCGTGACCGTGGCCGCGGTCACGTCCGTCCTGTCCTACCGGCTGTCGGTCAAGCGGGACGAGGCCGAACAGAACGCGGCCCGGGCGCGGGACGAACAGCGCAACGCGGAGATCGCCCGCGACGACGAGAAGAAGGCCCGCGAGACCGCGACCGAGCAGCGGCAACTGGCTCTGGACACCATCCGCGGGGTCTTGCTCCAGGTGGACGAGCTGATGAAGAACGACATCCGCCTGGCCCCGCTCCGGGTCGAGATCATCCGCCGGATGATGACCGACCTCGACAAGGTCCGCGACCACGCCGTCAAGAACCCGCTCCAGGACCGGACGGAGGCCCTCGCCTTCTCCCGGATCGGCGACATCTACTACCGGGCCAACCGGATCGAGGAGGCGGTCGAGTCGTTCGGCAAGGCGAACCAGATGCTCAAGGCGATGGCCGACGCCGCGCCCCAGGACCCAAACGCCCTGCGCAACCTGGCCAACGTCCTGCACCAGCTGGCGGACGCGGAGTGGCGGATGGGCCGCGGCCCCCGGGCCCGGGGGCTGCACGCCGAGGCCCTCCGGATCCGGCAGGAGCGGGTGAAGCTCCTCGCCGGTTCGGCAGATGAGCTGGAACGAACGAGCGCGGACGCCGACGTCGCGGAGTCGTTCCAGCATGTTGCCTACGCGGACCTGCGCCTGGGCGATCCGGCCCTGGCGGTGGAGAACTATCTCGCGTCCGAGAAAGCGTTCGCCGCCCTGCCGCCGCCGATCCCCAGCTTTCTGAAGACCCGTCGGATCCGGGCCGAGATCCAGGTCCGTCTGGCGGACGCCCGGTTCCGGCTCAAGGACCCGGACGCGGCCCAGAAGCTCTTCGTCGAGGCCCTGACCGAGCGCGAGGAAATGCTGCGGAGCGCCCCGCGCGCGCCCGGCGCCGCCGCCCTGATCAAGACCGACGTCGGCCAGGGGCTCATGTACCTGGGCGACTTTATCCTGTACGCCCGAAAGGACACGGTCGCCGCGGCGGCGCTGTACGAGCGCGCCCTGGTGCACTTCGAGGACGTACTCAAGGCCGACCCGGACAACCTGGACCTCCGCCAGCGCGTGGCCGCGACCCACTACCGGCTCGGGGTCATCGCCGGCGAGCGACCGGGGGTCGGGCTGGTGGCCGGGGCCGCGGCCGACGTCGCCCCCCGGCCGCACCACTACGCCGAATGCCTGCGGCTAAGGGAGGAGCTGGCGAAGATCGACACGAAGGACACCCAGGGTCAGGTGGAGCTATTGCTCGCTCAGGCCCGGATGGGTGAAACGGCGAACGCCGACCGCACCGCGAAGGGCCTGCTCCGCCAGGCCGGGACCGACCCGCAGGTGTTGTTCCAGACGGCGTGTGGGCTATCGATTCTGGGTAACGGGTCCGGCGACCCCGCGAAGCAGTGGCTCGACCAGGCCTTCGAGGTATTAGGGAAGCTCGTCGAACGCGGCTGGAAGGATCGCATCGCCCTCGAGACCGACCCGGACCTGGACGCGGTTCGTCGGGACAAGCGATTTGGCGAACTCCTGACCCGACTCGAAACTCACCGCGAGCACGCGGATTGACGGTCACACAGTTCGCCGGCCCGGCAGGAAGCTGGTGAGCGGGGCCGTTGACGTGTCCGGTCGGTCGCGCGACTCCTGGGCGCGACGCGGAGGGAGTGGGCCCGCGGACCGTCGCCCGGTCCGCGCGCGTCCGGCCCCGCTTCGCCCACTTTGGCCCGCACTTCCGCGACT
>Ga0066905_100000593_pt1 | contig 10568 bp, 7 predicted proteins | sample PanSoiMetaPlot36_FD_67483 | JGI IMG/M metagenome (GOLD analysis project Ga0066905, IMG submission 67483) | Tropical forest soil microbial communities from Panama analyzed to predict greenhouse gas emissions - Panama Soil Plot 36 (version 2) | ecosystem: Environmental > Terrestrial > Soil >... | reverse complement strand
GCGGCCGTGCTCGAAGCCGGCCGGCCGCCGGGCCACCGGCCTTGAGTGGACACTCAACCAGTCGGGTCGGGCCGATTCGTTTCTGCGTGGAATGGTTGGCAGGCACACACAGTGACACCCCTGCCACCCAATTGGCCTTTTCCTGCCACCCAAAGTGCCACCCAAGCTGCCACCCATTGTGCCACCCAAGTCGCACCGACCCGCGCGGCAAGGACTTGCGTCGAACATCCTGGGTCAGTACCGTCTGGGCCGCACACGCGCAGGCGGGTCTCGAGTGGGTAGCGGAAGTCGCCAGACTTCCGTCGCGGGGCTGAGCCGGAAGTCTGGCGACTTCCGCTACACCCACTCGAGACCCGCCCTAGGAGAGACGGGGTGGTACGCAATGCAACGTAATTCGGACCGACTTTCCGGACTCGCGGGAGTCACGAGACCCACGGTGATCGCCCGGATGATCGGGAGAATCGATGAAATGAGGGGGAGAATCGACCGGATGGACCCGAGAATCGACGAGATGCGCGGGAGAATTGAGGAGATGCGCCGGCCTTCAGAACCGGCGACGGTCACTTCGCCCGCAGCGATCCGGCCAGGTGAATCATCCACTCCTCGACGTAGCTGGCATACTTCTCCTTCGCCTTGATCTCAACGGCCACCGTCTTGCCGCCGACCGTGATGGCCGAGATCACCCACACGTCGCGGTCCTGGCTGTCCTTCGGGTCGCGGAACAGGAACCGTCCGATCGCCGGCCCGCCGGTCGGTAGCGGCGTCCCGGACGGCGACTTGGTCAGTGGCTCCAGCTTCACATCGGGCGGGTCTCCGGCGTACTCCTTCTTGATGCGATCGACGACGTGGGCGCGGGCCGCCTCCAGGGGGTCTTTCCCACCGGGCAGCTCGACCACGAGGGCGTCGGCCTCCGCGGGGTGCCGGAGGGCGTCGAGCCGCTCCTTGATCTGGTACCTGGCCCGGAACACCATGGTCGCGGCGGAGTCGATCGCCTTCACGTCCTCGACCACGTACGGGTGCTTCTCGTCCGACTTCCACTCCTCGGCGGGCTTGCCGCGCTGCCAGACGCCGTCCACATCTTGCACCTGGTAGCCGTCACCGTCGTGGGTGACCGTGCTCGCCCGTTTGGCCACCCAGTGCTCCCGGAACCCCGCGGGCTTGACGCGCTCGCGCAGCCCGGTCAACTCGTCGCGCAGTGCCGCCCAGTCGGCGTCGGCCGCCCAGGTGATGAACACGTACCCGACGCCCTTGTAGGTCATCGCGTATCCCTCGCCCCGGACGGGGCCCTCGCCCAGGTCGCCGGTGAACCGGAACCCGACGGCCTCGCGGCCGGACCACTTATCCCCCTCGATTGGCTCGGTGAACAGGTTGGCGATGCCCTGCCGAAGTCGGGACTTCACCAGATCCTCCACCTCCGACGCCCGGGGTTCGTGATCGACGAAGTCCTTGGCCGCCAGGGCGATCCAGCCGTCCGGGTTCGACCGCTTGCGCACAACGACGTTGGCCATCAGCTTGTCGCTGTAGGTGGCGTCCCCGGTCCACCCCGGCGGGAAAGCCTCCACCTTCAGGTTGAAGCGCTCGTCGGTCGAGTCGCGGGACGGGTCAGTTGTCGTCCGGCCGCGCAGGGTGATCATGGCCAGGAGGCAGATCAGGACGACGGTGAACCCGCCGACCCAGGCCAACGTGGTCAGAATGCCGCCCCCCTTGGGCACGTCGCGCAGGTGGACGAGTCGGGGGCCGGCCGTGCGGCGGTCATCGGCCGGAGCGGGGAGCGGGGGCGGGCCGGCCGGTGCCGCGACGGTCCTCTGAGCCCGGTACGGGAACCTGGTCCGGCACAATGGACAGGTGACCATGGCCGCGGGGGGGAGGATCTCGGCGTCGAACTGGTAGTTGCACTGGGTGTTCGGGCACGGGAAGTACGTCGGCATGGGGGCCTCAGTCGCGACGGCGCGTCGGGAGCAATTGTAGACCGGGAACGCCGGCAGGGGAAATGAGGTGGTGGAGGGCCACATCACTTCCCCGGGGACTCTGTGCGTGATACCAACGGCGAGCCCGGTTGCGTCAGCGCCGGGAGTGGATTGCGAGAGAGACCACTCCCGGCGCTGACGCAACCGGGCTCGCCGTTGAATACTTCGGATGACTCTCCGGGTGGGCGACGTGGCGCGCTCCGCTCCGCAAAGCCTGCGGGTCCCGGTTGAACGGCGGAGTCGTGGTGTCGCGCGACATTTCCTACATTGGTCCTAGCGCCCGCCGCACATGAACATCCACAAATACCCCCGCACCTTCCACCTCCAGGGCTCCCGCCTCCAGCCGGGCGACGAGGACCTGGAAGCCGTCCCGTGGTCCGACGTCATCGGCCGGTACGTGGTCGTTGAGGAGAAGATGGACGGGGCCAATAGCGGCATGAGCTTCGACCCGGCCGGGAAGATGTACCTGCAGAGTCGCGGCCACTTCCTCACCGGCGGGCGACGCGAAAAGCACTTCAACCTGTTCAAGAAATGGGCGAGCGAAGTCGCCCCCGACCTGTGGCCGCGGCTCGGCGACCGGTATGTGATGTACGGCGAGTGGCTCTACGCCAAGCACACCATCTTCTACGACCGGCTCCCCAACTACTTCCTGGAATTCGACGTCCTCGACACCGAGACGGAATCGTTCCTCTCCACGCCTCGCCGCCGCGAGCTACTCGCCGAGCTCCGAGTCGAATCGGTGGACGTGCTCTGGGAAGGGGTGCTGTCCGACCCGGAGCCGGTCATTGCGCTGGTCGGCCCGTCCCGCTTCAAGTCGGCCGACTGGCGCGAGCGGCTGAAGGCTCAGGCGGCGGCCCGGGGACTGGACCCGGAGCGGGTGCGCCGCGAGACCGACCCGTCGGACGACATGGAGGGGCTGTACATCAAGGTCGAGGAAGAAGGAGAGGTGAAGGCGCGATACAAATACGTAAGGGCCGACTTCCTGTCGGCCGTTTTGGATTCCGGTACGCACTGGCTGCGCCGGCCGATCGTGCCGAACGTGGTGATTAGCGGTCCGTCGTTGGACTGACATGGTTGGCGGCCGCCATGACGGAAGCAGACGTCTTGTAGGGTGTGCCGAGTCTTCCAGGCCCATCAGAAGGCGCTCGCGGTGGGCCTCGAAGACTCGGCCCACCCTACAAGACGCTCTAACCTTAGGGGGGGTGGGTTGCTGGTAGGTCAGGTTTCCAACCTGACCGGGTTTGTCCGGTCAGGTTGGAAACCTGACCTACCAGCAACCCACCCCCCCTAAGGGTGGAGCGTCGACTGTCGGGATATGACGCAGGAGACAAGCGCGTGTTGCCGCCGTGCCCGCAGCCGCCGGACTGGTCGATCGACTGGGCGTCGCTCGACCAGCTCCCCTGGCTGCAGGACCTGAAGGGGTGCCCGCAGAACCCCGACCGGCACGCGGAGGGCGACGTCTGGACCCACGTCCACCTGGTCGTCGAAGCGATGGTGGCGATGCCCGGCTGGCGCGACCTGCCCGAGGCCGACCGCCGCGTGCTGTTCCTGGCCGGCCTGTTACACGACGTCGCCAAGCCGGCGTGCACGCGGGTCGAGCCCGGCGGCCGCATCTCCTCGCGCGGGCACTCGTGGCGCGGCGCCGTCCGGGCCCGGAACATCCTCTGGCGGCTCGGAGTGCAGTTCTTCGAGCGCGAGGCTGTCTGCGCCATCGTCCGTCACCACCTCGTTCCCTTCTTCCTGGTCGACAGCGAGAACCCGACCCGGCTGGCCATCGAGGTCAGCCAGACGGCCCGGTGCGACCATCTGGCCCTGATGGCCGAGGCCGACGTCCGCGGGCGGATCTGTCCCGACCCGCAGAAACTGTTCGACCAGGTCGCCCTGTTCCGCCAGCACGCGGAAGAGGTGGGGTGCCTCGACCGCCCTTTTGAGTTCCCGTCGGACCACGGCCGGTTCCTGTTCTTTCGCGACCCGGCCCGCACATGGGACGCCCCCGCTCACGAGGAGTTCCGCTGCGATGTGGTCTTGCTGAGCGGGCTGCCGGGGGCCGGGAAGGACCACTGGATCGAACGACACCGCTCCGGGTGGCCGGTGGTCAGCCTGGACGCGATCCGGCACGAGCTCGGGGTGCCGCCTTCCGACCCCCAGGGGGAGGTTCTGAACCGGGCCCGCGAGCTGGCCCGCGAGCACCTGCGCGACCGCCGCGACTTTGTCTGGAACGCCACCAACCTCAGCCGCAACGTCCGCGGCGAGTGCGTCAAGTTGTTCCACGGGTACGACGCCCGGGTGCGGGTCGTGTACGTCGAGGTCCCGCCGGATCGGTTGTTCGCCCAGAACCGGCAGCGGCGGAAGAAGGTGCCGGACAAGGTGATTGATCGCCTGCTGGACCGGTGGGAAATCCCGGACCGGACCGAGGCGCATCAGGTCGAACACGTCGTCGGGTAGGTAACCCTCTTATGTGGGGCGGACATTCGTGTCTGCCTTGGCCGTTGGTCGTTTAGCGGGCGTGCCGACGGCACGCTGCGCTAAACGACCAACGGCCAAGGCAGACAGGAATGTCCGCCCCACGAACATTGCAACCGTGTAACGCCCTTGCCCGCCGCCGCTCTGGCGGGATACGATGCACCACGCCCCTTTGACCCTCGGAGGCTGGTCGTGCCTCGGTCCTTCCGCCTCGCCGCCCTGCTCGTGCCGGTGCTCGCGACCTTCGTTTTGGCCCTGCCAAGGCCGCCGTCGAAGGGCGCGACCCCGGACCAGATCAAGAAGGCGATCGAGGATCTGTCCAGCACGCGGTTTGCGGTCCGGGAGAAGGCGTCCAAGGTCCTGTGGGAGGCCGGGGCATCCGCCGAGCCGGCCCTCCGCGAGGCGGCCCGGAGTGCCGACGAGGAGACGGCGAACCGGGCCAAGGCCATCCTCGAGAAGTTCGACTGGGGCCTGTACCCGGACACGCCGGCCGATGTGGTGAAGTTGATCAACAAGTTCCAGGCCGGCGACCCGTCGGCCCGGCAGGAGGCGGTCAGCGAGCTGATGCGGCTGAAGCCCCCCCGGTTCAGCACGCTCCGCAAGTTGATCGCCCACGAGTGGAACGACGACGCCCGGCGGCAGATGTTCGCCGTCATGGCCGGCCAGGCCCGGCAGTCGGTCCCCGGTCTGATCGTGGCCGGCCAGCTGGACGAGGCGGGCGAGCTCCTCGACATCTGCATGTCCGCGGAGCAGCCGCAATCCGCGGCCGACTACGCCGCCTTCCACCACCTGCGGAAGACGATCCCGGACGCGATCAAGCGGATGGAGGCCGTGCGCAAGAAAGGGTCGGAGGCGGACGCCCGGCGGGCGATGGTCGCGCTGGCCTACTTGTACCGGGTGCAAAAAGACTGGCCGGCCGCGCGCAAAGCCGCGACGGACGCCGGCGACCGACAGTTGCTTAACGACCTGGCCTGGGAAGCGAACGACTGGAAGGCGCTGGCCGAGTCCGCCCCGGAGCCCGGGGAGGCGGAGGATCGCGGGGCAAAGGCCGCGTACCACCGGCTGGCCGGGAACAAGGCGAAGTACGACGAGCTGATCGCCGAGCTGCGCAAGGAGCTGACCGGGGTCGAGGGGGACGACAGCGCCGCGTACACCCTCGCGCACGCCCTGTTGCTCAACGGCCAGGGGGCGGAGGCCATGACGGTTCTGAAGGGCCGGGGCAAGCGCGGGGCGGACCTGATGTTCGACCTCCTGTGCGCCCAGCTCAAGTTCCGCGAGGCATTCGCCCATGCCGATCAGGTCGCGAAGGAGCTGGACAAGGACGAGCAGTCCGAAGTCGAGCGTGACGAGCTGACGATCCGCCGCGGCAAGGCCCTGGCAATGCTCGGCGACCGCGACGCGGCCACGCAGGTGTTTCGCGGGCTGATCGAAAAGGCCATCGCCGGGAACCGGGAGCTGGTCGCCATCCAGGCGGTCAAGTCGGCCATCCGCGGCGGGATGCGCGACCTGGCCGCTGAGTGCGCCGCCCGGGCGCTTGCCCACGCGGACAAGAACGGGCGGTCCGACGAATCGCAGGAGCTCCTCGAGCCGCTCTTCGACGACCGGAAGTCCGTCGCCCAGGTCTGGTGGCGGGCCCTGCGCGCGGACAAGCCGGACGAGGACCCCCCGGCCACGATGACCCGCGTGCGGGCGTTCGCCGACGGCAAGGCCGACCGCAAGGAGGTGGACCGGCTGGCCGGGCTCATCCAGAAAGCCAAGCCCGGCCGCGCGTACGGATTCGGCAACCGCGACAGCATACTCATCACCTACCCGGCGGACGCGGAGTTCGCCACTGCCGAGGCGTACCGGGCGGCCGGCGTCCTGGAGAAGGCGGAGGAGCATTACAAGAAGGCGTTGACCGAAAAGCCACTGAACGTGAAAGACATCCCGGACCTCTCCGCTCTGGACGACGCTGCGATCTTAGGGGCAATCACGAACTCCGAGTACCTGATGCGGTACGGGGACTTGCTCGTGGAGCGGAAGCGGTTCAAGGAGGCCGCCGCCTTGTATCGCCGGGCGTGGGACGCGGGCCCGACCGCGCCGCTGCCACTGTTCCTCCAGGGGCACACCCTGACCCTGGCGGGGGACGCGAAGGAAGGGGCCCGGCTCATGCGCCTGGCCCACTGGGTGCCGCTCGGCAACGAGGTGCTGCGGACCCAGTTCAGCGAGGAGCTGATGAAGCGCGGGTTCCAGGACGACTCGCGGAAGGAGATGGAGTTCGTCCTCGAGACCGGGTGGTTCCGGACGTACTACGTGGGCAACGTCCACCTGCGCATGGGCCGCCTCATGGCCCGGCAGAGGGACTTCGGGACCGCCGCCCGGTACTACGAGAAGGACGTGATCAGCTTGTTCCGGACCGGGGCCCATTTCGTTGACGACAAGGCGTACCTGACCGTCCCGGAGCTGACCCGGACCTATCGGGCCAAGGCCCTGCTCGCGGCCGGGAAGACCGACGAGGCCCTCGCCGAGGCCCGGGCCGGGCTGGCCGTCCTGCCGGGGAACGTGGAGCTGGCGATCGGGCTGGTGCCGGACCTCGAGCGGGCCGGTCGGAAGAAGGAGGCGGACGAGATTTACGCCCAGATCAAGTCGGCGTTCGCTGGAGCAATCGGTGAGTACGGGTCGAGTGCCGAGCTGCGCAACGGCCTGGCCTGGACCATGGTCAACTGTGCCCGCGACCTGGACGAGGCCCAGAAGCACGCCGAGCGAGCCGTCGAGTTGTCGCCGCGGGCGGCCGGGTATATCGACACCCTGGCGGAGATCCACTTCCGCAAGAAGGACCGGGCCAAGGCGCTCGAGTTGATGAAGAAGTGCGCCGCGTTGGAGCCGACGAACCCGTACTTCCGCAAGCAGCTCGAGCGATTCGAGAAGAAGCCGTTCGACAGCCCGCTGCCGGACGAGGAGACGGGGGACGACGATTAAGCCAGGCGTCGATTGGGTGTATTCGTGTTGCTTGCTGACAGCCCCGGAGGGGCGACCGAATGTAGCCAGGGATGGAGCGCAGCGCAACCCCTGGAACGCGGGCGCTATCACTCGCCGAGGTAGCCCCGGAGGGGCGACCGAATGTAGCCAGGGGTGGAGCGCAGCGCAACCCCTGGAATAGGGGCATTGCAGAGAGTGGTTTGTAGCCCCGGAGGGGCGACCGACATCGGCCAAGCGCTTGTTCGGTCGCCCCTCCGGGGCTACGGACCATCAGGTGGTACGAGCGTTCCAGGGGTTGCGCTGCGCTCCACCCCTGGCTACATTCGGTCGCCCCTCCGGGGCTGCACCTGCAGACGGCCGCCGCCTACTGAATCATCTCGGCCGGCACGTGGAAGCGGAACTTGCTCTTGGTGATGGGCAGCTTGAAGTCCACGTCCAGGTCGCGGGCCTTGTTCGGCGAGTCGAACTGGAACGTACACGTCTGCGCGCGACCCACGTACAGGACCTGCTTGTTCCGACTATAGCCGCCCCCCTTGTACTCGTTGTACGGGCGGCGCGTGCTGTCCCAGGCCTTGGCCAGCGGGAACATATCCGGCTCCCAGATGACCGTCACCGCCCGGCCCAGGTCCAATTGCTCGTACTGGACGTTGATCAGAAGGCGCACCGCGGTGCGGTCGGCGACCGGGCCCCAGTCCTTGTCCCACGCGAGCCACACCTTGGTGATGCGGGCTCGCACGCCGTCCACCGTCTGCGAGTCGTACCGGGCGTCGGCCCGGGTCAAGTCGGGCTTGCGCTTCGCGGCCTCCGCCTGTTCGGTGGCAATCTTTTCCGATTCCGAGGCCGCGGCGTCCGGGTCCCACTTGCCCAGGCCGCCGTCGTTGAATGGCTTATCCGAAGCCGACGTGTACCGCAGTCCATATCGCGCTGCCGCGAACGCCCCGCCGGCGAGAATCACGCAAATGATGACCTTGCCCATGTCCATGCCCCCGCACCCCGTTTTGCCAATCATAGATCATGTTTGAGGGGACGAACGCAACGGTCCCGAAGGGCCGACCAGACAATCAAGCCCATGCGCGAGCGACTCGGTGCGGGGGCGTGTTTTTTGGTCCGGCCTGAGCGGCTCGAAGCTCGACTAATAAGAATGGCTGAGGCCGAACTGGAGTCGGCGCACCAGACCCGCCAACCGCTCGGCTATGCTAGTGCGATTCGGGAACGACCGCCCCTCGCGATACAGCCACCGCAGCCAGCTGACGACCGCCACAATCGTCCCCGTCCAGTCGAGAAGCGGCACGAGCTCCGGGTGCGATAGCGGCCGGACCGCGGTGTACGCGCGCATCCCCGCCTCGATGCGCTCGCTGTCGCCGGGGACCAGGCTGCCGAGCAGGCGCGCCAGGTCCACGGCCACGTGATCGACCTTCGCGGCCGCGTAGTCGATGACCCCCGTTACCCGGTCGCCGTCGTAGAGGATGTGGTCGTGCCAGACGTCGCACAGGCACGGCTGGGTCGGGACCGGCTGCCGGAGCCACCTCATCAGTGGCGGCCAGACGCCCGGCAAGACCGACGGCAACAGGTTCCACGCCGCCTCCGCGTGGGGGCGGATCGAGTCATCGGCGTCGAAACGGGGCCGCCAGCCCGAGGACAGGAGTTCTTCCCAGTCGACGAGGGCCTGCCACCGACGTTCGACTGCCGGACACGGGGCGTTGCCGCGATCGATCGCCCACGCCTCGTGGAGTCGGGCGACGGCCGCGACCGCCGCGAACAGCCTGGCGTCCGTCGCGTCGTCGCGGAAGTCGGCCCGGCCGGGCATCCAGGCAGTGACTTCCCAGGCGCGGCCGCTGGTCTCGACGACAGTCCGTCCGTCGCGGGTGCGCTCGACAGCGGGGACGAAGTCCAGGCCCGCAGACCGAGCGATCGCCATCCACCGGTGGATGACTCGTTCCAGCCGGCCCGCGTCAGCCGCGGGCGGATGGGCCTTCAGGCAGAATTCACGGCCGTCCGAGGCGACACCCCGCCAGATCCGCGACCCGCTGAACCCGCCGGCCGTCCCGAGCGGTGTCCAGCGCGCCAGGGCGATCCCCGGCGGGTACGCCGCGAGGGCGAAACGCGGGTCGATCTCGCGGGACTCGGGCACGGATCACCCTGGCACCTCGGGCGGCTTCACGCTACCCATAACAACGCCCGCCCCGCAAGGCCCCGATGCCACTCGCCGACCAGCGCACCGACTTCGTCCGCCACGGCCTCCGCGAGGAGGACGCCGACCCGGACCCGTTCCGCCAATTCCAGCTCTGGTTCGACCAGGCCGTGGCTGCCGGCGAGCACGAGCCGACGGCCATGACCCTCGCCACGTGCTCGCCGGACGGCAAGCCGTCGGCCCGGATCGTGCTCCTGAAGATCTGCGACCAGCGCGGGCTCGCCTTCTTCACAAACTTTCACAGCCGCAAGGGCCGCGAGCTGGCGAATAATCCGTTCGCGGCGCTCGTCTTCAACTGGCCGACCCTGGAGCGGCAGGTGCGGGTCGAAGGACGCGTGGAGCTGGTGTCCGATGCCGAGTCGGACGAGTACTTTGCCACGCGCCCGCTGGGGAGCCGGCTCGGGGCCTGGGCGTCCGAGCAGAGTGCCGTCATCCCGGGCCGCGACGAGCTGGAGCGGCAGCACCGCGAGCTCGAGGCCCGGTACCCGGATGGCCAGGTGCCGCGTCCGCCGCACTGGGGCGGGTACCGGGTGGTCCCAGAGATCTTCGAGTTCTGGCAGGGCCGCCCGAGCCGGCTGCACGACCGCTTGCGCTACCGACGCGTGGACGACCGGTGGGTCGTGGAGCGACTCGCGCCTTGATATATCCCGTTCGCCCGATTCCCAAGGAGCTCGCATCGTGTTTCGAATCCTGATCGCCGCGTTCGCGGCCGCCGTGTTCGTCGCCCCGGCCCTGGCCGAGGGCAAAGGAGACAAGACCGTGTCCGGCCCGCTCAGCTACTCCCTCAAGGACATCAAGGGCAACGCGGTCGAGTTGTCGAAGTACAAGGGCAAGGTGGTTCTCTTGGTGAACGTCGCCAGCCAGTGCGGCCTGACCCCGCAGTACAAGGGGTTGCAAGCTCTTTACGAGAAGCACGAGAAGGAGGGGTTCGTCATCATCGGTATCCCGGCCAACGAGTTTGGCAGCCAGGAACCGGGGACTAACGAGGA
>Ga0066905_100000590_pt1 | contig 10578 bp, 10 predicted proteins | sample PanSoiMetaPlot36_FD_67483 | JGI IMG/M metagenome (GOLD analysis project Ga0066905, IMG submission 67483) | Tropical forest soil microbial communities from Panama analyzed to predict greenhouse gas emissions - Panama Soil Plot 36 (version 2) | ecosystem: Environmental > Terrestrial > Soil >... | reverse complement strand
CCTTTCCTTCGTAAGGCACGCCGTCGCGGCTCTTGTCGCGACCGACCACCGCAAACTCCTCGAGCGCGCGTTCGCTGTCGTAGTTTGCGCCGGGCGCATTGCTCCAGGTGACCTTGAGCAGCGCCTTGGCGGCTTGCGTCGCTTCGACGCTGGTGCCGATGACGCCGACGCCATCGGGAAGCTTCACCACGTCGGTGATTCCCGGCACTCTGCGTGCCGCGCTATCATCGACCGCCTCGGGGGCGCCGCTGAAGTAAGGCGCCTGCAGCACGGCGGCGTAGACCATGCCGGGCACCTGCACGTCCATGGCGTATTTGGCGGCGCCGGTCACCTTCGTCGGCAATTCGGCCCGCGGCACATCCTTGCCGATGAAGCGGAAATTAGCCGGCGACTTGAGGTCCTTGTCCTCGATCTTGGGCAGCTCGGCCGGCGCCTTGGCGAAGGAAGCGATCTCGCCGTAGGTCATGCGCCGGTTCGAGACCTTGTGCACCACAACGCTCGGCTCGGTCGAAAGCTCAGCCGCGGGGACGTTCCATTTCGCCGCAGCAGCGTCGAGGAGCACGCGGCGCGCCTGCGCGCCCGCGATCCGCAGCGCCTTGAAATAGCCGTGCACCGACGCGCTTGCCGAGGTCTGGAAGCCGCCGGTATAGCCGTGGTTGCCGTATTTCTTCTCGTCCCATTCCGGCGGCAGGATCGGAGTGACCTTCGACCAGTCGGCATCGAGTTCCTCGGCGATGATCGCCGGCAATGTGGTGAAGGAGCCCTGCCCCATCTCGGCGGCGGGCGACACGATGGTGATGGCGCCGTCGGGCGCGATGGTGACCCAGGCGGTGGCGCTGAGCGGCGCATCGGCCGCGGCGGCTTCGCCGATGAGCGCGCGCGGATCGGCAGCAAGTGTGAACGCAAAGCTCAAGCCCGCAGCAGAGGTCTTGAGGAAATCGCGGCGATTGAATTGGCTGTTCATGGCTTAGCCCTCCCGCGCGGCGCGCTGAATGGCGGCGATGATGCGCAGATAAGTCCCACAGCGGCAGACGTTGCCGTCCATGTGCTCGACGATCTGCGCCCGCGTCGGACTCTTGTTGCTCGCCAGGAGCTCCGCGGCCTGCATGATCTGCCCGGACTGGCAATAGCCGCATTGCGGCACCTGCTCGGCGATCCACGCCTTCTGCAGCGGATGGCTGCCGTTCGGCGAAAGCCCTTCGATGGTGGTGATCGACTTGCCCTCGACCAGCGACACCGGCATGGCGCAGGAGCGCGTGGCCTTGCCGTCGATGTGCACCGTGCAGGCGCCGCAGGAGGCGATGCCGCAGCCGAACTTGGTGCCGGTGAGCTTGAGATGTTCGCGCAGGACCCACAACAGCGGAGTGTTGGGATCGACCGCTACCTCCCTGCGCTGACCATTCACGGTGAATGCAGCCATAGGCGCCTCCCTGGCGTTGGACGTCGTTCGTTGGGGGCAGCATACACCAGGTGGAGATACGGTGTCTGCCCGCTACAGCCGCTCGGCCAGGAAGCGCAGCAGGCGCGGCGCCACGAAGCCACTATGGCTGCCGGGCTCGTCGATCGGATCGCTCAGCCAGTAGTGCGGCGCGCCGTGCACCACGCAGGGTCGCACCTGGAACTCGGCCTGCTTGAGCGCCTCAAGAAACGGAAGCGTCTGGGTGCGGTAGTCGACGACATCGTCCTCGGTGCCCCAGATCAGAAACACGGCAGTCTTGTTGTTGGCGATGACCGCGTGGCTCAGCGGCGACGCGTCGAAGTAGATGCGGCGGTCCTTGATCGGCGAAACCCCCAGCATGCACTCGACCAGGTTATCGCCGGGATTGCCGAGCTGTGAGTGGCGCCACTGCGCGAGCAGATCATAGATGCCGTAGGTCCCGACCAGCACCTTCACACTCGTGCTCTGCCCGGCATGCGGATCGTTCGGATAGCCACCCGCGAACAGCGGGCCATCGCCAGCGAGCGCCACCAGCGCGGCAAGATGCGCGCCGGCCGAGTTGCCCCACAGCGCGACCCGCGCCGGATCGAGCCGGAAGTCCTTGGCGCGGCCGCGCACGAATTGCACCGCGGCGCGGATGTCGTGCACCACTCCCGGATAGGTCTTCTGGCCGGGCTTGGTCAGCCGATAGCTGACCGTAAAGCCGGCGTATCCGCGCGCCGCGAGATAAGGGCCCCAGTGCTGGAACGTGTCGCGCGAGCCGCGCCGCCAATAGCCGCCATGGACATTAATGACGATCGGGAACAGCCCGGGCCCGGAAGGCAGATAGAGGTCGCCCTTGAGCTCGACACCGTCGTGGGTGGCATAGGTCAGGTTGTTATGGATCTCACACGTCGGCTCAAGCACGGAATCTCCCCCAAAATACAGGCCCCAATCGGCCATCGGCGGCACCGTGGATTTTCGTTGGCGCTGCCGATTTCTCATAATATAGCAAGGGGATGAAATGAAAGTCGCGGGGTGTAAGGAGGATGACGTTACAGGACTCGACGGCCGCCATGACGGTCAACGGCATAGGCCTTGAGGTCGTTGAGAAAGGGCGCGGCCGGCCGCTCCTGTTCCTCCATCCGGGCATCGGGCTCGATCCCAACGCGCCGGTCATCGACAAGCTCGCGGAGCAGGCCCGCGTGATCGCGCCGAGCCATCCAGGCTTCGGCAACTCCGAGCAGCCGAAGGCGTTCACCACCGTCGACGACCTCGCCTATTTCTATCTCGATCTTCTCGAGGAGCTCGATCTCAAAGATATCGTTCTGGTCGGCGTCTCGTTCGGCGGCTGGATCGCTGCCGAGATCGCGGTGAAGTCGACCGCGCGGCTCTCGCATCTTGTGCTCGCCAACGCCGTCGGCATCAAGGTCGGCGCACGCGACACGCGCGACATCGTCGACATTTTCGCCATCACCGAGCCCGAGCTCAACAAGCTTGCCTATTTTGACCCGAAACTTGCCGAACGCGACTACAAGGCGATGGCGGAGGCGGACGTGCGCGTCATCGCGCGCAATCGCGAGGCAAGCGCGCGCTACGGCTGGTCGCCCTACATGCACGATCCCAAGCTCAAGAGCCGGCTGCACCGCATCCGGATTCCGACGCTGTTTCTGTGGGGCGGCGCCGACCGCATTCTCTCGGAGGACTATGGCCGCGCCTATTGCGCCGCCATTCCGGGCGCGCATTTCGAGACGATCGCGCGCGCCGGGCATTATCCGCATATCGAAGCGCCCGACGCGTTTGCGCGGGCGATCTTCGCCTTCACGCAAGGACAGGCGAAATGAGGGTCTATCATTTCAGCGAGCACCCCTACCCCAACGCCTGGGATGATCCGCATGGCTATCTGCGCGTCGATCTGCCGAACCGGGCGCTCGATCCGAAGATCGCGGCCGACCTGTTTCATCGCTATCACGACGAGTATCTGCTCGCAGACGAGCTTGGTCTCGACCTCATGCTCAACGAGCATCACCAGACCGCGACCTGCATGAACGCCACCTCGATCGTCAGCCTGTCGATCATGGCACGCCAGAGCAAACGCGCGCGCATCCTGATCCTCGGCTATCCGATCGGGCACCGCTCCGATCCGATGCGCGCCGCCGAGGAGCTTGCGATGATCGACGTGATCTCGCGCGGCCGCCTCGAGATGGGTTTCGTCAAGGGCGTGCCCTACGAATTCGCGCCGTCGAACGCCAATCCGGTCGGCGTGATGGACCGCTTCTGGGAAGCGCATGATTTGATCATCAAGGCGATGACCACGCACGATGGGCCGTTCAACTGGGAGGGCGAGCACTTCCACTATCGGCAGGCCAATCTCTGGCCGCGCCCGTGGCAGCAGCCGCATCCGCCGGTGTGGAGCACGACCGCGAGCAAGTCGAACGCGCGCGTCCTCGGCGAGCGCGGCTACGTGATCGCCGTGCTCGGCTCGGGCTACAACACCCGCATGCTCTATGACTCCTACCGCGAGGGCTACGCTTCGACGCACAACGGTGCGCTGCCCGGCCCCGACCGCTTCGCCTATCTCGCGCTGTTTGCGACCGCCCACAACGAGACCGAGGCGCGCCAGCGCGGCGAGCTGGTCGCCGGCTATCTGCGCACCGGCGCCAATGTCTATCCGCCGTTCAAGAGCCCGCCCGGCTATTTCTCGGTCGACGACACCGCGCGGCTGATGCGCGGCTTCACGCCGGAGCGCTCGTTCACCAAGGACCGCCGCGTGGTCGACATGCGCACCGCGAGCGTGCAGGACCTGATCGACTCGGTGCTGATGGTCTGCGGCACGCCCGACCAGTGCTATCAGCAGATCACCGAATTCATCGAATATACTGGCGGGCTCGGCAATCTGCTGATCATGGCGCAGGCGGGCTTCCTCACTCACGCCGACACGGTCGATAGTTTGACGCTTATGGCCAAGGAGATCCTGCCGCGGCTGAAGGAGTACAAGCAGCCGGTGGCGGCAGCGATCGCGGCGGCGTAGCTCTACTTTGCAGGCTTGCGTATACCCCTCGCCAATGGCCTGGCAATGTCGCGGACGCATTCGATGAACAGCTGCGCCAGCGGGCTCAGTGTTCGGTGCTTGAGCGTAATCAGCCCGATCTGTCGGTGCGGTGTCGGGAGTTCAACAGGTAACATTTTGACCGGCGGATGCTTGGCGAAAGATTTCAAATTGCCGGCGGGTACAATGGCGAGAAAACGTCCATTTGCCGCCAGCTTGATCCGCGTATTTATGTCCGAGGCATAAACCGTCGCGCGCGGAGGTTCGAGGCCGCTTGCGCGAAAGGCTTCGACGACAAGCGCATCAAACATGTTTCCGACTGCCGGCCAAGTCCAAGGCTCGTCCACGAGCTCCGCAAGCCTGATCTTACGGCGTCTAACCCATGGATTGTCCAGGCCGGCCACCACGACCAGCCGGTCGTCAAAGAGTACTTCGTGGTCAATATCGTCTTCCAGGGTCCCGTAGATGCGCGCGAACCCGAGCTCGATGCGGCGCTCGCGCAATTCGTCATAAATCGCCGGCAAACCGCTCGACAGAATGTGAAAGACGACGCGGGGAAACTGCCGCGACAACTGATCGATGACAGTCAAGACGATCCCCTCTGACACGGCCGAGCTGCTTCCGATGAATAGTTCTCCGGTCCCAGGATTGGCGAGGAACTCGATGTCCTGGACGCCCTGCTTGAGCTCGTCGAAAACGGCGACGCCGCGTCTGAGCATCGCCCGCCCGTAAGGGGTCGGCTCGACCCCGTGTGGACTGCGGTCGAGGAGATCGACGCCGAGCGTGTGCTCCAAATCCGCGATCGCCTTCGAAACGGCTGGCTGGGACATATGGAGATGATCGGCCGCTTTTCGCATGCCCCCGGCAGCAACAACGGCCATTAGGATATCAAGTTCGCGCAGTTTGAGGCGGCGCCGGATCTGCGGGTTCCAGGGCACGGCTTATTCCTGTTGGTTATCATCTGATCGACTCTTGGAATTAGCCGATTATAGGGGTCGTGGGCTACGGTTATTCCCGGATCGGAATGCCCGGAGGCGAACGCCATGGACTTTTCCCGCAGGACCTTTCTGCATCTGGCAGCGAGCGCCGCCATTCTCCCGGCTCTTTCGCCCACCGCATCGGCGCAATCCTACTCGTCGCACCCAGTGCGCATCGTGGTCGGGGCTGCGCCAGGGGGTGCGTTCGACATCCTTGCGCGTCTGATGGGTCAATGGCTATCGGAGCAGCTGGCGCAGCCCTTCGTCATCGAGAACCGGCCGGGCGCTGGCAGCAACATCGCGACCGAAGGAGTCGTGCGCGCACCGGCGGACGGCCATACGCTTCTTTTGGTCAGCGGCGCGAACGCGATCAACGCCACGCTCCACGACAGGCTCAACTTCAATTTCATCCGCGATATCGCACCAGTCGCGGGCATCGTGCGGCAGCCCCAGGTCATGCTGGTGCATCCGTCGTTTCCGGCCAAGACGGTCCCCGATTTCATCGCCTACGCCCGGGCCAACCCGGGCAAGATCAACATGGCATCGGCCGGCAACGGAACCGGGCCGCATTTGGCCGGGGAGTTGTTCAAGATGATGACCGGCATCAACATGGTTCATGTGCCGTATCGTGGCGGCGCGCCCGCGCTCGCCGATCTGATCGCCGGGCAGGTGCAGGTCATTTTCATCGGGCCGATCGAGGTCATCGAACAGATTAGGGACGGCAGGCTGCGCGCTCTCGCGGTGACCACAGTGACGCGCTCGGCCGAGCTGCCGGACTTGCCCACGGTCGGCGATTTCGTGGCGGGCTACGAGTCGAGCGGTTGGTTCGGCATCGGGGCGCCGAAAAACACTCCCGCTGAGGTCATCGGCAAACTCAACAGCAAGATCAACGCTGCCCTCGCCGATCCCACAATCAAAGCACGACTTACCGACCTGGGTACGACGCCACTTCCGGGCTCGCCCGCCGACTTCGGCAAGCTCATCACGGAAGAAACCGAAAAGTGGGGCAAAGTGATCCGGGTCGGCAATATCAAGCCCGACTGATCCGGCAATGCCGGCCAAATTCTACGACGCGTCGTCCCGCGAGTTTCTCAGAGAGGAACGTCATGGCACTTCAACGCCGTCAATTCCTGCATCTCGCAGCGGGCGCGGCGCTGTCCTCCCGGCTCTTTCGCACACTACATCGGCGCAATCCTACCCGTCGCGCCCGGGGCGTATCGTCTCGGTCTCTGCCCCCGCCGGCACGTCCGACATCCTGGCCCGCCTGGTCGGTCAATGGCTTTCGGAACGGCTCGGCCAACCCTTCGTAATTGAAAACCGGCCAGGTGCCGGCGGCAATATCGCCGCGGAGCTTGTCGCGAAAGCACCGCCCGACGGCTACACGCTCCTTTTGCTCGGTTCCAACGCGATGATCAGCGCCACGCTCTACGACAAACTCAATTACAATCTCCTCCGTGACATCGCGCCGGTCGCGAGCATCAGCCGCGAATCCCCCATCATGTTGGTTCATCCATCAGTTCCGACAAAGACGGTTTCCGAGTTCATCGCCTATGCCAAGGCCAACCCGGGCAAGATCAACATGGCCTCGGCCGGCATAGGAAGCGGCCCCCATATGGCTGGCGAGCTGTTCAAGATGATGGCTGGCGTCGACGTGACGCACGTACCCTATCGTGGTGGTGGGCCCGCCCTCGTCGACTTGCTGAGCGGGCAGGTCCAACTGATGTTCCCCGGCATACCCGCGTCGATCGCATACATCAGGGCAGGCTCGCTGCGCCCTTTGGCGGTCACTACCGCCACGCGCTCACACCTACTGCCGGACATCCCAACCGTGGGCGAGTTCGTGCCAGGATACGAGGCGAGCACGGTTTTCGGCATCGCAGCGCCGACGGGAACGCCGGCCGGGATCATCCACCGCCTTAACAAGGAGATCAGCGCAGGTCTCGCGCATCCCGAGCTGCGGGGCCGGCTTGCCGACCTGGGCGGTGAGGTTCTTGCGAGTTCGCCCGCCGATTTCGCAAAGCTTATAGCCGTGGAAATCGAAAAATGGGCGAAGGTTGTCAAGTTCTCAGGCGCGAAGCCGAATTGATCGGGTGAAGGTGAAGGGCCACGAATGACAGCACCGAGCACGATCGCCATGGTGGTGCCGACTGCTTCCGCGCGGCAGCCTACGTCCTGTTGCTCGTCTCCCCCAGATGCTGGCCGCAGTCCATGCGGAGCGCCTCGCCGGTCATGGTGGTCGCGCCTTCGACCAGGAACAGCGCCGCGACCGCGACATCGACCGGCCAGATGCCACGCTTGAGCGGATACTGAGTCTTCGCCTGCGCCAGCCGCTCCTGATATTGCTCCTCGGTGAGGATCTTGCGCGTCCAGGCCCCAAGCATGCCACCCGGGCAGAGTGCGTTGACACGGACCTCTGGTGCGAGCGCGCGCGCGGTCGAGAGCGTCAGGTTGTTGATCGCCGCCTTCGAGGCCGTATAGGCCATCGACGAGCCGCCGGCGCGCATCGCGCCGACCGAGGAGATGTTGACGATCGCGGCGTCGCCCGTTGCCCGCAAGTGCGGCGCCGCCGCCCGCGTCATCTGATAGGTGCCGATGACATTAACCGCAAAGATGCGCTCGAACTCGGCGGCGTCGAGCAGGTCCATGCGCTTATGCGGGATCGGCTTGGTGGTGGCGGCATTGTTGATCAGCACGTCGAGCCGGCCCCATTTGTCGATGCAGGCCTTGACCAGCCGCTCGCAGTCCTGGTTCTTCGACACGTCGCCCTGCACCGTGATCGCGTCCGCGCCCGCCGCCCGGCAAGCCTCGGCGATCTTCTCGCCGCCGGCCTTGTTGGTGGCGTAGTTGACCACCACGTTGCAGCCACGCGAGGCGAGGATCTTCGCGCATTCCGAGCCGATGCCATCATCCGAGCTCGCCCCCGTGACGACGGCGGCTTTACCTTTGAGTTCCAACACACGTCTCCTGTCTTCCAACAATTGCTATTTGCGCGTCATCTGCGCCGCCTTGGCGAGCAGCTCCTCCGGCAGGCGCGCGACCGCCCGGATCACCTGCTCGACGTATTCGCCGGTGCGCGGGTCGACCTCGAGCTTGCGCTGGCGCGCCTCCTCCAGAAAACCCGGGTCTTTCATGGTCGCGTCATAGGCGCGGCGCAAGGCCTCGACCCGCGCCGCCGGCACGTTGGGTGGCGCCAGCCAGGGCCGCCCGGTCTCGAGGCTCGAAGCGTGAAACGCCAGGATGCTGCGCTCTTCGTCGGTCTTGGCGTACTCGAAAATCGTCGGTACCTTGTTGTCGTACTTGGCCACGCGATCCTTTTCGGTCGTGAACAGCATCTTCACCGTGCCGTCGTCAAGCAGATGCTGGCCGGATTGGGCGAAGGCCATCACGGTCTGGCAGATGCCCTGCACCTCGTTGCGCTGCATGGCGAGCACGATCTCGGTCGAGCCCTTGTAGCCGTCGACCACCTTGAACTTCATGCCGAGCAGGTTGCGCAGCAGGATCGGCATTTCCGAGAGCGAAGTGCCGGCGCCGTCGCCGCCCATCAGCACCTCGCGCTCGAACAGGTGCTCCGGCGCGGTCACGCCGCTGTCGGCGCGCGCGTAGCAGGCGCGGTGCGTCATCTCCGGGCTGCCGATCCAGTTGAACTTCAGCGGATCGAAATTGGCGTTCGAGTGCTTCATCAGCGCGAAGTTCGGGATGTTGCGGCTCACCGATCCGAGCACGGTGCCGTCCTGCGCCGCCCTGGTATAGAGATAATTCGCCGCGACCAGCGAGCCCGCGCCAGGCATGTTCTCGACGATGATCCCCGGATTGCCGGGAATGTGCCGGCGCAGATGACGGCCGACGACCCGCGCCCAGGTGTCGTAATCGCCCACCGTCGAGCCCACGATGATGCGGATCTGCTTGCCGCGATAGAAATCGGCGACCGGCTGGGCATGGGCGGAGGCGGCCGAAAGCGCCAACGCGCAGGCGAGCGCAAAGCACCGCATGGCATCCTCCCTGAAAACGCGCGCTGCCGTTCTGGCTATGCGCGCGTTCGGCTAAGCACGCGCAAACTTGCCGCGGCCGAAGAAGCGGTCCTTCTGCTCGTCGGTCGCGGTCTCGCGGTTCGATTTGATGACGGCGATCTTGGCAAGCGCGGCCTTGACCGCCGGCCGCTCCGCGATGGCGTTGAACCAGCGCGCGAGATTGGGGTTGTCCTCCCAGCGCACGCCCTGGGCGTCATGGTTGCGCGTCCATGGGAAGGTCGCGATGTCGGCGATGGAATAGTCTTCCCCACCGAGATACGGCACCTGGGCGAGGCGCTGCTCCAGCACCTCATAGAGGCGCTTCATCTCGCTGCGGTAACGGCCGAACGAATATTCGTTGCCCGCCTTCGGCGCGAACAGGTTGAAGTGGGTGAACTGGCCGAACATGGGACCGACGCCGGCGACCTGCAGAGTGAGCCACTGCAGCACGTCGTATTTCTTGGCCATGTCCTTGGGCAGGAGCTTGCCGGTCTTCTCGGCGAGATACATCAGGATCGCGCCCGACTCGATCACCGTATAGGGCTTGCCGCCCGGCCCGTCGTGATCGACGATCGCGGGGATCTTGCCATTGGGATTGACCTTGCGAAACTCGGGATCGTGATTGTCGCCCTTCCAGACGTCGATGAAGATCTCCTTATAGGGCAGCCCGGTCTCCTCGAGCATGATGTAGATCTTCTGCACGTTGGGGCTGGTCAACGCATAAAGGTCAATCATGGTCGGTCTTTCCTGCTGCCTTTGTCCCTTTCTTGGGACTTGAGGAGAAGCAACGGTACCGAGCGCCGCCGCCCGGAGCAAGCGGCGGCCCGCCGCAGGCGGCCAAGGGAACGCCAAACAAGCGTGCTGTATTCGGCGCGCAAGATCGCTATAGAGTGAGCCGCAATCGGGTGCCTAGCAGGAGGGAATGTCCGTGACAGAGAAGCGACTGACCGGCCGCATCGCGGCCGAGCACATCAAGCTGATGGCGGTGCCGCGTCCGCCCCAGGGCACGGTCGAGCGCTTCAAGGCGCTCGGTGATCCGACCGGCATCATCTCCGACACCATGGACGAGCTCGGCATCCCTTCGGGCGTCATCGGCGCCTCGGTGCTGCGGCCGACCATGCCGGGCAC
>Ga0066905_100000589_pt1 | contig 10586 bp, 6 predicted proteins | sample PanSoiMetaPlot36_FD_67483 | JGI IMG/M metagenome (GOLD analysis project Ga0066905, IMG submission 67483) | Tropical forest soil microbial communities from Panama analyzed to predict greenhouse gas emissions - Panama Soil Plot 36 (version 2) | ecosystem: Environmental > Terrestrial > Soil >... | reverse complement strand
GTCCAGCCGGCCGCGAAGCTCGCGGAGGACGGCTTCACGCTCGATGAGCCGATGGTCAAATCGCTCAACCTGGCCGTGCGGCGGCCGGGCGGAAGCGAAGAGTTCCGCCGCCTGTTCGGGAAGGACGGTAAACCGGCATGGAAGGTCGGGGACCGGCTGGTCCAAAAGGACCTGGCCAAATCGCTGCGCCGCATCGCCGAGGATGGTGCGGACGGGTTCTACGCCGGCGAATCGGCGGAGCTACTCATCAAGGAGATCCGATCCGGTGACGGGTACATCAAGCGGGGAGACCTGGATAGTTACCGGGCCAAGGAGCGCAAGCCCGTCCACGGCACCTATCGCGGGTACGACGTCTACGGCCCACCGCCGCCCAGCTCCGGCGGGATCGGCCTGGTTGAGATGCTCAACATTCTCGAAGGCTTCGACCTGAAGAAGGTGGGGGCGAACTCCGCCGAGGCCCGGCACGTGATGGCCGAGGCGATGCGCCGAGCCTTCGCGGACCGGGCCCGCTATCTTGGCGACCCGGATTTCGTTCCGGTCCCGGAGTTCCTGGTCTCCAAAGCGCACGCCCGAAAGCTCGCCAAGACTATCGACCTCGAGAAAGCGACCCCGAGTGAGTCCGTCGCGCCGGAAGTTCCGCTTGCCAAAGACGGGGACAGCACCACGCACTTCTCCGTCATCGACCAGAGTGGGGTGGCCGTGGCGAACACTTACACACTGGAGGACAGCTACGGGTCGCGGGTCGTTGTGCGCGGGGCCGGGTACATCCTCAACAACGAAATGGGGGACTTCAACTCCCGGCCCGGCGTGACGACCCGCGGCGGGCGAATCGGGTCGGACCCGAACCAGGTCGCCCCCGGCAAGCGGATGCTCAGCTCCATGTCGCCGACCGTCGTCCGCAAAGACGGCAAGAGTGTCCTGATCACCGGCAGCCCGGGCGGCCGCACGATCATCAACACGGTCCTTTGCATTGTCACCAATCTGATCGACTTCGGGATGGACGCCCAGGCCGCTGTCGATGCGCCGAGGCAGCACCACCAGTGGTTCCCGGACGTCTTACAGATCGAGGCGGGCGATGACGGTCTGCGAAAAAAGCTCGAATCGCTCGGCCACAAGGTGCGCATTCAGGCGAAACAGGGGGACGCCCATTCAATCTGGATCGACCCAAAGACCGGCCGGTACCACGGGGCGGCGGACAAGCGGATCAACGGCAAGGCCGCGGGGTACTGAATGTCACCATTCGATCCATCGCCCGATCCCGGCTTCTTTCGCCTTTTGGTAGACCCGAATGGCGACGGCGATGTCCTCGAGGCCGAGTCCGAGCGACTTGAACAGGGTGACGTCCTGCGGCGACTGCCGGCCCGCGGCCCGCATCGCGACCACCCGGCCCAGCTCGGCGATATCGATCCACTCGATCACCCCCTGGTCGAGGGCCGCGACCAGGTCGCCCGCCTCGAGCAGACCCTGGTCCTTGCTGTCAATCACGACGACGTTCGCCCGACGGACAACCTCCACGTCGATTTCGGTCTTGGACAGGTAGTTCGACCCGATCACATTGAGATGTTGGCCCGGGGACACCCACTCACCGAGGAGGACCGGTTCGCGGGCCGACGTCGCCGTGCAGACGATGTCCAGGCCGCGCGCCGCTTCCTCCGGGGCGCCGGCCGCGACGACTTCGACCCCACATGCGGCGGACATTTCGCGGGCGAACGCGGTCCGCCGCTCCGCGGACGCGCTCCAGACCACCGCTCGCGACAGCTTGCGGACCTTGGAGACGCCCAAGAGCTGGGTACGGGCCTGCTTGCCGGACCCGAAGATCCCGACTGTCGTACTGTCCTTTCGGGCAAGGTGTTTGGTCGCGACGGCCGACGCGGCTCCGGTGCGGACCTGGCCGAGGTAGTCCGCCTGCATGACCGAGAGCATCTCCCCGGTCTTCCCGTCGTAGATGGTGACGTGGAACCGGGCGCCGGCCCGGGTGGTGACGTACGCCTTGAACCCGATGACCCCGAGCGTCTTGGCCGCGGCCGTCAGCACGTGGAGCATCACCTGATCGGTTTGGCACCGCGACCGGGGAACGTTGAACGCTTCCTCCAGGGCCATCTTGCGCAGACCCGCCTCGACCGCCTCGATCGCCGTCTCCATGGTGAGGAGGCCGCGGACGTCGTCTTCGGTGAGGTGCAGCACCGGCATCGGAGCGCCTCGGCCGGCGAAGGGCCTGTGATTCCTACCAGCGCGCCGCTCAGAGTGTCAAGGGATTACCGACCTGGCCGGTCGGCGTACCCGTTCGGGTGCGCGCGGTGCCAGTCCCAGGCGGTCCGCACAATGCCCTCCAGCTCGGTGTACTTGGCCTTCCAGCCGAGTTCACTCAGCGCCTTGCCCGCGGCCGCGACCAGCTCAGCCGGGTCGCCCTCCCGCCGCCGGCCCTCCTTGACCGGGACGGGCAGTCCGGTGACCTTTTCCACAGTCCGGATCACCTCGCGGACGCTGAACCCCCGGCCGGTGCCCAGGTTGTACGCCTTCTTCTCCCCGGGGCTCATGCGCTCCAGGGCCAGGGCGTGGGCCTCCGCCAGATCCTCGACGTGGATGTAGTCGCGGATGCAGGTGCCGTCCGGGGTCGGGTAGTCGGTCCCGAACACCTCGATGTGCGGCCGCTTCTTCATGGCCGCCAGGATGACGAGCGGGATCAGGTGCGTCTCCGGGTCGTGGTCCTCACCGATCGACCCGTCCGCGGCTGCCCCGGAGGCGTTGAAGTACCGCAGGGCCGTACACCCCCAGCCGTAGGCGGCCGCGTAGTCGGCCATTGTCTGCTCGATCATGAGCTTGGTACGGCCGTATGGGTTGATCGGCCGCTGCGGGGTGTCCTCGGTCATCGGCACCTTGTCCGGCGTCCCGTACGTGGCGCAGGTGCTGGAGAAAACGACCTTCTTTACCCCGTGCCGGCGCATGCGCTCGAACAGGGTGAGCGAGTTCGCGACGTTGTTCAGGTAGTACTTTGCCGGGTCGGTCACCGACTCGCCGACGTAGCAGTAGGCCGCGAAGTGGACGACGGCCTCGATCCGGTGAATAAGCAGGGCGTGGTCGAGGACGTCCGCGTCGCGCAGGTCGCCGACGATGAGGCGCTCGGCCGGGACGGCGGCCCGGTGTCCATATACCAAGTTGTCAAAGACCCAGACCTCATGCCCGCGGGCCAGTAGGGTCCGGACCGTGTGGCTGCCGATGTACCCCGCCCCGCCCGTGACCAGGATGCGCATGTCCGCCGGTGTCCTTCCTTAGATCGGGGTCACGAGCCGCAGGCCGGTCACGTCGGTCGCGGTCTGGGCGATCTCCTTGGCCTGGCGCTCGTTCTTCCCCCGGTAAAGATAGGTGTCCGGGTAGCCGCGGTCGCGGGCCAGGGCGGCATAAAACCGGTCCGCCCGGATGACAAACCACCACCAGAGGATGGCCGGGATGATGAAGAACGGCAAGAGGACGATGGCGATCCACCAGTCGATGAGGCCGGTCGAGTTATAGTGCCCCCAGGCCACACCCTCGAACTCCCGCCAGTTCAGTTTCTTGGGCGCCATCGGGATGAAGCAGACCCGCCAGGTGATTGTAATCTCGGCTTGGCCCTTCTTGTTCCGGCGGATGCGGACGGTGTCGTAGGTCCCCAGGAGGAAGGCCTGGAGGAAGATGTAGAAACAAATGCCCGTGAGCGAGGCTGGCAGCAACCCGTCGCCGACCAGCGATAGAACTAGCGTTCCGACATTAATAGCCTGACAGGCGAGGAAGAGGGCGAGCCGGACGTGGAACGGCCAACCGGCTTCCCACTCGCGGTCGACCGGCTGGTAGGTGCGCTCGGCCTTCTGCTTCTTCTCGGCGTCGTACCCGCAGTGGACGCAGACGACGGCGTGGATGTCGATCCATTTCGTGCACTGCTCGCACCGCCGGGTCTTGATCTCCTCCGGCGGGACGGGGTAGGGCAGGCTGTCACTCTCGTCGTCAGACCACTGGGCCAGTTCGGACGTCACCTCCCTTTTGGGTCGGGGGGCCGCGGTCTCGATCTCGGGAGCAGACGGGTGAACGGCCGCGGGCTCGGGCTTCGGCGGCGCGTTCGGCTGGTTGACGTACCCGCACCAGTTGCACGGGAGGCCTTCGGCCGGCATCCCGGTCTTCGGGATACCGAGGACGGTGCCGCACGCGGTGCAGGTGATAGTGGCTTGCATCCGCGGCGGTCAGTTCGTGATGCCCTTGGTGATGCCCATGAACACGTCTTCCAGGTCGATCTCTTCCTCCTTGAACATGCGGAGCTTGTACCCGCGCTGGATCAGCCGCTCGGGTAGGAAGCTGCCGTCCTCGCTCCCGTTCCGCAGGGCCACCTTGACCACCTTGCCCTCCTCCAGCAGGTCCACACTCTCGACCTCGGGGTAGCCGGAGACCGCCTTGGCCGCTTCCTCGTTTTGCTCGGGCCCGACCGAGAGGAGGAAGACGTGCTTCTGTCGGACCTGCGCGATCGCGGTCTCGACGTCGCCGTTGAAGAGGAGCTTGCCGCGCTCGATGATCCCGATCTTGTTACAGATGTCGGCCAGCTCCGGGAGGATGTGGCTCGAGACCAGGATCGTCTTCTTCATGCTCCGGAGTTCTTTGAGCAACTCGCGCATCTCGATCCGGGCCCGCGGGTCGAGCCCGCTGGCCGGCTCGTCGAGGAGGAGCACCTGCGGTTCGTGTAGGAGGACGCGGGCCAGCCCGAGCCGCTGGGTCATGCCGCGGCTGAGGCTTGTGACCAGCGCGTCCCGCTTGTAACCGAGGTCCACCAACTCGAGGACCTGCTCACACTTCTTCTTGCGCTCCGGGCCCTTGATCCGGTACGCGGCGGCGAAGAACTCCAGGTACTCGATCACCTTCATGTCGTCGTAAACGCCGAAGAAGTCCGGCATGTACCCGATCGACCGGCGGATCTCCTTCGACCCGGTGTAGATCGAATACCCACACACGCTCGCCTCGCCCCAGCTCGGGTTGAGCAGGGTGGCCAGGATGCGCATGGTGGTCGTCTTGCCGGCCCCATTCGGGCCGATGAACCCGTACACGTCGCCTGGCTCCAGCCGAAGCGTGAGCCGGTCGAGGGCGTACAGATCGCCGTACTTCTTGGTCAGGTCGCGGGTCTCGATCATGGTGGCCTGCGGGTTGGCGGCCGGGCGGTTATTTCTTGGGGGCCGTCTTCACCGGAATAAAGACGCGGATGTAAGTTTCCTGTTTTAGCGTGCCCTGGACTGCCGGGCGGGGCTTGTTGCCGGTCGGCAGCTCGCCGAGCCACAGCCGGGACGGCGAAGCCGGGTCCCGCGTCATGTCCTCGGCCGTCTTCATTTCTTTGACCCCGTCCCTGGTGGGGAGTCGCAGGACGAGGACCGCTTGCTCGGGCCGGTCGGCGGCCACGCGCCAGGACTGGTCGAGCTTCCGGAGCGAGGCGTTCGGTGCATATTGGCGATTGACGTCCATCGACACGTCGGCGAACAGCACGGGCCAGAGCCGAAAGTTCGGGTTCGTGGTCGTCCCCGCCTCTCCGGAGGTGGGGTAGTAGTTCTGCTGCCTCATCGGAACGTAGCCGGCGCTCGCCTTGTTCAGCCAGTCCTTCACCTCCTGCGTGCCCGGCTCGGCGGCGAAACTGACAAACTTCGTCACCCCGACGGGAAAGTCGGGCAGTTCGTACACCTTCCCCCGCCAGAAAAGAGCCCGGTCGGTGAACTGGTCGGTCGGCAAGTTGTTCGTGATTGTTCCGACGAGCACTTTGTCGGTCTGCTGGGTTAGATCGGCCGTGATCGGCGGCTTGGCCGGGTCGATCGGGGCAGTCCACAGAGCGGAGAACGCCTTGGTCGTCCACACCTGGATTGGTACTCCTTCCAGACCGCTCGCGTACAGGTCGTGGTTCGGGTCGTCGGGATCCACCGAGGACTGGTACTTGTACCGCTTGGAGAACAGCCCGCCCCCCCCGCCCCCGCCGTAGCGGTTCCGCTCGACGTTGCTCTGCCAGCCGAGCAGGCTGTCGCGGGCCGTGACGCTCGGGTCGCCCGCCGTCCACGCCGGCTCCGACGTGCCGGAGCTGGGCGCTCCTGCCGGCTCGATGCCGATCGTGTAGTTCTGAATCCGTGGGCTGAAGAGCGTGAACCACGCGTTCCCGTCCACCCGCTTGCCGATCAGGTCAATGTCCACGACATCGACCTTGTTGATCTTGAGGTCTTTTCCCTTGAGGGCGTAAGCGGCGAAGTACGCCCCCGCACTCACGGTGATGACGATGACCGGGAACGTCACCCAGGTCCATTCCAGGCGCTTGACCACCTTCTTGAGGAACAGGTAGTCCAACGGGCCGATGAGGACGATGTAGATGAGGATGAACAGGGCAACCCAACCGAACGAGACGACCGGTACCCCTTCGAAGTAGTCCAGGCTCCCTTGAAGGGCCCCGGTGTACTCGTCGAACCGGGAGCCGTACTTGTCCATTTTCTGGTCCCGGCCGGGGAGCATGAACCCGGCCTGGTTGACCAGGTTCTCCCAGAACGGAGCACGCCCGGCCCGCCAGTCGGTGAATGGTGCCCGGTCGAGGTCGAACGCGAGGATGGTCACTCGCCCGAGTCCGTGCGGGCCCTGGACGGCCAGGGGCGTCTTCGATTCGCCTTCGGTCACGACGACCTTGGTCGGGCGGTCCGGCCGCGGCTGCAAGGTGGCCACCGCGAAATCGGTCCGCTGGTCGGGGTAGGCGATCGTCGCGTTCCGGCCGGTGATCGTTCCGGTCACCTGCCAAGTCAACTCGAGCTTGTTCGCGCTCCGCTTGCCGCCCGGCGGGATCGTCGCAGGCAGGATGTCCCGGATCTCCTTGTTCGCTTCCAGCACGTCGGGGTTGGTCCCGACGCTGACGACCACCCGCCCGCCGCGGCGGACCCACTCGGCGATCGCCTTGCGCCGCTTCTCGTGCGCCGGCGCGGCCAGGGTCTCCCAGAACTCGCGGTTCGCCCCGGTGCCGAGTACCATCAGGTCCACGGCCGCGTACCCGAACCACTGGTCCGGGAGGTGCCCGACATCCACGATCTGAGCGGTCTCGACCCACCCGCCGCGGAGTTCCCGGACCCCGGACGCGGCCTCGTCCGGCTCGGTCGTGCCGGTCGGGAAGCGGATGCTATTCAGGTTCGCCCCGATACCGAGGATTACGAACGCCGGCCCCTCGACGCTCTGCATGTAGCGCTCGCTCGACTCGCCGTACGTCCGGCCCGACTTTGCCCCCTTGACCCGGACCGTGAGCGTTGCGTTGACCTGACCCGGCTTGAGGTACGGCAGCCGGCCCAACTCGTTGCCCTGCAACCGGTCGCCCTTCACCATCGCGGCGATCTCGACCGACCCCTCGGTGATGACCTCGTCCGCGTCACGCGTCTCCACGATGAGCTGAAGAGGTTCCTCGGTGTCTCTGCTGCATTCCAGATCGACGTAGACCGGGGCCCACTGGCCAGGTTTGAAGATTCCCGTGCGCGACATGTCCGACCGCACCGGGCCGATCGGCAGCCCGAGGCGCAGGCCGGTCACCTTGACGCGTTCCCGCGTCTGGGCGACCGCCTCGGCTGGGATCAGGAGGCCGAGGGCGAGGCAGGCGAGGGTGAGGCCGCGCGTCATGGGGGTGCTGGGTTTAGGGCTTCTCGGCCGTGCCGCAGGCACAGGGCGACCGATGGCACTCGGGGCAGCCGGCGCCGTACTTGGCCCGGAACGCCTCTTCCAGGTCTACGCCGGCGATGTTCGCCAGGGTCGCCAGCCAGGCCAGCGTGTCGGCGAACTCGGCTGCGACGTGCTCCTTCGGGCGGTTCCCCCGGAGGGCGTCGGACAGCTCGCCGACCTCCTCGATGAACCACATGAAGGTGCCGGCCGTCCCGCGGCTCGCGTCCTTGGCCCCGAACGTGTCTCGGATCCGCTGCTGTAACTCGGTCAGCGTCATCGGGCTGCGGCCGGGCGCGGGTTCCTGCGATTCTAGCATTTCGTTCAGGCCGTGCCAGAATTGGCCCGGAAGCCCCGCCGAGTTACTCCTTCTCTGTCCCAAACCGCTTTCGGAGCGCCTTGGCCTCCTCGTCCTTGTTCTGCCCGTCGAGCGCCTCCAGGAGCGCCTTCTGGGCGTCGCCGTCAGTCACGTCGATCCGAATTGCGTCCCGGGCCACCTCCTCGGCCTCGGCATGTTTCCTGGCTCCGACCAGCAGTTTCGCCAGTTGGATCCGGTTCTTGAGGTCGTCCGGATCGTTTCCCACCTGCTCTCGCAACACATCCGTCAGTTTCTCGGTGTCCTCCACCTTGGTGTAGATCTCAATCAGGTGCGGGAGCCAGTCGCCTTCCAGCGGGGCGGTCTTGCGGCCCTTCTCGAACTGTTCGGCCGCCTTGGTCCAGTCCTTTGCCTCCATCGCCAGGCGGCCGAGGGCAAGCGTCATTCGCGAGTCGTCCGGGTTCGCCCGCGCGGCCGCCTCGATCACCTCGCGGCTGCCGTCCTCGTCCCCGGCAAGAGACAGTAGCCGGGCCTTGACGATGGACGCCAGCGCGTGGCCGGGCTTTTTCTCCAGGACCTTGTCCACCAGCTTGCGGGCATCGGCTGACCGCTTGCGCCGGGAGTATTGGTCCGCCAGGCGGGCGGCGATGTCCGCATCTTCCGGGTCCTTCTCGTGGGCCTTCTCCAGCTCGGCCAGCGTCATCGGCTTTTCCGCGGCCGGTTTCTTCCCGCCGGATGGGATCGATTTGACGGCCTCGGTGACGTACGCGCGATACCCCTTCTCGAAGGCGTCTTTGTCCACCTTGCACACCTTCTGGAGGGCGGCCCCCGTGTCCAAGCCGTCGCGGAAGGCGTTGAGCATGGGGCCGATCGACTCCAGGCCGTACGTCTTGATCATGTATTCGACGTAGAGGTGGCTCTGGCAGTACGCGAGCGCCCATTCCTCCTGGTTCCGCGGCCGGACGAACGCGAGCATGATCGAGTCCAGGTCGAGCAGGTCGTCCTTCTCGAACCGCTCGCGGAGGACGGCGCTCCACTGCGGGGGCCGGTTTCCGCCCTCGTTGCGGACGGCCAGCCCCTCGGTCAGCCAGTGCGGGACCAGGAACTCCGTCTGGGCCAGGTTGAAGATGTGCACCAGTTCGTGTCGGATCACCCGGCCCCAGTTGAACGGCTTGACCAGGCCCTTCCCCTTCGGGGACGCGATCGTCACGACCTTCCCAGTGCAGGCCCCGATCGTGTGCAGATCCGGCAGGCCCACGGTCCGGCCACTGAACATCTCGTGGTTGTTGAACAGCTCGACGAGGATCCGGCCCGGCGGCTCGTACTGGAAGTCCTTGGCGAGCCGCTCGTGCACGGTCTCCAGGTACTCGGCCAGGAACTCAGCCAGGAGCTTGTCCTGATTCGGGTCGTACCGCAGGTCGTAGTGCTTGGTCTGGATCGTCTGGTACTTCTCCAGGTGGCGAAGCACTTTGAGGGAGTTGGCCACCCGGACGTTGAACGTGTCCCCCTTGAACGCCTGTTCGAGCAGCCCCTTGGCCTCGTCTTCCTGCCCGAGGCGCAGGTAAAGCATCCCGAGCCCGGCCTGGGCGGCCGGCATGGCGAGGGCCGTCTTGGCCGTCGCGGTCTTCTCCCGTAGCTCGATCGACTTTTTGAAGTAGACCTCGGCGTCCTTGTAGAGCTTGCGGTCCTCGAGGGACGAGGCCAATTCCTGGTAGAAGTGCGCGGGCTTCGGGTTGAACTTCTCGACTTCGGCGATGACGTCCTTGACCGCGTCGGGCTGATTCAAGACGCGGGCGCAGGCGGCGATGCGGGCCAAGGTCGGCTCCTCGCGCGGATTGACCGCGCGGGCCCGGTCGAGGAGCTTGCGCGCCCCCGGAATGTCCCCGGCGAGCATGAGCACGTCGGCCTTGAGGCGCAGGGCGGAGGTGAGCCGCGGGTTGGTCTTGAGGGCGGCGTCGGCCTGGGCGTCCGCGTCCTTCGTCTCGAACTGCTGGAGCGCGACCATCCCCTTACCGACAAACGCCTCCGCGGACTTCGGGTTGATCTTGAGGGCGTTGTCGAATGCCTGCAACGCCTCCGGCCGGTTGTACTTCTCCAACAGGAGCATGCCGATGTGCCACTCGGCCCGCCAGTCGTCCGGGTCGAGCTTGAGGACGTCCGGGTACAGCTCGTTGATCAGGAACCGGAACTGGTCCGACAGGCTGTGCCACCGGGCGTTCTCCGACCCGGCCAGGCCGACCATCAGCAACTCGTCCGGATCCCGGATCGGCTTGTCGGCGTTGTCCCGCTGGGTGTAGGTGCGGACGAACCACCGCATCTCGGCGTCCGCCTTGGTCACCTCGCCGCGGTCACGAAGCAGCTGGGCCCGTACCAGTCGGGCCAGGAAATGATCCGCCTTGCTCTGGAGGGCTGCCTCAGCATCCTTGGACGCCTCGTCCCATTTGCCGGTGTGGAACCGGATATTGGCGCGAGCTGCGAGAAGGTCCGGGTTCTTGCCATCGTTCTGAAGCGCGGTTTCGATGGCTTCCAGGGCCTTGTCGTACCCCCCCTCACTTAGCCAGGTCCGGGCGAGTCCGACCGCGGCCGCGGGCCGGTCCTTCTC
>Ga0066905_100000588_pt1 | contig 10588 bp, 12 predicted proteins | sample PanSoiMetaPlot36_FD_67483 | JGI IMG/M metagenome (GOLD analysis project Ga0066905, IMG submission 67483) | Tropical forest soil microbial communities from Panama analyzed to predict greenhouse gas emissions - Panama Soil Plot 36 (version 2) | ecosystem: Environmental > Terrestrial > Soil >... | reverse complement strand
AACCGGAACCGTATGTTCTGGCACCACGGGCTGTATTCTGGTGGCAACGTGTCCGATACGTTGCTTGTGTATAGCCCCTTGGTAGCCACGGGGATCGGGTTGATCTTCTGCTGGGCCACTACTCGTACCTCACCCCGATGGTGGTCTCGTAGTTGTCATCCTCAAGCAGCGGGTTGTCCAATCGATTTCCTAGCTCGGCCTCGATACCTTGCTTCACGCCCATGGATTCCTCGTACCGCTGCAGGGCCCACAAGCCCTTGGACACAATCAACGTCAGTAGGATCTCATGCCACTCGCGCTCGATCGGCAAAGGCATGCCCGCAATCAGTGACGGGAGCCTCCGACGGTAGCGCATGGTGAGCGGCCGGTCCTCGCTCGGGATGGGATCCAGCTCGAGGTGATCCTGGTACCGCGCGTATCGCATCGGGATACCCGTCGTGCGATATACACGATCTAGGACCTGCCAGTGTACCTGGTCGAGCTTCCGCTGCGGGTCCCTCAATGACAAGATAAACCAGAAGTCCCCTGGCAGTTCCAGGCGATATGTACCAGCCTGAACTACAATCGAGTACGACGCGTCTAGCTCACGGAAGCTCGCCTTCGGGGCCTGCGTTAGCTCCGTCAGAGCGTCCATTGCCCACTGATCTATTCGGGTCGATAGATCGCTCCTGTTCCCCAAGCGCCTGATCACCTCGTTCTTGATCTCGTCGTACGTCTGAGGATTCATTAATTAGCTCCTGTACCGTCAGGATAGCTCCCTCGAGTTGCATGCACGCGCGCTGCGCGTTGCCCGCGATCTCTCGTTGCTCACGTAGACGCGTCTGCAAGATCTGCATTCGTTCCTCTAGAGTCATTTCTCCAAAGCCTCCACACGCGTTGATAGCTCCTTCACGGCGTTCACCAGTGCGAGGATTACGTTCGATTGGTCAAGGGTCTTGATCGTGATAGGAGCGGGCCTCGGTTCAACCTTTGCGCCCCACATCACCTCAACAGGTTCATGTTGTGGTGGCCATTGTGATTCGCCTACACACTCTGGCATAACCGGCTCGACCTCCTGTGCGACGAACCCGTAGCAGAGGCGATCATCGTCCGTAGTCCCAAACTCTCCGTTGTATTTGAAGCTGACCGGTCGTAACTGGCAGATCGCAGCGAGGCCAGTACCGTAGTCAGCCACGTCTCGCTTCATCCGTTCATCGGACGGATTTGCCCACGTTGTACCAGTCGACTTTGTGGCGACTCCACCTGAGATAGCAATGTTCCCCAGATTATCCACGAAGAACACGTTAACCTGCCCGGCTCCAGCATCGCGTGTGATCGTAGCATAGTCAGATCCAGGATTGCATGTTACGTACCAACCTGCTTTAGCTGTATCATCGCGCTGCCACGTACCATTCCAGAAATAATTCCCAGACAATGTGCATGGCGCAATGACGCGCGTAGCGGTTTGGCCACCGCTGGCGACGAAGCTCCCCGTCCCGGGAGCCGTACCAGCACTCACGAAGCCTCCAGGCGTGAGGTTGCCCGCACTGCTGATCGTGAGCAGCGTCGCCGGACTCGCTCCTGCTGGTGGTGTTCGAAACACTCGAAATAGGTCACCAGCATTGGTCCCCAAAAGTTGGAGCATCCACGATGACTGCGCGGTATCATCTTGGACCCACGCGCTTTCGGCAGCGTTAAGTGAATAGTTTTGTGTCAAGGCACAGTAATCTAGTGATGCCGCCGCCGTAATGAGACGACTCTTAGCTGTTCGCGTACCAAGCACTACCTTGTTCGGGGTCGATGTGGTGGTAATGGTGACGTTCCTCGTCACATCCGTCGGCGTCAGCGTCGTACCCGTATCGGTCCAGTACGCGTTCTGTGGTGCGCCAGTTGTCGTCCAGACCTGACCGTCCCATCGGTACGTGAGCCCTGACGTGGGCGTATAGGTCTGACCAACGGTTGGAGAAGCGGGAAAGTCGGGGGCTGCCATTTAGACTGCTCCTATAGTCGCCACGTAGAGACTCGCCTGGGTCGTATTGATCCCTGCAGTGAATGGATAGACTTGAAAGCCGATTGACGCGCCCGCTGCAAAATTCATCATGGCCGCTAGGCTCGCCCAACTGCCACTAGCGAAATAAGTATTTGCAACGCCAACACCGCCCGTGATCTGCATGGTTCCCCCCGTCCCAGCGCCCGAAAACCCGACAACCGCTGCCACCATCATCCAGCTTGCAACGGCAGGCACCTTGATAACGTTGCCCCCGATGGGCATAGCACCGCTAGACGAATCGGCACCAATGGTCGGGAGAGTGATCGTATTCCACTGGTTCGCTGTTAGCGTCTGGACTGATCCATTGTAGATGGAGCACGCCATTGCCTTTGTTTGCGATGGCGCGTAGGCCGCGAGCGAAGGATTTGGGTATGTCCCCGCTAACGAGCCGCCCGCCGGCCCCGTCGGTCTCGACACGCTCGGGACAGCCTGCACGTACTGCTTGCTGTTCCCGTCGTCGTAGTACAGGTACAGGTTCTGGTCCGGGTCGCTGCGCCACCACAGGTTGCCCACGGGTGGGCTCGGAGGGGGGTTCGTACCGATGTACACGGCTTGCCCCTGCGGCAAGCTCGTCCAGACGGCCCCATCCCACGAGTAGATCGCGCCGTTCGAGGCGACGTATTGCTGGCCCTGTGTCGGGCTGTTCGGGAAGTCGAGCGCGGCCATCAGTTCCTCCCCGCCAGCTCTTTGATCGCGTTCACCAGCGCGACGAGGATCGGGTGCATGTCGAAGACCAACACATCATCGGTTTCCTCCTCCTCGCCAGGGAGCTTCATCCGCGTCGTCGTCACGCATTCGGGGAACACGTCACGCACCTTGCTTGCGTCGAAGCCGTAGCAGATCGGTCCATCTGGTTGCGCTTTCAAGCGATACGAGATCGGTTCGAGCGCGCAGATCTCCTCAAGGCCCGCCGCGTACGCACTCATGTCGGTCTTCAATCGGGGATCAGAAGGATTCGACCAAGTGGTACCACTAGCCTTGACGGCGTTCGCTCCAGAAATTTGGAAATCACCGTTGCCCGCGCTGACGACTGTGCTCGTATACGCACCACCGCTTGGTGCCTGTCGCTGGAACTGGATGCTGTCGTTGGTCCCGCAGTCGAGTCGGATCAGCCAGAGCGGACGAGTCGTACTGGAGGCCTGTCCGTTATTGCAGATGAGGTCGGTCTTCACGCCCACATCACCGGTCCACGAGCTTAACTGCGCGCCGTTCGCAATCCGGCACGCGATGCCACTAAGCTGAAGGATGCCCGTGCTGTCGAGCGTGAGCAGCGTCGGCCAGATAGAACCCCCGGCTGCCTTGCGATTCACCATCAAAGCATCGTTCGGAAGATTCAACGAAAGCGCCCAGGACGGTTTCGTAGCATCATCTTGTGCATCCGCATCCGTCCGGTTGATGTTCCATTCGGTCACGTTCGAGGAATAGAGCCGGTGTCGTCCACGGACCGATGCCCCGGTGCCAGAACCCGCAGTCATCCAGCTTGCGCCGCTCGTCCCAGGAACGAGCAGCGTCTTCGTCGCATCCGTCGGCGTGAGGGTCGCGCCCGACACGCTCCATGGAAGCGCCGTGGGCTTGATCGTTGGGCTCGGGTAACTACCCGTCAGATCTCCACCCGCAGGACCCGAGGGATAGCTCGAGTTCGGTACCGCCGGGACCCACTGGCTAGACGTGCCGTCGTTGTACCAGATATACAACATCCCATCGGGATCGTTGCGCCACCACATCTGACCCACGGCCGGGCTCGCAGGGGGCGTCGGTCCCACCTGCGTACCGGGTGGAATCGAGACTGCCGTAAGCGCGACCCCTGAGATACGTCCCTCGGTCGTCAGCGTGATCCGCGGAATGTTCGATGCGTCCCCGTAGCTACCGGCAGCAACGCCCGTTAAGGTCAACGTCGGATTCGGGTACGTGCCTGCCAGCGAACCACCAGCGGCTCCCGAAGGGGGTAACGTCACGCCAGCAGCGATCTTCGCTTGCGTCACGTTACCATCGGCTATCTTCGACGTCACTACCGAATCGGCCGCTAGAGCCGCCGAGCCAACCTTACCGATACCGATGCTCGGGGTCGGGTACGCACCCGCTAGGTCTCCACCGGCCGCGCCACTAGGCGGGCACGTGTAGGTAGCCCGGATGGTTGGGTTCGGATAGGTCCCAGTTAGATCGCCGCCAGCCGTCCCTGACGGTGGCAACGCCGTAGGTGCACCTGTTACCTTCGCCCAGCTAACAGAGGTGATCTTCGCGTCAGTAACACCGTTCGGAGAGTCGGCAAGGTATGGAGTGGTGACCTGTCCAGGAGCGAGAGTAGCAGGGGGAGCAGCCTGCCAAATGATAGCCGTGCCTGTAGCGTTAACAGTGAGGACCTGGTTAGCCTGAGGGACTCCCCAGGTAGGCGTAAGACGCGAAGTAACGTTGGGTGCGAGTTCGGTGAGTGATACGCTAGCATCAAGTATCTCGGGACCACCAACAGCCCCAACTGCGATGCTGGGATTTGGGTAAGTTCCAGCCAAGCTGCCTCCCGCAGTTCCCGTAGGAGGTAAGCCCGTCGGACTGCCCGTAATCTTCGCCCACGCAACGCTAGCGATCTTTGCGTCTGTGACCTGGCCATCGCCGATCTTCACCGTGGTGACGGCGCCATCAGCGAGCTTCCCCGTAGTCACGGACAGGTTCGCTAGCTCCGCCGTCCCAACCGTCCCGTCTAGAATTTTAGTTGCATCTACTGCGTCCGCCGCTAGCTGAGCCGTGCCCACCGCCCCGCCAGCAATCTTCGCACTCGTTACTGCTAGGTTCTGGATCTCTGCTGTGCCCACCGAACCGTCGATGATCTGCCCAGCACCCACGCTGTTCGCAGCCATCTTGTTCACGGTCACCGCACCGTCAGCTAGCTTCGCTGTGGTAACCGAGTTATCAGCGAGGGCCAGCGAGCCATCAAGGCCGCTGTTCCACGCGCTGAACAAGGTGTTGAAGTCCGCGTCTACCTCAGTCGCCCATATGTCCTTGTAGCCCTTGTCATAGGACTGTTGGAATTGGGTGACGTTCCCCCGCTTAGAGTTGCGAGTGATAGTCGCCACTATGGCTTCTCCTCACACTCGTGACCCCCACCGTACCACTTCGCGTCGTACCACAGCCCGCTGTACCACGCATCGTCCACGGCAGGCCCCTGGCACGATACCGGCTGCTCCGCCTCGACAGGCCGCTCTCGAGGAGCCACGATGTCCATCATGTAATCATCGTGGGTCTTCTCGTCGTTGCAGGCCTCGTCCACTAGGCGTTGGGTCCGATAGTGCCGCATTCCCTCGCTGTACGGGAAGTCGAACCCACAGATGTAGCACTCGAACCACTGCTCCCCGTATCGCTTGAAGTGCGGCCCAGGGTCGCTGGTACCTGTTTGCTCTTCAATCATGTTGGCTCCACTGCTTGGCCGATAATACCCATTGTGAAGAGGGCCGCTGGGCCTCCAATTGACTTCACAGCCGTGTCGTTGTTTACGATTCTCATCCGAAACCGTGCATTCGCGGGGACGTACATGAGCATCGAGATGTTACAGTCGATAGGTAGCCCGCCAGTCCAAGCCGCTCGAGTAAACCAGCTGCCCCCGAGATCGTCACTCTCCTCCATGGTGATCGTGGTACTCACGGCATTCGGGCTTACGAAGTGACAGTAGAACGTCAGCAACCCCCACGAGGCAAAAGCAGGAGCAAAGATCATACTACTGCTAAGAACTACACCACCCGAGGAGAACCATATATTTGGCAGGAGGATATCGTACGGACCCCCGGGGTTGAAGTCTTGCTGGGTACCGTTCCACAAGCCACCTGCGGTCGCAAGGAACTTATCCGTCCCCAACGAACCGTCGAGGATTGCGTCTCCGTTGATCAGACCGATGCCACCCACCTTGCCCAGGAATATGCCCTGCAAGGATTCGATGAGTTCCCGCGTCCATTGCATCAGGTCATCGGGAGAGATGAGCCGCGGGAGAGATGCTATTTGGGTCCTTGCCATTGCTCAAACACTAGCTCCCGAACCTCAAGATTCTTGATGCGTAGGATCTCATCCAACATCGCTCCCCGTAGCTCATCCTCCGCGTGTACGTAGTGGTGTAGGATCCTCTCGATTGCCGCGAGACGAGCATGCAACGACGCCTCAAGAACGTCGAGGCGCCGTTGCAACTCTTCGGTTGTCATCACGTTGCCGCGTTGTACCAGGTTGCGGGATCACCCGCTGCTAACGCGGGTGCTGCGGTCAGCCACACCACCATGGCGCTATCTATGCCACCGATAGCTAGTCCAAGCGCTGTCGAATGGGTCGGTAACCCGTTCACTATCACGACGCCTGGCACTCTACTTATCATCGCTGACCGATTTCCGGTTCTCTCGTCGGCCGTTGAAAATGGCCCCGTTAGAGCAGTACCCAGCGCAGTCCCACCGGTCCCCGCACGCCACTGTGCAATGGTGCCCGCATACAATTGGTGGGTGTCGCTGAAATACAGGACTCGTGTCGACGCCCCTCCCACAGTGGTCAACATCAATCCGCCACGACCGCCGTACCCCCCGATAGCTAGGCTGAAGCTCTCTCGGTTTGGCATCCCCACAGTCGAGATACCAGGCAACCGCCGCCTCCACGCTATCGGACCAATGGGAACCGATGCGGCGACTAGCACGACCCCAGGCAACCCCGCAACCATCTGGGTACGGTTACCCGCCGATAGCTGATAACCTACCGGCGGGCCAGGACTCTGATAGCTTGGGTAGATGAAGTGCTCGTCCCCATTCGGGTTAACGAGCACCAGTACCCCACCGTACCTGCTCTCGATGTGAAGCAGAGACTTGTAGTCCTTGGAACCAAACACGGTGCCGTTGACACCGTATATGTCCTCCATCCCCCCGAACGCTTCTACTTGCTCCATTGTGTCCCTCCTTCCTACCGCTTCACATTGTGAAGCGGCAACAAGTCAGGCACCCTGGCTTCCGTAGATGCCGCGCCACTCGCCCGCCCCGATGGAGAACCTCTGGAACGCCTTGAACTTCGCGTCTCCTGTGTCGAAGTCGTCCCCGTTCTGGAACCGCACCGCCTGCCGCTCGAAGAAGTTCAGGTCGTGATCGCCCTTCGACGCAAGCAGGAACCAGCTGTCCGGATCCACGATGTAGTGCCCGACCATGTAGTCCAGGCCCTCTTCGCGGAGCGCATTGATCTCGTTGTTGCTGGTGTACGGCCGGAACTCCGAGCCGAGGATCTCCCGGGCCGTCATCTTCAGCTGCGGCCCCACGAGCAGGAGCTTGGGCTTCACGACCACCGGAATGTCCATCTCATCCGAGAGGGACTCGAACGAAATGATCGCAGCCTCGAGGGACGTCGGCGAGAGGTCTGCGTCGGTGCTCGCCCGGTTCGAACCTGTCCCACCACCCAGCTTGGTGTGCGTCGCCGCAATGAGCGGCTCTGCCGTGCCGAACTTCGGGAACCCCGTCTCAGTCGTGAACCCGTTGTTCAGCATGTTGAAGAACGCCACCTCGCGCGCGTTCCGCGCGGCCTTCGACAGCTCCTTGGTGTTCTTCTTCATCACGTTGTAGAGATCGTCTTCCATCATCTCGAGCGTGACCCGGAAGCCCAACCCGTAGGTGAGGTGGGTGTACCGCTTCTTCCCACCCTGCCGGAAGTCCTGGTACATGATGCCCCGGCCTTCGGGCTTGATCGGCATAGATCCCAGGCCGCCGATCTCGAGGTCCTCTTCCCACGCCCGGGAAGACTTCTCCATGTTCGCGATGCGACTGTACTCGGCCTCTCGCTCGTCCAGGTACTGGAAGAATACCTTTCGGAGTCCGGGGGCGAGCAGATACGAAAATGCACCAGTTACGTTTGGCATCGCCCCCTCCTACGCCGTCTTCGCCATCTGGCAGGCGCTCTCTAGGAACTTCCCGACGGCGACCGGCGTATTGCCAGGGATCTCGGTGTAGATCTCCATCACCAGGAAGGTCCCCGCAGTCGCCCGATCCGCTGCCCACAGCGAACCCGTCTTCTTCACCGTGACGAGCTTGCCCAGGTCCGCCTGGACAGCGCCCGCCATCGCCACCCCGAACAAGGTGTCGTCGTTGGCGATCCACACGGTCACGGGCTTGCCCGCTGCCGGTGGTTCGTATCTCGAGGCGCCCGCGCCGTTCGCTGGCATGGATGCTACGCCAACTACAGACGCCGCCGGTGTCGCAGCCTCCGCGACTTCGCCCGACGCGTTAAGGACAACGGGCGCCCCGAGTTCGAAAGTCTGGCCCGCAGCCTCCTTGAAGGTCTGGGTCCGCGGGCTATTACCGCTGATTGTCTGCTGCTGAGTCATCTGGCGCATGACTACTCCTCCAGGTCCACGTCATCCCGCGACACGCTGCCCGGATAGCCTGGCACATCGCGGTGCTCTTCGTACGCCCGGTCCCCCAGTGCGGCCTTGAACGACTGGGTCACCCCCGTCGCAAGCGCATCAATCTTCTCCTTGTTGCGCTTACGGTACTCCTCGTGCAGCTCCTTCGGAATGCGTGCGAGCACCAGATCCCCCACCTCCACCTGCCCAGCGACCTGCTCGCCAGTCTTCATTGGGGTGTTGTCGGAGCACACGCCTTCCTCGGGCCCAGACTGCACGATTTCGTACTTCAGGAAGTCGCGCTTCCGGGTCATGTTCAGCTTCTCTTTCCGAAGCCACCGATAGTGGTAGTTCGGATCCTTGTTCTTCACGCTGAGCGGATCGTAGATGCCTGCCCGCATCTTCTTGTCCGCTTCGTCTTCAGTCACAGTTACACCCATGTTAGCCCCTTGCGGCCTTCTTAGCACGCGGGCGATCACCAGCGGGAGTTCCCCACTTCTGCCAATCGTCCTCATCCATGCTGAAGGCCTTCATGATTTCCCGCTCCTCTCTCGAGAGCGGTTCCTTGCGTTGGCGGGGCTCGGCTGCACTCGCCCCCTCGGGGCGAGACGCGCGCTCGCGCTCCTCTTTGCGCGCCTCCTCAAGCTCCTCCTCCAGGTGCTGAGAACGCACGTACTTCAATGCCGCCGTGTACGATCCGGGCTTCGCCTTCACGTCCAAGGGCATATCCTTCATGAACTCGTCGATCTCGGTCTCGTACTTGTCGAACTGCTTCCCATGCTTCTGACGAGCAACATCGCGCTCGTTGTCCGCAGTCCGACCGAAATACTCCTGCACGATTGGACCCACGCGCATGGTCACCAGGTCGTTCATTGCGGATACGGGGTCCTCATCGAATCTATCCCGCAATGTCTTCGCCGCCCTCTGAGCGGTCTGGTCACCCTGCGAAGCTGCCCGCTGAATCTGATCCAGGATCAAACTGACCTGGGCCCTCGCAGCCGCACCCTCTTCGAGAGCACGTTGCGTCGTACCCCGTAGCTCCTGATTCTCAGCCTGCAGCTGCTCAAACCGGCCCCGAAGATCATCGCTGCCCTCAGCCTTTTCGGGCTTGGCCTCTTCCTTGATCCTGGTACTCGGCTCGATTTCCTGTTCAACTGTTGTAGTTGATTCCTGATCTTCCGGCATTATCTTGCTCCACGTGCAAGGCCGCCTCTTCGAGGCGATCTAGCAGCTTGTCACCGAACTCAATTACTGTGTTCAGTGCGTTAACTTCTCCCTGAATACGAACGACCGTGTCCCAACTATCCGCCGAAGCCAGGCGGAGCAGACAATCCTGGCGGGCCGCTAGGAGGTGCTCCCACAGCATTACCCATTCCGGCTCCGTTTGTATCCTGTGGAGGGCCTCCCTCAGGGCCCCCAAATCCTCCTGCTGCTCCGGCACTGTCGGCCTCCATCTGATCAGCCAGGCTAGGTGGCAACAGGGTGTCCACCGCTCTGATCTCAAAGGTTTGCACGATCTGTTCCATTAGGTATCGTGCCCCATCGCACATCTGCAGAGCCATCTTCTGCACCGGCGGCGGAGTTTGAGGGGCCATCGCGACGCCACTGATCTGCATTAGTTGCTGGTAATACTGAGTCAGCGTCCCCATCAACGCGATGAGCCCCTGCTTCTGGATCTCACGGTTAATCGTTGCGGTCGAGGCTGTCAGCTCAATCCCGATACCATCAGCGACGAATTCCTCTGGCAGATCCAGAACCTTCTCCACCAGTTGGCCGTCACTGCCCTTTACGAAATACGCCATGCCCTTCGGGCGGAACTGTGCGTTCAGCAACAGCACCTTCTTGCCCACCTGTGACAGTGTCTCCCGAATGTCACGGACGTTCAAATCGAATCGTCGGTTTCCTTCTTGGATGAGGGCGAGCGTCCCTGTTGCAGTAGCTCGGTTACCAAGCACATTGGATTCGCGACCCAGCTGATAGTCTGCAACCCCTGACCTCCGTTCAGCGTACGCAAGACAACTTGTCTCAAGCTGCCGCATTGAGGGGTACACATCGGCCATCTGCAGGCTCTGGATGTCTTTAGTTGGGTCTGGAACCGTGAGGAATCTTCCTGGCCATACGCGAGTGCCATTGCGCACAACACCACGGCGTCCAACGAAGAACCTTGTATTCGCGAGTGTGGCATTGTCGACCTGCTGGTTATGGAGCGTCGAGATCTC
>Ga0066905_100000587_pt1 | contig 10592 bp, 5 predicted proteins | sample PanSoiMetaPlot36_FD_67483 | JGI IMG/M metagenome (GOLD analysis project Ga0066905, IMG submission 67483) | Tropical forest soil microbial communities from Panama analyzed to predict greenhouse gas emissions - Panama Soil Plot 36 (version 2) | ecosystem: Environmental > Terrestrial > Soil >... | reverse complement strand
AATGAATAGCGAATACGAAGATCGACATAACGCTTATGTGGCTAAAATACTTGAAGAGCGGGATCGATTGTTTCAAGCGGCACAGGCGATTTTGCTTCAGATTGATTTTGAAGGAAGGGCGGCGCAAGATGAGATAAATGATCTGCGAGCGGCGGTGGAAGCAGTAGGAAAATAGCCCACCTTGCCAGCCGGGGGATTTTTAGGATACTGCCCTGTGTAACTGCGTTTATTGATGTGCCCCTTTTCTCTTTCAATACCCTCCCCCGGCTGGCCTCTTATAGCCCGTAGCGTTTCTTCCAGTTATGAATGGTTTTTACGTTGACGCCGAGGAGGCGGGCGCAGGCGGAGAGATTGCCGCGGCAGCGGTGGAAGGCTTCGGCGAAGGCTTGACGCTTGGTCTCCTCCAGAAGGTTTCTTTCAGCGATCGCGGGGGAGACGGGGACGTTGTCCTTGAGCCCTTCGACGATGGTTTCCAACCGGCGGACCCGGTCGGAGAGACGGTCGAGGCCGGCAGCCCAGAGGATGTGGTTGAGGGCTTCGATATCGTCAACGCGCCGAGCCAGCCGGATTTGGAGCCGGCGGAGTTGCTTCCAGAGAAGCTTTACGGACGCGCTGGATTTTTCGTCAGCCAATCGTGAAGGGCCGCGTTGGGGGTGGCCCCGAAGCCGTCGACGCCGCCGTCGTGCTGGTGGACGAGCCAGGTATGATCGGGCTGTTCGTGGAATTCCCAGGTGCCGACGAAGGTTCGGAGGGGTGGGGGCGGAGTGGTGCCGCCGCCGGGGCCGTGGGTCCAGTCGGTCCAGCCGATCATGCGGGAAATTTGAACGGGGCTGACGGTGGGGATGGTGGTGCCGTAGTTGGAGTTGATGACCCAGATCATCCAGGTATCGTTTCCAACGGCGGGACACTTTGCCTGAATGTAGAGCCAATCAACGGCGCGGCGGAGGGCGGAATCGCTCCAGGTGTAAACCGTTTGGTATTCGGGGAGGCGAGAGAGAAGCTCGGCTTGGAGGACCGCCCCCTCTAAACCGGTCCAGGCATAGTTCTCGCAGGGTGGAGGCCAGGTAAATCCGCCGCCGCGGCGCTGGTCATCGGGAAGCACGCCTCCAATTGGATGGCCGCTCTTGGCACAGAAAGGGTTGATGCCCACCGGGGCGCCGGAATTACACTGCCACGAAAGGTCGCCGTAACTAAAACCAGCGTAGGAAGAGCGGTCGCCGAGCCAACCGCGGAAAACGCGGGCGGAGCGGGCGAGATCGGCGGTGTCGGAAAGGTAGAGGGCGGCGGCAATGCGGGAGGCGCCAGCGGCGGTGCCCCAGTTGTTGGGGCGAATTTCGTGGGTGGAGATGAGGGTCTTGCCGTCGAGGTTTTCACGGCGGACGGCGGAGAGCCAGGCTTTGAAGTCGGCTTCTTGGGAGGCGGTGGGCCAGCCGACGAGGTCGATGGCGATGATGTAGGCCATGAGTTCGCGGCCGAGGGCGAGGGTACGGCCGCCGGATTCAGTTCCGGGCGCACGGGCCACGGCGGAGCGGACTTTGTCGCGGACGGCGGTGTCGCCGGTGCGAACGGCGTAGTAGGCGCCGGCAAGAACGTTGACGTTGGTGGGGTCGTCCTGATCGGAGAGGTCGGGGGTGCTCCAGGTTTTCAGGGCGGCGGCTTTCACGGCGTCCCAGGCTTTGCCGGTGGTGGGGAGGGCCATGATTTCTTCGCGGGAAATAAAAATACCTTTGGGGGGAGATTGAGCGAAGAGGGTGGCGCTCAGGAAGAGAGTGAAGAGAAAGGCAAAAAACTTCACGGGATTTCTCCTTATCTGGGAGCGACAGCCGCGCCCCAGCCGCGGATACGTTCGATGACGCCTGGCGGGAGGGCGTCAGCGTGTTCGTTCCAGTAACGAACGACCTTGGTGATTTCAGCGCGGGTTTGATTGCTGACTTGGCGGAGGGAGAGTTTTTGGCCGAGGGCGCGTTCGAGAGAGCGGGCGAATTGGGGGTTGAGGGGGGCGCGGTCGATAGTGCGCCAGTGGGCGTAGGCGTCAATTTGCATGGCGGCGTTCATGTGGTTGGAAGTACGGAGGATGCGGGGGAGTTGGATTTCCTTGGCGATACGGCGAATTTCAGGCCAGTCGCGGGTGCGGGGGATTTCATCGTCGCCGAGGCCGGGGAAGGAGCGTTGGTGTTCGCCTTGGTTGTAGTGCTCTGCAACGAGGGCGTTGAGAGCGGTACGGTCAACGGTGCCGTCAGCGTGGATGGGGCCGCCGCGCTGGCGGGCTTTGACTTCGAGGAGGTCGTAGTAGGCGAGGTCGCCGTAGAACTTGCCGGCGGCGCCCGCGCCTTTAATTACAGAGTCCATGGCGGTTTTGTAACGGGCTTCAGAGCCCATTTCGCTCATGGGGTGAATTTGAAAGAAGCGACGGAGCCAATATTGAGCGTCCGGTCGCGGCTGGTTAGTTTTAGGGTCGATATCAGGGCCTTTGAAGAGGAATTCGTAGTCGCGACCCCAAGGAGGGAGGGTGTCGGGAGCGAGCATTTTGAACATGGCGCGCCAGGCGTCATCGGTGGTGTTGATGGGCTCGCCATAAGGGTCACGGTGAGAGACAATAGAAGCAAAGGTGCTGAGGGCGACGGAGCCGAGGCCGAAGTGGGAGACGAGGCCGACGAGGGCTTTTTGGATGGCTTTTGAGGTGGTGCCGCCGTTGCCTTCGGCGATAAGTTCTTGGGTGGAGCGGGCGAAGGGGGAGTAGCCGTTGAAGACGCCCCAGAGGGCGTCGAGTTCCATGTGGCCGAGGCCGCCGGGGAGGTACATGCGGCCGAAATTGTGCTGGAGGCGGGTGAGCCAGTTGGTGCGCTCGTAGCCGTTGAGCTTGGCGTAGACTTCTTCGTCCTCTTCGGTGTCGTAGCCTTGAAGGGTGCGAATTGATTTGTTGTAAAAGTAGAGAGAAGCGAGATTGGAGATAGCCCAAGCGGGCTGTTGGGTGAGGATATTGCCCATGTTTTGAAGCTGGTTGTAGGGGTAGGTGGTGAATTTGGTGCCGCCGAAGGTGGCGGCGAGGCCGCGGATGGGGCCGGGAACACGGTGGAGGTTTTGGCCGAAGGCGTCGACGCGGGATAGGGCAGCGTCGACGGACATGCCTTGGCGTTCGACGAGATGGCGGAGGGCGATGTATTTGCCGAGTTGGTCGAAGAAGCCGAAGCCGGCAAAGAAGGCGTCGTTGACGGCGCCTTCGCCGGTGAGGATCATTTGGAGGGGGGACCAGGCGATTTTTCCTACTTGCTTGAAAGCGTCGGTGAGGAAGGCTTTGCGCTTGATGGTGATTTGACGTTCGATGTGGGAGACGTAACGTTCAAGGATATTGGCGGCCTCAGACGCGGTGGGAGCGTTGGCGAGGTCGGTTTTGGCTTGGAGGAGTTGAACTTCAAGGCCGCGGACGGATTCCCAGTTGCGTTTGAAGATGGGAGCCCATTGGCGGGAGAAGGAGCCTTTGGTAAATTCGATGTTTTCGTTACGGAAGAGAGCTTCCCAGGCCCAGTCGGCGTTGGGGTTTTTGTTGAAGAAATAGGTTTGAGCGCCCATGGAGCCGAATTTCATGGTGTCGATCCAGAGGGCAGGGTCAAAAGGATATTTGGCAACCATAGCGGGGAGGTTGAAGAGGAGCATGGAGGAAAGCTGCTTGGCGTAGGAGGGGAGGGAGAGGAGGACTTTGGAGATTACGAGGGAATTGCCGAGAAGTTGACTGGCGCCGCCAACGACGGTGGCGAGGCGGCGGGGGATGGGGTGGTTGCCGATGGTGACGCCCCAGATGCGGTCAGCCAGGGGGATGAGGGGATTTTTGTAGGAGACGGTGTCGGGGAGGTGGTAGCCGGTGGCGTCTTGGAAGGCGCGGAGGAATTCTTGGAGGTAAAGCATGTTGGGCTTAAGATGAGAGAGCCATTGAACGGCTTGCTCATCAACGAACCAATTTTCGAGGGCGGGAGCGTAGGGGTTGGTCATTTTGAGCCAGATGCGGCCGGTGGTGGGGTGGGTGAAAGAAGTATCGGTGCCGGTTTTTAGGAACATGTTGGCTTGGTCAGGAGGCATGGTAAAGGGGCTGGAGCGGAGAGCGTTGGTGTACATGTGGGCGACGTTATTTTCAGAGGTGGTTTGAGAGAGTTCGGCAAGGGAACGGACGGGCTCTTGGACGAGGCCGGCGGCACGCTTGAGGGAGCGGGGCCAGTTGGGTTTAATGGCGACGAGGGCTTTGCCGGGAATGGTACGGGCGGCGTCGGAGGATTCGAGCCATTCGACGGCACGTTCGTAGCTGGAGAAGCCGCCGCGGTATTGAGTGGCGCGAAGAGCTTTGGGGTGGCGCCAGGTAACGTAAAATTCGCCTTCCTTTTCGGGGATTTTGAAGGAGTAGGTGTAGGGGTGGTCTTCGAGGAGCCGGAAGCGGCCGGGAATGGGGAGGTTGCGGGCGCCGGGCTCGGTGATGGTGGCGTGGGAGGGATTTTTGTCGAAAACACCGTGGTAGTAAGCGGTGTCGGAATAGAAGCGGTAGAAGTCCTTTTCGGAGATGGCGCCGGAACGGAAGGAGTGGGCGTTAAGATCGAAGAGGAGGCGTTGGTAGTAGCCTTGGAGGGCGGGGTTGGAGAATTTGCCTTCAGCCATTTCGTCAATGACTTTCATTGCATCTTCGGGGCCGTAGCGGGGGCCGCGGAGGCCGAGGAGGCGACGGCCGGAGATCCAGCGTTGAAGGCGGCGGGTTTTGATTCGAATGTCGGAGAGAAGTCCTTCGGCTTCCCGGGCGCGGGAGTTGACGGCCCAGATATAGGCGTTTTTCCATTTGTTGCGAGTAATCCAGTCAAGGGCTTTAGGAGTTTGGCGGGCTTGCTCGGTGAGGTGGAGCATGTCCAGATAGCCAATCTGCTGAAGACCTTTACTGACGACGGCGCGGTCGATTTCGGCTTCGGACTTGCCGAGACGGCGCATGTGGGCGGCGAGACGATCGCCACGGGACATGATGTCAGCGTCGTATTCAACGCGGTCGAAGAGGCGGCGGAGGGCGCGATAAGAGGAAATATCGCCGGAAATGAGGGGAGAGTCAAGATCGCGGAAGGTGGATTGAAGGGAGTTTTTGGCGGCGGGCTCGGAGAAGTGATCTTCGAGAAATTTCTTGAGTTGCTTGGACATTTGAAAGGGATTTTTGGTGGGAGGTTTATAAGAGGTGCCGCGAAGATCGCGAGCTTCAGGGTTGAAGGGGTAGGCGTCGGGGTCGCGTTGGAAGGGGAAGCGGCGGGGGACGGATTGAATTTGCCAGGAGCCGGGGATGTTCCAGTCTTTAACGGGATCTTTCCACCAGGCGGCGGTGCGGTCTTTGAGGGCTACGAGTTGTTGAAGGATGCCGCCTTCGTCGTTGATGAGGGAGAGGCGGTCGGTGACGAATTTGAGACGGCGGCGGTAGGCGGCTACGTCTTCGAACATGTGGTCGAAATTGAGGGGAGATTGAGCGTGTTCGTTGAGAGCGTCGAGGTGATGCTTGGAGAGAAGGACGAGGTTGTCGGGATTGTCGCGGAGGATGCGTTCGATAGCGGCGTAGAGGTCGGGACGGGGGCCGCCAGGGCGAGCGGGAATTGATTCGATAGAAGGAGTGCTGGCGCGAGCAAACCAGGAGGAGGCGGAGGAGCGGATGAGGTTGCCCTTGAGGCCGGGGAAGCGAGCGATTTCGTCAACGAGAGGTTTGCCGCCGACGCGAAGGATTTCGTCGGGGGTGAAGTTTTCGTAGTCGTTCATGCCACGAAGACCTTTGCCGCGGATGCGGTTGATTTTTTCGTAGAGGGGGGAGGCGAAGTCAGGATGGGGGACGTTGCGGGTGCCGCGACCGGCGTCGTTATCGACGAGACGACGGAGAAAGGTAGATATGGCGGTGTGTTGGGAGGTGACGAAGTCCTTGAGGATAGATTCAAGGCCGGATTGTTCTTTGGAGAGGAGGGGGGTTTCATTGGTGAGGTCAGAGATGGCGGTGTCGATGAGGGGGGTGGCCAGGCGTTGGCGTTCGAGGATTTCACGCTTGCGAGCGACGACACGGAGTATATTCGTGAGGTTGACGCGGCCGACTTTACCGAAGGAACCAAGGAGACGGCCGCCGGGGGTGGTGGGAGGAACGTATTTGCCTTGATCGAGGGCGCGGCCGAGGTTGGCGAAATCTTGGGCGAAGCGAGCGGATTCAGAGGGGCCGAAGTAGGCGAATTCGCCGGTGATGGCGAAGTGAGCTTGAGTGGCGCCGAGCATGGCGATAGGCTCGGAGATTGCGCGAAGAGAGTCAATGGCGTCAGGGCTGAGAGTAATTTCACGGGTGGGGCCATAGCGTTGAGCGTGCTTGGAAAGAGCGTCGAAGGCGGTTTTGAGTTTGGCGGCGAAGTCGGGGGTGAGGGGGCCGAGGTTGGCGGCTTCCTGTTCGGCACGGACGAGGATTTCACGGGCATCAGCGACGTTACGGACGTTTTTGAAGGCGTTGAGGACGGCGTTGAAGGAAGCTTCGCGGAGCATGGTAGGATAAAGGCGATTGGAAACAGAACGTTCGAGAGGGTAGTCGGAGGGAACGACTTTTTCGAGAGGAGTTTTGACAATTTTGGGCTCGAAGGTGACGCCGCCGTAAAGACCTTTGCTGAGAGTTTTGAGGGCGGGGCCGGCGCCGAGGTACATGGCGGCGACGGTGAGATCGTCTACGGGGTCGCCGAAGAAATGAGAGAGTTGGGCGCCGAGTTGTTCGTTGCCGAGAGGGTAAAAGGGGAAGGGGAGTTTTTCAGAAGCGCGGTCGAGAAAGTTCTTGAGGTAGGTGGACATGGGGACGGCGGTTTGAAGGAAGCGGGCCATTTCGTCGGGGTTGTTGGTGCCGTAGTGGTCGGCGAGCCAGTTGTGGGCCTGACGGAGGGTCATGGTTTCGAGGGAGGGGGTGCCGATTTGGGACTTGACCCAAGCGCCAAGGGCGCCGGGCCAATTTTTAATGCGGTCGGTGGGAATGGGCTCTAAGCCGACGAGGGTTTCGATGGCTTGGCGGCCGGCGCCGAAGGTTTGGACGAGGCGTTCGGCGCCGCGCTGGAGGGGCTCGAAAAGCCCGAGCATCCAGGCGCCCCAGATGCCGATGCCGACGGGGCTGACGGCGAAGCGGCCGGGGCCGATGCGGGAGGCAGCGGGGCCGGCTTTGGCAGAAGCGAGGAGGGTGAGGGCGGGGAGAGCGTATTCACCGAAATAGTCGCTGATGATGGGAGGGGGAAGACCGGGTTCTTTGTCCATGACCTGAGCGAAAGGGTTGAGTTCGCGAAACCAGTTGGGGTTGTCGCGGGTTTTTGCGAACCATTGAGCTTGAGCAGTTTCGACGTTTTTGCCGGCTTCGGTGAGCCAGCGGGCGACGGGGCTGATGGGGGAGAGATCGGAGATTTTGAAGTCGGTGCGGTCGGGGATGGAGGAGATGTCATCGGTGAGGGAGCGATATTTTTCGGGGATCGCGACGAGCTTCTTTTGACCGGCGCGGGGGAGGGATTGGCGGGTGAGTTGCTCGTAACGGTAGCGGGAAGTATAGAATTGCTGCTTTTGACGGTAGTAGTTGAAGAAGTGATCGCCTTGAAGAGCGTCGTAGATTTTACGGTCGCCATCGTCCATGAAGGTGAGGCGGCGGGGGTCGCTGGGATCTTTTTCAGCGGCGCCGGAAGTGAACCAACGGGTGTAGATGTCGAAAACGCGGCTGGGGTCGGCGAGGAGGCGAGGGTTGCCTTCAATAGGGATGCTGGCAAGATTCAGGGAAGCACGGGGAGTATCGGAGCCGGGGGAACCGGCGACGCCTTGGAAGCGTTTGTTGTTGGGGTCGAGCCAATCGATCATGGCAGATTCAAAGGCGACTTGACGTTCGTGAGGGGAGGCGCCTTGTTCTTTGAGGAGGTAGAGGAGAGTTTGGAGATGGCCGAAGCGCTGGTTGAAGTGATCGGCGTGGGAGATGCCGCGGAAGGAAGGGTCGTTGAAGGGAGGGAAGGCGCGACCGAATTGCTCGGAAAGAGCGCGGCCGAGGGGAGTTTCAACTTGGGCGGATTGATTGGCGTACCAGACACCGTAGAGGCCGGCGCCCTGTTCGTTCAGGATAGCTTGGGAGTTGGAGTGCTCCATGACGTAACGGTTGCGGTGGGTTTCTTCAAGGTCGACTTTGCCGGTGCGGAGGCCGGTGAGGCGGTTCCAGTTGATGATTTGGTCGGCGAATTTGTCGTTGTAATTGGGGACGAGGTCGAGGTTGGGAGAGGCGAGCGGGGTGCCTTTTTGAACGACGCCTTGGATGATGTCGTAGAAGTTGTCGCGAGCTTCAAGTTGAAGCTTGGTTTCAGTGGGGTTAGGTTCAGGAGGAGGCGGCGCGGCAAAAGGGCCGGAAAGGGTGCGGAACCAATCGGAAAGGGTGTCTGCCATTAGCGAGCCGCCTTGTCCATGAGGGCGTTGATGCGGGCCTGCTCGTCGGGGGTGGGCTTGTCGCCCTTGGCGCCGAGAGCGTGCATCTCCAGAAGGAAGTTGTTTTCTTCGTCGGTGAGGTTGGGGTAGCGATTGAAGGCAGGGGGAGGAGTGGCGCCGGTTTTGGCGCCGACAGGCTGGTTGATACGAAGGACGGGAGCGGTGGAGGGGACCGGAGCGGTTTGAACGGTGTTGTCAGCTTCGGCAATGCGCTTGCCGCCCCAGAAGAGTTCGGTGCGATAGGCTTTGGCTTTGGTGTCATAGAAGGTTTTTTCCTGAAGGGGTTCGTTGCGGACGCGAGCGTCGCGGACGCTGGTGCGGGTGTCGGGAGTGCGGCCGGCGGAGATGTCGGCCATTACGTCGGTGAGGGCGAAGTCGCCGTATTTAGTACGGGCTTCGTCGAGGGAAATGCCTTGGGTGATGGTGCCTTCGCCGGGAGGGACTTCATAGGGAGAGGGAAGGCCGGAAGGAGCTTTGGGACCGGCAGGTTGGAGACCGCGGGTGATGCCGTTGAAGAGCTTCATTTGAGAGAAGCGGTCGAAAAGATCCATGGGGCCGTTGGGTACGTCGGTGTTGGTGTTGCCTCGGTCGGCGTAGCGTTCTTTGAGGAGGGCTTGAGCGTCGAGCCAGATTTGATAGTTGTCTTCGCCGACGTAGTTTTTGAAGCCGTTGAGGGGGTTGCCGCCGAAGTCCTCTTGGGCTTTATCGGAGAGGAGGCCCCAAACTTGATTGTAGCTCTGGAGGCGTTGGAGCATTTGGATATTGAATTGCTGGGCGAGTTTGATTTGATCGGGGTCGACTTTCCAGTTGCGCATGTTGCGAACTTGCTGCATCCAGTGCTCGGCTTGAGCGGCGCGGGCTTGGGCGTCCATCATTTCGCCGACTTGCTTGATTTGAGATTCATCGAGGTCTTGCTTGAGCTTTTGGAGGCCGAGTTGGTCGGTGAGTTTGTTGCGGGGGATGACGAAGGTGCCGTAGCCGGGGATTACGTGGTCGGTGTATTCGAAGGCGGGGATTTCTTTGCCTTCGGTGTCTTTGACGGTAGGGGCGGGGGGGATGGGGGTGCCGACGGGGAAGAAGGTGGGTTGGCCGGCGGCGAATTTGGTCATGGCGTCTTGGCGAGCGGCGATGCGGGCTTCGTTGAGTTTGTCGTATTCGAATTTGAGAGCGGCTTCATTTTGAGCATTACGTTGCTCGTTTTCAGCTTGCTGGATGGCAAGGCCGCGCCCGACGAGATCGAGGCGATTCTGTTCAAGGAGGTTGCGAGCAGCGCGCTCGCGGCGCATTTCTTGGAGTTCAGCCTGTTTTTGCTTGACTGAATTGAAAATGTTGAGGACCCCGAGCGCGAATTGCTGGGGGAAGAATTCGCCGGGTTGGGCCATTAGAGTTGCTCCCAGGTGGAACGGAAGTAATTGGGGATCTGGTAAGGATAACGGTACTCAATAGTACGTTCATCCGCTCCTTCGTAAGAAAGAGCGGAAACTGGCGCAGTTCCGGGCGCACGAGCGCGAGCGTAGGTGGGAGGGAGCATGGGGGTGGGAAGGTCGGGTTCGCCGCGGGCGTTGAAGCCGTAGCGGTTGCCCATTTCACGGTTGAACTGGGCGAGGGTGCGGGGGCCGTAGGGGGCGGAGTTCCGGGCGGCCCAGTTGGAATAGGCGACGCTGTAGTCGCGGGAGGCGGCACGGGAGCGAGAGCGAAATTGCTGGGAGCGGAGATTGTCGAGCATACTGCTGAGAGTGGCGATGGCGTGCTCGTAGCCGAAGCCGGGAGAGATTTGGATCGGGCGGGAATTTGGCATGTTAGAATCCGTAATTCATACGAGGTTGACCCATGGGGGCGTTCAAAGAGGTCAGGTAATTGCCCGTGGTGGGGCCGTTCTGTTGCTCGATCTGAGATTTTAGCCAGTTATAGTACTGCTGGCTGAATTGAGATTGCTGCTCGGCTGCTTGCTGGCCGAGAGCGGCTTGCTGTTGCTCGAAGCCGAGTTGGGAGTAGAACTGCTGATTGCGGAGGGTGGAGCCGTAAATGTCGGCGGCGGCGCCGAAGGCCGCGCCGGTGTTGATTTCGGGGTAGGCCAGGCCGCCAAGGCCAAGGAGGCCGGCGCCGAATTGCTGCATTTGGGGGAGGAGTTG
>Ga0066905_100000586_pt1 | contig 10593 bp, 10 predicted proteins | sample PanSoiMetaPlot36_FD_67483 | JGI IMG/M metagenome (GOLD analysis project Ga0066905, IMG submission 67483) | Tropical forest soil microbial communities from Panama analyzed to predict greenhouse gas emissions - Panama Soil Plot 36 (version 2) | ecosystem: Environmental > Terrestrial > Soil >... | reverse complement strand
GACGGTGGCCGATCGGTCTTCACGACGCTGCAAGCGAGGCTGCGGGCCGGCGGGCTAGTTTGCCTCGTCGCCGATCGTGACCTGTCCGCGAGCGGTGTGGCCGTCAGCTTCTTCGGCGAGCCGGCGCGGATGCCGCCCGGCCCGGCGGCACTCGCCATCTCGACCGGCGCCTCGCTCCTGCCCGCTGCGCTCTCCTACACCGTGGGCGGCCTGTCGATCCGCTTCCAGGAAGAGATTCCGGTGCCGGGGGAAGGTCTGAATCGCGCGAAGATCGCGATAATGACGCAACAGCTCGCCGACGCCTATGCGGAGGGCATCGCGGCTCGACCCGAGGACTGGCACATGCTGCAGCGATTCTGGCCCGCCGACCTCCCGCATGTGACCGCTGATGCACCGGGAGACCGGGTGGCCGACGCAGTCGCGCCGCCGGAAACACAGCCGAAGACCCAGAGGTAGGCGACGATGCGAGTCGGCCTGGTCTGCCCGTACTCATGGGAGCATCCCGGTGGCGTCCAGGCACACGTGCGCGACCTGGCCGAGATGTTGATCGCCCTTGGCCACGAGCCGTCCGTGCTCACTCCTGGCGACGACGACGCCAACCTGCCCGCATACGTGGTGCCGGCGGGGCGGGCGGTGCCGGTGCGCTACAACGGCTCGGTTGCGCGGCTTAACTTCGGCCTGATCTCGGCCACCAGGGTGCGGCGCTGGCTGCGCGACGGAGCCTTCGACGTCCTGCATGTGCATGAGCCGGCCGCACCCGGGCTGTCGATGCTCGCGCTATGGGCCGCCGACGGGCCAGCCGTGGCCACGTTTCATTCTTCGATCACCCGGTCGCGGGCGATGGCCGCCGCTTACCCGATCCTGCAGCCGATCATCGAGAAGGTGTCCGCGCGGATCGCGGTCTCCGAGGCGGCGCGCCGGACGCTGGTGGAGCATCTCGGCGGGGACGCCATCCTGATCCCGAATGGGGTCGCCGTGTCCCGTTTCGCCAGCGCCGAGCCGCTACCTGGGTGGCCAGACCCGGCCGGGACGCTTGGCTTCCTCGGGAGGTTCGACGAGTCACGCAAGGGCTTCGCGGTGCTGCGAGACGCACTCGCTCCCATCCTCACCGCTCACCCCGGCACTCGGATTCTGGTCGCCGGCCCTGGCGACGCAGAGGAGGCCCTTGACGGGGTGCCGCCAGCCGTGCGCGACCAGATCACCATGCTCGGCATGGTCTCCGATGTGGACAAGGCCAGGATGCTGCGCTCGGTCGACGTGTATGTCGCGCCGAACACCGGCGGCGAGTCCTTCGGGATCATCCTGACCGAGGCGATGGCCGCCGGAACCCCCGTGCTGGCGAGCGACATCGATGCGTTCGCACGAGTGCTCGACGATGGCAAGGCCGGTGCCCTGTTTCCGAATGGTGACTCGGCCGCCTTGGCCGCGGAGGCGATCGCGCTGCTTCACGACAATGATCGGCGTGATCGGCTCGCCGAGGCGGCGCGTGAGGCCGTGCGTCAGTACGACTGGGAGACCGTAGCCGCCGACATCGTCGCCGTATACGAAACGGTGGCGGGCCAGCGGTTGAACGCGGCGAACGGCGACGCGCAAGGCGCTCGTGGATCAAGCAGCGCGGCCGCACGTAGCGTCACCGAGGTCGGCGCGGTCCGGGACAGCAGGTGGCGGCGTTTTGGCCTGCCCTCCCTAGGCGATCGGCGGCCTTGATGCCCCAGCAGGTGACCGTTGAGGCATCCGCTCGACGGCGCGCAGCGCTCTCGTGGGTCAGGGTGGGGTGACCGTGGGCGACGCCTCGATCTGGATCAGTGTCGCGATACTGCTCGCCGCCGTCTACCTCTGGCTGACGGCCAACCGGCTTGACCGGCTTCATGCCCGCGTTGAGGGCTCACGGTCGGCACTCGACGCACAACTCGTTCGACGATCGTCCGTCGCGTTGGAGCTTGCGACATCCCAGCTGCTGGACCCGGCGACATCGTTGTTGCTCGCCGAGGCTGCCCACGAGGCTCGCGACGCACCGGAGGACGAACGTGAGCTGGCAGAGAGCAGCCTTTCCCGCGCGCTGCGGGCTGCACTGGAGGAGCCTGGGCAGCTCGACGAGATCGATGCGACGACTGGTGGTCCTGAACTGATCAAGGATCTGGCTGCGGCCAGCCGCCGCGTCGTGATGGCGCGCCGCTTCCATAACGACGCCGTGACTGCGACGCGCGCCGTCCGTCGCAAGCGGGTGGTGCGGTGGTTCGGCCTCTCCGGCAGGGCGCCGCTGCCGACGTCGTTCGAGATGGACGACGAGCCGCCTAAGTCGCTTGGCGCCGCCCTCTAGGTAGGGCGAGCGCACTATTGATCGGTCAAGGAGGACATGGCCAGCGATCGCTAACTGGCCGCGGAACGGGGGTCCGCGAGGCTCGTACCATAGAGCCGACCCCGGAGAAAGAGGCTATCTGTGAGCACGACCGAACCCACCATCAACGACGCGACCGCCGGTGGTTCGCTCAACACAGCGAGCGCTGCTAACGGTCTGACAACCGGCACCGCGCGGGTCAAGCGCGGAATGGCGGAGATGCTCAAGGGTGGCGTGATCATGGATGTCGTGACCGCCGACCAGGCCAAGATCGCTGAGGATGCAGGTGCCGTGGCCGTGATGGCCCTCGAGCGCGTACCGGCGGACATCCGTGCACAGGGCGGAGTCGCGCGGATGAGCGATCCGGACATGATCCAGGGAATCATTGAGGCCGTGTCGATCCCGGTCATGGCGAAGGCGCGGATCGGCCACTTCGTCGAGGCGCAGGTGCTGCAGGCGATCGGAGTCGATTACGTCGACGAGTCTGAGGTCTTGACCCCGGCCGACGAGGTGCATCACATCGACAAGTGGGCGTTCACTGTGCCTTTCGTCTGCGGAGCGACCAACCTCGGCGAGGCGCTGCGCCGTATCTCAGAAGGGGCGGCAATGATCCGCTCCAAGGGCGAGGCCGGTACGGGCAACGTCGTCGAAGCGACGAGGCACATGCGCGAGATTCGCGGCGAGATCCGCCGGCTCACGACAATGTCGGAAGACGAGCTCTTTGCGGCCGCAAAGGACCTACGGGCGCCGTTCGAGCTGGTCAAAGAGATCGCCGCCGTCGGCAAGCTTCCGGTGGTCTTGTTCACCGCGGGCGGCATTGCCACACCAGCCGACGCGGCGATGATGATGCAGCTCGGAGCGGAGGGCGTCTTCGTCGGATCCGGCATCTTCAAGTCGGCGGACCCGGCGACGCGGGCGGCGGCGATCGTCAAGGCGACGACGTTTTACGACGATCCAGACGTGATCGCCAAGGTGTCCCGTGGCCTCGGCGAGGCAATGGTTGGCATCAACCTCAGCACCCTCCCCGAGTCCGAGCGCTATGCCGGCCGCGGTTGGTGAATCGCTAGGTCGCAATGACAAGGCATCCCGGGGAGCCATCGGGGTCCGACTCGGTCGTCATCGGCGTACTTGCTCTTCAAGGTGATGTACGCGAGCACCTGCATGCACTCGAGTCCGCTGGCGCGCGCGCGGTCCCGCTACGGCGGGAGCACGAGTTCGACGCGGTGGACGCCCTGGTCATTCCAGGCGGCGAGTCAACGACGATGGACAAGCTCGTCCGCGCGTTTGATCTGCTGGAGCCGATCCGCCGGCGGGTCAAGGAGGGCATGCCAGCCTATGGGTCATGTGCAGGCATGATCATGCTCGCCGACACAGTCGTCGACGCGGTCGATGGCCAGCAGACAATAGGCGGGATCGACATGGCCGTCCGGCGCAATGCGTTCGGTCGCCAGGTCGACTCCTTCGAGGCAGATCTTGCATTGCACGGGCTGCCTGATGAGGACCGGCCGCTGCGGGCCATATTCATTAGAGCGCCGTGGGTGGAGTCGATCGGACCTGGTGTCGACGTGCTCGCGACCGTTGCCCGGGGCGGTCCGGAAATCAATGGCAACACTAGGATCGTCGCCGTTCGCCAAGGGCCGCTGCTCGCTACCGCGTTCCATCCAGAGCTGACCGGGGATCTGCGCGTGCACCGGTATTTTGTCGATCTCGTCCGAGCGGGTTCTGACAGCAGGCAGGTGGGAGAGTCCGTGAAGAATTCTCTATCGGCCAGCGAAGGCGAGACGCGGCACGGGTCTCCGCCCGGCTGGCCCGAATCGCACCAGGAGGGCTAGATGTCCGGCCACTCAAAGTGGGCCACCACAAAGCACAGGAAGGCCGTCATCGATGCCAGGCGGGGGAAACTGTTCGCCAAGCTGATCAAGAACGTCGAGGTAGCGGCTCGGATGGGCGGCGGTGACCCCTCAGGAAATCCGACCCTGTACGACGCGATCCAGAAGGCCAAGAAGTCCTCGGTTCCAAACGACAACATCGACCGGGCGATCCGCCGGGGTGCGGGCCTGGAAGCCGGCGGAGCCGAGTATCAGACGATCATGTACGAGGGGTACGCGCCCGGCGGGGTCGCCATCCTCGTGGAATGCCTCACCGACAAGAGGAACCGCGCCGCGTCCGAGGTACGTACCGCGATGACCAGGGCAGGCGGCTCGATGGCCGACGCCGGGTCGGTGTCGTATCTGTTCAACCGCAAGGGCGTCGTCATCGTACCGAAGGCGGAAGGCGTGACCGAGGACGACGTTCTCGGTGCGGTGCTCGAATCAGGTGCGGAGGAGGTCAATGACCTTGGTGAAGCGTTCGAGGTGGTCAGCGAGCCCGGCGACCTCGTCCCGGTCCGCACCGCATTGCAAGACGCTGGCATCGACTACGAGTCAGCAGAAGCAAGCTTCGTGCCCACCGTCACCGTGTCTGTTGACGAGGACACCGCACGGCGAATCTTCCGGCTGATCGACGCGCTAGAAGACTCCGATGACGTCCAGAACGTCTATTCCAACTTTGACGTGACCGACGAGATCATGGAAAAGGTCGGCTAGATCGCCGGCCAGTTCAGCAGCCCGGCAGTTCAGCAGCCCGGCAGTCCAGCTGCCCGGCAGTCCAGCTGGCCGGCAGTCCAGCTGCCGCGCAGTCCTGCTGCCCAGCAACCGACCTCGCGCGGCTTTCGGCTCTGCGCCGACGATGTAGGGAACCTCGCCTCGATCCCGAGCGACATGAAGGGCACCCTCACCCGATCAGTCGGGGTGAGGGTGCCCTTCATGCGAAAAGGCGGCTAGCTGATGGCGCGGCGCAGGAAACCTTTGATGCCGGTCGTGGTGAAGATGGTGGCGGCGATGATGAGCGCGACGATGCAGATCCACGGAGGAATGTGCGGGACCTCAGGCACGAGCGCAGCGCGCACGCCTTCGCTGCAATAGGTGAGCGGGTTAAGCGCAGTGATGAACTGGAACCACGGCAGCTCGTCTAGCGATGGCCAGGGGTACTGGGTCGCCCCAGTGAAGATCAACGGGGTGAACACCAAGGCAAACATCACGCTGATTCGCGCTGGTGGCACGAGGGTTCCCATCGTCAGTCCGATGCCGGCTCCCACCCAGGAGCCGAGGAGCAGCACGACGATGAGCAAAGGCAGCGCGGCCGCTCGCCATGGCGCTGAGCCCAGCACCAGCGCGCCGACGGGGAAGATCACCGCCGCGGCGACAATCGCCCGCATGGTTGCGACGACCAGCTTCTCGACGGCGACGAGCGGGGTCGGCAGCGGCGCCAGCAACCGATCCTCGATCTCGCGGGTGAAGGAGAACTCCATGACCAGCGGGAATGCGACGGCTTGCAGGGCGGTAAGGAACGCGGTCAGCGCGACGATGCCCGGCAGCAGAAGCTGGCCATAGTCCGCGGTGACGTAGTTAAGCTCGCCGAGCACCTTCGCGAAGACGAAGAGCATGAACAACGGCTGCAGCCCAACCTGGATGAGGAAGACCCAGAATTCCTTTCCGGTGACGAAGACGTCGCGCCACAGGATCGCCCGAAACGCTCGTCTGGTCGCTGCGGCCGGCAGCGCCGTCGCTAGCGCGCTCACCTTGGCGCCCCCGTTCCATGCCTCAGCCCGTGATGGCGTGACTGTTCCCCTGGCCCGCCATTGATCGCTCCTGAGCATGGGGTTGCGCGGCCGGCGGTTGACGGAAGGATCATCGCAGCCCCCGACCGGTGAGGTTGATGAATACGTCCTCGAGACTGGGCTGTCCGAGGTGAACGTCGGACACCGTTGCCCCACGCGCGGAGAGGACTGCGACTGCGGCACCGAGCACGACCGCTGGCTCGACGTCGAGATAGAGCCGCAGCCGTGCCTCGCCGGCCGCGTCGATGAGCCCTGTGGCGGTGGGCCCGCCGGCCCCGGGCTGCCCATCCGGCGCGGCCGCTCGTCCGCCGCTCATCGCCGCAGGTGGTCCTGCTGACGACCCACCTGGCCCGGCCAACCCGCCAGGCGGGAAGCCGGCCGACTCAGACGCGACCCGCTCGCCCCGCTGGACACCATCGAGCTTGACCAATTCGTCCAGCATCGCGTCCACGTCGTCGCCCGGGCCCGGCATCACGGCGACCTCGAGAACGCTTTGCCCGGTCAGCCCGCGGGTGAGAGCATCCGGCGTGTCCAGCGCGAGCAACCGGCCGTGATCGACGATGCCAACGCGGTCCGCGAGCGTTGCGGCCTCGTCCATGTCGTGAGTGGTGAGCACGATGGTCACGCCGCGCTCACGCATGGCGCGTACTCGATCCCACAGGAAAAGGCGGGACTGCGGGTCAAGTCCCGTCGTCGGCTCGTCCAGGAAGAGCACCTCGGGCTCGTGCATGAGAGCCCGGGCGATCATCAGCCGCTGCGCCATGCCGCCGGAATACCAGTCGACCTTGTCGTCGGCCCGGTCCGCGAGCCCGAACTGGTCAAGCAGTTCTGCTGCGCGGGCTCGCCGCTCGGTCGCCGGGACCCCGTGATATGCCGCGTGGAACACGAGATTCTGCCGCGGCGTCAACGCACGATCGAGATTCACCTGCTGTGGCACGACCGCGAGCCGTACTCGCGCTGCGACCGGGTCGTGCAGGACGTCGATACCCGCGACGTTCGCCTCGCCTGATGTTGCCCGCACCCGAGTGGTGAGCACACCAACCGTCGTCGTCTTGCCGGCGCCGTTCGGCCCGAGCAGTCCGAACACCTCGCTCGGCGCGACCGCGAATGACAGCCCGTCAACCGCATTGACCTGCTGCTTCGGGTATCGCTTCACAAGATCGCGAACTTCGACTGCCGCCTCGGCCACCGCATCCTCCAGCGAGGCGCCCGCCTCAGCTGCACGGGCGCGCACGACGAACTCGACCCTACGGGCCCGACTCTACGAACGGCCACGCCGCCGGCAGGGCCGGCGTTCGCGACGGGCCCGAAAGATCGCACAGTTGCCGAGCGGTACGTGGACGCGAGCCTCGATCGTTAGCGAGGGGAGCCGCCGTCGATGATCCCTTCGGCGACCTGCGCGGCTCGGTCAATCGGGATGGCAAAGCCGATGCCGATCGATCCGCCTTCGGTGCCGGCGATGGTGGCGATCGTGGTGTTGACACCGATCACTTCACCGCGCGCGTTCACCAGCGGACCACCCGAATTACCGGGATTGATCGCGGCATCGGTCTGGATGGCACGCAACTGATAACCGGGGCCAATCTCAACCTCGCGATCGAGGGCGCTGACGATCCCTGCAGTGACGGTGCCGGCCAAACCCAGTGGTGAACCGATCGCGAGCACGTCGTCCCCGACCGCGGCTGACGAGGAGGAGGCGAGCGGGACCGGCGGCACTCCGGCCGCTGGGTCGATCTTGAGGACAGCGAGGTCGTTGCGCGCGTCTCTGCCGACGATCTTCGCTGCGATACGCCGCCCGTTGTTCAGAATGACGGCGACCGTACCGCCGCCGTCGAGAACGTGATCGTTCGTCAGCAGGTGACCTTCCCGGTCGATGGCGAAGCCCGATCCCGCCCCGTGCTGGACTCCGTTGTCGACCTCGATCGAGACAACGCTGGGCAGAACCTTCGCAGCGACCTCGCTCAGATCGTCCCGGCCGGCGACCGGCCCTGGTGTGGGCACCGGCAACCGGTAGGCGTCTCGCCCTTGTGTCGGCGACGGATCGCCGAACAACCGAGCGGCAGCCAATCCGCTTACCCCGCCGACGAGCGCGGCAATGACGAGACCCGCGACGATCAGGCGTGTCCGCGTCGGCCCCGCGGCCGTGGCCGCCAGCGGGTCCTGAGCGTCCGATGCCTGTTGCTGTGCCCGTACGAGCTCGGGGGAGATGTAATGCGGACCCCTTGGCTCGCCCAGGCCGTGCACGCGGTTCACCCGGCCGCCTCCGTCGGTCGCTCGCATCTTTGCCCCCGTCAATTCCTTCTGTTCACGATCGAGGTCAAGGGCTGCATCAGGGGAGCCGGGAGAACCACAACAGGGACGCGGCGGCCGCCGCGAACGCCACGATCAACCCGAACCCGACATAACGTGCCGTTACGTCTTGTTTTACCAGGCGATAGCCGACTGAACTGCCGATATCCTCGTAAACCTCCCGCAACTCCTCGCCCGATGCGGCCTCGTACGCCCGGCCACCTGTCGCATCGGCGACCTCTCGCAGGGTGGGTGCGTCTGCCGGAACCGGGATGACCTCGCCGTTGATCTCAACGACGCCGTCTTCTGTGCCATACGCGATCGTGTACACGGGAACTTGGGCCTGTGCGGCCGCCGCAGCCGCGACCTCGGGGCTGCGGCCCGCTGTGTTCGCACCGTCGGACAGCAGAACGATCCGCGCGGGCGGGGGATCAACGGCGGCCTGTGCATCCAGGGCAGCGATGGCCTGCAAGGACGTGGTGATGCCGTCCCCGATGGCAGTGCCGGGTCCGGTATCGAGCGAGTTGATGCCGCGGATCAGCACGTCGCGATCCGTCGTCGGCGGTACGACCACGGAGGCGGCACGGGAGAAGGCAACCAGCCCGACATTGAACTGGGCCGGGAGCTTGTCGACGAACGCCTCTGCTGCGCCGCGCGCGACTGTAATGCGGTCCGGCTCGACGTCGGTGGCGAGCATCGACGCTGACACGTCGAGGGTCACGATGACGGTGGCGCGCTCCCGCGGCACGCGCACGTTGTCGGTCGGCCGGGCGAAGGCAACCACCAGGAGGCCGAGCATCGCGAGGAACGCCGCTGCAGGCAGGTGCCGCCGCCAGCCCGGCTGGTTCGGTGCCACCTTGTCCAGCAGCGCGAGGTTGGTGAACCGTACGGCGTATTTGCTTCGCCTGCGCTGCATGCCCACATACACGACCGCGAGGACGGCAACCGCGAGCAGGAGCCAGAGCCGGCCGGGTGAGAGGAAGGTCATGCCTGGCCTCCCAGCGCGGCGAGGGGCGGACCTGGCTGTACGGCATGCGCACGCGCCCGGCGGCGCTGCGCTACCACATGCCAGACGATGTCCCTAAGCCAGTCCCGGTCCGTCCGCAGCACAAGGTGATCAGCACCACTGCGCCGCAGCGCGGCTGCGACGGCTTCGCGCTGTTCTGCGGCTGCGGCGGCGTACTGCTCTCGCAGCCGTTTGCTCGCGGTCGACACCTCGCGTCGCTGCCCGGTCTCTGGGTCGACGAGGGTCAGCAGGCCGACATCGGGCAGCGCAAGCTCACGTGGGTCGATCACCTCCACCGCCAGCACATGATGACGAAGCGCCAGCCGGCGGATCGACCGCTCCCAGGCCGGGCCCTCGCCACCGGCTCCGACCTCGGTGTCCAGCCCGTCCAGGAAATCCGACACGACAACGATCAGCCCGCGCCGACGCGCTGACCGATGGAGGCCGTCGGCGGCTTCGGCGAGTCGCGAGACTACCGATCCCGGTGTGGGACCCGGCGAAATCCGACCGGTTCCTGCAGTCGCCTCGGAGGCCGACGCGCGATCTGCACTCAGCCGCGAGACCGGCCGGGCTCCATTGAGCAGCAGCCGCAGGACGCTAAGGAGGTGCGCCCTGCCCGCCCGAGCCGGGATCCGTATGATCCGCTCGGCCTGCTCGTCCGCGGGCAACGCCGGATTGCGCCGACCCCCCGACCGTTGCGGAGCGCCAGCCGTGCCCGATCCCGCGATGACGTGTGCACCGATCCGATTGCCCGCGCGCGCGGTCAGGAAGCCCACCGCAGCCACCGCGGCGACTGCCAGGTCGCGTTTCTCGAGGAGCGCGGTCCCGAAGTCCATGCTCGGCGTCGCATCCACCAGAGTCCATGTTTCGAGTTCCCGGTCCGCGATGAGGTCCCTCACGTGCGGGATCGTCGTGCGGGCTGTCACGTTCCAGTCCATCCGCCGCACGTCATCCTCGCCAGGGTGGTACTCACGGGTTTCGGCGAGTTCGCTGCCAGAACCCGGCACCAGGCCGAGGTAGTCGCCGTGCAGGAGACCGTCCAGGCGGCGGGTGATGAGGAGCTCGAGCCGCCGAAGGGCCTGTTCCGGAACAAGCCCTCGCAGTGAGACAGCGGAAGGGCCGCTGCCGGCGGCGGGCCGATCAGATCGGCTGCGCAGCCGGCCATCCTCCGCCGTCACGCCGACTCCTGGTCCTGGCCCGGGCTCGGTGGCCGGTCTGGATCGCCCCCGGTACCGACTTCCGGATCTTGCTTGCCACCTTGATACCGCCCGGACTCCGCCTGCGGCCGCGGCTCGGACTCGC
>Ga0066905_100000585_pt1 | contig 10595 bp, 7 predicted proteins | sample PanSoiMetaPlot36_FD_67483 | JGI IMG/M metagenome (GOLD analysis project Ga0066905, IMG submission 67483) | Tropical forest soil microbial communities from Panama analyzed to predict greenhouse gas emissions - Panama Soil Plot 36 (version 2) | ecosystem: Environmental > Terrestrial > Soil >... | reverse complement strand
GTCATCGCCCGACCTGCCGACCATGGTCGAAGCGGGCTTCCCGGGCTTCGACGCCACTGCCTGGTTCGCGCTGCTGGCACCGGCCGGCACTCCGGAGCCGATCATTGCCAAGCTCCATCGCGAGGCGGTGCGCATCCTGGCGCTGCCCGATGTGCGCAAGCGGTTCGACGAGCTCGGCATGGTGCCGATGGGCACCTCGCCCGCGCAGTTCGCCGCCACTATCGCGTCGGAGGCCCCGCTCTGGGCCAAGGTCATCAAGGCCTCGGGCGCCAAGCTGGTGGATTGAGGCACAAGGTTGGGTCAGCGCGGCCCGCGCACCCGCGATTCCTGCCGGCTCGTGGGCCGCGCGTGACTCAACGTGACCGGCGGGGACAGGGCCAACTCTTTGCACGTCCATGCGCTTCCGCAATTGCCTCGAAACCGGACGTCAGCACTCGGCTGCCGGCACGTTCGGCGGCGATGTCATCGCGAAGTTCTGAGCCGCGCGAATTTGAAAGAAAAGCGAATCATCTTCCCTTTCCGCGGGCGGCGGCTCCTGACGAGCCGCCGCCCGTTGCTTTTTGAGCTGGGTTACGGCTTGCATACCGTGAGAGTGAAAAGTCGCATCTTGCAACTATCCAGTTCCGATCCCGAGCCGATAGCAAACAGATCAGTGCCGCCATTAGCTTTTCCACGCAGAACCTCCACCCATTGTCGGAGCGCAGCCAATAGCGGGCGGCCGGTGCGCTTTCGTTCACTCCGGCCGAGGTAGTGCATCAGTTTGAATTTGGGCGATCTAATCGAATGGACCGAACAGGCGCATATTGAGCGCGATGGGCGTAGTGGCGCCAGGCGCGGGGGTTACCGCCCTGGGGCCAGGCGGCTTCCCATGAGCCGCGGCAGTCGCGCCATGGGTCCGCCGCCAGGTACCAGACCAACACGACTTCCCACTGCGACAGGGTAGCTTTTTCGCGACTCGCAAAACGCATGTCGCTGGCGAGTGCAAGCTCACTTCCGACACCAGTCGCCCGCCCCCGAATCAACGCTATCGATACAACAGGTGCTTGACGACGATGCGTGGTGGAGCTTTTCGAATGACGCGCAGGAAGCAACAGCGGAATTTTTCGTCGCATTCACTCGGGCGCGACAGCGCGTCATCTTCTCGTACTGCGCTGCCCGCGGAACCCGTAAGAAAATCGCGGCATTGTACGACTGCTCACGAATGCCGGCGTGAAGACGGAGAAGATCGCCTGACGACCGGAGAGTTAGGGTGAAGCGGGAGGTGGAAGAGGGGACGCTAACCGACTGTTAGAGAAAGTGGGAGAGTGTTGCCCGCTTGCACTTGACTTTTTGGAGCCGGTTACTATATAGCCCGCCGTTCAAGAACTCGCTTAGTCGCTCTGAGGAAGAGATGCTTTCGCTAAGACCATATACCGCGCTCTCAACCGCCGCCGCACGGCCGTTTAATCGGCCGAGCGATTGGCGGCGTTCGTGCGTGGGTATGCCCAAGCATCAGATAACAGGCGAACAAGGGCGAAGCTTACCCTTAGGTTAACCGGCGGAGACCCAAGTCCACCGCCAACCGGCAGGAGGACCAAGTCGTCCGCGACACCAAAACCCTAGACGAACTGATCGAGAGTATCCGCGGCATCGTCATGTCGCCGGAGCAGCTGCGCGCGCAGCGGCGCTCGCTCGTCTACGGCAACACTGCCATCGAGAATCCCGACATCACGCGCGACATCGTTGCGCGCGCGGATGCCGACTTCGAGCGGATATTCGGCTCGGAATGATTGAAACGTACAGGCCGGCGCTCCCTACGCATAAGAGCGCCCCTTGACCCGTAGGACCGACCAACGGCCCTGGTTTCGGCAAGGATGACGATACGCCGGCCTAGCACAATGACAGTGCAAGCGCTTCGTAAGCGAGAGGTTGCGGGTTCAAGTCCTGCGGTCGGCACCATGCTCCGTTAGCTCAGCGGTAGAGCAGCGCTTTTGTAAAGCGCAGGTCGCAGGTTCGATCCCGTGCACGGAGCTCCAATTCGCTCTCTTAGCTCATTCAGCAGAGCGCCGCTTTGGTAGGGCGGAGGCGGCAGGGGCAGAGCCTGCAGAGAGCTCCACGCGCTCGTGGTGGAACGGCAGACACAACGGTTTCAGAAGCCGTCGTCGCAAGACATGGGAGTTCAAGTCTCTCCGAGCGCACCAATGCCCCTCAATTCCTCGGGGACGCACCAATTTCGGTTCGGCGCAGCTGGATTGCACGAGCCGTCGAAACAGCAAAAGCACGCAAGCGAGTCCGAGAAGCGAGGGCCGCGGCCGATAACCGCGTGGTAGGAGGGGCAGTACCTCCCGCTTGCACCAATCCGGACGCGAAGCCTTAAACCCGAATGGAGAGGGAGCGGACTTTTAACCCGTAGGCATGTGGATCGTAACCACTCGCGTCCCCCATGGACCAGTTACCGTAGTGGCCGAACGCGGCGGACTCTTAATCCGCTGGCTATGCCCATCGCAGGTTCGAATCCTGCCTGGTCCTCCATGTGCCTGTACCCCAATGGCAGAGGGAACGCGTTGAGGGCGCGTCCAGTGCTCGTTCGAGTCGAGCCAGGCACACCAGATTTCGCGGATCGCGACGACCGCTCTCGATCATCGCGCTCTCCCGCGATCGCGTTGCGCTGTTATGCATCGGGTGAGGCAGCTCGACTGTCTATCGAGCGAGACGGGTTCGAGTCCCGTACAGCGCGCCAATTCCGGAGTGTAGCGCAGCCTGGAAGGGCTCTTCGTTCGGAACGAAGAGGTCGCTAGCCCCTCGACGAAGATCCGACTTCCTTCCGTTGTCGCCCTGCGGGATTACATCCCGATGCCGAAGCGGGTCGCGTTCACGCGGTTCAACGTGTTTCTCCGCGACCGCTTCCGCTGTCAATATTGCGGCGAAACGTTCTCGGCGAAGGATCTCACGTTCGAGCACGTCATCCCGCGCTCGAAGGGCGGTGAGACATCATGGACCAACATCGTCGCCGCATGCGATCTGTGCAACGTCAAGAAGGACAATCGCACGAGCATGAAGCCGATCCGAGCGCCGTTCGTTCCGACCGCCGGCGAGTTGATGGCGGCGAAGCGAGCGTTCCCGCCAGGCTAGGTCGAGGGACATAGGTTCGACTCCTATCCGGTAGGCCAACACGGATGGTGAACCGGCAAGGCTCGCCGGCGCGGCTTTGAACACCGATGGTGCCGCAAGGCATGGGCTTCGAGTGCTCCGCCATCCGCCAACACGGAAGGTCAACCGATCGGGCGATCGGCATCGCTTGGAAAGCGATCGGGTGGTTCGCCACTGCGGATCGAGACCGCGGCCTTCCTCCATCATGGATGCCTAACCAGAGCGGCCTCTGGCGCCCGTTCGAAGCGGGACGGCACCTAACGGTGTGGCGATCGACACGTCAGGCATCGGCCATGATCTTTCCGCGGAAGTACCGGCAGCAAGCGAGGGAGTTCAAAGCCTTCGCTGCGCGGGTAGGTCGGTTAGGAACCCACGCGGTCTCATACGCCGCGGCGGCCCGGTGCAACCCCGGGGCCCGCAACCAAACTTGGGAAGTGCCATAAGGACAGGCTGGTGCCGTCGCCGCGCTGTAAACGCGGTCCCTGCGGGCAAGAGGTTCGATTCCGTCCACTTCCCACCAATAGCGTCGAAGACGGGCGTAAACGCCCTGATGGCGGACGTAGCTGGAAGGCCTAGCACCTGAGCGCCACTCAGGAGACCCGGTTTCGATTACCGGCGCCCGCACCAATTTGTGCCGAGGAAGCTCATCTGGTGAAAGCACCGCGCTGAAGACGCGGGGAGGTTGGCTCGAAACCAACCCTCGGCACCACGGGGACAGCACAAGGGTGCAGATGATTCTTGCAAGATCGTCGCGGTCGGAGCGTTACCGACTGTCTCCACCAATTCTTCCGGTCTAGCACTCTAGGTGAGCGCGCTCGGCTGTTAACCGAGAATGAGGGTGGTTCGAATCCACCGGCCGGAGCCAATTCGCGGTCGTCGTCTAAGGTAGGACACTAGCCCCTCAAGCTGGGAAACACGGGTTCAAATCCCGTCGGCCGCTCCAATCTGCGCACGTAGCAAAACTGGACAATGTGCCGGATTACGAATCCGGGCGGTGGAGGTTCGAGTCCTCCCGTGCGCGCCAATTCATCAGGGTGTAGGGGAGCCTGGCCGTCCCTGCCTGCCTTGGAAGCAGGAGACCGGTGGTTCGAATCCACCCGCCCTGACCAATTTGATGCCCGTTAGCTCAGTCGGTAGAGCGCCGCTCTCTGAAAGCGGATGTCCGCGGTTCAAGTCCGCGACGGGCTGCCAAGCGACCAGATGCCCGAGTGGTTAGGGAGCGCTCTGCAAAAGCGCCCACGCCGGTTCAATTCCGGCTCTGGTCTCCAAGCTCCAGTGGCTCGAGCGGAAAGGCACCGATCTTCTAAATCGGCAGATGCTGGTTCGAATCCAGTCTGGAGCTCCACTCATTCGCGGCGCCAACTCCTCGCGAACGCTTTCATCGCCGCCTCGCGATCCGCCTCTTAGCCGTGCGTTGGTGAGCGGCCTTCGTGGTAGCTGTACGCGAGCGTCCACATCCACGGTGCACCGACGGGACTAGCGGCTGCCTTGAGGATGCGGCCAACAATTTTGCTGTTACTTAATACCTCGTAGTCGTCCTTGTTCCATTCGCCAGATGGGCGGCTCGCGGACGCTCGCTTGAGGATCAGCTTTTCCATGGCCGCGTAGCTCAAAGGATGAGCGCCGATTTCCTACATCGGAGGATGCACGTTCGATTCGTGTCGCGGCCTCCAACATGGAGAGTTAACTGGGCGGGTGCCCAGCGTCGCCTGCTAAGCGATCGGCCGGCTTTCCGGTGAGAATCGTGCTCTCAACTCTCCGCCAAATCAATGCGGGCATGGCGTACTGGGGTGCGTGCTTGGCTTCCAACCAAGACGTGTGAGTTCGATTTTCACTGCCCGCACCAATCCGACCTTCGTCTAGCGGCCTAGGATGCTCGTCTTTCAAGCGAGTGACGCGGGTTCAAATCCGCAGGTCGGACCATTCCCCCTTCGTCTAACGGCAGGATGTCGCACTTTGAATGCGAGGATCGTGGTTCGAATCCATGAGGGGGAGCCAAATTTTAGTGGTAGTGCGCGAGACAGTTCAGTCAGCAAAAAATAGAAGGCCTGTGTAGCTCAGCGGTAGAGCAGCCGTTTCATACGCGGCGTGTCGGTTGTTCGATTCAACCCATAGGCACCATGCTGATGTAGCTCAACGGCAGAGTGCTCGGCTGTGAACCGGGTGATTCAGGTTCGACTCCTGACGTCAGTACCAATGCGGGGGTGTAGCTCATCGGTAGAGCAGTGCCGGGTGGATGGCGAGCTTGCCGTAGCGTGCCGCGATTGGTCCGATCCCGGGTGGGCTGGTCGTTCTTGCCGGAGTGCTGTTCCACGGGGGATGGGCGGCATTCGCGTTTGTCACCCTTCGCATTGAGATTGCCTCCCGACGTGAGCGGCGCAGCCTGATTGCGATGGGATAGCTGACGCGGCGCAATCGCGGCCGGACAGTCTGGGGCACATTCGCCAGCCTTGTGCGCCTGTGTGTGCCGAAAATTCGATTCGGTTCCGTGAGCGCTGGCGGATCGATTTCATGGCAACTCGGACGGACGCGCGGGCTCGGCCTCTAGGGCGGCGCGTCCGGCTGGAACTCAGGATCGCAACGGGTAGGGTAGATTGACGCTGCTACCGTGTTCATAAGATGAGTTGGGTTTGCACCACCATCGCGACGAGCTTCCCATCGGTGGTGGTGACGCGGGTTTGCCACACCATTGTGCGGCGTCCTCGATGAACCGGCGTCGTTTCGCCGACGATACGTGCCCCGGCTGGTGCTGCGCCGATGAAGTTGGTTTTGCTCTCGATTGTGGTCGTGCCAGCTTCGTCGGATAAATTTGCGACCGTCGCAAGAGCGCCTAGTGTATCGGCAAAGGCCATGATCGCGCCCCCGTGAAGCACCGCCGGCCGTGTGCAGAATTCGGGCCGGACAGTCATTTCAGCGACAAACTTCTCCGGCTCAGCGCTGACCAGATCGATGCCTAGAAGGGACGCGAAAGGCAGCGGCTGGTCTTTCAAGCGCGTTAACAGATCCATTGTCTGTCTCCTACTCTGGTAGGCCGCCGGCCCCAAATCGGCCCGCCGAAAGGCAACCAATCGCGCAACGTCGGACTGCTGCGACGCGGCGGAAAGAAACCCGATCACCGCATAGTTGGATACCTCGCTCGCGCCGTTCAATTGATCGAATTGCATTCGGTCCCAGCTAGCCAGCGTGCAGGATCGCAAACAGGATCCCGAATGATGCCATGATTCTGTCTCACGATGCGAATCCAGGTCGGATCGAATTTTCGGAAAGCACAAGGACGGCGGCGCGGCGTTGTTTCAGTTTGAACCCGGAGCGGAAGTGACAACTGCTGGCGTAGCCTACGGTCTTCAGGCCAGGTACTTCTCGTTATCTGCGCCGAGTGCAGGAGAAGCGATTGCTGTTGTGGACGCCGCCCGAAAGCCCGGATCGAGCGGCACCGGGAGCGCCGGCATGGTGGCACCTTCAGGATTGGCGAGCACGTGGTGGAACACGCCACGAGCCGCGTAGTGCGGGTCCGACGCATCACCGATCCTTGCAACGATCGAGCAGCAACAATCTTTCCCGCTGAATCGCGAACGCCAGACATCCGCCGTCTCGGTCGCAATGATCGCGGCGACACGAGCTTTCGTCGCTGCGGAGTTTTTCCCATCGTCACGAAGCTCGGGCTCGAGACCGATAAGGTCGCAGAACGTCTCCCAGAATTTCTGTTCGAGCGGCGCAGCCGCCACCACTCTGCCGTCCTTGGTTGGATAGAGGCCATAACGGGGCGAGCCGCCGGTGACGTAGGCCCCATTTCCCGGCCAAGTGCCCGCAACTAGACCATGGCCGATCGCCCAGAACATGAGCGGGAACAGATTATCCGCCATCGCCACATCGAGGTGGCGCCCGCGTCCCGTCCGGCGACGCTCCTCCAAAGCCAATAGGATGTTCAGCACAGCGGGGTAGGCGCCCCCCGCGATATCCGCGATCAGCGTCGGCGGCAGGACCGGCCGCGACAGGTCGCCCATCGACAACGCCAGCAGACCTGCATCGCCGATGTAGTTGAGGTCATGTGCGGCAACGTCCCGTTTGTGACCGCTTTGCCCATATCCTGAGATTGAACAATAGACGATCGTCGGATTGACCTTGGCGACGGCGTCATAGTCGAGCCCGAGCCGCGCCATTACGCCTGGTCGGAATTGCTCGACGATCACGTCCGCGCGTTTCACCAAGGGGTGCAGCCGGGTCCGCTCGGCGGCGTTTTTCAGGTCGAGGGCGACACTCCGCTTCCCGCGATTGAGGAGCGCGAAGCTGGCACTGTCGTGCCCCCAATTGGGCGCATGGCCGCGCAACTCCTCGCCGCGGCCTGGCGGCTCGATCTTTACAACCTCCGCGCCGGCTTCGGCCAACAGCAGCGTCGCCAGCGGCCCCGGCAGTAACGTCGAGAAGTCGAGGACAAATAAACCTTCGAGCGGCCTCATCCCATTCTCATCCTCCAGCGTCGGCGGATGCCGGGGATAACGCATTCGATCACCTCGTCGGCCCGCCGCAGGAACGATTCCGGGATCGTCAGGCCAAGGGCCTTGGCGGTCACAGATTGATGACAAGATCGAACTTGATCGGCTGCTCCACCGCCTCCAAGACTGTCGCGTCCTCATTCAGCTCCTTGAGGACGCGTCGCAACGCGTCGCGAACCAGGACGTGATCGTCGCGCGGAAGAATCGTCATCCGGAACGTCTCTTTGGGCTGTCGCGTTGGAGAATACTTCAAGTTCTGTCAGAATGCATCCTTAGCGCCGGATGCACGGGCCCGTCGGTGCTCCGATGGACCAGCAACCGGGGCCTCTCAAACGTGGTGAGGTCCGCTAAGGAACGCTCCGGCCGTGCTCCTGCCCCGCCAGCAAGCGAAGCTGGCAAGGGGCATCAAAGACAAGGAGCGCACCATCTCTCAGAAACGCAACCCTGCCATCGCCGTGATCGGCATTGATATTGGCTTATCGGCATGGAGGCCTACCGTCGGCGCACATCACCTGAGCCGCAAACTCACCATCGCTTGGCCACGATGCCCGGCGGATGCCAGCCAAGTATGTGCGTCCCTACTCGAGGGGGCAGGAAGAACGACTTCCGCAATGCGGAGGCGATCGCCGAGGCGGCGCAGCGCCCGGTGATGAAGTTCGTCGCGACAAACCGCCGAGCAACTCGACTTGCAGGCGCTCCACCGCGTGCGCGAGCGGTTGGTCAGCCAAGCACCGGGCATTTGGAGCGTGGTGTTGCCGTGCGGCGACCAAGCGATGCCCTGCCCTGGGGATGGAATTCCTATCGGACGCCACTCGCGCTGGTGGCAACGCGGCGAAGCCTGGTGACACCCGGTGACACTCCACAAAACCGATGCGTCGAGACATAATGGTGCTCTACTAGGCATGATTGCTGTGAACGTGCGCCAGGAACAGGAACGGCGGTGCTATGACCAAGAACGGGCGTGCTCACGCGGCCGCGCTGCGGGACGGGCGTGAGCTATATATCTACGGCCATCGAGTGCCGGACGTCACCTCTCATCCCGCCTTCAGGAACACGGTCGCCTCCGCCGCGGCGCTGTACGACTTCCAGTGTGCTCCTGCGAATCTCGACAAGATGACGTTTCAGACGGAGACGGGACAGCGGGTCAACCGGTGTTGGCAGCTCCCGAAAAGCTACGCAGAGTTGGTCGAGCGCCGGCAAGCCCTCGAAGCGTGGGCGGAGCTTCATTTCGGTTTTTTGGGCCGCTCCCCCGATCACGTCGCTTCGTCGTTGTGCGGCATGTACATGGGGATCGATGAATTCGAAGCCTATAACAAGCGGCGTGCCGCCGCCCTGCGCGATTACTATCATTACGCGCGCGACAACGATCTCTATTTGACATACGTCCTTGTGACGCCCCAAGCCGACCGGGCAAAGGGGCCAAGCGAGCAGGATGACGCCTTCCTGAATGTGCGGGTTTGCGACGAAGACCCCGAAGGCATCACGGTGCGCGGCAGCAAGATGCTGGGAACTAGTGCCATCCTGGCGAATGAGATCCTCGTAGCGAGTCTTCAACCGCTTAAGGAGGGCGAAGAACCCCATGCACTGTCTTTTGCAGTTCCACTCAATATGAAAGGCCTGAAGGTTCTGTCGCGGAAGTCGTATGAACACGATGCCCAATCGGTTTTCGACAATCCGCTTTCGAGTCGCTTCGACGAAAACGACGCGATCATCTATTTCGACGACGTCAAAGTTCCGTGGGAACGGGTGTTCGTCGACCGCGACATCGCCATGTGTGCGAAACAGTTCCATGCAACTCCGGCGCACGTGTTTCAGAACTACCAATCGCAGATCCGCCTGGTGGTGAAGATGCGGTTCCTAGCCGGGATCGGTTATCGGATCGCTGAGACAAACGGAGTGATCGGACTCCCACAGGTTCGCGACACGCTTGGCCAGCTCGCGGCGGAAGTGGCGTCGGTCGAGTCGATGGTCATGGGAATGGAGGCGAAGGGCCAGCAACGAGGCCCATATTATGTTCCCGATCGGCATCTGCTTTACGCAGCCCAGGTCCTGACCCAGCAGCTTTATCCAAAGGTCATCAACACATTGCGGGACCTCGCGGGTGGCGGGATGATCATGCTACCGTCGAACATCAACGACTTTCGGAGCCCCGAACTCGCCAAGCTCTCCCTGGTCGCGCAGCGCTCGCCCGCATTCAGTCCGATCGATCGGGTCAAATTCTTTAAGCTCGCCTGGGATGCCGTCGGGTCAGAATTCGCATCCCGCCACACGCAGTACGAAATGTTCTATGCCGGCGCCTCGTTCGTGACTCGGGGCAATTCGTTTCGCACTTACGACTGGAAGAAGGCTGCCGACCTGCTTGGTCAGCTGTGGGCGGGCTACGATCTCCATTCCGAGATCGACAATTTTGCCACGCGCGGAACTGACGCCATAGGAACCGCTGAATGAGGCCACTGATCGGTGTCGATGCATGAGCTATCTGCAGCTCGTTAACGTCAGCAAAAAGTTCATGAGCGCGGACAATCTGGAAACAGTTGCGCTCGATCAGATTTCAATGGCGGTCGAGCGCGGCGAGTTTGTCGCCATCGTCGGCCCCTCGGGCTGCGGGAAATCGACACTGCTGCAGATCGTGGCGGGGCTGATCCCTGCCTCGGGCGGCCAGGTCAGGCTCAAGGACAAGATCGTCACCGCGCCACCTCCCGAGGCGGTTTACGTCTTCCAGCAATACAATCGATCGCTGTTCCCCTGGCGACGCGTTCTCGACAACGTTGCCTTCGCGATCGAGCACCAGCCGTCGGTTTCGCGCGCTATTGCCCGCGAGCGTGCTCGTCATTTCCTAAACCTGGTAGGGCTGGACGCGCAGGCGGAAAAATTCCCATGGGAACTCTCCGGCGGCATGCAGCAGCGCGTGGCGATCGCGCGTGCGCTGACCGCCGAACCTTCCATCCTGCTGATGGACGAACCGTTCAGCGC